>LNFM01001068.1_pt1 | contig 63949 bp, 64 predicted proteins | sample 596031 | NCBI WGS metagenome assembly LNFM01 (sample SAMN04254537, study PRJNA301005) | activated carbon metagenome | isolation source: dual media filters at the Ann Arbor, Michigan drinking water treatment plant | place: USA: Ann Arbor
CAGGCACTCGACCATCGGCTACATCAGCCCGATTGAGTTCGAGCGGAAGGTGGGATTAGCTTAACTGCGCGTCCACAGAACCGGCAGCAGGCCAGAGCGCCGATGTGGCGTGCCCTTGAACCCTCGGAGCCCACCATGACGACGATCGAATCTCGCCACACGACCCCCGCCAGGCGCACCAAGCCGGCGACGACCGCCAAGGGCGAGAATCCGAAGGCCGCCGGAAGGCCCGCGTCGGCGCACGCCGCCGCGAGCAAGACGGGTTCCAGCGACGACGTCCACGCCGCCCGCGTCACGAAGCACGATCGCATCCTGACGCTGCTGACCCGGCGCGACGGCACTACCATCCCCGAGATGATGGAGGCGTCGGGCTGGCAACAGCACAGCGTCCGTGGGTTCTTAGCCGGCACCGTCAAGAAGAAGCTGGGCTTCCCGCTCTCCTCGTCGAAGGCCGAGGGTGAATTGCGCCGTTACCGCATCGATACCAAGCGCGGTCGCTGACATGACGCGTGCCTCGATTGACATCGCAGCCGAGTTGGTGCGGCTCCAAGCACTCAGCAACTTCGAGCTGCGAGGCGAGTGGCGGCGGCTGCATCACATGCAGCCGCCAAAGAGCCTCTCCCGCGAACTCCTGCTGCGCGGCATCACCTACAAGATCCAGGAGAGGGCGTTCGGCGGCCTCTCCAAGTCGATCCTGCGCAAGCTGTCCGGCACCGAGCCTGAAGCATCGTCGCCCGAAAGTCGGAGAGCTGCGCCCCGCACCACCGTGAAGCCGGGGACGCGGCTCGTTCGCGAATGGAACAGCGACACGCACACCGTCCTCGTCCACGCGGACGGCGTCGAGTGGCGCGGTCAGCGCTACCGGTCGCTCTCGGTCGTCGCCCGCGAAATCACCGGCGCGCACTGGTCCGGTCCGCGGTTCTTCGGCCTGACCTCGAAGAAGGGGGCAGGCGATGGCTGACTTCGATCTCGATGCCGCCCGGCGGGAATTCGCCGATCTGACGGGCCTGTTCGAGGACGCGGCGCTGATCGCGTCTGCCGGCCAGGTCGCCAAGTGCCTCGATGACGGGCGGCGTCGATTCAAGCGCCTCTCGACAGCGTTGCGCGGCATCCGGAGGCGCCTCAGCATTCTGGAGGATCGGCTGCAATGAAGCGGCTGAACTGCGCCATCTACACCCGCAAGTCCTCCGACGAGGGACTCGAGAAGGAATTCAACTCGCTCGACGCGCAGCGGGAGGCCGCGCCGCCTACATCACGAGCCAGAAGCATGCCGGCTGGGTGCCCCTTTCGGATCTCTATGACGACGGCGGCCTGTCCGGCGGCACGATGGAGCGACCGGCCCTGCTGCGGCTGCTCGCCGACATCAAGTCAGGCAAGGTGCAGATCGTGGTCGTCTACAAGGTCGACCGGCTGACGCGGTCGCTCGCAGATTTCGCCAAGATCGTCGACGTGCTCGATGCGCACAGTGCCTCGTTCGTCTCGGTGACGCAGCAGTTCAACACCACGACATCGATGGGCCGCCTCACGCTCAACATGCTGCTCTCGTTCGCCCAGTTCGAGCGCGAGATTGCCGGTGAGCGCATTCGCGACAAGATCGCGGCGTCGAAGGCCAAAGGCATGTGGATGGGCGGCAATGTTCCGCTCGGCTACGACGTCAGGGAGCGCAAGCTGATCGTCAATGAAGCCGAAGCCGAGACGGTACGCATGATCTTCCACCGCTACGCGGAACTCGGATCGGTCCGGCTGCTCGGCCACGAACTCGATCGGCTCGGTGTCGTCAGCAAGCGCCGCGAGGGGGCCGGTGGCGTCCTGGCGGGCGGCAACCGACTTTCACGCGGCGCGCTCTATACACTGCTGCAGAATCCGATCTACCACGGCGAGATTGGGCACCAGGGGAAGGTCTACCCCGGCCAGCACGACGCGGTCATCGATGCTGAACTCTGGCAGCGCGTCCAAGTGAAGCTGGCCGGCAACCGACAGGCCCGAACGCTCGGCGAGACCGCGGACGAGCCAAGCTTGCTCGCCGGATTGATCGTGGACGGCGAAGGGCAGCGCATGACGCCTACGCATGCGGTGAAGAAGGGCCGACGCTACCGGTATTACGTTTCGACGCACCTTATATCCGGCAGCCGGTCGGACCATGCCAAGGGCTGGCGCATCCCTGCGGGCGATATCGAGGTTCTGGTTCTCGATCGGCTTCGCGCATTCCTCGCGTCCGATCGTGCCCTCGGAGAAGCGCTGTCACGTTTCGCCCTCGACGCCTCGGCGGTCCGGTCGGCCATGGCGAAGGCGAGCCAACTCGTCGAACGCTGGGCGAGCCTGACGCCGATCAAGCTCCGGGAGCTGGTCCGCACAGTCGTCGAGACCATCACGGTGGACGACGAGAGGGTTGTTGCGTTGCTCAAGCCGGCGGAGGTCGCGACCATTCTTCTGGGCGACACCTGCAATCTTCCAGAGGCTCGCCAGCCCGGTGCGATCAAGTTGACTATCGACGCCAAGCTGCGCCGCGCCGGGAAGGGCATCCGATTGGTGGTCGGGGGCGGCGTGGCCGAGAAGCCCGACGGACAGATCGTCGCTCTGCTGCGTGATGCGCACGCGAGCCGTGATGCCCTGATGTCAGGACGCGACGAGACCATCGATGCCATGGCGCAGCGGCTCGGCGTCAAGCGGGACATCCTGTCGGCGCAGATGCGACTGACGTATCTCGCGCCGGACATCGTCCGCGCCCTCATCCTCGGGCGGCCCGGCGAGGGGCTGACGCCGGCCGGCCTCCTCTCCCTGTGCAAAGACCTGCCACACGACTGGCCGCTCCAGCGCGCGGTCCTCGATCTCGAGACACGGTAGCACCCCTAAATCCCCGAAAACGATGCGAGTCTGACCGGCCGAAAACGGCCCTCAGAGATAAAACCGGCGATGACCCGAGGAACGTCACCGAGAGACGCCGCTGGACGCGCGCACCATCAAAATGCATGGGCCAAGCCGCGGAAATCGGGGCGACTTTCCGCCTGCGGAAACGACAAAAATATGCTGTTATATCAATTAGTTAGTCGGTGGCTGGGGGACTAGGATTCGAACCTAGACAGGCAGAGTCAGAGTCTGCAGTCCTACCATTAGACGATCCCCCATTGCCGGGATCCGCGCCGCCTGCGGACGGCGACGCGTGGGGGTGTATAGCGTCATGCCCCCGTCATCGCAAGCGCCATGCGCTGGCCGTCATCACCCGGTCCAGCCGTAGTCGCGGCGCGCGGCGTCGGTGGTCACGAAGCCGTTCGTCACGTCGGCTGCGACGGCCAATCGATCGCGCTCGCGTGGGTCGCCGAAGCCCGCCCCGCCGGCTTCCACCAGACGCATGATTGCGCCCGGCTCGATCTCGACCCGCCCCTTTGCGTGGACAACCTGGCCAGCGAGTTCGTGGCGCCGCAGCGTGCCGTCGTGGCCGCCGAACAGGCCTCGGGCCGGATGCACGGTGCGGTTGCCCATACCGAGGGTCACGAGGGGGTGGCCGGTGTCGTTGCGAACATCCACCACCTGGCCGAGGCCGCCGCGCCAGCGGCCGGCGCCACCCGAATCCGGCAAGAGGCGCTTCCCGACGATCGTCGTATGCGTCAGCGCCTCCCAGACCTCGACCGGAACGACGGCCATGTTCGAGGGGTGTGGCAACGTGCTCCAGCCGTCGAGATCGCGGAGCGCCCCGTAGCCGCCCGAGGCGAAGTAGAGCGCGGTGAAGGCTCGGCCGTCGCGCCGCGTGCCCTGGAACGTGAGGAGGTTCATCATGCCGCTATCGGCCTGCACGGTGTCGGGCGTGGCGCCCGCGAGCGCACCGTAGATCAGCGGCGTTATGAAGTGGCCCATGGCGTGGCGGCCACCGGTCGGGTAGGGCGGCAAAGCGTTCAGGATGCAGCCGGGCGGCGCTTTCGTCACGATAGGCGCGGCGGAGCCCTGGTTGTTCGGGATGTTCGGCAGGGTCAGCGACTTGATCGCGTGCAGCACCATGGCGTTCGTATAGCAGAACGGCACGTTGACGCCGGCGCGGACCATGCCCGTGGTCCCGTCGAAATCGGCCGTCACCGTGTCGCCCGACTTGGTGAGCGTGACGGCCAGTTCCACGTCCTCGGCGAAGCCTTCGACCTTGATGCGGTTCTGGTAGACGCCATCCGTCATCTCGCGGAGGCGGGCGCGCATGCGATCCTCGGACTGGCCACGAATGGCGGCCGACAGGGCCGTGAGGCTGTCGAGGCCATACTCGTCCATGAAGGCGTTGACCTCGCGGGCGCCGACCTCGGAGCAGGCGACGTTGGCCATGATGTCGCCCATGGTCTGCTCGGGCACGCGGACGTTGGTGCGGATGATCTCGACGACGAGATCGTTGAGGCGTCCGGCCTCGTAGAGCTTCAGGATCGGGAGGCGGAGGCCCTCGGCGTAGACCTCGGTCGCGGACGAGCCGAAACCCGCGCCGCCGATGTCGGGGAGATGCGTGATCGACACGCAATAGGCGACGATCCGGCCCTTCCGGAAGACCGGGCGCATGACGGTGATGTCGAACAGATGCCCGGTGCCGAGCCAGGGGTCGTTGGTGACTATGATGTCGCCGTCGCTGAGCGTCTCGGGCGGGAAACGCTTCAGCATGTGGCGCGCGGTCACCGGTGCCGAGCCGATGAAGGCCGGGATGCCGAAGGTGCCCTGGGCGATGGTGTTCGTCTCGGCGTCGAGCACGCAGCAGGTGAGGTCGTAGCTCTCGTAGACGATGGTCGAGAACGAGGAGCGTACCAAGGTCGAGACGATCTCGTCGGTGAGCGCGACGAGCCGGTCCCACATGATGCCGAGGCTGACGGCGTCGATCGATTGGGAGGTGTGGTCATTCATGGGACAGTGTCCTCAAGGTTCTCTAGATCCGGCATCGAGCGGCGCGGCGGGGCTTACCGCGCGCGGAGACGCGCGGCCGCTATTCACTCGCCAGATCGAGCACGGCGACGAGGTTCAGGCGGGCGTCGACGGTGACCTTGTCGCCCGGGCCGACGACGACGGTCGACTCGCGCTCCTCGATGAGGGCCGGGCCGTCGAGCGTCATGCCGGGGCGCAGGGAATAGCGGTCGTAGACGGGCCAGTCCGTCACCTCCGCCTGGACCGGATGATAGGCGCGTCGCGTCCCCTTCCGCGCTGTTTCAGCCGCCGCGACACCGGCCAGTTCGTAGCTTGCGCCGAGACCCGTCGCGGGGCCGACGGCTTCCACCTTCCAGTTCACGATTTCGGCCGGCTCGTCGAGGCGCAAGGTGTAGATGCGCTCGTAGGCGGCGCCGAACTGCTCTTCGACACCGGCGAACAGCGCTGCCGGGTCGGCGCCTTCGGGCAAGGTCACCTCGATCTCGTGGCCCTGGCCCTGGTAACGCATGTCGAGGCGGCGAACGATGCGAATGTCCTCGCGCGCGACGCCGGCGTCCAGCAAGATGCGGCTCGCATCGGCTTCGAGTTCGGCGAACTGGGCGCCGAAGCTGGCGGCGTCGAGGTCCGCCACGTGAATGCGCCGCGAGCGCGCGACCTCGAACGACAGCGGGCTCTCGAGCAGGCCCAGCGCCGACATGACGCCCGCCGCAACGGGGAAGACGACGCGCGGGATCTTGAGCTTGCGCGCGATGCGCAACGCGTGCAGCGGCCCCGATCCGCCGAACGCCACCATGCTCGACTGGCGGTAATCGAAGGCGCGTTCGGTGGCGTGAATGCGGAAGGCGCGGGCGACGTCCTCGCAGATGATGTCGTGGATGCCGAAGGCGGCGCGCATGGTCTCGACGCCGAGGGGGCGGGCGACGCCCTCCGCGATGGCGCTTTCGGCCGCGCCGGTGTCGAGGCTCATCTTGCCGCCGAGGAAGAAGGACGCATCGAGATAGCCGAGCATCAGGTTGGCGTCGGTCAGCGTCGGCCGGCGGCCGCCCTGGCCGTAGCAGGCGGGGCCCGGCATGGCGCCCGCGCTCTCGGGGCCGACCTTCAGCAGACCTCGCTCGTCCACCGTCGCGATGGAGCCGCCGCCCGCTCCGATCTCGATCATGTCGATCACCGGAATACGCACCGGCATGCCGCTGCCTCGGCGGAACTCGTAGGCGCGCGCCACCTCCATCTCGTACTTCTTGATCGGCTCACCGCCGCGCACCAGCGCGCCCTTGGCCGTGGTGCCACCCATGTCGAACGACAACAGGTTCGCCAGATCGAGCGCGCGGCCGTGGGCGGCGCTCATCAAGGCACCGGCAGCGGGGCCCGATTCGAGGGCGCGGACGGGATAGCGCCGCGCCGTCGACGTGGTGAGCATGCCGCCCGAGGACGCCATGATGTAGAGGCTGCCACGGAACCCGCGCCCGGCGAGACCCGTTTCGAGGCGTGCGACGTAGGTGTCGAACATCGGGCCGGTGAAGGCGTTGACGGTGGTCGTCGTCCAGCGCTCGAACTCGCGCATGCTCTGGAAGACGTCGGCGGAGCACGAGACGAAGAGGTCCGGGGCCGCCGCGGCGAGCAACTCGGCCGCGCGCCGCTCGTGTGCCGGATTGGCGTAGGCGTTGAGGAAACACACCGCCACGGACTTGACGTTCCAGGCGCGGAACTGGGCGGCGGCGGCGGTGACTGCGTGCTCGTCGAGCGCCGTCTCGACGCTGCCGTCGTAACGGACCCGCTCGGGAACCTCGATGCGCAGCGACCGGGGAACTAGCGGCTGAGGATAGGTGATGCGCAGATCGAACAGGTCGTAGCGGCGCTCGAAGCCCATATCCATGATGTCGGTGAAGCCGGCGGTGCCGAGCATGCCGGTCCGCGCGCCCTTCCGCTCGATCACCGCGTTGGTGACGAGGGTCGTACCGTGCACGATCTCGGAGATGGCCGTCAGCTCGACGCCACTCTCGGCGCAGAGCGCCACCACGCCCTCGATGACCGCCCGGGACGGGTCGTCCGGCGTCGTCAGGCGCTTGTGGATGGCGAGGCGCCCCGCCGCGGCGTCGTGAAGCGCGAAGTCCGTGAACGTGCCGCCGATGTCGACACCAATCCTGAGCATGCCCGATCCTTACCGTTCCGCCGGCCGTCCGGCGGCCGAGGTTTGCACGTTGCGCGAGAGAGTTGAAGGGTCCCGGTGTGCCCGAACTTCAAGCTGGGCGCCCCGCATTTGCGCCCGTCTGCTCCCAGTTCAGCCGCACTCGAGCGGGCAGCTCTCGTCCTTCGCCCACTCCTGCATGGAATTCATGTAGACGCCGACGTCGCGGGCCCCGAGTGCCGTGAGCGCCAGCGCCGTGAGCGAGGCCGCGATGCCGCCGCCGCAATAGGCGATCACGCGGCGGCCGTCCAGCATGCCGGCGTCCTCGAAGCGGCGGCGCAGTTCGGCCGGCGGGAGGAAGGCCTGAGTCTCCGGGTCGACGATCCCGCGCGAGGAAATGTTGCAGCTCCCAGGTATGCGACCGGGACGCCCGTAATGGACCCCGCCCGTGCCGCGATGCTGCTCGGGCAGCAGCGCATTCACGAGACCGATGCCGGTTCCGATCGCCGCCTTCACCTCGTCCTTGGTCGCGAAATGTCCCGGGCGGGGCCGGGGCTGGAAGGTGGCCGGCGGGTAAGTACGGGCGGCACTTTCGACGGGTAATCCGCGCTTCACCCAGTCGGTGAAGCCGCCATCGAGCACGCGGGCGGCGTCGAAGCCGTAGCCTTTCAGCATCCACCAGACGCGCGCGCCCCACGCACCATACGTGCGATCGTAGAGGACGATACGTGTCCCTGCACCGATCCCGAGGCGGCCAGCGGCTTCGGCGAAGGCCTCGGGGCCAGGGACGGCGAACCGGTGGGGGCTCGAGCGGTCGGACAGGTCGTTCGCCAGATCGAGGAAGGCTGCCCCCGGAATATGGCCTTCCTCGTAACCGGCACGGCCGCTGCCGACCTCGAGCCCGGCATTGTCGGGGGTCGGCGACAGAAACGTCGTGCAATCGAAGATGCGAAGGTCGGGCGCACCGAGTTCGGCAGCCAGAGCCGGCGCGGAGACGAGCGGCGCGGGGTTCGGAAACGAGGCGGTCATGGGCGCTCCTTTTAGGACCGGATCAGGCTCGGAAACGTTGTGCTCCGAACCGAGCCCCCCCATGTTACGTTCCTGGAAATCGATTTGTCGTCGTCTCACTTGCGATAGAACCGGGCATGGCACGGAAGCCGACATCCACAGACCCCGATCCCGCCCGGACGACGCCTTCCGAGCGGCGCCCCCGCGAGGTTGCCGTCGACGTTCCTGCGCCCGGCGCGGGCCCGGTGGCAAAGGGGGCAACGGCGAACGACGTCGCCGAGTTCATCCGACGCATGCAGAGCATTCCGCAGGCCGCCACGAGTGGTCGCGGCCGGATCGTCTTCGCCATGGACGCCACCATGAGCCGCCAGCCGACCTGGGACATGGCGCTCGCGCTGCAGGCCGAGATGTTCGACGTGGTGCGCCAGACGGGAAGTCTCGACGTTCAGCTCGTCTATTTCCGTGGCGCGGGCGAATGCCGGGCCTCGCGCTGGGTGTCGGACGCAGCCGCGCTCAGCCGGCTGATGACGACGGTCGACTGTCGCGGCGGCTATACGCAAATCGGCAAGGTGCTCTCGCATGTTCGCACCGAGACCGAGCGGCAACGCGTGAGCGCGCTCGTCTATGTCGGGGACTGCATGGAAGAGCAGATCGACGACCTGTGCGGACGCGCCGGCGAACTCGCGCTCCTCGGCGTCCCCGCGTTCATGTTCCAGGAGGGCGCCAACGCCCAGGCACGGATCGCGTTCCGGGAAATCGCGCGGCTGACGCAGGGCGCCTACTGCAGCTTCGACCAGGGGGCGGCTGGCCAGCTCAGGGATCTGCTCAGAGCCGTCGCGGTCTATGCTGCCGGCGGGCGAGCCGCGCTGATGCGTCTCGCCGGCGCCGCGAACGGCGGGGCCGCGCGTCGGCTCCTCGCCGACATGACACGAAAGTAGAGCATGCAGGCCTTCATTCTCGGTCTCGCCACACTGGCGCTCGGGCTCGTCGCCCTCAAGTTCTTCGTGAAGGCAAACCCGGCGCGGATGGCGAAACACATGCAGCTCGGCCTCGGGACCGCGGCGCTGATCGGGGCCGGCATTCTCGTGTTTCGTGGCGCAGCGCAATTCGGCTTTCCGCTCGGGATGCTGGGCTTCTGGCTGCTCTCAGGGGCGAAGCTGCCCGGCCTGCCGACCAGCGGTGCGCCACGCCCGGAGCAGACCTCGACGGTCACGACGGATCACCTCGAGATGGAACTCGATCACACCACGGGGATGATGCGCGGGCGGGTGCTCAAGGGCTTTTTCGCCAATCGCAGCATCGAGAGCCTCCGGCCGGTCGAGCTCGCGCATCTCTGGCAGGATTGCCGCTTCGTCGATCCCCAGTCCGCGCAGCTCGTCGAGGCCTATCTCGATCGTATCCATCCCAGCTGGCGGGACGATCTTGCGCGCGCGGAGGCGGAGGCGCCGAAGGGCGAGGACGGCCGCATGACCCGGGCAGAGGCGCTCGAGATCCTGGGCCTCGCGGACGGCGCGGACGCGGAGGAGATCCGGCGCGCACATCGGGAGCTGATCCTGAAACTGCATCCGGACCGGGGCGGCTCCACCTATCTGGCTGCAAAGGTCAACGAGGCGAAGGACGTGCTGCTCGACGGTCTCGGCTGAGCGGCGAGAAAATCCCGTCCATGGCGAAGTCGACGAAAGCCAACGCCGTTTCGAAAGGCATGCGAAAGTCGGATCTTCCGACAAAGACATGCGCCGTCTGCCAGCGGCCTTTCACATGGCGAAAGGCCTGGGCGCGCGACTGGGAGCACGTCCGTTATTGTTCGGAGCGCTGCCGGCGTTCGAAGGGATCACGCGCGCCGACCTGACGTGCCGCCGCCCCGCGCGATCCGCAGGCGAATGGGCCCACGTCCGACGCCCGGCTGGACCGGTACGCCGCGCCGCGTGATCTCGATCCGCCGGTCAGCCGCCATTTCGTGAGCCACAGCCCGCACGTCGGGCATCAGACGGCGCCAGTCACCGTCGTCGCCAGTCATTCGACGGGCGACTTCGGACGGGCAGATGGAGCGATCGGGACCGCGCCCGGCACACAACGCCATGACGAGGGCAGCGATCCGATCCCGATCCAGGACATTCAGATCATCTGTCATCAGCCAATACTCCGGATTGCGGCTTCCTACTCCGAGGCACGCGGCTTGCATCTCTAAATGCTGGGGTTTTCCGATCCGCCGCGCACGAGATCCGGACCTCCGCAATGGTTCAGCGCCAACTGCTTCCATTTTCAACTCCAAACCCAAACAATTTTATGGAATGCAGAAATGCATTTCTCACGGTCTTTGCATCGGTCCTTTGCCGGAGATGAAATTCTGCTCCTAATTTTCCGGGTGACATCAACCGGGGATTAAGGAGACATCCAATGCCTCGCCGCCTCTTTACCGCTGCTTCACAGTCTGCCCCGACCGTGTCCGTCGTGCCCCATCCGCGCACCGGACTCGCCGGACGTGCGGCGCGCTTCGCCGCCGACGCGAAGGGGAGCGTCGGCATCATCTTCGCGCTCTCGACCATCGTCACCGTGTCGCTCGTCGGTGGTGCCGTCGACTTCGGCCGGGCGTTCTCGGCGCGCGAGCAGGCCCAGAGTTCGGCCGACACGGCCGTGCTCGCCGCGGCCCGGGTGTGGCAGACCGAGAACGACCCGAGCCTCGCCATCGAAAAAGGGACGGCGCAGTTCGCCGCCAACCGGCCGGCCGATCTCAACACCGATGCACCGGTGATCACCGTCGATCCGGCGACGAATACCGTCCGCCTCTCCGTCAACGTGCGCTCCCCGAGCCCGTTCCTGAGCGTCGCCGGGACTGACACAATCGAGTTCAGCATCGAGGCCCATGCCAAGCTCGCCCGCGGCGCGACGGCGCGGCGGAGCCTCGAGATCTCGATGATGCTCGACGTCACCGGCTCCATGGCCGGTGAGAAGATCGCCTCGCTCAAGTCGGCGGCGAAGGATCTGGTGGATATCGTCGTGTGGGACGACGGTGGGCATCACACCGCGCGGGTGGCGCTCGTTCCGTTCGCCGAAGGTGTGCGGCCGGGCCCCTACCTCGATGCGGTGCGGGGCAGCAAGCCCGCGTCGCACAAGTTCATGGACGTCCGTGGCAACTCGCAGACCTACAAGCTCTCGTCCTGTGTCTCCGATCGAAAGGGCAGCGACGCGCTCACCGACGCGGCCCCCGGCGGAACGGCCAAGGTCGGCCCCATCTATACCGCGAGCGGCGCCTGCACGCCGGCGAACGCCATCATGCCGCTCACCGACGACAAGGTCGCTCTCAAGACCCATATCGACGGCTTCACGCCGAGCGGCATGACCGCCGGCCAGATCGGCACGCAATGGGCCTGGTACATGCTGTCGCCGGAGTGGAACGCCGTCTGGCCCGCCGCCAGCCGGGCCGGCGCCTACGGGGCGGAGGACGTGACGAAGGTCGCCATTCTGATGACGGACGGCGAATACAATCAGGCCTACGACGCGGCCGGCGTCGCGACGCAGACATCGGGACGGGCCTCCGCCAACGGCACGGCCGACGGCCACGCCCGGCAACTCTGCGAGAGCATGAAGCAGAAGGGGATCGTGGTGTTCTCGATCGGCTTCGAACTCGGCAGCGAGACCGCGCAGGAGACGCTGCGCGGCTGCGCGACCGATGCCTCGCACGCCTACATGGCCGACGACGGCGAGAAGCTTCGTCTTGTCTTCCGCGACATCGCGCAGCGGCTCTCGACGTTCCATCTTTCGCAGTGACACGGCCGCGTCTGTTCGAGGAAAAGACGAGTGGGGCGGTGCGCCGGACTGCGCGCCGCCTCGCCTATTCCGAGCGGGTCACGAGACAGTCGACCTGGTGGCGTCGCAGTGCGGTGCAGGCCGAGGCGGCAGACGCCGGGTCAAGCCCGGAGAATCGGGCGCGATAAAGCGTTCGGCCGCCGACGCGGACGGTCGGAGTTACCGGCATGGCGCCGGCCAGGGCGCCGGGGCTCAAGGCCAGGGCGGCCCGTAGTCGGGACCGGGCCTCGTTCTCGTCGGCATAGGCGCCGATCTGGATCTCGACGCCCCCCCGACCAGCGGCGGCGGCGACGCGGTGGTCCGATATCGGCTGCCGGGCGGTCGGTGCCGGATGATCGGTGGTCGTTCCGCGCAACCTCGCGGCCTGCGCCTCCAGTGTCGAGGGAGCACGCCCTCCCCCTGCGGCGAGCGGGGATGTTCCATAACCCAGGTGACTCGCGACACTCGCACCGCCGGCGACGTTCGCCGCAAAACGGGGCGTGGTGCGCCAGTCCCCTTCCGGTGCCGACGCCTCGGCGATGCGGCGGGTCGGCACGGCGGGCTCGACCGGGGCGACGAGACGCGGCTCCGGCGTCGGCCGCGGGATGGGGGCCACAGCCACGGCGGGCGGGCGCGCGCGGGCCACCGGGACGGGAACCGGAACAGCACGAACGCGCGTTCTCACGGGCGAGGCCCGAGACAGGGCACGGGCCAGAATGACCCGCATCCGGGCGTTCCGTACCGAGGCCGATTGTCCGCCGAACACGGCCGCCACGACATGGCGGCCATCGCGGCGGACCGATGCGACGAGGTTGAAACCCGAGGCGCGGGTGTAGCCCGTCTTGATGCCTTCCATGCCGGCGAACGTGCCCAGCAAGGTATTGTGATTGCGATGGGTGCGTCCGGCATGAACGAAGGTCCGCGATGCAAAGACACGGGATTCCGCCGGAAAATCGTCGTAGAGGCGCAGCGCGAGACGGATCATGTCGCGGGCCGTGGTAAGTTGCCCGGCATCGGGCAGTCCATGGGCGTTGCGAAAGGTCGTCGATCGCATGCCGAGTTCGCGCGCGCGCCGCGTCATGAGCGCCGCGAACCGCTCCTCGCTGCCGGCGATCTGCTCGGCTACCGCAACGGCGACGTCGTTCGCGGATTTCGTCACCAGCGCGCGGATGGCGTCAGATACGGAGATCGTCGCGCCCGGTTCCAGCCCGAGGCGCGACGGCGGCATGGACGCAGCTTCCTCCGACACGCTGATCCGGCTGTCCGGCCGCAACTTCCTGTCGCGGAGCTGCTCGAACACCAGGTAGAGCGTCATCATCTTGGTCAACGAAGCCGGATAGCGGGCCTCGTCGGCACCCTCTGCGTGCAGGACCTCGCCCGTGTTGGCGTCGACGGCCAAGGCCGCATAGCGCGCGTCCGCCGCAGCCTCGCCGGCACCGACGAGCATCGCCATAAGCCAAACCGCGACGAAGCGCCCCAGCCGGTCGGGCCTCAAGGCCACACCCAAGCGCTGGCGCACATGTGTTGCAACGACTGCCAGATACGGCGTCGCCGAGCCGGTACGTGCGTGATGAGCCATTGGTCCAAGTCCCTCGCCGACATGGCATCACGCGTTTTTGGCGCCAATACGGCTCGTCGGGTTCGTAAACCCGTGCACGGTCGCAAATCCGCGTTCCTGATTGGTTAATCCGGATTATGTTGCGTTGCACAATTTTCTTGTGTTTATGGTGCAGCGCACATATATTGAGGTCGCAACGAGTGGCGGGCGGCGATGTCCGAACCGGCCCCACGACAGTCGGCCCGCGGTCAAGGGCCCATGAGCAGGATGGAGATTGAACATGGTCAACAAGCCCTTCGAAGACATGCAGAAGATGAACCAGGCCGGCGTCGACAACGCCATGAAGTTCATGGGCGAGTTCGGCAAGAGCTGGCAGGCGATCGCCGCAGAGATGACCGACTACACCAAGCGGTCCTTCGAGGACGGCACGCACACGATGGAGAAGCTCATGTCGGCCAAGTCGATGGAGCAGGCCTTCGAGATCCAGTCGAATTATGCCAAGCGCGCCTACGAGGAGTACGTGGCACAGATGACCAAGCTCGGCACGCTCTACACCGAGATGGCCAAGGAAGCCTATCGGCCGCTCGAGCGCTCGATGCAGTCGGGTCGCTGATCCGTCATCCTCGACACGACACGGCACGATACGACGCGGCCCGGCACACTCTGCCGGGCCTTTTTTTTGCCCCCGGGTGTCCCCATGTTGAAAGCGCCGGGGAGCGACGTCGCAACCAGGGCGGGTGGGCTATGCAGCGTTTGCGAACCGGTGCATCCTCTCGATAGAATGGTGGCAGATGAAGGCCCCTGCGCAGAGGCCGTCAACCGAGGTTCGTGTCGCGGTGCGGCACGGTCTCTCAATGGTGAATGGGCTTGCGAACGAGACCGAACCGGATGCCTTGGATGAGCGAGTTGAGTTCCGATCAGACGTGGGGCCATGCGCCCCACATGATGACCGAGAAGAACAAGGGCCCCGCCGACGACGGCGAAGGCAAGACCGGCCTCATCACCAAGCCGAAGCCGAAGACGAAACGCCCCAGCCTCTACAAGGTGCTGCTGCTCAACGACGACTACACGCCCATGGAATTCGTCGTGCACGTGCTCGAGCGCTTCTTCAACAAGGGCCGGGAGGACGCGACCCGGATCATGCTCCACGTGCACCACAAGGGCGTCGGCATCTGTGGGGTCTTCACGTACGAGGTCGCCGAGACGAAGGTGACCCAAGTCATGGATTTCGCGCGTCAGCACCAGCACCCGCTGCAGTGCACAATGGAAAAGGAGTAGGTCCCCGGTGCCATCCTTCTCGCAAAGTCTGGAGCAGGCGCTCCACAAGGCCCTCGAATACGCCAACGAGCGTCACCACGAGTACGCGACGCTCGAACACCTTCTGCTGGGGCTGATAGACGACCGGGATGCGGCCGCCGTGATGCGGGCGTGCAACGTCAATCTCGACGAACTCAGGCGGCGCATCACGACGTACCTCGACAGCGAGCTCGAAGGGCTCGTGCGCAAAGGTGCGGCCGATGCCCAGCCGACGACGAGCTTCCAGCGTGTCATCCACCGTGCGGTGGTGCACGTGCAGTCCTCGGGACGCGAGGAAGTGACCGGCGCCAACGTGCTCATAGCCATCTTCGCAGAACGGGAAAGCCACGCGGCGTTCTTCCTGCAGGAGCAGGAGATGACGCGTTTCGACGCGGTCCAGTACGTCAGTCACGGCATCGCCAAACGGCCCGGCGCGAGCGAGCCCCGGCCGGCGCGCGGCGTCGACGAGAACGAGAGCGGCGAGACGACCGGCGACAAGAAGCAGGCGGATGCGCTCAATACCTACTGCGTCAATCTCAACAAGAAGGCGCGGGACGGAAAGATCGATCCGCTGATCGGGCGCGAGTCCGAGGTGCTGCGCACGATCCAGGTGCTCTGCCGCCGCTCGAAGAACAATCCGCTGTTCGTCGGCGATCCCGGCGTGGGCAAGACGGCGATCGCGGAAGGTCTCGCGCGGAAGATCATCCGTGGCGAAGTGCCGGAAGTGCTCAAGAGCGCCGTCATCTTCTCGCTCGACATGGGCACGCTGCTCGCCGGCACGCGCTATCGCGGCGACTTCGAGGAGCGGCTCAAGGCCGTGATGAAGGAGATCGAAGCCTATCCGGGCGCGATCCTGTTCATCGACGAGATCCACACGGTCATCGGCGCGGGCGCGACGTCGGGCGGGGCCATGGACGCCTCGAACCTGCTGAAGCCGGCGCTCCAGTCGGGGACGGTGCGGTGCATCGGCTCGACGACGTACAAGGAGTACCGGCAGCACTTCGAGAAGGACCGCGCGCTCGTGCGGCGGTTCCAGAAGATCGACGTGAAGGAGCCGACGGTCGAGGACACCATCGAGATCATGAAGGGCCTCAAGCCCTATTTCGAGGAGTTCCACAAGCTCAAGTACACGAACCAGGCGATCAAGGCCGCGGTCGAACTTTCGGCCAAGTACATCCACGACCGCAAGCTGCCGGACAAGGCGATCGACGTGATCGACGAGACGGGCGCGTCGCAGATGCTGGTGCCGGAGGGCAAGCGGAAGAAGAAGATCACCGTCAAGGAGGTCGAGGAGACCGTCGCCACCATGGCGCGGATCCCGCCAAAGACCGTGTCCAAGTCCGACGCCGAGGTGATGGCCAACCTCGAGAAGGACCTGAAGCGGCTGGTGTTCGGCCAGGATGCGGCAATCACGGCGCTGGCGTCGGCGATCAAGCTGTCACGCGCCGGGCTGCGTGAGCCCGAGAAGCCGATCGGTTGCTACCTCTTCTCCGGCCCGACGGGTGTCGGCAAGACCGAGGTCGCAAAGCAGCTCGCGTCGCTGATGGGCATCGAGCTGCTGCGCTTCGACATGTCGGAATACATGGAGAAGCACACGGTCTCGCGACTGATCGGCGCGCCTCCGGGATACGTGGGCTTCGACCAGGGCGGGCTCCTTACCGACGGCATCGACCAGCATCCGCACAGCGTGCTGCTGCTCGATGAAATCGAGAAGGCGCATCCGGACCTGTTCAACATCCTCCTGCAGGTGATGGACCACGGCAAGCTGACGGACCACAACGGCAAGCAGGTGGACTTCCGCAACGTCATTCTCATCATGACGACGAACGCTGGTGCGTCCGACATGGCCAAGGCCGCTATCGGCTTCAACCGCTCGAAGCGGGAAGGTGATGACGAGGAGGCGATCAACCGGCTGTTCACACCGGAGTTCCGCAACCGCCTCGATGCGGTCGTGTCGTTCGCGCCGCTGCCGCCGGAAGTCATCACGAAGGTGGTCGAGAAGTTCGTGTTCCAGCTCGAGGCGCAGCTCGCCGACAGAGGGGTCACGATCGAACTCGGCGAGGACGCGACCCACTGGCTCGCGGAAAAGGGCTACGACGCCAAGTTCGGCGCGCGTCCACTCGCCCGCGTGATCCAGGAGCACATCAAGAAGCCGCTGGCGGAGCAGCTGCTGTTCGGCAGCCTGATCAACGGCGGGACGGTACGCATCCTCGTGAACGGCCAGGGCGACGCGCGCAAGCTCGGGTTCGAGTACATCGCCGCCGATCCGACGAAGAAGGTCAAGTCGCAGGACGAGGAGGAGGAGGACGAAGCCTCCGACGCCGGTGGCGCCGAGGCTCTCGTCGGTGCGCCGGCCAAGAAGTCGCTGCCCGGTCCCAAGGGCTCGGGTGAGGGCGGTCGCCCGCCCGGCGCGGTGCCGAGCATTCCGCGGCGCAAGAAGGACGACTGATCCGGTCGCCGGATCAGACACATGACCGAGGCCCGCGTCGCATACCGCTCCGCGGGCCTCGTCATGTCTGGCCGACGGGCCAAGGCCGCCAGAGACACGCGATGCGACTTCAGGTCTTCTCAGATCTCCATATCGACGTGCGCGAAGTCGCCTGCCCGCCGCTGGCGCCGGGCGTCGACCTCGTGGTCGTCGCCGGTGACGTGTGCGAGGGGATCGATCGGGGCATGGCGTGGCTCCGTGCCGCACTCGGTCCGCGCGTCGAGATCGTGCTCGTCGCTGGAAACCACGAATACTTTGCGAGGGTTCTCGCTGACGAGCGCGTCGCCGGGATCGCTGCCAGCCAGCGGCATGGCGTCCACTTCCTCGACAATCGCGTCCTTACGCTCGGCAATGTCCGGGTGATCGGGACGACGCTGTGGGCCGACTATGCGCTCTATGGGGACGAGCGGCGCGCCGAGATGATGGACATCGCGCGCCGCCGCATGATGGACCACCGGCGAATCCTCACCGAGCCCGGCTCATTCCTCACGCCCGAGCAGTCGCTCGCTCTGCACGCGGAGGCGAGGGCGTTTCTCGACGATGCGCTGGCGGCACCTCACGACGGCCCGACCGTCGTCGTCACGCACCACGGGCCGCATCGCCTGAGCCTTGCCGAGAAGTTCCGCGACGATCTGCTGTCCGCCGCCTTCATTTCCGATCTGGCGACGCTGATCGACGGCCATCAGCCAGCGCTCTGGTTGCATGGCCACACGCATGTGGGGCTCGACTACCGCACTGGGCAGACGCGCGTGATCTGCAATCCGCACGGCTATGGCAACGAGAACCCCGCGTTCGACGCGGCGCTCGTCGTCGACATCGCCTGACGCTCCGTGGGCTTCGGCGGGCGCCGGCCTTCTCAAAGGGCGGCCAGCGCGGCCTTCAGCTTCGCGGCCGCGGCGGCGAGGACCTCTGGCTTCTCCATCGTCGCCGTATGGGGGCCAAGCTTGACGCCGTCCCAGCGGGGCAGGACGTGGAAGTGGAGATGAAACACCACCTGGCCGCCGGCCGGCTCGTTGAACTGCTGGATGGTGATGCCCTGGGCGCCAAACGCCTTCATCTGGGCGCGCCCGATGCGCTGGACAGTGGCGAGGCAGGCGGCGAGCTGCTCGGGCGTCGCGTCCAGAACGTTGCGGGCGGGGGTCTTCGGGATGACCAGCGCGTGGCCCTCGCAGCGGGGCATGATGTCCATGAAGGCGAGCGTCGCGGCGTCCTCGTGGACCTTGTGGGCCGGCAGCTCGCCACGCAGGATCTTTGCGAACACATTGCTCGGGTCGTAGGTCATGGGAGCCTCTTCCTCGGGGCAGCGCGGCGATCGCCGGCATCGTGCCATGGCTGTTAACGGCCGCTCAACCATGGCGTCAAGGCGGGGCGTCGCGTTAAGGCGTGCTTAGGCACGTCGGCGCCAAGCTCCGCCCCATGACACGCACAGCTTTCATGACGTCGCCCGCATCTTTCGCCGATGCCTCGGACGACCTCGACATCGTGCCGGCGCACATCGCAGCGCGCCGGATGCAGCGCCGGCTCATGGCCGTCGCGTCGGCTCTCGCCGTACTGGTCCTGGCGGTCACGCTCTATCAGGGCGCCATCGTGCTCAGAACGCCGCCGGACCTGGTGACGTTCGCGTTCCGCGTGTGAGCGCTGCCGGCCCTCGCGGCCGACGCGCCGTGGCCTAGATCCGATAGACGTTGAGACCGTTCTCGGCGCAGATCGCGCGATGCTGCGCTGGCGTGATGCCGGCCGGAAAGGCGCGGAAGGGGTCGTCGAAGTCCCAGTGCGGGTAGTCCGACGCGAACAGCAGCCTGTCGTGGCCGACCCACTGCAGCGTATCGAGCAGATGGTGGCGGTTCTCCGGCTCTTCCATCGGCTGGGTCGAGATCCAGATGTGTTCGCGGATGTATTCGGACGGCTTGCGCCGAAGATGTGAGAGTTCGTCCCGGTTCTTTTCGAAGATCTTGTCGAGGCGCCATGTCAGCGGTGGCAGCCAGCCGAAGCCACCCTCCACGATCACCACCTTGAGCTTCGGGAACTCCTCGAACACGCCTTCCATGACGAGGCTGGTCACGACCGTCTGGGCCGACGTCGAATGGCCGCCGGCGCCTTCCTCGATGTAGTAGGACGGCCAGCCGGCGCCCGTGACCGGATGGCCGCTGGTGCCGAATACGTGGAACGCCATCGGCAAGTTGTGAGCTTGGGCCGCGGCATAGATCGGCCAGTACCGGCGATTGCCGAGCGGATCGGCCGACCGCGTCAGGCAGAACACCTGGGCGTAGTCCTTCATGTGACCGACGCGCTCGATTTCCCTGGCGGACGCATAGGCGTCCTCGTAGGGCACGACGACCGCGGCGCGAAGGCGGCGATCCTTCGATGTCCACGCCTCGCGCTGCCACTCGTTCGTCGCGCGGCAGAACGCGGCGCCGAACGCCGTGTTGAGTTCGCCCTGGCCCGTGTTGCCGAGGGGACCGAGCACGCCGAGTTCGACGCCGGCCGGGTCGAGATACTGCCTCTGCATCAGTTCGAGCGAGGAGCCGGGGCGACCGGAGCCATCCTCGGGCCAGGCGTCGCGGCGCGAGGCGAGCGGCGCCGATTTCGGGTAGGGCTCGACCGTCGCGCTGCCATGGCGACGGCGGAAGCCGTACGTCATGGCGTGATCCCACCACTTCTTCTCGACGAACGGCTTCAGGCACGCCATCGACTTGACGGCCGGGTGGATGTCGCTGTCGACGATCGCCAGCCGGTTGGTGGGCTCGGCCGACGGCTTCTCGTCGGCTGCGGGCGGGGCATCGAGGGGCATGTCGGCCTCCGTGAGTCGGATCTGGTATCGGGTCAGGGTGCGAGACGAGCGTACGTCGCCCGGGGATTGTCGATCAGGACCTTGCGACGCAGCGCATCGTTCAAATTTGCCGGCAGCATAGCATCGCCGTCGTGCTGCCAGTGAGGGAAATCAGACGAAAAGAGCAGCATGTCCTCGGACGGGAGTTGGTCCAGGATGCGCTCGAGCATGGCCGGGTCGTCCGGGACGTCCAGCGGCGCGGTGGTCAGGCGGATGTGGTCGCGGACGATTTCGCTCGGCAGCCGATCGATCCACGGCACCTCCAGGCGCACACCGCGCCAGAACTTGGAGAGCCGCCAGAGATAGGGCGCAAGCCAGGTGACGCCCGATTCGATCAGCACGGCCTTGAGACCGGGGTACTTCACGAACACGCCCTCGGCGACGAGGCTACCGACCTGGGCGTGCATGGCGAGCGATGAGGCGGCGTAGTCCTCGGCCCAATAGGTCGGCCAGCCGGAACCGGTGACGGCGTGGTGGTAGCTCGAGCCCGCATGAATGCCGATCGGCAGGCCGTGGCGCTCGCAGGCGGCATAGATCGGCCAGTAACGGCTCTTGCCCAGCGGCTCTTCGGTGCCGGCGATGAAGAGTGCCTGCACGAAGCGCCGGTCGGGGGCGCAGCGCTCGATCTCGGCCACGGCGCGCTCGGTCGACTGGTAGGGCACGACGATGGAGGCCCGATAGCGCGGGTCGCGATCGAGCCACTCGTGGCGGACCCAGTCGTTGACCGCGGCTGCAAAGGCCGCCGCCATGTGCTCGTCGCGGATCATCTGCACGGCGTAGAGACAGTTCAGGATCGCGTGGCCGAAGCCGTGGCGATCGAGCAGAGCCGACGCCGTCCGTCCGGCGTCCTCGTCCGGCTTCGAGGCCGCGAGATCGGCGCGGAGCGTCATCGGCGCCCGCCTCGGGTAGGCGATGGTCTCGAAGCTGTCGATGCCACGGACCTCGACGGTCTCGCTCCAGTAGCTGTCCATGTAGCGGCGCAGCGCGTTGATGTCCGGCACGCGCGGATGAACGTCGCAGTCGATCGCCCCAGTCCAATCGGTGGTCACGCTTCGCTCCCTGTCGTTAGAACAATCCTTCCATGCGTCGCCGCGCGTTTCCAGCCCCTTCGATGCGGGAGCGGCGGGAAGAGCGGACTGATCGCCTCGGAAGCGCAGCAAGGCTGGCTCGGCGCGGCCCGATCAAGATCACGATCACGATCACTTGAATACGAAACGATACGGACCCTATTTACATTTTATCTGAACGATGTTTATATTCAGTCCATCGAACGGGGCACACAACAGGCCGCTTCCGCAGCCACCCCGATCCAGACACTGACGGAGACTTCCCATGAAGACCATCGTCGCCTCCATCCTCGCCCTCGGCCTCCTCGCTGGCGCCGCGTCGGCATCCACCACCACGCCCGTCCACGCCGACATGACCACGGCCGACTGGTGCAACCCCTACTACGGCAAGTGAGGCGGCGCCCCGCAAACGTCCTCCCACCCGCCGCATTGTGAAGCCATCGGGAACGGCTCTCTCCCCGCCGCCGACCTCCCGGTCCAGCTTCGAAGTCCTACTGGTGCCGATACTGCAGACGACTATTCATCGTGCGCCCCCGAAGCTTCGGCTTCGGGGGCTTTTCGTTTTACGGACCGCAGGGCGCCAATGCGTCAGCGACGACGGCGCTGGACCACGCGAAAGCCTTTGCGGGATGCCGCACCGGCTCGGAGACCCCGCGCGGCATAGAGCGACGGACGCGCCACCGGAGCCGGGCGCGGGACGAGGCCGTAGGTGGCGCGCTGGCCGCGAACGGGATGGGCCGAGCGTCGGACCTGGGCATGGGCCGTCCGACGCGCTGCCTTGCGGTCGCGCGCCATCGCGGCCCTGGCCGCTCGCCGCTCTGCCGCGGCTTCGGCGCGCATGCGGCGGGCTGTAATCGTGGCCTCGCGAGCGGCGCGGCGCGCTTCGTTCGCCTGGCGCCTCGCCGCCTCCCGACCAACTTCTGCCGCCGACGTCATGCCAAGGCCAGAGGCGCCCGGGGGCGGGTTTGCCGGCGGTGTGGGCGCTCTCGGCGGACTGGGGGCGCTGGCGGCCATCTCGCGCTGGGGCGCGGTCGCGCGCTCCTGCTTCTCCTGCCAGTCCCGAATGCGTTCGGCTGCCGCGGCGGTTGCGGCGTCGACCGCCTCGTCGCTGGGTCGTACCGGCGCGGAGGCCTGGGCCTCGGCGGCGGTCGTGACGGCAGTCTGCGGTGCAGGTGACCCTTTGGACTGCTGTCCGGCCTTCTCCGCTGCCGCCAGCGCGCGGCGCTCGGCCTCGGCTATCTCGCGGGCGGCCTTTTCTGCCATGACCGGCCGCATGCGGTCGGCCAAGGCGCTCGCCTCGGCCGCACGGCGAGCAGCCGCGGCTGCCGCCCGATCATCCGGGGTCTCGGGTGACCCAGCGGCGATCGGGCCCGATATCGCGCCATCGGGTGCCGGCTGGCCGCTCGCGAGCCGGCCGACGACGTCATCGAGGTACTCACGATAGGTCCGCTGGAGCCAGTCTTCGCCGGCTGGCGCATCAGCGACCGGCGCTTCGCCCGGCGGCGGCGTCGACGAGGGAAGTGGCGGCAGGATTTCAGGTTTCGCCACCGGCTGGTCGCCCGGGCTCACCGTGACGACAGTGGCGTCGCCAGACGGCGGCTTCCACCGCTGCTGGCGGAGGATCTCCTCGCGGCGCGCGGCGTCGGCAACGGGATTTGGCGCGGTGGGTACCGCCAGCCGTCCGATCAGGTCGTCATAGCCCCGGCGGGTGCGCGCAAGCCAGTCGCCCGCCGTTTCGTCGTGGGCCCCGACCGGATTCGGCGCTGCGGGCATCGTGTCGCTCGCGGGGACAGCGCCCTTCTCGATGAACATGTCGAAGGCGCCGCTCACATCCCGGGCCATCTCCTCGGCGCGGGATCGGCTGGCGGGGGACGGCGTTTCGACGGTTGCCGGCGCACCCCTTGGGCCGGCTCCATCCTGGGCTTTTGCCGGCTCAATCTGGAGCAGCCCCGCAAGGGCCAACGCCGACACGCCGAGCCATGTGCCCTGGCCGAGCGCCAACACCAGAGGAACGATCATTCGGGGCATCGGCTCACTCACCGTTCGATCCCATTCGGAGGTTGCGGTGGGACTTGCGCATCGGCACGCTGCACTCGGCAGAAGCGCCCACGCCCAGACCGGGCTGCCCCCTGGCGCGAGCCACTTTAGTCGATCGCAGAGGATCCGCCGACCAGCACCCGTCAGTTTGGTTGATCCGTGCGCGGCATGGCTCTATGGGCGCCGAATGCCACCATCCCGGTGCGGCGACTTGATGACGCCGGAAGGCGATCGGTCCGCATGGACCGAGGCTCGCGACATCGTGCGGCCGTCAACCGCCGGCAGGATGCGGATCGAGCCTCTTCGCTACGGGTGCTGCGGATCGCTCCTGGATCAGGTAATGTCGCGCCATGACCAAATCATTGTCCAAGATCGCTGCTGGCGTTCAGATCGCCACACCAGGCAAGGATCCCCCGGAGCGCAACGTGTGCGTCTTCTGCGGCTCGGGTCCGGGCACCAATCCCGCCTACGTGGCGGCCGCTCACGTCTTTGGCCGCGCACTGGCCACGGCGGGCTACGGGCTCGTCTATGGCGGTGGCAGCCTTGGCCTGATGGGCGAGACGGCACGCGCCGTGATCGCGGCTGGCGGCTACGTCACCGGAATCATTCCGGCGTTCCTTTCCGAGAAGGAGCACATGCTCAGGGCCGCCGACGAACTGATCGTCACCGAGGACATGCACGAGCGCAAACGGCTGATGTTCGAGCGCTCGGACGCCTTCGTGGCGCTGCCGGGCGGCATCGGTACGCTCGAGGAACTCGTGGAGCAACTGACCTGGGCGCAGCTCGGGCGGCACGACAAGCCGGTCGTGCTTGCGAACGTGGCCGATTTCTGGAACCCCCTCCAGAGGCTGCTCGATCACATGCGCCAGGAAGCCTTCATAAGGCCCGGGCTTGAGGTCCGCTACAATGTGATCGACGACATCGAGCAGGTCGTTCCGCACATCGCGCGTGCCTTCGAGGCCGGCGCCGGTCGCCTCGTCGACAAGGGGCTCACCAAGCTGTTCTGATCGTGCCGGCGGGACCGGCGGCGCTGTCGCCGCACAGCCCCGACGGGTCAGCACGCCTCAGCGATACTTGCCATCGAAGGTCCCTTCGGGGCGGAGGTTCACGACCTTGCCGTCTTCGCCCACCTCCGGCCGATTGATCGTGAAGACGTTCTCCGGATTCAGCACGCCGTAGTCCATGTAGCCGAGCCGCGAGATGGGCCGCATCGCGCCGGTATCGACGATGCCGTCCTTGATGAAGCGCTCGTCGATGTGAATGCCGACGACCTCGCCGAACACCACCGTGTAGGCGGAGGGCTTCCCGGGAAGGCCCGGCATGTCGAGCGTCTGCCAGAGGCGGCATTCGAACGCCGCCGGGCTTTCCTTGACGCGGGGTGGCTTGACGAGGCGCGAGGCGGCAGCGGTCAGGCCGGCGAGGGGAAACTCATCGACGCCATAGGGCACGGCCGCCGAGGTCGCGTTCATCTCGTAGCGCAGATCCCAGGTCGCGAGCGAACAGACGAACTCCTTCGTCTCGAGGACGTTGCGCAGGCTGTCCTTCATCCCAGCCGACGAGAACATGACGTAGGCGGGACGGTCGCTCACGGCATTGAAGAAACTGTAGGGCGCAATATTGCATACCCCGGCGGCGCTCACCGTCGAGACCCACCCGATAGGGCGGGGCACCATCAACGACTTGAACGGATCGTGCTTCAGGCCATGCTTGTTCTCGAGGGTCTCGTAGAACACGGGGCGTCTCCATGCCGGGGTGGAATGGCTGAAGCATACAGGCAACCCGCCGAGGGCTGCAAAAGGAACAGCGCGACGGGCCGCTCGGTCGGGGAGACTGCCCGATGATCCAGCAAAGGCCGGACGATCCGGCACCTACGCCTTCCCTTCGACGGCCGGCCGCACTAGGTTCCGGTGTGAACCACAGGCCTCTCAATCAGGGAAACGCCACGTGACCATCCGCAATGGTGTTGCCGACGCGGTCGGCCGCACACCCCTCATCAAGCTCCGGCGCGCGTCGGAAGAGACCGGCTGTACCATTCTCGGCAAGGCCGAGTTCATGAACCCGGGCGGCTCGGTGAAGGATCGCGCGGCGCTCTTCATCATCGAGGACGCCGTGCGGCGCGGGCAGCTCTCGAAGGGCGGGACCATCGTCGAGGGTACGGCTGGAAACACCGGCATCGGGCTGGCGGCGGTCGGCAACGCGCTCGGCTACCGGACCGTGATCGTCATCCCCGAAACCCAGAGCCAGGAAAAGAAGGACACCCTCCGGGTGCTCGGCGCGCAACTCGTCGAAGTGCCGGCCGTCCCCTACAAGAACCCCAACAACTACGTGAAGTATTCGGCGCGGCTCGCAGAAGCGCTGGCCAAATCGCAGCCCAACGGCGCCGTCTGGGCGAACCAGTTCGACAACGTCGCCAATCGCGAGGCCCACATCGCGACCACGGCGCCTGAAATCTGGGAGCAGACCGGGGGCAAGGTCGACGGCTTCGTCTGCGCCGTCGGGTCCGGAGGCACGCTCGCCGGCGTCGCGATGGGGCTCAGGGCGAAGCGCGCCGACGTCAAGATCGCACTCGCCGATCCGCCGGGCGCGGCGCTCTACTCGTACTATCGGACGGGCGAGTTGAAGTCGGAAGGCTCGTCGATCACCGAAGGCATCGGGCAAGGCCGCATCACGGCAAACCTCGAGGGATTGGCGGTCGATCATGCCTACCAGATCCCTGATGCAGAGGCGGTCGGGATCGTCTTCCAGCTGCTCGAGGAAGAGGGGCTCTATCTTGGCTCGTCCTCGGGGGTCAACGTCGCGGGTGCGATCCGCCTCGCACGGGAACTCGGCCCCGGGCACACCATCGTCACCATCCTTTGCGACTCGGGCAGCCGGTACCAATCGAAGCTCTTCAATCCCCAGTTCCTCACCGAGAAGGGATTGCCCGTGCCGCGCTGGCTTGCCGAGGCGAGACCGGCGCCGCCGAGCGTCATGATCGCGTCCGACCCGACCTGATCCCGAGGACATCCGCATGACCGAGCAGCTCTATCGGAGCGACGCTTATCTCCGCTCCGCCGAGGCGACTGTCGTGGCCATCAACGAGCGGGGCGGGATCGTTCTCGACCGCACCGTCTTCTACGCGGCAGGCGGCGGGCAACCCGGCGACAGGGGGGCGCTCCGTTTCGGCGGCGGCGTCTGCCCCATCGCCACGACGGTCTACGAGCCCGGCGACAAGTCCGTCATCGCGCACGTCCCGGCCGAGGGCGCGGCACTGCCGCAGATCGGGGAGGCCGTGAGAGGCGAACTCGACTGGGATCTCCGCCACCGCTTCATGCGCATGCACACGGCGCTGCATCTCCTGTGCAGCCTCGTCAAGTTTCCCGTCACGGGAGGCCAGATCGGCGACGGCGAGGGTCGGCTCGACTTCGACATCGAGGATGCTTCGACCGTCGACAAGGACCGGCTCACCGAAGCGCTCAATGCGCTCGTCGCAGCCGATCATCCCGTCAGCGAACGCTGGATCACGGATGCCGAGCTCGACGCGAACCCGGGCCTCGTCCGGACCATGGCAGTCAAGCCACCCACGGGCTCCGGGCGGGTCCGGCTCGTCGCGATCGGCGCGGACGGCACGATCGATCTGCAGCCCTGCGGCGGTACGCATGTGCGCCAGACCGGCGAGATCGGCCGCCTCGCCGTCTCGAAGATCGAGAAGAAGGGCAAGATCAACCGACGCATCCGCGTCGTGCTGGCCTGATCACACACCATGCTCCAGGGAGTGAAACGATGAATAATCCCGACCAGTGGATCGTCGAGACCGAATGGCTCGCGGCCCGTCTCGAGTCCCCCGACATCGTCGTCCTCGACGGCTCGAAGCATCTGCCGACGTCGGGTCGCAACGCGAAGGAGGAGTACGCCGGCGAGCACATCCCGGGCGCCCTCTACTTCGACATCGACGTGATCGCCGACAAGAAGAACCCGCTGCCGCACATGCTGCCCTCGTCGGTGCAGTTCGCCTCCCAGGTGAAGGCCATGGGCATTGGCGACGGCATGCGCATCGTGGTCTACGACAGCGAGGGCCTCTACTCGGCGGCGCGCGTCTGGTGGATGTTCCGCACCATGGGCCACAAGGACGTCGCCGTTCTCAACGGTGGCCTGAAGAAGTGGAAGGCCGAGGGCCGTCCCGTGACCGACGAACCTCCGCCGCCGCGGCAGCCGCGCCATTTCACGCCACGCTTCAATGCAGCGCTGGTCCGCGATGCCGACGACGTCAAGGCTCTGATCGGGCATCCGAGCGTGCAGATCATCGACGCGCGCGCGGCTGCGCGGTTCGCGGGTACGGTTCCCGAGCCACGCGCCGGGCTTCGCTCCGGGCACATTCCCGGCTCGCGTAGCGTCCCCTACACGACGCTGCTCAATGCCGACGGAACGCTCAAGAGCAAAGCCGCGCTCCGCGCCCAGTTCGAGGCGGCGGGTATCGATCCGGCGCGGCCGGTCGTGGCGAGCTGCGGATCGGGCGTCACGGCGGGCGTCATCGCGTTTGCGCTGGCGCAGCTCGGCAACCCCGATGCGGCCGTCTACGACGGGTCGTGGACCGAGTGGGGGGCGCGCACGGATCTGCCGATCGAGACCGGTGCCGGCTGAACGGACCGGACCCGACAAGGACACACGGGGGCGTCGCCGCAGGGCGGGCGCCCCTTTTTCCTGCCCTTTCCTGACCGCCGTTCACTGGTCCGCAATCGACGGAAACAGGATTTCATTTGACAGAGCCGAAGCCGCAGCCGCAGCATTCGCGCATGGTTAAAGGCCGAGCGTGACGATGCCGGCAGCCTGGTGATCGTCAGCCTTCGCTTTGTGCTCGGCAGCACGATGTTTCAGTGGCGAGCCTCGCCGGAGACTTTCGATCGGCGAGACCGGATTTGGCGACGCGGGTCGGTCGATGTCCAAGCACTATCCAGGACAACGTAGCGGTCGGTCAGGTGGTGACACCCTGACGATGAAGGCCGCCGTCTGCCGATCTCGCGCGGCCTTCGTCCACGGCACGCCCACGAGTTCCTCGGGACCGGGCATCCTCCCCCATATCGGTCCGGCCTCCGGGAGCGCGCGACCCTGGTGCACGTCCTCCCTCGTGCACCAGGGTCAGTGACGCAAAGACGTCTCCCACGCGCAAGTGACGCAAGGTGCCGGAAGGCCACGCCCTGCGGTTGAAGCCGTCTGCCGCGACCTCGAAGCCTTGCGCAGTGACACCGGCACCGGCAATGAATGAACGGGGATTGCTGGGGGGAGTGGTTGTGGGGCCTCGTCGTATTCTAAGGTTGGTCTGGGCAGGCGTCGCCCTCGTCCTCGCCCTCGCGCATGCGCGATCGGCTGCGGCCAACCCTGTCCTGCTTTTCGAGCCCGAGACCGGGGTGGTGCTCCATGCCGAGGCGCAGGATCACTCCTGGCACCCGGCCTCGGTGACCAAGCTGATGACGGCCTATGTCGTCTTCGAGGCGCTACGCAATGGCGAACTGGCGTGGGACAGCGACGTCCCGCTCTCGGAGACGGCGCGGGCGCAGCCGGCCACCCGGATCGGGCTTCGCGGCGGCATCAGGATCAACGTCGAGCAGGCGGTGCGCGGCCTGATCCTGAGGTCGGCCAACGATTTCGCAACAGCGCTCGCCGAGCGCGTGTCGGGTACCGAGACGGGCTTCGTCCAGCGCATGAATGCGACGGCAAAGCGGCTTGAGATGTCGCGCACGGTGTTCCGCAATCCGCATGGCCTGCCCGATCAGGATCAGGTGACGACGGCGCGCGATCTGGCGCGTCTCACCACTGCGTTACTCGCCGACTTCCCGGATCGCGCCGAGGTGTTCTCGACGCCGACGGTCCGGATCCACAAGGGGACGTTCCATTCGCAGAACGATCTCCTGCGCACCTTCACCGGCGCCGACGGCCTGAAGACAGGCTTCACGTGCGCCTCGGGCTACAATGTCGTGGCAAGCGCGACGCGAGAGGGACGCACGCTCGTCGCCATCGTGCTCGGGGCGACCGACCGCCAGCAGCGATCGGCGCGCGCCTCCGCCCTACTCGAGTCTGGGTTCCAGCACCTCTTTCCGGGGACCGGAGGCGTGACTCTGACATCCGCGCCTGCGATACCGCCCGAAGGCGGGGCGGTCGCGGCTCCTCCACCTGTGGTCCGCACGTTCGCTCCCGTTCCGATCACGCCTGTGGCCTTCGCGGCGCTCACTCTCGCTGACGAACACTCGGCTCCGGACATCGCGCGGTCGCTCAAATCGCGAAAGTGCCGGGGTTACGGAGGATTGCCGAGCAACGAACCGGACCTGATCGCGGCCGACGAGCCACCGGTCGGGCGAGCGGCGGCCGCGCTCGCGGCGAAGGCGAGCCCCGGGGCTACCGTCATGGACAAGAGCGCGGCTGCGCCCGCCAAGGGCGTAAAGCGTGCGCTTCTGGCCAATCGGAAAGCGGTACGGCGCGTCGACCCTGCGACAGTGGTGGAGCCGCCAGCGATCACGTCGGCTGTTCAGAAGCGGCAGCCACGCGCCAAGCCCGCCGCGAAGTCTGCCGCGAAGTCTGCCGTGCCAAAAATGTCCGCCACGGCAACGCCGGCACCAGCTACACCGACGATGGCGCGCGTTTCGCCGTGAGCGTCGGTTTCGTCACGGCAAGGGAATGAACTCGGCCTCGTCGCCGGGCACCGTGTCGAAGCGCTTCTGTTTCCAGTCGGCCTTGGCGGCCTCGATGCGATCGCGCGAGGACGACACGAAATTCCACCAGATGTGGCGCGGCCCGTCCATCGGGTCGCCACCGAGGACCATCAGGCGGGCCTGGGACAGCGCCAAAATTGAGATCCGGTCGCCGGGGCGGAACACCAGCAGGCGGCCCTGCTCGAAGCGCTGGCCCGCAATGTCGATCTCGCCCGAGGCGATGTAGACGGCGCGCTCGTCGTAATACGGGTCGAGCGGCAACACGGCGCCCGGTGCCAGCACGGCCTCGGCGTAGAGCGCCGGATGCGGGAACTCCACCGGCGAGCGTCGCCCGAACGCCTCGCCGAGGACGAGGCGGACGCGCTTGCCTTCACCCTCGATGCGGGGCAGGTCGGCGAGACCATGATGCGTGAAGGCCGGCGCCATCTCCTCGGCGTCCTTCGGCAAGGCCATCCAGGCCTGAATACCGAACATCTCGCGCTGCCGCGCCTGAGCCTCCGCTGTTTCGCGCTCGGAGTGCACGATGCCGCGGCCGGCAGTCATGAGATTGACCTCGCCCGGCTTGATCACCATCGACGTGCCGAGGCTGTCGCGGTGCCACATCTCACCCTGGAACAGGTACGTGACCGTCGCGAGCCCGATGTGCGGGTGCGGGCGGACATCGATGCCTTTACCGATGAGAAACTCGGCCGGCCCCATCTGGTCGAAGAAGATGAAGGGCCCGATCATCTGGCGACCTTGCGCGGGCAGCGCGCGGCGCACCTCGAAGCCGCCGAGGTCGCGGGCGCGGGGCACGATGACCTGCTCGAGGGCGTCGCACGATTGAGCGTCACCGGGGACGGGATCGACATGGGGCAGCGTGCTCATCGGCTTTTCCTTGTCCTGCGTCGGCCGCCGCGCGGGCCGCAGATGACGCTCCGGAGTGCTTGTATCCTAAGATAGGCTCCGATCCCGGGACCGCAACCCGAGGCCCCAAGGCAGCAGGGTCATGCTATATCGACTGATGAGGACGTTCGGACACGACGAGGGCCCATGACTGCACCACTCATCGATGAGACTGCGGAACCGAAAGACGCGTGGCGGCCCGGCGTGACGACGCGCATGGTGGTATCGGCACAGAACGGTACGCGGCAACTCTGCGTCTTCGAACAATGGTGCGATCCAGGGCTCGGAGCGCCGACGCATCTGCATGCGGTCGAGGAGATCCTGACCGTCATCGAGGGGGAGGCGCGCATCGTCGTCGGCGAGATCGCGCATGCGGCGCGGGCCGGGCACAGCGTCGTCATTCCCGCCGGCATCAAACACAGTTTCTCGAACACGGGGACGTCCGTGCTGCACGTCCGCGCCATCCTCGCCTCACCCGTCTTCGAAGCCGCCTACGACGACGCTCGGGAGACGCCGCGCCGGTGGCTTCCCGGTACGCCCTGACCACCTCGACAGAGTTCCGCCGACACGCTATCAGCGCGCCGGTTGCTCCATCACCCCCCACGGAACCCTGAGCCATGACAGGTATCACGCGCCGGGACGCGCTCTCGGGCAGCCTCGCAGCCGGAGCGGCAGCGGGCCTCGCCACAGCGGTCGCCGGAACCGAGGTGGCGGCTCAGGGTGCACCGCCGGCCGAAACGCCCACGTGCACGCTGCTTCTCGTCAACGACATCTACAAGATGAGCGAGGTGGACGGCCGTGGCGGCTTCGCGCGCCTCGCCGCCATCGCGCGCGCCGAACGGGCGCGGGGCGTGCCGCTGCTCTACGCACACGCGGGCGACATGTTCTCGCCATCGCTGATGTCGGGCTTCGATCAAGGCGCCCACACGGTCGATCTCCTCAACGTCGTGCCGCCCGACGTCTTCGTACCCGGCAACCACGAGTTCGATTTCGGACCTGAGGAGTATGCAAAGCGGCGCCGGCAGTCCCGCTTCGCCTATTTCGCGGCCAACATGCGGGCCGCAGACGGGTCGATCCTGCCGGGACATGAGGACAGCCGCATCTTCGTCCTTGGGCCGCTCAAGGTCGGTGTGTTCGGGGTGGCGCTGGCGTCGAGCCCGCTGATGTCGCAGACCGGCGATATCCGGTTCCTCGACGAGATGGAGACCGTGCGGGCACAGTCCCGGATGCTGCGCGCGGCCGGCTGCGATCTCGTGGTCGCCGTCACGCATACCGATTTTACGCGCGATCTCGAGATTGCGCGGTCGCGGCTGGTGGACATCCTGCTCACCGGGCACGATCACGATCTGCGCGTCGTCTACGACAACCAGATCGCGATGGTGGAAAGCGGCGAAGAGGGCCAGTACGTCACGGCCGTCGACATCTTTGCGACCATCGGCGAGCGCGACGGCAAACGGCGCGTCAGGTGGTCACCGCGATTTCGCATCATCGATTCCGCGACTGTGACGCCGGACCCGGAAACGGTGGCGCTGGTGCAGCCGCTCGAGGCGCTGCTCGGCCGCGAACTCGACGTGGCGCTCGGCACGCTCGCCATCGAACTCGACAGCCGCTCGTCGACGGTTCGCGCGACCGAGGCCGTGATCGGCAATCTGATGGCCGACGCCATTCGCGACGCCACACAGGCCGACGTCGCGATCACCAACGGCGGCAGCATGCGCGGCAATCGGCTCTATCCCGCCGGCCACACGGTCACACGCCGGGACATCCTGACCGAGCTTCCGTTCGGCAATCGCACGGTGATGGTCGAGATCACCGGGGCTGCGATCCGGGAGGCGATCGAGAACGGCGTGTCGGACCTCGACGACCGGGGTGGCCGCTTCCCGCACGTCTCGGGGCTCCGAGTCCGCATCAAGGGCAATGCACCTGTCGGGAGCCGCGTCGTCTCGATCGAGCACGACGGAAAGCCGCTCGATCCCGACAAGCGCTACAAGGTCGCGTCGAACGATTTCCTGCTCGCCGGCGGCGACGGGTACACGGCGCTCGCCTCCGGCCGCGTGCTGATCGGCAAGACCGACGGCAAGCTGCTCGCCAACGTGGTGATGGCTTACGTCCGCGCGCGTGGCGGCATCGATGGGCGGCTCGAGGGCCGCCTCGTCATCGAGTGAGATCGTCCCTCGCCGTGCAACTCATTCCTCCCAGGGAACGCCACCCGCATAGGTGCGATAGGGCACCGCCGACAACCACCCGGAATCGACGGGCAGCAGAATGCCGGTGATGGCACGCGCCTGATCGGAGGCCAGGAAGGCGATGGCGTCGGCGATGTCCTTCGGCTCCGGGAGATAGGGCAGCGCATGCACGCCCATGATCTTGCCCATGTCGCGCTGACCGTCAGCCACCTTCTGGCGCAGCGGCGGCGTCATGACGTAGGTCGGGCCGACGGAGTTGACGCGGATCGAATGGCGGCCGAGTTCGACAGCCAGCAGCTGCGTCAGCCGCTCGACCGCGGCCTTGCCCGGGTTGTAGGCCGGAAGCGGCAGGGGCATGCGCGAGTTGATCGAGCCGATGGTGACGATGGCGCCGTGCTGCCTCGGGATCATGCGCCGGGCGAACGACTGACAGGTGTGGACCGTGCCGTGATAGTTCACCTGCCACATGCGCTCGTGATAGGCCATGTCCATGTCGAGCACGGACTCGGTGTTCGGGATCAGGCCCGCCGCCGTCACGCACACATGGACCGGGCCGAGGTCGCGCTCGACGGCGTCAGCCACGGCTTCGACGGCTTTCGCATCCGCCACGTCGCAGGCGAAGAAGCGCGCCTTCCGACCCGTCGCCGCGATGGCGGTCGCCGTTTCCTCGCCGCCCTTCGCGTTCACGTCGAGGACGGCGATGTCGTAGCCGTCGGCCGCGAGGCGCGACGCTGCGGCCGCGCCGATGCCGCTCGATCCGCCCGTCACGACGGCAACCTTGTTGGCACACATTATGCTCTCCCGAAGCTCAGCTGACACCCGGCACGCCCTCGGGCAGAGGGCGGCCGTTGATGAAGGGCTCGACCAACGTCATGAACGTCTCGAGCTGATCGTGATGGACCCAGTGACCGGCGCCCGCGATCTGGACGAACGTCGCCGAGCTGAAATGCGCCGCGCGACCATCGGTGCGCGGGTCGGACGCCCAGCTCTCCTTGCCGTAGACCATCAGCGACGGGCTCGACACGTTCCGCCAGATCGCCTCGATGTCGGCCTGGGGCATGTCGTAGGGCAGGAACACGCGGACGAGATTGTCGAACTTCCAGGTGTACGTGCCGTCCTCGTTCTGGTGGATGCCGTGGAGCGTCAGGTGGCGCGCCTGCTCGGCCGTCAGGTGCTTGTTCTGCTCCTGCATCCGCGCCAGCGCCTCCTCGATCGAGACGTAGCGGCGCGGCACGCGGCCGGCGGACTTGCGCTGCTCCTCGATCCAGCCGCGCATCTTCTCGACCATGCTCTTGCCGGCGACCTCGGACTGCGACTTGGGCGACCGGCCGAGCCCCTCGATGGCGACGAAGCGCTTCACGTTCTCAGGATAGATGCCGGCGTAGCGTGTGGTGATGGCACCGCCGAGCGAGTGGCCGACGATGGTGACCGGCGCCAGCTTCAACTGATGGACGAGTTGCGCCAGATCGTAGACGTAGCCGGCCATCGAGTAATTGGCACTCTTCGACCATTCGCTGTCGCCGTGACCGCGGAGATCCGGCGCGATGACGTGCCAGTCCTTCCTGAGACGACGGGCGACCCAGTCCCAGTTCCGGCAGTGATCCCGCCCACCGTGGACAAGGAGGAGCGGCGGCGCGCCGGCATTGCCCCAGTCCACGTAGTGGAGGCGGAGGCGCTGCGAGAAGTAGATGCGCGAGGCCGGACCGGTTTCGGTATCGAAGCTCACTGCGACAGTCCCCTGAGGAAGCTTTCCACGATGGCGTTGGTTTCGGCCGGCCGTTCGAGCTGCGGGAAATGGCCGGTGGCGGGCATCACCTCGATCAGCACGTCGGGCTTGGCGCGGCGCAGGAAGTCGAGATACGGCGAGGACTGGCCCGCATCCATCGAGACGCGCTTGCCTTCCGAGTTGGTCCACGTCGTCTGGATTGCCAGCATCGGCACCTTGATGCTCGCGACCACGCGGTCCATGTGCTCGGCGTCATAGCGGCCGATGTCGGCGAAGAGCGGTCCGGCGATGTCGGGATTGCGGTCGAGCGCACGCTGGATCACGCGGTTCGCCACCGTCCTGTCGAAGCCCGGCGCGAACATCTGCTCGAAGGCGCCCCGGATGAAGGGGACATAGCCTTGCGCCTCGATGGCCCTGGCGCGATCCAGATGCGCGGTCGATCCGGCGTTGCCGAGGCGGCTGCCGTCGACGAGAACGATGGCCTGCACGAACTCGGGTGCGCGGAGCGCTGCTTCCATGGATACCCGGCACCCCATGCTGTGCCCGAAGATCACGGCGGGCGGCAGTTTCAGCGCACGCAGCAGGGCCGCCACGTCCTCGCCATGGGTCTCGATCCGGCTGTGCTCGGGGCCGCCCGGCGTCTCGCCATGGCCGCCGAGGTCCACCGCGACCGTTTCGTGCCGGCCGCCGAAATGGGCCACCATCGCGTCCCAGTCGCTCCGGGCGCAGCCGAAGCCGTGCACGAAGACCAATGGCGGCTTCCCCGTGCCCTGGCGGGTGTATCTGATCAATGCCATGGGAGGCTCCTTCACTTTCAGTTGCAGCGTCCGTGCCGCCACTCTTGCGGATTGTCCTCGCGACCGGCCGCAAGCACAAGTCATTCGAGGGCGAAGGCCTTCGTCCAGACCGCCCCCCGGCGCCTCGAGCTGTGCCCCGTCAACCACACGGCCCGGTCGATCGAACGGAGACCACGAAGCCCCCTAGCAAGACTCGATCCGCGATGCCACATTCGCGTCAGGCTCAACAATTGAAAGGAGGTGATCCGATGTCTAGTGGGATTGCGAAGCTGTCTTGGCAGACGGTGCGGATCTCGACGGCGCTGGGGCAACCTCCGCGGACGACCTGATCCGACTGATACGCCAGCCGATCACGGATCGGCCGGCCACGTGCTCGAGACAGCCAGTCTCACGAAGAGCCGCTCCTCCGGGAGCGGCTCTTTTTGTTTTCCGACTACGGCTCCCAGCCAAAACGGTCGGCCAGTGAGTTCGGGAGCAAGCGGTTGACGAGGTCTACCTGCGCGGGCGTCAGGTCTTCGCGCCAAGCGACGTTGTCGCCGCGCCGGTAGTGAGTTGACTGTGCCTTTCCGGCTAACGACACCGGCGCATCGAGGCCGTAGAAGCCCAGAATTTTCTTCATGTAGCCGGCTTCATCGCGAGCAAGCTCGTCGTGCGTCAACAGCAGGACATCGAGATCGCGATCGTTCGCTGCCACGTCGACCCATTGCTCGAGCCAGCCCAAACAAGGTCGATAGAACGTCTCGATATAGTGGTCGATCTGGAGCGGCTTCGCCTGCTCTCGAAAGGCTTGAGGCATCGCGACTTCGACCTGACTGATGCGCTCAATGGCACCGATCTGCGTCCCGTAATCCGTCCGGAAATGGAACCAGCTCGCCAATGCCGCTCGCGGGTCGCGGACATGGACAACGCATTTCCGGATGCCAGCCTCCTTCAAGATCCGGAGGTTCTCCGCATCGGGCTGCATATGAGAGAGCGAGACCATGCCGCCGCTCATGAAGTCGTCGGCCATCGCCCGCCATACGATGTTCTTGGGAAAGGTCGGCGTCACAAGCACGGACGTCTGATCATAGCCAAGCGTCTGGCGCAGCGAGTTGAGGATGTAGACAGTGCCGCTCTTCGGAAGCGTGATGACGAAGATACTTGGCTTCCCCAAGAGATGCTCGGCGATTGCCTCGCGGCAATAGGGTGCCGCAACCATCCGCAGGTAGTTTTAGCGCTGCTCAACGGTGTGGAACGCGTTGCGGTACCCCTCGCGCTCGCTCCGAAGTTGGCCCACCTCCGCATTCAGCGTGTCGTAGGCATTGCGGTAGCCGTCCCGCTCCTGGATGAGCTGTGCGTGATCCTTGTTCATTCCACGCTCCTTCGGCAGCAAGACTGGCGTCGGTCTGACCGCTCCACAGTACATCGATGCACGTCCACGCCGGCTTGTCGACGCGCTCACTCAAGGTCTCAGGGCCGCGCCTCTCGCACCCCGCATGATCGCCCCTCGCGATCACGGATCCTCTGACACGATCGCGGATGCTTGACACCCTGAATACAACCATTGATTGTAATTGCTCAAGTTTGCAAGGCGATTTTCGCCTTCCAATCGTCATGTGGCGAGGTCGTCTCAGTTCAATGGCGCCCACGAGCATTGCGAGAACACAATTCAAACGCGACACGGAGACATTCAAAGATGGGACTTGGCCATATTGAGGTGAACCTGATCGTTCATGAACACGCGCACCGCCCGATAGAGGGGGAGATTCTGGCGATCGGGCGCCAACAGATCGGGCCGAACGCCAACGACATTCGCGACATTCTCCAGAGATACGGGGTCGAGCGCCGCACCTCCAGCTTCGAGATCGATACACTCAATACCCACAGCCATGCCGGCTCGGAAACAATCCTCGACAGCTCGCTCTTCAGATCGTTCAGCGGAGCGAAGTACTTCGTCGCCGACATAAATCCCTACGAGGGCGCGGACTTTGTCTTCGATGTCTGCAAGGATGTTCCCGCGCACCTGCTCGGCCGCTTCGATTTCATTCTCGATGGCGGGTCGCTCGACAACATCTTCGATCCGCTGGCCATGGTTCGCAACATGACGCGCATGCTGAAACCGGGCGGCCGCCTGTTCATCTATGCCTGGTCGAGCGGCTTTCCCACGGCCTATGTGAAGATCACGCCCGATTGGGTCATGGACTACTGTCTCGTCAACGAGTTCGCGGATGCCAAGGTCTACGCGTCACGCTGCGACATGCCGTTCGGAGATCCGCACCTGGGTGGCTGCGTCGACCTCTACCATTGCCGCGCGACCGCCGAAACGCCGAATGGCGTCATTGCCGAAGCTGCGCACGTCCGGGTGCAGGGATACGGATCGACTTACTGTATCGCAGAGACGGGCAGGCATACGACTTGGGATCGCATCGCTGTTCAGAAACACTACCGGGGCAGTGCCATCGAGCCTTATCTGACGTCCGCAATGCGCTTCGATGGGTCCTCGCGTCCGATATTCGCACTGCCGGGCCAGTCGTTACCTGAAATGCCCGTGATCAGCGATCAGCCCACCGTGGTTCCGGTCGCCAGATTCGGCACTCCCAATCCGATCACGGCCGAGGAAATGATTGCCCGGCGGCTGGACCAGATCGCCACCGGAAACAGGTTGATCGCCAATCAGATCGATGCCGGCCTCGGCACGCTCTGGAACCGGATCTACCAACAGGGACAGGAGCAGTCCAAGCAGGTCTACGACTACAATCAGAACGTGCAGTCAATTCGCTGATCCCCACTGCCTCGCTTCGCTGCAGGCCCGTCGGCCGACGCGACCCAGGCGGAGATCAGCCGGCAAAACTCGAGCGGAGGGCGGCGGCCCAGCGATCATTGTCCCGGGTGATCACCCACAGGGAGCGGTAGCGGCCGATCTCGCTGCCGTCGGCGCGGTAGCGCGTGAACTCGACATCGAGGTGGACCTTGTCGGGCGACGCAGCCACCACGGAAACGAAATTCCAGGCCGAGCGAGCCCAGCCGTCGCCGGCCCGCGCGAGGAAATCCGAGAGATAGCCGTCGGGCGTCGTCCACGTCTGCAGTCCCCGTGCGGTCAAGCGGTGATGGGGAAAATGCAGCGTCGCCACGAGCGCGGACTGGTCGCGGGCGTTGAGCGCCTCCATATGGCGACGAAGGACCTCCCGGGCGGACTTCACCGCTGCAGGGATGGCACAGCTCTCGGAGGATGAGATCATGGGGGTTTCGCGGCTCGAGTTGCTGAGGCGGCGCGGGCGATCCGGCGCGGCAGTGGCGGGCCTCATGATCCTGCCACTGGCGGCCGGAGCGCAAGAGGCGGGCAAACCCAAGCACGACATGGTGCGGATCGGCGGCTTCGAGATCGACCGGCACGAGGTCACGATCGGCCAGTTTCGCGCCTTCATGATCGCCACCGAGACGGGCACGAAGGCCGAGCGCGACGGCGGCGGCTTTCAGTACAAGGGTGGCTGGCAACGGATGCCGGGCTGGACGTGGGCCGCGCCCCACGGCACGCCGGGACGGGACGACGAACCGGCAGTGCACGTCACGTGGCACGAAGCCAAGGCCTACTGCGCGTGGGCGGGTCTCAGGCTGCCGACAGACACGGAATGGGTGGCGGCGGCGTACACGGAGCGGCGGGCCGCGCCGCCCGCGCCGTTCGTCACCGGCAAGACCTACCCCTATCCGACTGGCGACAGCGGTGACTCGGCCAACCAGATCGAGTCGCCGAACCGGTTGGCGTTCTATCCGGCACCGGCGGGTCAGCTCGGGCAGGGGCGCGGGCACGTGCCCGTCACGGCGACGCCGCCCGGCGTCAACGGGCTCCAGGACATGGGCGCCAACGTCTGGGAGTGGGTCGACCACGACGAGCGAGGTGAAAAGCGCACGCGCGGCGGATCGTGGTGGTACGGACCCGGCCACATGCGGGCGACGGCCGAGTACGAAAAGGCCGCCGACTTCCCGGCGCTCTACATCGGGTTCCGCTGCGCGCGCTGACGGGCTTGCAGCGTTGCAGAACAACCGTGCTGGGCAAACGCGCGCCGATCGGGCTAGCCTTGGGAAACAATTTCCGAAGGCCGGCCAGAGCATGACGAACAAAGTCCTCATCGAGCGGAACGGTCCGGTCACGACCGTGATCATCAACCGGCCAGACGTGCGCAACGCGGTCGACAACGAGACGGCCGAGGGGCTCGCCGCGGCATTCCGCGCGTTCGACGCGGACCCGGAGCAGAAAGTCGCCGTCCTGTGGGGCGCCGGTGGGTCGTTCTGCGCGGGCGCGGACCTCAAGTCGGTCGCATCGGGGGAACGGCTATCCCGCTACAAGCTCGACGGCGAAGGTCCGATGGGTCCGTCGCGGCTGGCGCTTCGCAAACCCGTGATCGCGGCCGTCTCGGGTTATGCGGTGGCGGGCGGCCTCGAGCTCGCGATCTGGTGCGACCTCCGCGTGGTCGAGGACAGTGCGACGTTCGGCGTGTTCTGCCGGCGCTGGGGCGTGGCGCTCATCGACGGAGGAACGGTGCGGCTGCCGCGGCTCATCGGCCAGTCGCGCGCGCTCGACATGATCCTGACGGGGCGGGCCGTCGGCGCCGAGGAGGCGCTGGCGTTCGGGCTTGCGAACCGGATCGTGAAAACCGGCGAGGCGCGGTCCGCTGCCGAAACGATGGCCGCCGAGATCGCGCGGTTTCCAGAGATGTGCATGCGGCTCGACCGGGCGTCGGTGCTCCGGCAGTGGGATCTGCCGTTCGAGCATGCGATGCGGGCCGAGTTCGCGGCCGGCGTCGAGGCCGTGAAGGCCGAGGGTCAGGCGGGGGCGGCGCGCTTCGCGAGTGGAAAGGGCCGTGGCGGCTCGTTCGAGGAGATCTGACGACAATGGCGAAGAATACCGAATTCATGCACCGCTACGCCGAAGTCGGCGAGGTGATGCTGCATTACGTGACGGCGGGGTCAGGCCCACCGCTCGTGCTGCTGCACGGATGGCCTCAGACCTGGTACGAGTGGCGCCACGTGATGCCGGCGCTCGCCGAGCGGTTCACGGTTATCGCGCCAGACCTCAGGGGCCTCGGCGACAGTTCGCGCCCGCTCACCGGCTACGACAAGCGCACTGTGGGCAACGACGTGTGGCGGCTCGTCACCGAGACGCTCGGGCATCGGACCTTCCACCTCGTCGGGCACGACTGGGGCGGCCCGACGGCCTACGCCATCGCGGCCTCGCATCCGGAGAGCGTGACGAAACTCGCCATCATCGACGTCGTCATTCCCGGCGACGGCGGCGATTTCAGCCAGGGCGGGCGGCGCTGGCACCACCAGTTCCACATGACGCCGGACCTGCCGGAGGCCCTCGTCCAGGGCCGCGAACGGCTCTATCTGCAGTGGTTCTACCAGACCTTCGCCTACCGGCCCGGCTCCATCGACGAGGCGGCTCTCGACGAGTTCACGCGGACCTACAGTCAGCCGGGAGCCATGCGGGCAGGGTTCAATTATTACCGGGCCATGGTCGAGGACGCGAAGGTCAACGCGGCCCAACTCGCGACGGGGTTCCGGTTGCCGATGCCGGTGCTCGCCATCGGGGGGGGCGTCAGCTATCCGCACGGGCGCGGGCGCGGAGCCGACGTCGAAGCCAGCATGCGGCGTGTGGCGACTAAGGTGGAAGGCCACGTGATCGCCGAGAGCGGGCATTTCGTGCCCGAGGAGGCGCCGGAGGAGGTGGCGCGCCTGCTGCTCGGCTTCTTTACCTGATTTGTCGTCATCGGGTCGAAAATATCAGCGCTCCCCTGCACGCAACGGGGTAGTGCGCCCATTGCCGAGTGCCTATACTTTCCCGATAGGCCCTCAATATCCCGACGGAACCCCATGAAATTCGATTGTGTCGTGCTCGGCGCCGGAATGGTCGGCATCTCTTGCGCTTTGCATCTGCAGAGCCGTGGCCGATCGGTCGCGCTGCTCGACCGACGTGGGCCGGCCGAGGAAACCTCGTACGGCAACGCCGGACTGATCCAGCGCGAAGGCGTCGTGCCGTACATGTTCCCGCGGGAGTGGGGCACGATCCTCAGGTATGCGCTGAACAACACGTCCGAGGCGTATTACCACCTGTCGAGCCTGCCAACGATCGCGCCCTGGATGTTCCGCTACTGGCGCGCGTCGACGCCCGAGGGCGAAGCGCAGAGCGCGCGCGCCATGCTGCCCCTCGTCGAGCGGTGCATCAGCGAGCACGAGCCGCTGATCGAGGCGGCAGGTCTGTCGGCTTTACTCCGGCGGACCGGTTATCTCCGGGTGTTCCGCACGGAGGCGGCGCTCGAGACGGCGCGGGCCAAGGACGAGAAGATCAAGACGCTCTACGGCATCAACAGCGATCAGCTATCGGCCGGCGTGCTCGCCGACATGGAGCCCCATCTCAAGGGCGATCTCATCGGCGGGCTGCATTTCACCGATCCCATCAGCGTGTCCGATCCCGGCGCGCTCGGCCGTGGATATGCCGACCTCTTCGTGTCGCGCGGCGGTGCGATGATCGAGGGCGAAGCGCGCAGCCTCGAGCAGACCCCGTCAGGCTGGAAAGTCGCGGCGCGCAACGGCTGGGTGGAGGCGCGCGAAGTCGTCGTGGCGCTCGGACCGTGGGCCGACGACGTGATGCGCAAGCACGGCGTGCGCGTTCCGCTCGGCTGGAAGCGCGGCTACCACATGCACTACAAGGCCGAGGGCAACGCGACGTTGACGCGGCCGGTGATCGACGCCGAACGGGGCTACTGCATCACGCCGATGACCAAGGGCATCCGGCTGACGACGGGCGCCGAGTTCGCAAATCGCGATGCCCCGGGGTCTCCCGTGCAGCTCAGCCGTGCCGAGGGCGCCGCGCGGCAGATCTTTCCGCTCGGGGCGGCGCAGGAGCCCGACGCCTGGCTCGGCCGGCGGCCGTGTCTGCCGGACATGGTGCCGGTGATCGGGCAGGCCCCCGGCAAGACCGGGCTCTGGATGGCCTTCGGGCACCATCACCTGGGCTTCACGCTCGGCCCGGCGACCGGGCGGCTCCTGGCTGAAATGATGACCGGACAGGAGACGTTCACCGATCCGACGCCCTATCGGGTGGATCGCTTCTGACGCGATCCGGGCGCGTCGGGCTCAGAACTGGAAGTTGGCGGCGGTCAGTGTGTTCGGATTGGTGACGCCGATCAGGACCAGGCTGTCTGCCGACGACAGCACGATCTCCGTCGCGCCCGCTGTCGTGACAAGGTGATTTCCCGAGACCAGGGACGCGAAGCTGGTCAGGTCGGCAAACCCCTGCAGCTGGATCACGTCGTGGCCCTGGCTGCCGAAATCCGTCACGACATCACGGCCGTCGCCCAGCGCGAACAGCACCAGATCGTCGCCGGCGCCGAGCGTGAGCGTGTCGTCGCCTCGGCCGCCCGCGAGACGGTTGGCGGCGCTGTCGGCTACGATCGTATCGTCGAAGGCGGAGCCGATTGCGTTCTCGATCGAGACCAGGACATCGACCGGGCCGTCCTCAGATGCTGAGGTGCCACGCGCCAGATCGATCTCGACCGGCCCGGACGCCGTCGACAGGTCGACGGTATCGCTCCCCGTGCCGCCAGCAAGAATGTCCGAGCCGATGCTGCCGGCCAGTGTGTCGTTGCCGCCCCCACCGAGGACCACGGAGCTCGCCGACCCGGCCGACAGGCGGTCGTCGCCATCGGACCCGACGACCAGAGACACGGCCGCGGTCTCGCCGAGCGCCATGCGCAGCGCCGGCAATCCAAGCTCGTAGGAGGCGAACGAAAAGGACGTGCCAGACGCACCGTCCTGCCAGAAAGCGTTACCTCCGACGAGATCGTCGATCCACGACGAAGCGCTCGAAATCCGTACCGAGACGTCGAGAAGCGTCGAGAGCATCAGGCCGGCACTCGCCGCCACGTCCGATGCCGCGAGGCTCAGCCCGTCGAGCGCTTCGAAGACGGTGGCGCCCGAGTCGTCCGTCCTCGTCATCGAGGTGACGGTGCCGCTCAACGTGCCGCCGGGTCCGATGGCGAGATCGCCATGGCTGCTCTGGAGGCGCGTCTCCGTGCCATCCGAGTTCAGCATGACGACCTCGTCGGCCGACACGCTGACGACCGCGATGAAATCCGCATCCTCCCACGCCACAGTCGGGCGTTGCCCGTTGCGCACAGCGTGGATCCGGTGGATCGGCATCGACGTTCTCCGCGGGGCCGGCACCTCTCGTGCACCGACGTCGTGTCGGGCAGACTACCGGATCATCAGGGCCGATGCCAAGCGAAGCCGGAACGTCAGGAGCGCTCGAGAGCGCGGCGCAAGATTGGGCCCATGCGGGTCGGCTCGCAACGGCTTTCGCTCCCATTCCAGCTCTGGCCGCGATCATGACAAGCTTGCATGAGCATCTCGCGTTGGCGCTGCCAGGACAGGAGGCTCGCCAGAACAACCAGAATTGCGCCCGCGATCATCATGCGTGATCGGCTCACGTACGGCCTCCCGAGCCAAAAACATCCTGCCAAGCCGGCAGGGCGCCCTGAAACGGCAGGGCGCGCGCCTCGTAAATACCGCGGGCCACGGCGCGCGCAAGACAGTCCGCCGCGATTTGACCAATCTCGGTCAATTCTCCGGCGCCGCCAGAAAGTGCCCGGCGCTGGGTGGCGACTGCGAAGACCGTATCGCCGTCCATGGGCGCGTGCGCCGGCCTGAGCGCCCGGGCCAAGCCGTCATCCGCCATGATGGCGACGCGTTTGGCCTGGGCCTTGGTCAGGATGGCATCCGTCGCCACGATGGCGATGGTCGTCGACGGTGGGCCGCCACCTTTCATGGTCAGGTCGAGGGCGTCCTGCGGCCACGGCGCCGGCAGCCCGAGCCCGCCGAATTCGCCGTCCCGCTCGTAGGGGGCTGCCCAGAAATGTGGTCCCCGCCCGACGACGCCCGAGCCGACGGCATTCACGATCGCGAGTGCTCCCACGGTGATACCGTTCTGCGTCACGGCACTCGCGGAGCCGACGCCGCCCTTCAGGTTCGCGGTCGTGGCGCCGTAACCGCCGCCGGCCGTGCCAAGGGCGAAGCCTCCAGCAGTCGCGGCCTCGGACGCGGCCCGGCCAAGCCGTCCGTAGGGGGCTTCCACGCCCCAGTTCTTGTCCCCGCCGTTCAAGAGATCGAAGACGATGGCCTGAGGAACGATCGGGACCACGGCAGAGCCCACGGCGATGCCGATGCCGCGCTCGCGCAGGACCGCCATGACGCCGCCGGCCGCATCGAGTCCGAACGCCGATCCACCCGAGAGAACGACGGCATCGACGGCTTCGACCGTCATCTCCGGCTCGAGCAAGGCCGTATCCCGATGCCCCGGAGCGCCGCCCCGGGTCGAGACGCCGGCCACGTTCGGGCGATCGAACAGCACGCAGGTCACGCCTGACGCGAGCGCGGCATCGTGCGCGTGACCGACCGCGACGCCCGCCACGTCCGTGATCAGGTTGAGGATGTCCTTCGCCTGCCTCATTTTCCACAAGCCACTTGTCTATGCCTCGCCGGTGACGGCATTATCGGTCATCCTATGTGACAGCCAAGTTCGTTTTGACAGCTGAGATACTGGATTGGCGGCGGGAGAGATCAGAGATCTGCTCCCTGATTCCCCGGAGCGCGGGTGAAGGATCGAAGACACGTCGGAGTCGAGTGAGAGGAGGCCACGATGCATCGCTCATCGCAGGACACTGCAGCTCAACGGAAAGCGTCCGACAGGAAGGTCAGCGATCTCATTGCCAGCCACGCCGCGGGCGAGGACCCGCGGCGCACCATGGCTCGGCTCAACGCCACCATCATCGACTGCCAGCGGGCCGGCCTCGACATGCCGCGAGGGTTCGTCGACCTGTCGCGACGGCTGTCGGCGGCTTGCGTGGCGCGCGACAGGCGTCGGCCTCACTGACGGGCGCTCCGGGTACCCGCATGCTCTGTCTACCGGGCTGACCGGGCCGGGAGCGGTCCTGCGTCGACCGCGGTCGCCCGTGAGGTGCCGTGCGCGCAGCCGGCCGCCGTCAACTGATGCTTGCGCTTCCCGGTCGGCAATCCGATCATGCCGACCAAGCCCACCGAAGTGGGCACGGGACGAAGCGAGCAACGGAGACGAACACTATGGCAGGGCTCTATTTCGAGGAGTTCGAGATCGGCAAGGTCTACGAGCATGCGATCACGCGGACCGTCACCGAAATGGACAACGTGCTGTTCACGGCTCTTACCCACAATCCCCAGCCGCTGCATCTCGATGCCCACTTCGCCGCGAAAACCGAATGGGGTCGGCCGCTCGTCAACTCGCTGTTCACGCTGGGGCTGATGATCGGCGTGTCCGTCGGTGACACCACGCTCGGCACGACGATCGGCAATCTCGGGATGACGGACGTGAAGTTTCCCAATCCGGTCTTTCACGGAGACACGATCCGGTCGACGACCGAGGTCGCCGCCAAGCGGGAAAGCAAGTCGCGGCCGGACGCGGGCGTCGTCGACTTCATCCATCGCGCCTACAATCAGGACGGAAAGCTGGTCGCGGAATGCCGGCGGCAGGCGTTCATGCGCAAGAAGCCGGCCAAGGCCTGACACCTCGGCCCGCGCGATCCCACGCTCCATTCGCCGGCGCGACCGCCTCCAGCGCGAGAGGCGTGCGCTGCGCCCCACACAGGACTTTCGCCCATGCGCTCCATGCTTTTCGTTCCCGCCGACAGTGAGCGCAAGATGGTGCGCTCGCTCGAGTCACCGGCCGACGCGCTCATTCTCGATCTCGAGGATTCGGTCGCGGCCGAGCGCCGCCCGGTCGCCCGCCAGATGACCGCGGCATTCATCGCCGACGCAAAGCAGAAGGGTGCCAAGGCGCAGCTCTGGGTGCGCATCAATCCACTCGACGGCGGCGACTGGGAGGCCGACCTCGCGGGCGTCATGGCGTCCGGGCCGGCCGGCATCATCCTGCCGAAGCCATCGTCGGGGCAGGACGTGCACAAGCTCTCCATCGCCCTCGGGCATGCCGAAAGCCGGCACGGGCTCGCCGCTGGCTCGACCCGCATCCTGCCCATCGTGACGGAGGTGCCGATCTCGGTGCTGCAGCTTTCGACGTACGTCGGTTCGTCGGCGCGCCTCGCCGCCATGAGCTGGGGCGCGGAGGATCTGGGCGCCGTCATCGGCTCGCTCGCCAACCGTGACGAGCAGGGCGGCTTTACCTCGCCGTATCGTCTCGTGCGCGATCTGTGCCTCATCACGGCGTCCGCGGCCGGAACGGAACCGATGGACACGGTCTACGTCGACTTCCGTGATGCCAAGGGCCTCGAGGCGGAGACGCGCGTCGCCAAACGTGACGGGTTCACGGGCAAGATGGCGATCCACCCCGATCAGGTGGCGGTGATCAACGCGGTCTTCACGCCGTCCGCCGACGAGATCGCACATGCGCAGAAGATCGTCGCCGCCTTCGCGGCGGCGCCGGGGGCGGGCGTCGCCAGCCTCGACGGCAAGATGATCGACAAGCCGCATCTGAAGCTCGCCGAGCGCGTCCTGGCGCGCGCCGCGAGCGCTGGAGGGCGCTGAGCGCCAAGGCGAGATTTGACCCGTTTGCGGGGCAGGTGCGAGCCTGCATCGCAGACATCAATCGAGGAGGAAAAAATGGGTTGCATGGACGGTAAGGTACTGGTCGTCACCGGGGCGGGCCGCGGCATCGGCCGGGAGATGGCGCTCCTCGGCGCCAAGGAAGGCGCCAAGGTCGTCGTCAACGATCTCGGCGGCTCCGTCGACGGCGAGGGTGGCGCCAGCCAGCAGCCGGCCGAAGAGGTGGTGGAGACCATTCGCAAGGCCGGCGGCCAGGCGATCGCCAACTTCAACTCCGTCGCCGATCCGACCAGCGCGCAGGCCATCGTTCAATCGGCCATCGACAACTTCGGCCGCATCGATGCGGTGATCAACAACGCCGGTATCCTGAGGGACCGCATCTTCCATCGCATGTCGATCGAGGACTGGAAGCAGGTCATCGACGTGCATCTCAACGGCGCGTTCTACGTCTCGCGGGCCGCAGCGAACTACTTCAAGGAGCAGGAATCGGGCGCGTTCGTCCACTTCACGTCGACGTCGGGCCTGATCGGCAACTTCGGACAGGCCAACTACGCGGCGGCCAAGCTCGGCATCGTCGGGCTCTCGAAAGGCATCGCCCTCGATATGGCCCGGTTCAATGTGCGCTCGAACTGCGTGTCGCCGTTCGCCTGGAGCCGGATGATCGGCACCATCCCGACGGAAACGCCGGAGCAGCAGGCGCGCGTCGAGAAGATCAAGCGCATGACGCCGGACAAGATCGCGCCACTCGCCATCTTCCTCGTGTCGGACCTGGCGAAGGGGGTGAGCGGGCAGATCATGGCAGCCCGCATGCACGAGCTGTTCCTGTTCAGCCAGAACCGCCCGATCCGCTCCGTGCACTCGGAGAGCGGGTGGACACCGGCCAAGATTGCCGAAATCGCGCTGCCGGCGATGAAGGCGTCGTTCACGCCGAACGATCGCTCGGCGGACGTGTTCTCGTGGGACCCCACCTGAGGCGACGCGGGCCGGGTGGGCAACAAACCCGCCCGGCCACCTCGTCACGTCCTCTCAGCTCAGGACGAGCGCGCGGCCTTGTAGTCGGCGACGGCCTTGCCGAAGGCGCCGAAGAGAACGCGATTCACCGGATTCGACTGCGGATCGTATTCCGCGTGCCACTGGACACCCAGCGCGAAGCCGGCCGCGTCGGCGATGCTGATGGCCTCGATCGTACCGTCGTCCGCGATCCCCTCGACCACGACACGGGCGCCGGGCTCGAGAATGCCCTGGCCGTGCAGCGAATTCACGCGAATGCAGTCGCGCCCGAGCAGACGAGCGAAAACGCCGCCGCGCGTCAGGTGGACGTCGTGGCGATCGGCGAAAATCACTTCGGGATCGGGATGGATCTCGCCGGTGGCCAAGCGCGGCATGCGGTGATTCATGCGTCCCGGCAAATCCCGGATCTCGGGATGCAGTGAACTGCCGAAGGCTACACCCATCTCCTGCAGGCCACGACAGACGCCGAAGACCGGCACGCCGCGGGCAACGCAGGCGTCGATCAGATCGAGGGCAACGGAATCGCGGCGCTGATCATAGGGCTCATGGCGAGAATCGGGTTCGCAACCGAATCGGGTCGGATGGACATTGGCGCGCGCGCCGGTCAACAAGACACCGTCGATGGTGTCGAGCAACGCCCCGATGTCGGTGATTTCCGGTGCGCCAGCGAACATCAAGGGCAGGGCACCGCAGATCTCGGCGATGGCACGCAGATTGCGCTCGCCGGTCATCTGAACTTCAAACCGGTTCTCGACACGATGGGCATTGCCGATCACGCCGACGACAGGTTTGGACATGCTTCGAAACTCCCGCAGCGGCCGAATCCATTACGCCGGTGAACCGAGCCTAGTGCCAGATCCGCCGGCCGACGGCACACTTCGATCACGATAGTCCGGGTTCGTCCACAAGCGAAAGGGCGGTCCCAGCCAAGGACCGCCCTGCCGTGCCTTGCACCCGGACAGGCGCTGGATGTCTGCCCGGCATCCAGCGCGTGCCCTTAGACCGAGTAGTACATGTCGAACTCGACCGGGTGCGGGGTCATCTCGAAGCGCTCGACCTCGGCCATCTTCAGCTCGATGTAGGCGTCGATCATGTCGTCGGAGAACACGCCGCCCATCTTGAGGTAGCCACGGTCCGCGTCGAGCGCAGACAGAGCCTCACGGAGCGATCCGCAGACCGTCGGGATCTTCGACAGTTCGGCCGGCGGGAGGTCGTAGAGGTTCTTGTCCATCGGCTCGCCCGGCGACAGCTTGTTCTGGATGCCGTCGAGGCCGGCCATGAGCATGGCTGCAAAGCCGAGGTAGGGGTTCGCTGCGGGATCCGGGAAGCGGATCTCGATGCGTTTGGCCTTCGGGTTCGACGCCAGCGGGATGCGGCAAGACGCCGAGCGGTTGCGCGCGGAGTAGGCCAGCAGCACGGGGGCCTCGTAGCCCGGGACGAGGCGCTTGTAGCTGTTCGTCGTCGGGTTGGTGAAGGCGTTCAGCGACTTGGCGTGCTTCAGGATGCCGGCAATGTAGTGCAGGCAGGTGTCCGAGAGATCGGCGTACTTGTTGCCTGCGAAGGTCGGCTTGCCGTCCTTCCAGATCGACTGGTGGCAGTGCATGCCCGATCCGTTGTCGCCGAAGATGGGCTTCGGCATGAAGCAGGCCGACTTGCCGTAAGCCTGGGCGACGTTGTGGATCACGTACTTATAGATCTGCATGTGATCGGCCATGGTCACCATGTGGCCGAACTTGATGCCGAGTTCGTGCTGGGCCGCCGCCACCTCGTGGTGGTGCTTCTCGACGACGACGCCCATTTCGGCCATCACCGAGAGCATCTCGGAGCGGATGTCCTGGCAGCTGTCGACCGGCGGCACCGGGAAGTAGCCGCCCTTGGTGCGCGGACGGTGGCCGAGATTGCCCATCTCGTACTCGGTGCCCATGTTGGAGGGCAGTTCCGAGCTGTCGAGCTTGAAGCCCGTGTTGTAGGGGTCGGACGAGAAGCGCACGTCGTCGAAGATGAAGAACTCGGCCTCGGGGCCGAAGAAGATGCTGTCGCCCACGCCGGTCGACTTCATGTAGGCTTCGGCCTTCTTGGCGATGCCGCGCGGGTCGCGCTCGTAGAGTTCGCCGGTCGAAGGCTCGATGACGTCGCAGAAGATCGCCATCGTGGTCTGGGCGAAGAACGGATCCATGTGAGCCGTCGTCGGGTCGAGCATCAGCGTCATGTCGGACGCTTCGATGCCCTTCCAGCCGGCGATCGACGAGCCGTCGAAGGCGTAGCCCTCGGAGAACATCGCGTCGTCGACGCAGGACGCGTCAGCCGTCACGTGCTGCATCTTGCCCTTGGTGTCGGTGAAGCGCAGGTCAAGGAACTTCACGTCCTTGTCCTTGATGATCTTCATTACGTCGGCTGCGGTCTTCGGTGCGTCTGCCATTGCTGCTCCCTTCCTCGAAACTGGATGACTGGTTCGCGTCATGAGACGCGGACGTGCATGAACCGCCGACCGCAATGGCCGGCGGGCAAAACCTCTCGATCAGATGGCGTCGGCCCCTGTCTCGCCCGTGCGGATGCGGATCGCTTCCTCGATGGTCGAGATGAAGATCTTGCCGTCGCCGATCCGCCCCGTCTTGGCTGCCCGCTGGATCGCCTCCACCGCCTTGTCCAACTGCTCGTCGGCCAGGACCACCTCGATCTTCACCTTGGGCAGGAAATCGACGACGTATTCAGCGCCCCGATACAGCTCCGTGTGGCCCTTCTGACGGCCGAACCCCTTGGCCTCGATGACCGTGATGCCCTGCAGGCCGATCTCCTGCAGCGCCTCCTTGACCTCGTCAAGCTTGAACGGCTTGATGATCGCCTCGATCTTTTTCATGCGGACCTCGGGCTATGCGCTTTCCCGGACAGAGAACCGCCCAGGGTTGACGGCCAATTAGCACGGCGTGTGCCAGACGGTAAACGAGTTCCAAACTGTTGGCCTATCAACAGCCTAGCCGTCACCGCCTAGATATACGGCAGCAATCGCCCTCGTTTCCTGCTTATTTTTTTGGCATCACGCCTGTTTTTCGGACCGCAACGCCAGTCGAGACCGAAGTGGTCGCCCCGACTGCCTAGACGCTATGCTGACTGCAAACCCAGCCCAGGATCACACCATGAAAGTCGTCGGCCTCGACCATCTCGTGCTCACGGTCGCCTCCATTCCGGCTACGGTCGCGTTCTATGAGCGTGTCCTCGGCATGCAGGCCGAGACGTTCGGCGCCGGGCGCACCGCACTCCGGTTCGGCCCCCACAAGATCAACCTGCATCAGGCCGACAACACCTTCGATCCGAAGGCCGCGCATCCCACGTGCGGCTCGGGCGATCTCTGCTTTCTCGTGGATACGCTCGAGGGCATCGAGCCGCATCTGGCGGCCTGCGGCGTGGCGGTGCTCGTCGCGCGATCGACGAGGACAGGGGCACGCGGGCCGATCACGTCGGTCTATGTGCGGGATCCGGACCAGAACCTCATCGAGTTGTCGGTGTATCAGGACGGGACGCTGCCAGCGGCCTAGGTTAGGGACTGAGGTCGCGCGAGCCGCGCGAGCGGGCCAGCCCCGCACCCCGTCGGCGGGACACCCGCTGGACCACCCGTTTTTGTCGGGATGATCTGAGATGGCGACCAGGCTCGAACTGCTGACCACCGAGGAGATGGCGCGGGCCGATCAGCTCGCCGTCGAGCTTGGTGTGCCGTCACTCATGCTGATGGAGAACGCGGGCCGGGCCGTCGCGGCCGAGGCGATAAAGATGGTGTCGCCCGGCGCGCGGATCGCGGTCCTGTGCGGCCCGGGAAACAACGGCGGCGACGGCTTCGTCGCCGCGCGGGTTTTGAGGGAAGCAGGGTACGCCGTCAGCATCGCGCCGCTGGCCGAACCGGACAAGCTGCGTGGCGACGCGGCCGTCATGGCGGCGAAGGCCGATCATCTCGATCGCGTCGACATCTGGACGCTGAACCTCAGCGGCTGCGACCTCGTCATCGACGCCCTGTTCGGCGCCGGCCTGTCGCGGCCGATGGCGCCCGAGATCGGCGACAAGATCTTCGGACGCCTCTTTGGGGGGCCCCCGATCCTCGCTGTCGATGTGCCAAGTGGTCTCGACGGCACAACGGGGCAATCGACCGGTTTCGTGCTTTCTGCGACGCGCACCGTCACATTTTTCAGGTTGAAACCCGGTCATCTTCTGATGCCGGGGCGCGCACTTTGCGGCCGGATGGTGTTGGCGGACATCGGTATGCCGGACGGCGTGCTCGCTCACATTCCGGGGCCGCTGCCGCACGCCAACGCGCCAGCGACCTGGCTCCCAGCGTTTCCACGGCTCGCGATGGACGGCCACAAGTATTCCCGCGGGCATGCCGTCGTCGTCTCCGGCGGCATCGAGATGAGCGGCGCCGCCCGGCTCTGTGCGCGGGGTGCGTTGCGCGTCGGGGCGGGGCTCGTCACCGTCGCGACACCTCCGGACGCGCTCCTTGCACATGCCGCGCAGCTCAACGCGACGCTGCTCAAGGCCGCCTCTACGCCGGGCGAGTTGCGGCAACTTCTTGCAGATTCGCGCTTTACGGCGGTGGCCGTCGGCCCAGGGCTAGGTCGCGCGGCAGACGTCATGGAGCGCGTGCTTGCGGTGCTCGACTGCCATGCCGCAACCGTGCTCGACGCCGACGCGCTGACGGTTGCGGCCGATAACCCCGCCAGGTTGTTCGAGGCGATCCAGGCGAGGCCGGAGCGCCCCGTCGTGCTGACGCCGCACGATGGGGAATTCAAGCGGCTGTTTCCCGATCTCTCCGGCTCGAAACTCGAGAGGGCGCGCCAAGCCGCGAGCCGCTCGGGCGCGGTGGTCGTCCTGAAAGGGCCTGACACGGTGATCGCGGCTCCCGACGGCCGCGCGTCGATCAACGACAATGCGCCACCGACGCTCGCGACGGCGGGATCAGGCGATGTGCTCGCGGGGTTCATCACGGGGCTACTGGCGCAACGCATGCCGGCCTACGAGGCGGCTTGCGCGGCCGTCTGGGTGCATGGCGCCGCGGCCGAACGATTCGGCCGCGGTCTCATCGCCGAGGATCTGCCCGAGACGCTGCCGGGCGTGCTCACGGAGCTGCTCGGCGGACTTCGATGACGGGCCGGCTCAGCCACGCTTCTTCAGGCCCGGCAGCATGCGCCGCAGGACGCCGTCACCACGGATGGCATGGTGATAGTAGGCGGCGCCGACGTGCGCGGCGATGGCCGCCAGCATCAGCATCGCGCCCCAGAAGTGCAACATGAAGACGAACTCGGCCGCCTTCTGGTCCTGGGCTGCGATTGCCGGCAACTGCAGCCCGCCGAACGTGCCCAGCGCCCCGTAGAGCGAGATGCCGTACCAGCCGAGCAGCGGCACAGCGAGAAGCAGGCCGTAGAGCCCCCAGTGCGTCATGTGGGAGGCCGCCTTCTGCCACCACTCGAGCGTCGGCTCGTCGGGTGGCGCGCCCTTCGTGAAACGATAGGCGAGGCGGGCCACGATGATCCACAGCAGGATGAAGCCCGCGAGCTTGTGACCGCTATAAAGCGTGTTGGTGAAGGCGTCGAAGTTGGTCGCCTTGCCGCGCTCCACCATGTAGAGGCCGACGGGAATGAGGATGGCGACGAAGGCCACCGTCAGCCAGTGGAAGGCTCGCGCTACACCCGAGTATACGAGATCAGACTCGGTCGTCGTGTCCGGCCGCTTCCTGCCTTCCATGAATCACCCTCCGTCGATGCCTCGCATGTCGCAGTCGAATAACACATCGCCGTCGACAAGCACATGAACGTCGGCCGACGGGCGCAGGGCCTCGGACAGACGATCGATCGGGCGCAACGTCAGCCCCGGCTTGCCGGACCCCAGGATGACCGGCGCGACGAGCACGTGCAGACGATCGACGGCGCCCGCGTCGACGAAACCCGAGACGGTCCCGGCGCCGCCTTCGACGAGCAGCGATCTCAGGCCCGCTGCAAAGAGAACGCGCACGACGGCATTCGGATCCAGCTGCCCCGTGGCGTCGGCCGCCACTTCCAGGACTTCGACACCGGGCGGCACCGGCGCCGTGCAGCCGACGGCGCGAACCACCAGACGCCGCGCGCCGTCCTCGGCCAGCAGCTTCGCGGTGGCGGGCATGCGGCCGCGCGGATCGAGCACGACGCGAGCCGGGTTGCGGCCGGCGACATGGCGCACGTTGAGCAAGGGGTCATCGGCGACCACCGTGCCGACGCCGACGAGCACGGCGTCGACGGCGGCCCGGATGCGATGGACGTGGACCAGAGCCGCCGGCTTGTTGATCCAGCGGCTTTCGCCCGACAGCGTCGCGATGCGGCCGTCGAGAGACTGGCCGAGTTGCGCCACGACGAACGGCCGGTCGCCGGGAGCCGAGGTGATGCGGGCGATCGCGTCGGTGGTCACGGCGAAAGCGCCTTCCGTTCGGACCTAGGGTCCGTTGCCACTGGCGTGGATGCCGCCGCCTCGAGAGGAGCCAGACGCCTAAGCCCGGCGCTTGGCCCCCTCGTCGACCCAAGTCACCCGATATCGCGCACGTCCACGAAGCGGCCGGCGATGGCGGCGGCGGCGGCCATGGCCGGGGAAACCAGGTGAGTGCGGCCCTTGTAGCCTTGGCGACCTTCGAAATTGCGGTTCGAGGTCGATGCGCAGCGCTGGCCGGGCAGGAGCTGGTCCGGGTTCATGCCGAGGCACATCGAGCAGCCCGGCTCGCGCCAGTCGAAGCCCGCGGCCTTGAGGATCTTGTCGAGGCCCTCGGCCTCGGCCTGCAGCTTGACGAGGCCGGAGCCCGGCACGACGTGGGCGTAGGCGAGGCGCGGCGAGATACGCTTGCCCTCGACGATCTTCGCCACTTCGCGGATGTCCTCGATGCGGCCGTTGGTGCAGGAGCCGATCCAGACCACGTCGAGCTCGACGTCGGTCATCTTCGTATTCGGCTTCAGGCCCATGTAGTCGAGCGCGCGAACGACGGAGGCGCGACGTCCCTCGTCGGTGATCTTCGCGGGGTCGGGCGTCGTGCCGTCGATGGTGACGACCATCTCGGGGCTCGTACCCCACGACACGATAGGCGGCAGGTTGCCGGCGTCGAGCGTGATGACGCTGTCGAAATGGGCGCCGGGATCGGTGTGGAGCGTCTCCCAGTAACGCATGGCCATGTCCCAGGCCGCGCCCTTCGGCGCTTTCGGACGATCCTTCAGGTAGGCGAAGGTCTTCTCGTCCGGCGCCACCATGCCAGCCCGGGCGCCACCCTCGATCGACATGTTGCAGACCGTCATGCGGCCTTCCATCGACATCGCCTTGATGGCGTCGCCGCCGTATTCGATGACATAGCCGGTGCCGCCGGCGGTGCCGATCTTGCCGATGATGGCGAGCACGATGTCCTTCGGGCCGACGCCGCGCTTCGGCGTGCCGTCGACGCGGATCGACATGTTCTTCGCCTTGCGCTGCACCAGCGTCTGGGTGGCGAGCACGTGCTCGACTTCGCTGGTGCCGATGCCATGCGCCAAGGCGCCGAACGCGCCGTGCGTCGAGGTGTGGCTGTCGCCGCAGACGATCGTCGTGCCCGGCAGCGTGAAGCCCTGCTCCGGGCCGATCACATGCACGATGCCCTGACGCGGATCGAGTTCGTCGTAGTACTCGATGCCGAATTCCTTGACGTTCGCGGCGAGCGTCTCGACCTGGATGCGGCTTTCCTCCTCCTTGATGCCGGCGCGGCGGTCGGAGGTGGCGATGTTGTGATCGACGACGGCCAGCGTCTTATCCGGCTGGCGGACCTTGCGGCCCGCGAGGCGGAGGCCTTCGAAAGCCTGCGGCGAAGTCACCTCGTGGACGAGATGGCGGTCGATATAGAGCAGGCACGTGCCGTCGTCGCGGCGCTCGACGACGTGGTCCTCGAAAATCTTGTCGTAGAGTGTCTTCGGCGCGCTCGCTGCCATGGCCAAGCCCCACTGTGCGAATGGTTGTGTCGTGTGTGTGATAGCCCGACCTCGCAGCCGCTGCAATCTTGCGGGCAAGGCTCGCCAGTCGTGACCCGAAAAAGAAAACCGGGCAGCGGTTGCCCGCGCCCGGTTCAAGGTAGATTTACCGCGCAAGCGCGGCTGAAGGCGTCAAAGGGAGGGTACGACCTTCATCAGCTGTCCGTCACAGCTGAGATATTGCTACAGGCGGCTCCGGCGTCCAGTAAGTAGGGGGCGCGCATGCAGGCTATGCGCCTTCCGCATACCTAGCCGGATCAGAATTTCCACTGACGCGCTTTGGAGACAACGAAGTCCCTGAAAACCTGCACTTTCTTGGCCGCCTTGAGTTCCTCCGGATAGACGAGGTACACCGGCAGGCGCGTGATCTCGATGTCCGGAAGGACCGGGACGAGATCCTTCTCCTCCTCGGTGAGGTAGTCAGGAATGAGACCCACCCCGATCCCTGAGCGGATCGCGTACTTGACGGCCAGAACGGTGCTTGCGCGGAACGCCGGTATCCGCGCCTCACGGCCCTCGCGCCCCAAGGTCTCGAGGAGATTGATACTCGCCAGATGCGCCGGCGGGTTGCCCATGAACGAGACGAGACGGTGCTTGTCGAGATCCGCCGGCACCTGCGGAGCACCGAACCGACGGATATAGGTCGCGGACGCATAGGCGTGGACCTGCATCGAGAACAACGGCCGGCGGATGAGATCGCTTTGCTGGGGCTCGCGCGCCCAGATGGCGACGTCGGCCACGCGCATCGACAGGTCGACCGGCTCGTCGTTGAGGATCAACTCGAGGCGGATGTCGGGGTAGACGTCGATGAACTCCCGGATGCGTTGCGTGACCCAGACGGCGCCGAGGCTCACCGACGACGTGATGCGCAAATCGCCGGCGGGTTTGGTCGTCGAATCGGACAGCAGCGTCTCGGCCGTCTGGAGCCGGTTCATGACGTCGCTCGCCGTCCGATAGAGAATCTCGCCCTGTTCCGTCAGCACGAGGCCGCGGGCATGACGGTGGAACAGCGGAATGCCGAGATCCTTCTCCAGCGACGACACCTGACGACTGACGGCCGACTGGCTCATGCGCAGCGCCTCACCGGCATGGGTGAAGCTGCCGGCCTCGGCGGCGGCATGGAAGATGCGGAGTTTGTCCCAGTCCATTTCGTTGCCCCGGTAGGGGTTGCAGGGGCGGCGCGCTCAGTGCGCTGCGGCGGACGCGTGGTGACCGGCAAGAAACTTCTCGACCTCGAGAGCCGCCATGCAGCCCATTCCAGCCGCCGTGACCGCCTGGCGATAGATGTCATCCTTGACGTCGCCGGCGGCGAAGACGCCGGGAATCGATGTGGCGGTGCTGTCCGGTTTCGTCACCAGATAGCCGGACGGCTTCATTTCGAGCTGCCCCTTGAACAGTTCCGTCGCGGGCGCATGGCCAATGGCGATGAAAACGCCGTCGATCCGGCGCTCCGTCACCGCGCCTGTCTTGACGTTGCGCAGGCGCACTCCGGTCACCGACTTCGGATCGGAGGTCCCGGTGATCTCTTCGATCGCACTGTCCCAGACCACTTCGATCTTGGGGTTCTTGAACAGCCGCTCCTGCATGATGCGCTCGGCGCGGAAGCTGTCGCGGCGATGCACGACCACGACCTTGCTCGCGAAGTTCGTGAGGAAAATGGCCTCCTCGACGGCTGTATTACCGCCCCCGACGACGACGACTTCCTTGCCGCGATAGAAAAAGCCATCGCAGGTCGCGCACGCGGATACCCCATGGCCCATGAAATGCTCTTCACTCGGGAGCCCCAGCCAGCGGGCCTGGGCGCCGGTGCAGATGATGAGCGCATCGCTGGTGTAGGAGTCACCCGAATCGCATTCGATCACGAAGGGCCGCTTTCCGAGGTCGACGCGCGTCACCTGATCCATCACGATCTCGGTGCCCACGTGCTCGGCCTGAGCCTTCATCTCCTCCATCAGCCACGGCCCCTGGATCGCCTTGGCGAACCCAGGGTAGTTCTCGACGTCGGTCGTGATGGTGAGCTGCCCACCGGGCTGAACGCCTTGAATCAGAATGGGTTTCAGCATGGCGCGGGCGGCGTAGATCGCTGCCGTATAGCCCGCCGGGCCGGAGCCGATGATCATGACCTGGACGTGTCGCGGGTTCGTCATGGAGAAAGCCTCTCGGGGGCGTGCAGCCTCGCACCTATGCGTCGAGCGCATATTGGCGATCGCCGACCGGATGGCAAGCGGGGGCGTTCGGATGTCCCGTTCCGATCATTGGTCGGGCGTCCGGGCCCCGGCCGTGTCTACGGTTGAGGGATGCGGAGACGCGACACGCCCCGTGGCCCGCTCCGAGGCGCTTTAGCGCCGCGCGTCCGTCGTGCTGCGGTCAGGTGCCGAGCACGCACCGCATCCGGTGGGCCGGGCCCAGTTCGACCAGCGGCGGCTCGATCTCGCGGCAGCGCGCCTCGACCGAGGAACAGCGGGGGGCGAACGGGCAGCCCGGGGGCAGGCTCGCGAGATCGGGCGGATTGCCGGGGATGGTCCGCAACCGACGCCCCTGAAGGCGTCCGCCATGGGCCCGGGTCGCCAGAAGGCCGAGGGTATAGGGATGGCGCGCGCCCCGGATCACCTCGGCGACAGGCCCGGTCTCGACGATCCGGCCCGCGTACATCACGGCGATCCGATCGGCGACCTCGACGGCGACACCGATATCGTGGGTGACGAAAATCACGGTGAGGCCCAGGTCGCGCTGGAGTTCACGGAGCAGCAGGAGGATCTGGATCTGGACCGTGGCGTCCAGCGCCGTCGTCGGTTCGTCGGCGAGGAGGACCTGGGGATCGCACGACAACGAAAGGGCGATCATGGCGCGCTGGCGCATGCCACCCGACAACTCGTGCGGATAGGCATCGAGGCGTCGCTCGGGAGACGGAATGCGCACCCGCTCGAACAGCTCGAGCGCACGCTTGCGGGCCTCCTGCCGGCTGACCTTCTTGTGCCGCATCACCGTCTCGGCGATCTGGTCGCCGACGCGGTAGACGGGGTCGAGTGCCAATCCCGGATCCTGGAAGATCATCGACGCGACGCCGCCGCGGAAATCCTGCATCGCCTCGGGCGCGAGCGTCGTCACGTCGGTACCGGCAACGACGATACGGCCCGAGACGATGGACTTGTGCTCGGGATTGAGGCGGATCAGGGCTCGCAGCGTCACGCTCTTGCCCGAGCCGGACTCACCCAGCAGGGCCAGCACCTCGCCGCGCTTCAATTGCAGGTCGACGCCGTTCACGGCGCGCACGAGACCCTTGGCGTTCTTGAAGCCCACGTTCAGGCCGGACACGTCGACCATTGTCGCGCCGTCGCCGGCCATCACGGAGCGCTCTGCGAGTTCTGTCGTCGGCATTCTCATTCGCCGGCGAGCGCCGACGCCTCCTCGCTCTGGGACTTGCCGAGACTGTGGCCGCTGGCGGGGCGTATGGCGTGGCACGCGATCGCATGACCGCGCGGGCGCACCGTATAGACGGGCTCGCGGGCGCTGCACACCGGCTCGGCGATGCTGCAGCGCGGATGGAACCGGCAGCCGCTCGGCGGATTGATGGGATTCGGCGGGTCGCCGGCGAGCGGCGGCTCGGCGGCGCGATTGTCGGGATCCATGCTCGGCACGGAGGCCAGAAGGGCGCGCGTGTAGGGGTGCAGCGGTTGCTCGAGCACCTCATCGGACGGACCGATCTCGGCGACCCGGCCGAGATACATGACCAGCACCCGATCCGAGATGAACCGCACGACATCGAGGTCGTGGCTGATGAAAACGTAGGTGAGCTTGAAGTCGTCCTTCAGATCCAGCAGCAAGTTCAGGACCTGTGCCTCGACCGACTTGTCGAGCGCGGAGACGGCTTCGTCGAGGATCAGCAGCTTCGGCTCGAACGCGAGGGCGCGGGCAATGTTGACGCGCTGGCGTTGGCCGCCGGACAACTCGTGCGGATAACGGCCGGCGAACCGTGACGGCTCGAGGCCGACGCGGCGCAGAAGGTCGTGGGCGCGCGCCATCGCTTCGCGGGTGCCGACCCCGTGGACCTGAGGACCGAACGAAACCGATGCCTCGGCGGTCAGGCGGGGATTGAGCGAGGCGTAGCTGTCCTGGAACACCATCTGCACCTGCCGCCGGAACTCCTTAAGCGGCAGTTCCGATGAGCCGACGAGGCGGCCGTCGAAGCGGATCTCGCCGCTGGTCGGCTCCATCAGGTGCATCACGAGGCGGGCGGCGGTCGACTTGCCGCAGCCGGACTCGCCGACGATGCCCAGCGTCTCGCCCGGCATGACCGCGAAGTCGATGCCGTCCACGGCGCGCACCAGGGCGCCCTTGCTCAAGAGCGTCTGGCCGACAGGGAAGTGCTTCATCAAACCTTTGACGGCCAGCAGCGGCGACGGCTGCGCTTCCACTCTGTTGGCGACGCTCATGACTTCAGATCCATGGCCGAGCGCAGTCCATCAGACAGCAGGTTGAACGACAGCGACGTCATGAAGATCATCACTCCGGGCAGGGCCGCGACGTACGGATTGACGTAGATCGCCTGGCGCAACTCGTTCAGCATCAGGCCCCATTCGGGCTCGGGCGGCTTGGTGCCGAGACCGAGAAAAGAGAGGCCCGAGGCCAGGATGATCGAGACCGACACGAGGCTCGTCGCGTAGACGAAGATCGCGCCGAGCACGTTCGAGAGCACGTGGATCCGGATGATGCGGAGCGACGAGGCACCAGAGGCACGCGCCGCTTCGACGTAGTCGAGATTTCTCACCTGCGTGGTAATCGTCTCGGCGACACGCGCGATCGGCGGGATGAACACGATCGACAGCGACAGGATGGCGTTGCCGATGCCGGCGCCGAGAGCGCCCGAGATGGCGATCGCGAGCAGAACCGACGGGAACGCGTAGAAGATGTCCATCGTGCGCATGATGGCGCTGTTGACGGCGCCGCCCATGTAACCGGCGATGACGCCGAGCATACCGCCGATGATCAGGGCATTGATCACCGGCATGACGCCCATGAAGAGCGACAGCCGGCCGCCGTAGATCAGGCGGGACAGCATATCTCGACCGGTCTGGTCCGTGCCGAGCGGGTGGCCCGGGAAGCCGATCTCCTTCAAGCGTCGGATGATGTTCGTCTTGTAGGGATCGGCCGGCGCGATCAGTGGCGCGAAGATCGCCATCAGCACGATCAGGAGGAGGACCGCGCCGAAGAACAGCGTGACCTTGTCGCGAAGGAGGCGCTGGCCGACGGTCGTCCAGTAGCCGGGCGAGTTGGCAACGGTCTGGGCGATGTCGATCGGCGGGGGAGGAGCGGGGGTGTGGAGGTTCATCGTGATCAGCTCCGCCTCATGCGTGGGTCGACCCATGTCTGCACGATGTCGACGATCAGGTTGAGCGCGACGAAGAACATGGCGAGGAGCAGGATCGTGCCCTGCAGCATCGGGACGTCGCGACGGAAAATGGCGTCGTTCAGCAGGTACCCCGTGCCCGGCCAGTTGAATACGGTCTCGACGAGGATCGAGCCGCCGAGCAGATAACCGAGCTGCAGCCCCATCACGGCCAAGACGGTCGGCGCGGCGTTCCGCGCGACGTGGCGCATGACCTGGCCGTGCCAGAGGCCCTTGGCGCGGAGTGCCTGAACGAACTCCTGGTTGAGGATCTCGGCCACCGTCGAGCGAACCGTACGCGTGATGATCCCGCACGGGATGACCGACAGCGTGACCGCCGGCAGGATCAGGAACCGGATGTGCTCCCAGTCCCACTGCCAGGCGTCGGAGCCGCCCGCACCCATGCCGGTCGCCGGGAGCCACCGCAGCTCGACGGCGAAAATGATGACCAGCACCATGCCGAGCCAGTAGTGCGGGATCGATACGCCGGCGATGCCGAAGCCGGTCGCGATCTTGTCGACGATGCCGCCCTGATAATAGCCCGCGAGGCCGCCGAGGATGCAGCCGAAGGCGAAGCCGATGAGCGTCGCAACGCCCGCCAGCATCAACGTGTTCGGGACGGCTGCGAGCAGCGTGTCGAGAACCGGGCGGCTATTGACGATCGAGTTACCGAAGTCGCCCTGCAGAGCCTTCGTCAGCCAGAGCAGATACTGAATGGGGAGCGGTTGGTCGAAGCCGTAGCTCTTCTTCAGCTGTTCCACCATCTCCGCGGTCGCATCGGGCGCTACGATGGCACTCATCGGGTCGCCGGAGAGATGGATCAGAGCGAACACGAACACCGTCACGCCGAGCGCGATCGGGATCGTGTAGAGCAGACGGAGCAGGATATAGACGAGCACGTTGCGGCACTCCCGTTGTGTTCATGTGCAGCCGTTCTCCCGACTGCCTGCGCCACGCGCTGCATCATGACGGCGAAACGCGCGGTGGCGGCCGAAGATCGTGTGGTCCGCCGCCGGGTGGAGCGCCCGGCCGGCGGCGGACCAATCATTGTCTTACTTGTCGATGGAGACCGGGGACAGGCTCTGGAACCAGTTCCGGACCTGCACGAAGCCCTTCACTTTCGGGCTCATGGCGCGCGGCGCCACGTCGTGGACGACCCAGACGAAGAGCGCGTCGTCGACCATCTTGGTGTGCACCTTGGCGAGGGCCGCATCACGCTCCTTCGGATCGAAGGCGGCCTGGGCGGCTGCCAGGAGCTTGTCCATCGCGGGATCGGAGTAGAAGCCGAAGTTCACACCTTTCGGCGCGTGCAGATCCGAGCGCAGGAACCGCGTCATGGCGTTGAACGGGTCCTGAGTGGTGTAGGAAATGTTCACACCGTGCGCGCCCTTGACCTGGGGTGACTTGCCACCTGCACGCCAGAGGTCGAGCAGGGCCTGCCACTCGACGACCTCGAACTCGACGTCGATGAAGACGTCCTTCAGGTTCTGCTGGATGTACTCGTTCATCTGCAGCGGCAGCATCTGGCCGGAGCCCGAGGCCGAGATCAGCATCTTGACCTTGGCAGGCTTCGCCGCGCTGAAACCGGCTTCCGTCATCAGCTTCTTGGCCGCCGCAATGTCCGTCTTGATCTCGAAGGACGGCGTGCCGTACCAGGGATCACCCTTGGGCACATGACCGCTCGCCTCGACGCCATAGCCGCCGAGCAATTCGACGATGCCCTTGCGATCGATGGCGAGATTGGCGGCCTTTCGCACGCGAATGTCGGTCCAGGGCGAACCTTCGACGAAGTTCAGATGCCAGGACCAGATGTGGGGGTAGATGTTCGAGACGATCTTGAAGCCCGACGACGTGATGCGCTTCATGGCATCCGGCGAGGGGGCTTCGATCCAGTCGACCTGACCGGCGAGCAGGGCTGCCGTACGGGCCGAGGGGTCCGGCATCGGCACCAGCGTCAGCTTGTCGAGCTTGGGAACGCGGGTCTTGTCCCAATGTTCCTTGTTCGGCGCCAGTTCGGCGAGTTCGCGGGACTTGAGGGTCGTCAGCTTCCAGGGGCCGGTGCCGGACGGATTGGCCGCGAACTTCGTCCAGTCCTTGCCCGTCGCTTCCCACTGTTTCGGCGACGCGAACATCACGTAGCAGATCTGGAACGGGAAGAAGCTGTCCGGCTCCTTGGTCTCGAACTCGACCGTGTAGTCGTCGATCTTCTTGACGGCCTTGTACGCAGGAAGACGGAAGTTCGTCAGCGACACCATGCGGGCCGAATACTGCGGCGACTTTTCGTCGAACAGGCGGTCCATATTGAAGACGACGGCGTCGGCATTGAATTCGCTGCCGTCATGGAACTTCACGCCCTTGCGGAGCTTGAACGTCCATTTCGTCGGGTCGGCCTTGTTGACCTCGTAGCTCTCGGCGAGTGCCGGAATGAGGCCGGACGGATCATTCGGTTTCGTCAGGTCGAAGTTCAGGAGTGAATCATAGAGCAGGAGCCCCATGAACCGGAAACCTTCGAAACCGTTGTCCGGCTGGCCCCAGGTCAACGGAATGTCATTGGGCTCCCCGCTATTTCACGTGGGTAGCCTGAGGTCGAGCTTGCCGGCGATCAAATAGGTAATCGCCTTCAGCGTGCGGGTTGACCGGTAG
>LNFM01001069.1_pt1 | contig 63946 bp, 40 predicted proteins | sample 596031 | NCBI WGS metagenome assembly LNFM01 (sample SAMN04254537, study PRJNA301005) | activated carbon metagenome | isolation source: dual media filters at the Ann Arbor, Michigan drinking water treatment plant | place: USA: Ann Arbor
TTGCTTTTAACTGACGGGTAAGTATTAGGTCTATCTTCCATCACAGATAGCTCTCTCGCTCCACCGTCCCACGTTCCAAAAGATTACAGAAATTCAGCAGTCAGGCACGCCCCTCGGTGCTCATTTTCTGTATCTCTATATTTGCTCAACTGTTTTCTAGGAGGTTCCCTATGTCTCTGAACCATTCGTCGGATAAGCGAAGCAGCCTTACTTATGGCGCCGGTGCGTTGGTTTTGGTATTTCTTGTCGGCCTTGGAGTATTTGCGGCCAATGGGTGGCTTCCAAGAACGGACAGCCTGACAGGCAAGAAGATCGGATGGTTTGGTAAAGAACTTCCGGAGAATGCGTCCAGTAGCTGGAACCCCTTTGCGGGACCACTGCCCAGCGCAACTCCACAACTTAGCAAAGAGTATATCTATGCCGGCTCAAGACTCCTTGCCGTGGAAGATGCGAATGCTGGCAGCGGCGGTGGTACACCGACACCGACACCGACACCGACACCAACACCGCCACCTGGTGGTGGAGTTGAAGGAGACGTTGTCGATGAAAACGGTAATCCGCCTGGCGATGGACTCGTTCAAGCTAATGACGTAACCGCAATACGCCAAGCTGTGCTTGGAAACTTGATTCTCGTAACGACCCCAAATCAGTGGCAACGCGCGGACGTAAACCTACCTTGCGGTAACGGAAGTATCGACGCTGGTGACGTCACGGTTATTCGTAACATGATACTGGGCTCGGTTCCAACCGACACCCCAGCCTGCGGTCCAACCGAGCCCTCGGGTAATCGTCCGGGCGGAGAATCGCTAACGGCTGAGAGTAAAGAAGTCCCGGTTGTCGAAACTAATGCTGCTACACCTGATCTTCGAATCCGCGTAAACAATGCAACCGGCCCTCGCGGCCAATCGGTTTCGGTACCGGTGTTTATGAAAATGGATCGCGACGAGACGGCCGTTGCCTTTACGCTTGAATACGACTCGGCGAAATTCTCGAACCCCAGGGTCACGATGAACAACGAGCAACTTCCCGAATCGACCGTACTCACGACCAATACCAATCAGCCGGGTAAGGTTGGAATTCTGCTCGATGCTGAGGTCCCGCTCTCAACGAACCCGAGGGAACTGCGAATAGTCTTTGTGACTTTCGACGTTCGAGTGACCGCGAGCACGGGCCAGTCCATGATTCGAGTGACCGATTCGCTCGCCAAGAAGAGTGTCTCGAACTCGAGGGCTAGGCTGTTGCCCGCCCAATACTCGGATGGGACGATTTCGATCAGCAACTAGATTCAAATTCGATAACTGGAGTAAGGCAAACAAGGAGAGAAACCTATCATGAAGAAGTTATTCGTAGTTTTTTCAAGCGCTGTTTTTACCAGCTTCATTTTCCTAAGCGCGCCGGAGCCTGCTGGTGGACAGTATCGAATGACCGACGGTTCCACTCCCCCTTCCCTTGCCCTTGGTTCAGCTAACGGTGGCGGGAGCGATTTTGGGACTATAGCTCCGTACAACGGTCGAATGAACTATACTCTACCGCTCGTTAGAGTCGGCGGCCGGGGCGATTTAGGACATTCGGTTGCAGTTACGATTAATAGAAATTGGATTTTTGAACACTATTATCAAGAAAGCTCCAGCGGTGTAGCGAACCCCTACAGTATTCCCGAGTTTGCTCCGTGGTGGGGAGAGGAACTGCGTTACATGCCGGGTAAGTTATTCGGTCGCGGCACTGTAAGGCCAACGGATCCGCCTGAATCTCCATGCGAGGGGGCGAATCCTTATGGACTAGCGCAAACACGGCTCTCCTTTGTTGCGCCGGATGGGTCCGAGATTACGCTTATCTCTCAGACCAAAGGCGAAGGCGAACTCGCTGTAACTTGTACTGTCGGACAGCCCGGCCAGTTCGTCGGGCAATCACGCGGGACCGTTTTCATCAGTAATGATGGATCTGCGGTTAAGTTTGTTTCCGACCAAGAGATATTCGACGGGTATCAAAGTGGTTACTTTCGTCCGTCGGGCCTTTTGTTTTTTGCCAACGGAACAAAATACCGGATTGATAGTAGTCGAGTTTCGTGGATCAAAGACCGCAACGGAAACAAGATGTCTTTCTCGTACGATGGTACAAACTACAATTCTCGATTGACAGCCGTTACAGATTCACTCGGGCGCCAGACGGTATTTTCTTACGACAATCAGGATGGAACCTATGGATTGCATGATCAGATAACCTACGGCGGCCTAAACGGCACCCCCTCAACGATACGGGTTTCCTATACTCCGCTTGGCGATTCTCTTCGGACTGGGGAGACACTCAAAACGCAAGACCAGTTGTTTGGGGCTTTGGGGTGTCCGTTAAAGACGAGTACGTGTGGTTCCGCAGTAGTAAATCCAGTTGTCATTTCCTCAGTTTGGTTCCCGGACAACAGAAGGTTTCGCTATTTTTACAATAGCTACGCTGAACTGGCGCGGGTTGAAACACCCTTAGGAGCAGCATTTGAATACGATTGGGGCGGATCATTAGCAGGTGGGCCGAATAATGGTGTGGCATCCCAGACCGGATATTTCGGCCTTTACCCCGAGATCTTCAGGCAAGTTCTTGAGAAGAGGGTTTACCCAAGCGGCAGTTCTGGCGGCTCGTATCAGACAAAAACCCTCATTGGTAAATCCATTGTTTATCCAATCTCGCCCGACATAGTATCAACCCGGACGATCGAGGTTCGGGATAGTTCAAATAGTCTGTTGTCAAAACAAGAGCACCACTTCTATGGAGCTCCTATTCCGCCATTCTCGCTCTTCTTTTCGGGCGATAGTTGGAAAGAGGGAAGAGAATACGAAACGCGCTATTTTGGAAGTGATGGGCAAACTCTCATTCGACGGGAACTACGCGAATGGGGAACGGTATCTCTCGTAAACTTTCCGACTGATGCTCGTATCGTCAGGATCGTCTCTATTGGGTTCGAGGGCGGGTTGGCGTTGGCCAGCTTAGAAGAGTCGGAGTATGGCGGCGGCGGGCAAGGTGATTTCGAGTATTTTGCCCACCTGAATCGTATACGATCGAAAACCTATCACCTAAAAATACTCGACCTGCCAACGGCTCAGAACGGTGCTATAGGCTCAATCACATCGCAGATTTCAACTGCTGGTCTTGCGGCGGTTTCAGAAACCGATTTCGCATATGACCCAGGCTACAAAGACAGAGGGATTCTTTCACGACCGATAGAAGCCCGAGTCGTGAATCCGACCAACTTCAACGACGTATTTGGGAAATCTCAGTTTACTTACGATGAGAGTTTCTATTTTGATAATAACTATTCCGCGCCGGGATGGGAGGACCCTATCTCGATCCTGCGCGGGAACGTGACAACGTCGCGAACTTGGAACAAAGATACGAATACGTGGCTGGAGTCCCACACGATGTATGACAATTTCGGTAATGCCAGAAAAGTGTGGGATACCACCGGAGATCCGACCCGCTTTATTGAAACCCAGTACTCGCCATCTTACTACTATGCATATCCGACTCGAACGATTGCCCCAGCTCCGGATCCCACTGGAGTTAACGGGACCACCGAAAACTCAGAAATAAACCGCACGTTCGACTTCAACACGGGATTGACGCTTAGCGTCACTGATGCCAACGGACAGACGGCCACCACAATATATGACAACCTTCTTCGGCCGACATGGATTTATCCACCATCGGGCGGAAGTGTTTCGCAAATTATCTATAACGACACACCCGGCGATCATTGGGTAAAACGGCGCCAGCAAATTGACGGTTCAAACTGGGCGGAAAGCACAACGTATTTCGACAATCTTGGTCGAACGATCAAGTCGCGGACTAAAGACCTTCAAGGCGATGTAATGTCACGATTAACGTTCGACAGCTTCGGACGAGTTGACCGCACCTCGAATCCGTATCGTGTCGACGGAAGCGGCAATCCTACCGAAACAGTCTATTGGTCAAAGGTTAGTTACGATAATCAAAGTAGGGTCACCGAGACATTTGCCCCGGCCCCAGAAGGACAGACTGGCATTAGCTTAGGAACTGTTCAGTTTGGAATTTCGAGTTTACCTGGATTGGTTGGTTCCTATGTGGTTTCCCTCGATCCTTCCGGAAGGAAATCGCGAGCGATATCAGGTATTTACGGAGTGGTGCGAGTTGATGAAGCAACTGGGATTGGTGGCACCGTTGATCAGGATCTCGGATCTCTTGCCAACCCGACTCAGCCGACGTTCTACACCTATAATACGAAGGGCGAATTGACGAAAACCGTGCAAGGATCTCAAGAACGTCATTTTATGTATGACTCGTTTGGCAGGCTGATCCGAGTTCGCCAGCCGGAACAAACCCCAAACGCAAGTATTGCAACAGCCGGTAACCCCGAGAATAACCAATGGACCGCGGCCTATGCTTATGACATTTTTAGTAACGTTACCAGTGTTACAGATGCAAAGGGTACAACGATAACGAACCATTATGACAAAGCGGGGCGCACCGTAAAGAGAATCTACTCGGACGGCACACCCCAGGCTGAGTATTTTTATGACGGAAAGGGTCTCCCGCAGGTTCCGCCATTTTCAAAGGGATCGCTGACTAAGGTTACAACCGCAGTTTCCGAAGATCGATTCACGAACTTTGACAACCACGGAAGATTGCTTTCAAGCCAGCAGATAACGGATGGTCAGACCTACAATTTCGGGTACCAGTACAATCTCTCGGGAGGATTGATCCAACAGATTTACCCTAGCGGACGGATAGTCACAAATAATCTTGATAGTGTTGGCGGGTTGAGTTCCGTGACAACTCAGCCCTCAGGCGGTGTTCAAAAGACCCTCGCTTCAGATTTTGATTACTCACCAACCGGAGGCGTTCGGCGGATGAAGTTGGGGAACGGGCTATGGGAAACAGCCGACTTTAGCCCTTTAGATCAACTGGAGCAGATAGGTCTCGGCACGAGCGCGACGAACAATGACCTTTTTCACGTGGATTACGAATATGGCGAGCTGAATCCGGATGGAAATTCGGTAGACACCGTTAAGAACACGGGGATGATCGCTAAAACTACGACGACCATGCCCGGAGCGAGTTTTGTCCAGACGTTCAAATACGACGCGATCAATCGTCTTACGGAAGCGATTGAAAAAACCGGCGGAACTCAGAATTGGCGGCAGACATTCGGATACGACCGGTTTGGTAATCGAACGAGTCGATATCAGATCGTCGGAAGCGACATTCTGCCGATAAACAACCAAACGCTTCCGGCAATTGATCAGGCGAATAACCGATTCACAACTGGGCAGGGATACACGTACGACCTAAACGGCAACCTTATCCAGGATGCGCAGGGCCGGACTTTTACTTTCAACGGCGATGACAAGCAGACGCAGGTCTTTGACCCGTCAACCGGACAGACAACGCACTATTCGTACGATGGTAGCGGTGCGCGAATAAAGAAGCACAACCCGACTACCGGTGAGACGACGATCTTTGTTTACGACGCTGGAGGTGCACTTGCGGCTGAGTATTCGACCGTCGCTCCGCCGCAGAACCCGACTACTTCGTATTTGACGACCGATCATCTTGGCAGCCCAAGGGTTGTAACGGATAGTACTGGAAACGTAGTATCGCGTCGCGACTTCATGCCGTTCGGCGAGGAACTGGGAGCGGGTGTCGGGCCGAGGACGACGAATCTAAAGTACTCAATCACCGGCTTAGACAACGTCCGGCAGCGCTTCACGGGCTATGAAAAGGACGAGGAAACAGACCTCGATTTCGCCGAAGCCCGCATGTATCAAAACAAACACGGCCGTTTCACCGCCGTCGATCCGTTGCTTGCAAGTGCGAGTGCGGGAGATCCTCAAACCTTCAATCGGTATACCTACACCGGGAATAATCCGATCAATTACACGGATCCGAGCGGGCTCAAATGGTGTCGGAATCCAGGTAGTGGAAGTACCTATTGGACAAAAAATGGGGAGGCTTGTGATACTGGCGACGATGATATAGACGGTAGGGTAACGGAAGTCACTGTAGGAAATTTTGACGGCGAATCGACAAACGGAACGGCCGGCGTCGGCAGCATAATCAAAATGAACGCTAACGGTACCGTCACCGTGCTCGAAAGAACGGCACTATCGGTTGCGGTCGCCCAGGGTCAGGGCGTAGTTCAGGAATCGGTCGAAGTAACATCTGAAACCGCTGGCGGAACGGCTTCTGGCAGGGCGGAAATTGCTTTTGATGGTGCCACCATGAGTAGCGGAATTACACCGCGAGGGATGCTGCCTCTGCCGTGTCCACCAGAAACGCCTTTGTGTGGAAGCGGGAATGGGGTGATTGGATCAAGCATTGATACCTCGCAAAATGCACCTCTGAAAACCGTCATGGCGATTGACGAGGCGGCTGGGTTGATTCAACTCACACCGGGGGGGAATGTTCCAGCAAGTGTCATTCGAGGCTTTATTGCGATAGGCCGAGGGGAAACGAGCGAAGCAGGATTTCAATTCGCTGGGGTAATCCCCGGAGTCTCTTGGTTGCGAAAAGCCGATAAGGCTGTCGATGCTTTGAGCTTGGTAACGCGGAACCGGCAGGCAGGCCTAGCGTTTGAAAGATCAGTCGGTATCACAGGACCGAAAAAAGCCATCAGTCTGGCTGACGGCAGAAGGCTATTTCCGGATGAAGTCACGCCAAACTTCTTGACCGAAGCCAAGAATGTGAGAAGATTAAGTTATACCAAGCAACTTAGGGATTATAGTGTGTATTCAAAGGCCAATAATATTGGCTTCATTCTCAAAACGCCTCGGGGAACAAAGCTCTCGGGGCCGCTGAAAAAAGCAATTTCCGATGGGGACATCTTCCATATAACCTACTGACGTCGAAGGTTGAGAATTATGTCATTACCACAATCTTACTACGATATGGAGAAACGATTTGGAGAGCTAATTAAAAAATCTCCAAAAACCGGGATCGAAAGTCAAGAAACCGTCAGAATAGGGCGTGCTTTGGAAGACTTGCTTCGGCAGGAAGCCGAGCCTCTAACAGATGAACTGTGTACTGCGGGCATAAAAGCCGACATTTGGGCTCTAGTAAATACTTCGGCGAGATATCCGGAAGCTATACCGATACTCATTAAGCACCTGAGAGCTCCATATCACCGAAAGAATAAGGAGGGTATCGTCAGGGCCTTAGCCGTGAAAGAAGCCAAAGGAATCGCCGGTAAGACGATAATGGAAGAATACCGAAAAGCTCCGAAAGAAGATCATAATTTTCGCTGGCTATTCGGGAATACGATGAACGTAATCGCCGTCGATGAGGACGTAGACGACCTCATCGAGATTGTCTCGGACAAAACAAACGGCGATTCGCGGCAGATGTTCGTCAACGCACTTGCGAAACTTAAGTCTCCAAAAGTCCGGGAGATATTGATACAGTTATCAAACGATCCAAGTTTTATCGTTGCTGCGGAAGCCCGGAAAGCCTTACGGAGAATAAGTAGTTCAACTAAGGCCTAAACGGCAACCTTCATTCAACGGCCATGACAAGCAGACGCAGGTCTTCGACCCATCGACCGGACAGACAACGCACTATTCGTACGACGGTAGCGGTGCGCGAGTAAAGAAGCACAACCCGACTACCGGCGAGACGACGATATTTGTTTACGACGCCGGCGGTGCTCTTGCCGCTGAGTATTCGACCGTCGCCCCGCCGCAGAATCCGACTACTCGTACCTAACCACCGATCATCTTGGCAGCCCAAGGGTTGTAACGGACGGTACTGGAAACGTAATATCGCGGCGCGATTTCATGCCGTTTGGCGAAGAATTGGGAGCGGGCGTCGGGCCGAGAACAACAAATCTAAAATACTCGACCACGAGCGTAGACAACGTCCGACAGCGCTTCACGGGCTATGAAAAGGACGAGGAAACAGACCTCGATTTCGCCGAAGCCCGCATGTATCAAGCCAAACACGGCCGTTTCACCGCCGTCGATCCGTTGCTTGCGAGTGCGAGTGCGGGAGATCCTCAAACCTTTAATCGATACACCTATACCGGGAATAACCCCATTAATTACACTGATCTACTCGGATTAAAGTGGTGTAGAGATCCATCCGGCGGCGCAGTAAGTTGGGCAAACGGCAATTGCCCAGATGGACAGAAGGTTATTGACGGAACTGTAGGACAAACCGAAAATACCGGTTGCGCTATAGGAATCACCACATCTTGCTACACGGCAGGCTCGGTGATCGGCTACAACCGTGACGGAACCACAAGTTTGGTTCGGGGTGGGCGTCAATTAGACCCATACAACGAGAAGGATGCGGCGCAAATCGCAAAGATATCCGGCACCGAGGTGCAAGCCGAACAAAACGAAACTGCCGTCTCTAACGCGAGCGAAATAGTTAGCCCGATGGCGACATTAATCAGCCTCCGTCCTTTGGAGAATATGACGAGGCAGGAGTTTGAGACTGGAGCTGACAACGTGCAAATTGGGCTTGGCACGTGCGGGTTAGTTCTTGATTTATGTGACCTCGCCGACGGAATGTCGGAGAAGACTATCCTGGAGGGGCTCTATCGATACCGTCCGCAATTCCAGTCTTCGGCATAATCCCGGGAACCATTAAAATTGGGCGGAAAGCTTCAAATGCGATTGATATAGCAAGCGACTCAACAAAGTTGCGAAACGGCCATCTAGCGAATAAGATTCACCCAAAGAGTGGGGTTCCGTTTGATGCAAATGGTTTTCCGGATTTCTCAAAACACCTTTACCCAGGTGGTGACGTCGTAATTAAACCGACCGGCCGAAGAGACTTGGATAAAGCGGCCGCAAACAAGGCGGCAAACTTGAAAGCTACGCCAAAGGGACATGTTTGGCATCATCATCAGGAGACGGGGCGGATGCAATTGGTGGATAAAATAATACATGAACAGACAGCTCACACAGGAGGTTGGCATTTATGGTAACTTTTACCGAAACCGAGGAGAACACAAACAAAACACAAATTAGAGAAATTGAAAATTTAGTTCGACTTACGTTTCCACCTCAATACGAGCGTCATTTGCTTGACTTAAACGGCGGGCGTTGTTTTCCGAACGTATTTAGTTTCAAAGAGCACGGCAAAGTCACCTCCTCGAGTATCGAGTGGTTCTTGGCGATCTACGATGGTCAATACGACAGCCTGAAACGAACGATTCAGACATTCAAGCTGGACGAAAAACGGATGCCGACGCAAATCATTCCTATTGCGAACGATGGCCTCGGAAACTTGATTTGTATTTCCTGCGGTGAGAGTGATTTCGGAAAGGTCTATTTTTGGGACCACGAGCGTGAAGTAGATTATGCCAGTTCGGACGATAATGATTATTCGAATCTATATTTAATAGCAGATAGTTTTGACGAGTTTCTAGATGGCCTGTTTGGTGAAGATGTAGCTTGAATCGCTAAATCCGCTGACTGCGGTGCAAAGGGGCTCCTATATCGAACCCTAATCTCAAATCGCGGCTGATAGCTGAGTACCCCGTCGGGATCAGGAACACTGAAACATAAATAACACTGAAGTGCTGCTGAAACCCGCAAGAAGAATTCTGCGGCTTCTAGCATTGAAGCAATACGCCGAGTTAGCCTTACGATCGCGCAACGAGTATCCCAAAGAACATATCCGTTTTGCCATGGAATAGTACGATTCACCGCGATGGAACCGGGAGCTATCGATGCAGGTGATATTTACGCTCAAATCCAATTCGCCCTCTTCCAGAGTCCATACCGAAAGCATCACGCTCCATCTTCCGGGCGTCGTAGAATCTTCAACCTTTTCCGCGCACCATGGTTGGTGCGTCTGTTTACCAAATGGCTCTAATTTGAGGTGCAGAAAGTTGGTTGCAGAATGGAGGCGCTTTTTCCGACGGGTGGCATGTCGTAAATGTGGCAATAAAAAGGCTTAGCAACCCGCCCTCTCGTGGCTGTGGGGAAACCACGAAAAAAGGGGCTTTCGTATTTCTTCGAAAGCCCCATGTTTATTGGTCGGGACGGCGAGATTTGAACTCACGACCTCTCGCACCCCAACCAACCTGAGGGTTAATCATAAGTTCACAAGAGCTCTCAAACCACCTCAAAATCGGCTGTCTGCGTATCAATCACAACTTGTGAATAGTTATGCGTCGGCAAAACTGCAACCATCTTACAACCAACTTATAGAGATTATCCTCCGTACCGAGGGAAAGTTGAACGATACAGTTTCATTAAATGCACCTGCGAAAAGATGTTTCTGATTCAAGCCTGCTGGTCTATACTTAGAAAGGTTTACGCCATGAAAATTACGAAGCTGAACGACGTTTCGCCTCAGATTACCGTGCCCCTGGACGACTGGAGCAAGGGGGATGAATATGCCCTTGAGCAGTTAATGCCACTCGTCTACGATGAACTGCATCGTATGACAAGGGGCTTTTTGAGACGCCAGCCGACCCACCATACTTTGCAAACCACCGAGTTGATCCAAACTCTGCCTCAAACGATCTATCGAGTTATGGCAAAACCAAGCAACCCGTTACTTTTGACCATTCCTTTGTCTATCGAAACGAAAGCTGCAAATGCCAGCGTAAAACCGAATCCTTGATACGACACGATTCGATCGGAACTATAGCCCTGTGCACAACCCGAAATAGCTTTGGCAAATCCTATCCCGCTGATTGTTAGCCGCTTATTCGCTCGGGTTTCGGGGTGCAAGGGTGAAATTTGGAACGCTGAAGTACCATGTTGGTTCTTCTACTCACCCTGGTCATGCGTCTGTCACCATAAAGGCTCTAATTTGAGGCGCCGAACGTAGGTTGCAGAAGGGAGGCGCTTTTTCTGACAGATGGCACGTCGTAAATGTGGCAATCAAGAGGTTTAGCAACCCGCCCTCTCTTGGCTTTGGGGAACCCACGAAAAAAGGGACTTACGAATTTCTTCGAAAGCCCCATGTTTATTGGTCGGGACGGCGAGATTTGAACTCACGAACTCTCGCATCCAAACCAATCTGAGGGTGAATCATAGGTTCGTAAAATCACTCAAAACGGCTTACTAATGGCCTTTTGCGTGCAAATCACAACGTATGAATGGGTAGGCGTCGGCAAAATTGCAACCATCTTACAACGAACTTACCGAAAGTATTCTCTTGTTGAAAATCAATAGCATTTGGATTTCGAGAAGAACCAAATAGCTTCTTCTGAGGGTGACCCTTTATTTTAGCTAAGCTGGTGCTTAAATTACGTGCCTTGAACTTTTTTGCGAGTTTCTGTAAGTTAAGAGTCGAATCCCGAGGACGAACAGGAAAATCATGATCGCGGGGACTAAAGTAACAATAGGCGAGTTCCCCAGTGTCGCCATGTCATTCGCGGCGGCCAACAGATTTCCGAGGCTGGGTTCCGGCTCTTGAAGCCCGACCCCAAGAAATGAGAGAGCGACTTCGGCGAGCAGGAAAAAGGGCAGCATTAAGGTCGCTTGAACAAAGAGAGGTGAAGAGATATTAGGCAGAATATGCCTAAGGAGAATAGCGCTTTCCTTTAGACCAGTGGAACGAGCTGCGACGACGAAATCTCTTTGCTTTACTTCCAGCACAAGCCCTCGCGTAAAGCGGGCGATCTCTGCCCAGCCCGTTACCGCGAATATAAAAATGAGGAGAATTGCGGCCGACGTTCGTGGCATAACGAGCGGAAACGCAGCCCTCGCTGCCAGAATTAGGATCAGGGTCGGGAGCGAAATCACCGTGTCGGCGATACCCATCATTACCGAATCAAGTGTTTGACTGGCGTATCCGCTGATCGCACCGAATAGCCATCCGATGAGACACGCCAAAAGCAATCCTATGGGGCTAACAAATAGTGAAAATCTAATTGCGTACAAGAGTCTCGAATAACGGTCACGGCCTAGTTGATCGGTTCCGAGTAGGCGGATTCGCGGGGCATTATCTGTAAACTGCGGGTTCACGCCAAATAAATGTGTATTCGCGGGAATAATGCCGAATAAAGAATATGAGTTCCCGTTGACTAAGAGATCTAACGTGAATATCTGCGTCGTATCTTCCTCATAACGCATATCGCGGGCATCGACGAGTTTTTGAGCATAAATAAACGGTCGGGCATGGAATTGCCCTTTCACGTCACGCCATCGAATACTGGAAGGCGGCGCTGACGGCTCGAGTCGGGTTTGCTCGCGATAGTCGTAAGGTGCCATGAAATCGGCAAAGATCGCTACTAAGTAGAATAGAGACACAATGACGACGCCAGCGAGTGGGGCGATCTTGCGGCTCTTCCGAGGGATGGTCGTCTTTTGATTCGCCACGCCTATTCGATCGCTCCCTCACGCAGTCTCTTGTCGTTTACCAATAACAGGAATTCCGCGATAGTATTACCCAGCCAAACTGAAAGGGTCGAGATAACGACAACGCCCATCACGAGAGGTACGTCACGTCCGCGAACAGCGGCAACCATTAGGGCTGCGATACCGGGCCAGCCAAGTACCGTTTCTACAATTACCGAACCGCTGAGCAGACCGCCGAGTGACAGTCCCGTGAGCGTGAGCAAAGGGTTAAGCACGGCCCGTAGTGCGTGCCGGGTTATTATTCGCCATTCGCTCAACCCCTTTGCCCGGGCCAGGCGAATAAAATCTTCGTTCATGATTTCGCTAAGCCCATTTCGGAGTTGAGCCAGATAGATGGATACGACCGGTAACGCAAGTACGAGTGCGGTCAGAATAAACTTCAACGGGTTAAATGAAACCGAGCCGGAAATGGCGAACGAAAACCGCAATGATGCAAAAAGAACAAGCAACGCAAGTAGAATTCGCGGCGTTGATGCCGTTAACAATATCAGGAACTCGATGAACGCCGACAATATTTTCACGTGATATCGCGTTGATAGGATCGCGAGACCCAGCGAAGTGAAGATAGCAATGGCCAATGCCGCTCCGCTCATCATCGCCGTATTCGCGAAACGATCCCTCGTAAGATCCCAGACCGGGGTTTTGAAGGAAAACGATTCGCCGAGATCGCCGCCCATAGCGTTAAAAAGCCAGACGCCGTAACGCTCGATGAACGGCCGGTCAAGGCCGTAAACTTTCCTCAGCCCCTCCATAGTTTGCTCAGAGATCTGCGGATTATCGCGAAGTGCCGACAGTGAATCTCCACCAGCCGACGACAATAAGGCGAATGTCAGGGCGGAAACTACGAGCAGCATCAAAATGCCTTGGATCAGTTTTTTGAACGCGAGTTGCAGCATAGGTGACGGCAGGAACAATTCACGAAAAACATCAACATTCTTTACCATTGCGTGTTGATTTGCAAAAAGAAAGACACTAAACTCGGATACACTTTCCACAGTTGCCGCTTACAAAAACTGAACCACGAGGAACGCAAAACTATGTTGCAGGCTAAACGGACAACTCTCATCACGTTGTTGATTATTTTGGCTGGTTTGTACCTTATGGGCTGCGGCCAGGCCCAGCCGGTATCGAATCAAGCACAAAGCAGCGGAATCGAAAGCAAAGTATCCGGTGTTCGAGGCGGCAACCTTACTTGTCGGCTCACAACGCCGCCGAAATCCTTTAATTACGTTCTCTCGGCTGACGAATCGACCATCGTTGCAGCACTGTACATGCTAACGAGCCGGCTCGTTGAATTCGACCATCGAACTCAAAAATATGTTCCAGGCTTAGCCGAATCCTGGTCGATGGCAGCGGACGGCCGCACCTCTGACATCAAACTGCGAGATGGTTTGAAGTTCTCTGACGGTGACGGACTGACTACTGACGATGTGATCTTCACACTCGCAGCAATCTATGACGAACGCACCGGCTCGCCAGCATTTCGTGATGCATTGCTCGTCGGAGGAAAACCAATCGAAGCGAAAAAGATCAGCGATCGCGAGATGCAGTTGATATTTCCGCAACCTGTTGCTTCATCGGAGCCTTACCTGATAAATCTCGGGATTCTGCCGTCGCATATTTTGGACGCGGATTTTAAGGCCGGAAAATTTGCCGAGGCGTGGAAAATTAACTCACCGCCGTCGAGTATTGTTTCCAGCGGCCCGTTTATCGTGGAGTCGGCAACTCCCGGCGAGAAGATCGTATACGCACGCAACCCAAATTATTGGCGTAAAGATGAGGCCGGAACTCAGTTGCCGTACATCGACCAGTTTACGATTGAGGTAGTCCCTGATGCTAACAACACCTTCGTTCGGCTCAGCCAGTCGACACTCGATATCGCCGACCGCATTCGGCCTGCGGATTTGAACGAAATAACGAAGACGGCGGGAGCCACGCGGGCTTTCGATGTCGGCCCCGGCCTCGGCATCGATCATTTGTGGTTCAATCTCAATACGGCGGACTCGAGCGGCACTCCGCTTGCCAATCAGGTCAAGCGAAGCTGGTTTGCGAATAAGGCATTCCGCGTCGCAGTCGCCTCGGCAATTGACCGCGAATCCATCACGAAAATTACGCTTCAAGGGATGGCGTCACCTCTTTACGGGTTTGTTTCGCCGGCCAACAAGATCTGGTTAAGCCCAAATTTGGAAAAGATTGAGTACAGCCTGGCAAAGGCCGAGGCGCTCCTTAGAGATGCCGGGTTCAAAAAGGGTGGAACCGCCGAAGCACCTGTACTAGTTGACGCTGAAAACCGGCCGGTTGAATTCTCACTGATCGTACCCGCCGAGAACGAAGCCCGAAAGTTGACCGCCGCTGTCATCCAGCAGGATCTCGCCAAGTTGGGCATAAAAATGGAGATCGCACCGATCGAGTTTGCCTCCGTCTCCGAGCGATGGACGAAGACTTACGACTACGACGCGATCTTGCTAGGTTTGTCCCAAACTGATATCGAGCCCTCGTCATACGCGAATTTCCTGTTGAGCAGCGCTCCGGCACACCAGTGGCAGCCAAAACAAAAAGCCCCCGCCACCGAGTGGGAGGCCCGTGTCGATGAACTTTTTCGTGCGCAGGCGATCGAACTGAATCAAGAGAAGCGAAAGGAACTTTTCATACAAATTCAAAAGATAATGCGTGACGAAATGCCTGTCGTGCCGATTGCGGCCCGTCATATACTGTCAGCCTCCAATGCTAGAGTTGCAAACTTTTCGCCCAGCAGCGTATTCCCGTACTCGCTGTGGAATATCGACGAACTATTCATCAAGCCATAATGCATCAGCGATCCCCAAAGACACCGAAACCCGACAGGGTTCACGGGTTTTCGTTATCCTGAACGAACGCTAACAAAAAAGGTGAAGCCCCGAAGGACTTCACCTCTAAAAGTGATCCGAAAGTAAAATCGGCTAGATCAATGGTTGACCCATCGAATTAGTCTACGACTGAGATGGTCTTGGCGATTGGATCAACGGTGAACTTGACGAGCCCGGTTTCAGAGCCGCCAGCCAAGCCTCTTCGTTTATCAGTCGCCCCGCCTTCACGGGCCGATTCCGTTGTAGAACCTGTCGCCGACGCAAAGCCGGCGGTCCCGGTTAATACGTTAGCCTTGACCCGGGCCGTGAAGCTGAACAAAACAGTATTCGGATTATTGAACCGCAACGTCTTATTGCCGCTCTCTTCGCCCCCAATAAAGTCCAAGCCGACCAGTTGAGAGTAGTCGAAGAATGCCGGCGTCGTTGTTCCATTGCCACCGTTGTCAGCATTGCTGACCGTAACTGAATTTCCGGCCGACTGAATGGAAACTATCTCAAATCGTACGTTTGGATAAAAGATCGTCGTCGACTGGTTCCTCAGGGCGGTGACAAGCACCGTCGATCCCGCAGGAAAAGTGATGCTGCGATTGACCGCTCCGATCTGTGCGGTTGCGTCTACCTCAGTTCTTCTTGAGACAGTTATTGCCTCAACATTGCTCGGTAGCGTTACGAATTTGCCGATTCGGCCCGGGGTTATCGATCGGATACGGTAGCTCCGGGTGCCGTCAGCAACATTCGAGAAGCTAGTGGCGGTGGTATTCCCGTCAACAGTACGGACCACTGTGAAATTCACGCCATCCGTTGATTCTTCAATCTCGTATGCTTCTACGCTGCCTCGTGGTGCCCACGTGAGTGAATAGTTGCCATCGAAGTCGAATCGCTGAGTTCCAGCCGTAAAGTCGGACGCAAACTGCTGCACGACGGGTGCGGCTCCGCCTGAGAGTATCGTGCTTTCTATCGTGAAGTCGGTGGGACCGTTTGCCCAGCCGTACGCTCGATAAATGTAGGTCCCAGGAATCGTGGTATTGACCGCAATCCGCTCAGGCCCGATACCATTGCCGGATGAGCCGATTTCATTGCCGTTTGGATCGTAAAGAAGGAAATCGAGGTCGGGCAATGCTAATCCCGCTTCAGGAACAGCCGTCATCGACCAATCAAGAGTTGCGTCGATCTTCAACCCTGAAGGTCCAACCTGAAATGGAACATCAACGTAGGTTGCATTCGAAGCTACGAACACGTTGTTGTCTCGCTGCGTACCCGCGTCACCTGCAAGCACGGTTCCCGAAAATGTCGTTGTCTCAGACGAGGCAACCTGATCTGACGGCAACGATGCGGTCGCCTGAAGATACAATGGCATCCTCAGAGTCTGACCATTGCCGTTCGCAACGACGTACCACTGGAATTGTTTGGTGGCGGTATCCCGAACGACGTTACCGTCGATCGTGATCGTCGAAGTGAAGGTGGTGCTTCCGCCCGGCGGGACACTAACGCTCGATGAGCCTACCGATGTGGTAACGCCTGCGAGGTTGGTTGCACGGTTGTTGACGGTTGAAAGATTGTATGTACCACCCTGGCCCGACGTATCGCGGATCGTAACCGTCACCTGCCGGGTGTTCAAAATACGATTATTCAGAATCGCCGTTTCACCGAATGAGTGGCTCGCGAGGATGCCAGGTGTGTCGATTCCGTCGCCGACCACGCCCATTAGTGCTTTAGCATCGACTGCGGCTTTGATGTCGATCAAGCCGCCACCTTGTTCGTTGACAGAATCCGCAGCAGTATTTGCCTTTGGTACTCCCGTGCCGGTACGAAGGTTAGTCGCCGTGTTTATAAGCGCCGCACGGATCATGTCAGGGCTGTAGTTTAGGTGGGCCTGTTTGACGATTGCGACCGCACCAGCTACCTGTGGTCCCGAAAACGAAGTTCCGTTTGCCGAAATATATCGTGACGGATCCATCATCGAAGCTGCTGGTGCTCCGAGCGGGCTCGTTGCCGAATGAATAGCTACGCCCGGTGCAGTTACGTCTGGTTTGACCTGCCCCAATCCCAATACCGGACCCCGTGAACTGAAGCCCGCGGTTTCGCCAACAAATACGTTGCTTAGGAATGGGTTCAAACGAATATTCAATTCCGAGATTGCTCCATCTGGCGGATCAATCGCGTTATCGTCAGTTGAGGACAATGCATCAACCAAAATTTCGCCGTCGCTGGGAGAAACGGTCGCACAGGGAATCGAAGAGTTGACCGCCGTCGGATTAGTCGTTGTGGAGATCAGGATCATCGCGGATGCCCCGGCGATCGCCGCGCGGTTGCATCTATCCGCAAAGGTTGCTGATACGGGTCCAGCGTTCTTGACAAGTGCGATCCTGCCTGTGACCGCGACAGGGTATGTCAGAAGCGGATTATTGACCATGACGTAACGCCGGCCGATCACTGCTGACGGTGGATTCGGAGTGCCAGCCATAGGGAACAGTTTGATCCGATCAAATCCGGCGAGGTCAACCGACCAGTTAGCGTTTGCGGCACCGGGATGAGTCGTTGCACCAACCGCGATGACATGGCGTCCGGCAGCGGGAGCTCCGATCGTGCCTTCGCCCGGACCGGAGTTACCCGCCGAGGCGACAACGGTGGTTCCCAACAGGGCGGCGTTGCTGGCCGCTACTGAACTTGCTGAGTCGGGACCGCCGACGCCGCCGAGGCTTAGATTAATAACGTGAGCCACTGGCTTTGGCTGTAAGGTCAAAGTCACGGGCGAGACCGAATCTTCGATAGCAAGGATCGTCGAAGCATTGACGCAGCTTCCTGCCGCCGTACAAACCTTGTAGCCCATAAGCCGTGCCTGAGGAGCGATGCCGTGGAGTCGGCGGTCGTCGGCTGTTCCCGGGATGAGGTCAGCACCGGGAGCGAATCCTAGATAACCAGCGGCGTCGGCCGAAGCGTGAGTGCCGTGGCCAAAGTCGTCGATTAGGCCACCGGAAAAGGATAGATAGTAAATGACCTTTTGATTTGAATTGGTGGCGGCAGTTGGCGGGAGTAGTCCGAGACGCGGCGGAGTCGGATCGCCGCCGAACATCGGATGCGACCAGTCGATACCCGTATCGAGAACCGCGATGTTGATGCCTTGTCCCTCAAAACCTTCGCGATGATTGTCAAAAGGTGTCAATTCGGCAACCTGGCCGTAATTTGCCGGAGCGTTCAGGTAAGGGACGCTCTTATCAAGCAGCACACGCAGATAATCGTTGTTATGAACGGTTTTAACTTCAGGCATGCTCTTGATCACAGCGATAGCAGCGGCCGGAACTTTGAGCGTGACCCCGTTGAACACGAGATTGAATCGGAAGTCGGCCCGGCCGGCCGTTGAACCGTCGTAGTTCGGAACGTCTATCCCGTCGATTTCGTAGCTAATACCGCGGGCAGATAGGGCAGCAAGGAATTGGTCTTGGGAACTTTTAACCGAGTTCCGATAACTCTGCAATTGCTCGGCCGATACTGTACCGCCTTGCCTTTCAGTTCGGGCTTTCCAAACTGCTGCCGGATCGCCCCTGAGTTCAACGATAATCGAACTCGCGATGCCCGACGCACCTGCCTCTCTCAACATTACGTTAAAAAGGAGGGCCGTCGTGGCAATGAGTCCGACCGCGATGGCTGTCACGAAAAAGCGTTTCGTGCGAAAACTCCTTTGTGATTTACTTACCGCATCATATCTTTTCATCATTTTTCTCCAATAGTTGAATATTTAATGACAGCCGCCCATTCCCATAGTCTCCACGAGGGGTAAATTAGAGTCAGTTCAAAAGGGCCGATTCCGTGTCAGTTTGTAAGTTATCAAGGGCTGGTTGAGTCAAGATTGAGGCGGGGAGCAAAGACTTGAGAGAAACTTGAGAAAAAAAGAGGTGAGGCCGCAATAGCCTCACCTCAAGAATGCTCGTATCATTTAACTTTGCTGCCTGTACGTTTTAATCACCCTGCGAGCTTTTAATCGTGAAATCGACTGCTTTTGTTACATTGCCCCGGATTCTGAAGAAGTAGCTTCCTGGCTGCAGGTTTTCAAGCTGGATCTCATCGTCCTCAGCAGTGGCGATGACGTTGCCATTAGCGTCCAATATTTCAAAGAATATACGCTGATTGCCGTGGTTCTGCTTTATCTCGGCCTCAAGGCCGCGTCTTCGTAGCTGGAACGGAATTCTGACCGACGATTGTCCTGGCTGTATCGTACCTGAGTAACGCTCCTCAAAGTCGTCATTGTTATTTCCATTGCCATTGCCACCGCCCGGACGAGGAGTCTGTGTCGGTGATGGCGATGGAGTGGCGGCTGGCGTCGGACTAGGTGCGGGCGTAGGCGTCGCTGACGGTGATGGCGATGGAGTGGCGGCTGGCGTAGGCGTGACTGTCGGACTCGGTGACTGCGATGGCGTGGGAGTCGCCGTCGGAGCGGGTGTTGGGGTAGGCGTTTGCGGAGTTGGTGTTGGCGTAACTTCAGGTGACGCCGCAATTTCAAAGTCAGAGCCGGATGCCTGATCGGAGTTCAAGAGGAGGCCGCCTGTAAGGGATGAGCCGATTAGTAATTGAGCTTCCGCTTTTGTGGTTGTTGAGGTTGTGCCGACTACATTACTTCCGACGGCTGCATTGATTTTATTCAGTGAGAGCCTGATGGTTATCTGATTACCGTTGATCTCGCCGCCGTCCACCGCTCCGAGCGTCTCCTGATTCTGCGTTCCGGTCGGAAGAGTTGTGATCTTGCCGTATTCGTAAGTGGTGGCGGTTTCATCAACCGACGCCGAGACAAATACCTCGGTGGCTCCGAATGCAGAGGTCATCGTCCAACGCATGTTTGGCGTGCGAACCGAGGCATCTGATAGGAGCAGGCGGTAGATTATTTGATCGTTGGCCGCGTCGTAAGTGAAATACACCTCGCGTATGTCCTGAGCGGTTGTGCCCAGCTGGTCATCGGCTGGATCGGATATCTGCGGAGCATTCGGATCGTCCGACGGGAAAAGATTCGCAGGGTGCGGTACGGCCGAGAATAACTTGGCCGCACGAACCGCGTTGTGGGCATCGACGTATCCCGCGCCGACTACACGCTCCTCAAACGGCATCGGCGTTGATGTCTGACGTAAAAGCGTAACTACCTCATCGGGGGTCAGAAGCGGGTTCGCCTCCATCATCAGGGCGATGATTCCGCTCACTTGAGGAGTCGAAAAACTTGTTCCCTGTGAGGTTGTATAAAACGGCAGAAACGCCGGTGGTATGGTCGAAAGGTCATTTGCTCCTACGAAAACAGGAATGGTTCCAGCCAAATTTGTTACGCCAGGTCCCTTCGACCGGGTGCTTTTGATGTCTACACCCGATCCGATGATATCGGGACGCAGGTTTGGGGCAACTGTTTCATCGGCTGGCTGGCCCGCTGTGTCACTGCCGGTACCGTTATTATTGCCTCGGGAAGAAAATCCTGCCGGAGTTCCGAGTCCGCGTTTCTCGCCCGCAGCGACCGAAATGACCCACGGAGCGACGGAAAATGGATTGATAACGTCCGGGGCGTCACCGTCGTTACCGGCAGCAAAAACCACGGTAATGTTGCGGTCGTGCATCGTCCGCGTTGCGACGTTGATCGGATCGTTTGGATCGTAAGGCAGATTAGCAAGAGTTGTACCGTAGGAGTTGTTGCAGACGCGGATATTGTAATCAAATTGGCGAACAAGCGTATACTCCATGGCTTGAACGATCGCATATGTTGAAAGCCCTGCATCGTTACCGGCGTTAATGCCGATCAGCTTGGCACCAGGAGCCATTCCCTTATAGAGCCCGCCTGAAGCAGCACCCGTTCCGGCTGTTACACCCGCGCCGAACGTGCCATGGCCGCCCTCGACGTCGGTCATCGGCTGATTTTCTACGGGAACTATGGGCAAGAAACCAGCCGGGAGCTCAAGCGGCACTTCGGCCGTCGCAAAAAAAGTGTTCTGAATAACATTCTGTCCGAGCTGAAGATCTGGGTGAGTTGCATCGATACCTGTATCAATGTAAGCAACCCCGATATTTTTACCGGTTACCGGAAGGCCCTGATTTGAAGAGGTTACCTGCGAATCACGGATTAGATTCTCGACGCCGGAAATCGTACGCCCTTCCCGGTCGAACAGCTCGAATCTGCGATTTGCAAACATTGACCGTATTCGGCTGTTATTTCGAAGCGAATTAAACTGCGAGCGGTTGATCTTGGTGAGAACCATGGGAAGCTGCACTAGATAGCGTCCACCAGTTATTCCAAGCGACCTTAGCATTAGAAAGTCCGAATCGGTCGGGCGACTCTTAAAAGTGATGATGACCGGCGTCAGCGAGAGCGGTGAGGCGTTGACCTGGGTTGAGAGCAATCCGTCCACTGACGGAGCTGCAAAGATCGTCAGATTTACTACCAGGGTTATCGTTGCTAACCCGAGTGCATTAATTAGCCGTTTCATCGTGTTCCTCCGAGTGGTCCGAGCGTTCCTGTGATTGTCCATTGTGAGAGTACTGCCGACTGCTTGAGCAATACTTGAGGTGGACTTGAGGGTTTTCTCACAGTAGGGTCAGTGCCGATTAATTGATCATTCATAAGCCTTGCGATTCACGGCGAGTAAGCGCGAATAAAAAATGGGTGAAGTCTCGAAAGACTCCACCCATAGCACGATCACTAGTTTTTGTGATCCCGTTGTATCCAGGTTAGATTAACGAAGCACGACAAAGGTCACGCGATTCGTCAACGGATTGACGGTGAAGCGGAACAGTCCCGCGACCGGATTGGTCGTTGCCGGATTGATTCCGCCGCCACCGCTGGTCCGCGTCCCGGCGTTCTCGTTCGGTGAACCGTTTGGCAGAACCTGCGTCGTTGCGATGTTAAAGGTGGTCGGGCCGTTGGCAAAACCCAGAACACGCATGACATAAGTCGTGTTCGGCTGTACTCCTGACGATACAAACTCGGTCGCCGTTGCTCCCGCTGACCTCGTCAATATCTGCCCGTCCATGGTTCTCAATTCGAAATCCAAGTCAACCGAGGTCAACGAGGTAAGTGTGGCCTCAAGTGCAAGAGCATCGGATTGAGTCGTGATTAAGACGTCTTCCCATGTAATTCCCTTGAATAATGGATCGCCCCATGTCGCACCGGTTGCCTCGCCGCCGGCTAGAGTTCCCGTGAAGCCCTGGTTGTAGAGCGAGAATACGGTTGGTGGTGGCGGGTTCGACGTTCCGTCTCCGCCTTGCGTACCGGTTCCAACCGTATTTCCGGCGAACGCATTACCGAAGATGCGAGCGTCAAAAGTAAACAGCTGCGTCATCGGATTGTTGAATTCCACTCGTTTTGTCGACGATTGTCCACCGAGTGGTAAGGTCTGGTTGTAGACGAAGGTGTTTCCGGCCGCGTCAGCATTTTTTACCGTCACCGTCGGGTTCGAGATGCTGACGACCTGGAATTCGATCGGCGTGTAGACCGTCTTATCTGAGGAGAATGCTCCTCGAGCGTTGGTTAGTTTGTTATCAAATGACGTGATGCCGCCAGTGAAGCTGATGTTCGACAGGGCCGAATCGATCTGAGCAGTCAGATCTTGCCGTGTCTGAAGAGCCTTTGAGGAACCAGACAGATCTGAGAAACCAACTTGCCCGGTGGTGTTGACGCCGATCGCACGAACAACATATTCGCTATCGAACAGATTATTCAGTCCTGCCGGCGTGAACACTTCCTGGACCTTACCGTTGTCAACATATGTCGTAGCACCTCCATATGCATAACCTACATGGCGGAAACCAGTCGTCGAGCTGTCGCCGTCGTTGTAGGCCCGCTTGCCGTTGGGCTCACGCTGGCCGGCGAGTGCGGTTTTGCGTTTGAGGACCTGATAGGCGAGCGTTCCGGGGACGCTGTCCCACGATACGCGAAGCGAGCGAGTGGAATCAGGCGTTACGCGAATGTTTGTTGGTACTGCCGGTGCAGCCTGGTTGCCGACGAACGGCTGAACCTGAGTCGAGATCGTTGCTTTGCCGCCCGAAAATTCAACAGCATTGACGCCAAGTTCTTTCGAAGCAAACATCTGCTCGATCAGTGCTCGGTGCTTGCCAGGAGCGTCTGAATCTGTAGGATCGCTGGAATACAGCAACTGGTCAGCGACGATCATAGCGTCACGCGATTTAACCAGGGTGTCAGGTGATGTTGTTCCGAGAATGTACATCGAACCGAGGAACTGACGCTCGAAAATGTTCGTTCCCTTGGTGATTGGTTTGAGTGCCGCACCGTCCTCAGGACGCGGGCGTTTGAACTGCGTGTTCTGCGGATACATTTTGTTTAGCATCGTCCGAATGTCCCACATGGTCGACATGTAGATCTCGCCATCGTAATGCTCTTCGAAACTTGGTGCTCCGTCGATGATTCGTGTCGCGATGTCGGAATATTTCAGTGAGGAATTCGCGCTGCGGATATAGCCGATCGAATCAGGATCGCGACCGAGTTCACGGTATCGTTGACGTAGTTTGAACGCGTTAACCACGTAGTCGCCAAGGCTCGGATTATCCGTTATCGTAAACGCCCACATGTCGGCTTGGCCTTCGTTAAGAGCACTGCCTTCGACGCCTTCGAGACCGGCGATAGGCGAGGTGATTGCGTGCATGCCTTCGTGGTACGGAACTGTTCCTTCAAGGGCTAGGTCATTGAATAAGAAACCGTGTCCGTACGACGTTGGATTTACGACGACCGGCGACTTCGTGGCGGTGACGCCTTCGATGATGCTGGTTAGGTTCAAGGCAAACGCGTTATCGAGACCGAGCACCTTCTGTGCGAACTCAGGATCCGTTGCCGGTGGATAGCTGCCGCCCGCAATCGGAGTAATTACGTCCGGGATATGGACCGTTGCCGGAAGAGGCGTCGTCTTATTTGGGTAGGTATCCGGAAATGCTCCCTGCGAACCGAAGGTTGTAGGGTCGCCAGCGATGTGCAGGTTGTCTACATACTCAAGTAGGTACGTCGTGAAAAAGAACGCGTTAATCTCGTCCTGATGCTCAGCAGGCTCGGCAAACTGGTCGATTTCGTTTGTCCTACCTTCAAAAGCCGCTGGATCGTCTTTCGAAAAATGCCATGTGCCAAGCGATGCCTGCGCGAACGGCTGTTTGGTCGCGAGTGCGTTATTAACTACCGTGTTCGTTCCCGTTAGGGTTCCGTTCAATCCGGTAAAGACATTTGAAGCATCGAATTTGCGAAGGTTCACTCGAACCTGATCACACGGCTTACCACCACACGTGCTGATGATTCCCTGATCCTTCAATTCCTGTGTGATCCGCGGGTATTTTGGATAGATATCAGCCGTCATTGGATGGACCGCATTCTGATAATTTACATAATCCTTTCGACCGACTATCTCGCCCGTCGTTGCGTCAACCGAGATCATGTAAAGGCCGAACGGGTTCATCGAAAACTTCGCGACCTTGTATATAAGCTTGTAACCATCAGCGGTCGGATAGATACTGAGCTGCGGTTCGAGATTAGCTATCGGAGCGGCCTGAGCCGTCAGAGCTGCTGATCCGGCCTGAAGAAGGTTCGCGACAGCCGCTGGGATGTTAGCCGCAAAGCGTGCGAGATCAACATCGGCCCGGTTTTTCGCCTGTTCGGCGGTTAGGGTCGGCTGCGTGTTGACGTTGACGTCCCGGAAGAACGGCCCACTCGCCATAACTACCTGGTTGTTACCGTTCATTACGAGGCCGATGCCACCGTCGCTGACCGGAACACCGTTGAAGACCTGTTGAAAGCGTATTAAATGACCGCCGAGTGCTGCTTTTTCACTGAACACGCGAACGTTGTTCATGTCTGAGAGCCCGAAAAGCGAGGCATTTTGATTTAGAAAGGCGCGGCCTGCTTCTTCAGGCGTTCCTGAGAACTGCTGGGATGCGAAATCGTATATCACATCGGGTGAACCGCCGAAATCATTCCAGCGCACCGTGAGGTTTGGGGCGTTCGAAGCAGCTTTCAGATTGTTTAACGCTCCGAGCTGCTCACCAGTGGCGATCCGAATGCTCGGCAGATTGCGCGATTGATTGAGATCGAAATTTGGTGCCGAACGACGGTACATATTAGCGATCGGGTCGACCGCTCCCGGAGCCGCCTCGGAACTCGTACTCGGCTGAAGTAAAAACGCGGTTGCCGCCGCGGCTGTCAACGCCGCAAAGATTGTGAACCGGGTCACCCATCGTTTCGTTGTTTTGTTTACCTTGCTTTTCATTTTATCCCCCAGAAGTTTTGTTGTTTAGAGTTTGGTTAAATCTATAGTCTGGACTTTATCTTCGGTGGCTTGAGAAACACTTGACCGCCCTGTTTTGAGACTTGAGGAAAACTTGAATGGAACTGGTATCGATATGCGTTTGTGGCTGTTTCAAAAACGTAATCGGGTATGCATTTCCCGTGCTGCGCAATAACAAACGCGGAACCCGACGTGGACGAGTTCGTCCGATCGGGTTCCGCGTTGTTAATTCGTTCCCAGCCCCTCGCTTGGAACGAAATTTTGATCGTCAATTGCAGAACTCGCACGAAGTGTCAGGAATTTTCGGCCACCGAACTTTTGATGAAATCGGAAAATCCTTTACCTCGTGCGGTCGCCCCCTTGTAAACTATCCGCCGATTGAGAACAATCCGCTGAACGTATTCAGCCGGGCCGCAAAGTCCGCTCGATTGATCGCAGTTCCGGGATCGAATCTCGGTCCCGGAAGGACAATAAATTGTCCCGGTCCGGTCTGTCGAACCTCGGCAGGAAAGGCCTCGAAGATTCCCTTGTTTATCGCAAGTTGGACGTAGCCGCGAAGTGCGGCAGGGATCTGCGAGTTGTCGGTCAAAGCAACACCACCGGAAGTAGCCGTTGATCCTGCGAGATTTCGGGCGGCGGTATCGTGGCCGAGTGCCTTGACTAAAGCGACCGCGAGATCGAGGCGGTTAATCTGGCCTGTCGGTTGAAAGACGTTTCCGGTAAAAGCGATCATCCCGGTTGGAACGAAATCATAATCCCGTAACGTCGAGCCTTTAGCGGTAACTGCTTCAGCAATATTCAACAATTCGCCCGATACATCACCAAATTTCGGCGTCGCTCCCAAAGATTGGCGAAGCGATGTGTTGAGCACCAGCGATCGTGCGAGATCTTCACGCGTCACAAGCGACGCCGGTCGGAATGTGCCGTCCGCGTAGATATCGATCACTCGGTTTTTGATCGCAGCTTCTATTGCAGCCTTTTGAGGATGCGACGCCAAATCGGCGATATTCGGCAGGATAAATTTAACCTGCGTCACCGTTCCATCAACGGGTCCCGGAGCAGCTCCCTGGGTTGGCAACGATGCCTGCGGAGCCGCAGCCAAGCTGCGTGCACCACGAACTTCCAGCGTCCACTGTCCGGCGACCGGATTGTCGACTACGATCTGACGCTTGTTGCTGCCAATGACCGGAAAGTCGATGGCAGTTGAATAGGTGAGGCCGTTAGGAGCCGTAAGCCGAATACCTACGAGGTTGCCCGTACCTTCTTCAGCAGCGGTATCAACCGTCGCTGCGACGTCGAGCACATTCATGTCCGGACTCACCGTAAACGTGGTTGCGTTGGTTGAAGCCGGGCCGGAATTAGCAGGGTTAAAGTCGATGTGAAATGTCTGCTGAGCAGGACGCTCTTCGCCAAAAACAGCATTGTAACTTACATCCTGGAAACTGCGGTAATCCTTCCCGCGGTTGAAAACTTTATCGACTGCCGCATGGGCGTTAACATGGCCTGCTCCGACTTCATAGTCATCATATCCCGGCATTTTCGATGCCGTGTCTACGAGAATCTGTTTGATCTCGTCCGGCGTTAGTGTGATGTCGGCGTCAAGCATTAGAGCTACGACACCAGCAACATACGGTGTGGCCATTGATGTTCCGGAGATCTGTGTATAGAAGGGGATAAGCCCCGGAGCGAGCTCGGTATCGGCGGTGAGGCCGTTTGCGGTAAGGTTCAACGTCGACCGCGTAGAGGCAATCGCAGAGGTAAATCGTCCAGCGTTCGCTTCGAATGCACGACCGGTTCCAGGTGCTACGAGAGTTGGTGCATCGTTATCGTTTAAAGGGTTATTGTCACTAAGACGTTCCGCACGAGGCGTGCCGCGTGACGAGAAATCGGCCAGCGTACCCTCTTTTGTTCCTGCACCAACGCCAATCACCCATGGAGCCTGTGCGTAAGGGCTCAGCGTGTCTTTTGCAGCACCGTCATTCCCGCCAGCGAAAAGAACCATCATGTTCCGCTCGTAACCGATACGGCTTGCGATCGTGATGGGATGATCCGGATTAAATTCGCCTCCGCCAAGCGGGCCGTAGCTATTCGTCACAACGCGGATGTTGTAATTGAACTGGTTTGCGAGCCCCCATTCCCAAGCACCGAGTGGATTGACCACCAAAATTCCCGCACCGAGCCCGGCGCCGACGATCTTTGCTCCGGGAGCTACGCCAGAATAAAGTCCGCCCGAACGAACGCCCGATCCGCCGACGATGCCCGCGCAATGCGTTCCGTGGCCGACGGTCTCATCCGTGTTCTGGATATTTTCGATGGTGACGTTAGGCGTGAATCCCTGAACAGTGCTGGTTGCAAGCACCGGATGCACATTCTGTACGACCTTCGTGCCGAATGGCAGATCCGCGTGGGTCGCGTCGACCCCGGAGTCAATCACGAGGACCGAGAAATTACCGGCACCGGAAACAGGCATCCCGCCATTTCTCGTCGTCATAGCACTGTCGGACTGGAGTTTGGCGACACCGCCCATTATTCGGGCCTGATTCATGTAATAAATCAACGGATCGTTCGACCAAATGGAGCGGACCGCGGCATTATTTGCCAGTGCCCGTACCTGTCCGACGGTCATCGGCTGAGCTACCATGCCCAGGGTCGGAAATGTCTGCCCGCCGGTAACGCCGACACCTCGCAACACGTTCAAGTGCGAGTCCTGAAGCCCGTTGTTCGTATTAAACGAGACAATGACCATGCCAGCCGAGGCGGCGTCGCCGAGCGTTGCGAGCTTGGTCTGCAACGATGGTGCCAGCGTCGCCGCCTGTGCCGCAAACGCGAACGCGGCCACCGCGACGACGGCGATAGTAAATTTGCCGAGTATTTTATTGATCTTCACCTGTATCTCCCCTCCAAAAATTTTGTTATTCAAAAACAGTTTGAAGAATAAAGGAGAGGCTTTGAGAAATACTTGAGCGGCGTTCTCAAAGGGTTGAGGGAAACTTGAGACGAGTGGAGTCCTAGGGTTGTCTCGGGCTTTCAGCCTCTGATGTTGAGGAGACAATGTAGTAGCGCTAAATCAATTGAGACCTGGAATAAAGACGCGGAATGCGGGGGGCGCCAGTTAATTAGGCCTATTTAAGAAGTTCCTGGACAAGTCGTTTCGTTTCCGCCGAGGGCTGAATACCGAGTTCCTGCTTGAGGAGTTCGGTCATGTCTTCGTAATGCTTACGGACCGCGGCTGGTTTGCTCTGGGCGGCAAGAACCTTCATCGTTAGCCGGTGCAGATCCTCGCGATAGGGATCGATAATAAGGATCTGTCCCGCGAACTTCAGAGCGTCGGTCCATCGTTTCTGTGTGACAGAAAGCTTAGCGAGAGCATTTAGCACGCGGGAAAATTGTTCCTGATAGAACGGACGCTGCTCTTCGGCCCAATCTTCGTAAAGACCTTCCATAAACTCGCCACGATAGAGATCGTAAGCGGATTCGAGAGTTTTTCGCAGCTCATCATCGTCTTTGTCGCGTTTCGCGTTCTCGGCAGCCGCGATAAAGGCAACAAAATCTTCGGTATCGATTTGATACGTGAATTCGGGATTTAATTGGTAAGATCCGTCACGAAAGACGATGAAATTCTGTTTGAACGCCTGGCGGCTATTTAGAGCCTTGCGGATGTGCGAGATTGTTGGATGAAAGTTCTTTTCGATCGCGGCGAGTTCATCATCGCCCCAGAAAGCTTCGATTAAAACATCCTTCGGGACGCGCCGGTTTTTTCGGGTTGATATATAACAAAAAATGTCCCGGGCCCGGCGAGTCGTCCACGCGTCTGGAGCAAATGGTTTGCTTGGGTCGCGGAAAATCTCGACATGCCCCAAAACTCTGATCGTAAGATCGGTGACCGTCGCGTCGAGTGTCTGAATTCGTAAGTCCGGAGTAGGGAGACTAGGCTGATTTTCCAGTTTAGTCTCTCGACTCTCGACAATCTCGCGGAGATCCGGTGGCAGTTTTTCAAGAATATCCTCATATCCGAAAATGCCACGATTGCGGCGAATCTCGGTCTTGAGCCAGTACTCATAATCGAATCGGGCTGAGAGGTCGAGCACTCGTTGAATCGGAGAGACCATTTCCTTGTGTAAGCCTGAAACGAAGAGCGTTTCGGCTAGGAGCATCAATGCGAGAGACTCGTCGTAGTAATAATTTTGACCGTGGAAGAACTCCAGAACCCCATGGATTCGCGTGGCCAACCCGTCGGTTTTCCCTTCGGCTAGATCAACCTGGCACAAACACAATTGAGCAGTATTCGACGTTAACTCAGGATGACGTTGAGACCTCGATTCGATCAATGTCTCCAGAAGGGCTCGGGCCTTTACCGTATCGCCCCGTAATAGATTGAACCTTGCGCGTTCTTCGTTCAATTCCCGAGTCGCGAGATCGACGCCAGCATCGTCATAAGCGTTCAAGGCTCGTTGGTAGAATTCGGAGGCGTGTGAGAAATCCTGTCTTTCCCGGTAGAAATTCCCGTATGTTTCAAATATCTCCGGCAGAAGGGATTTTAAGTTAAACAGCTGACACAACTCTAGGGCAAGTTCGAGATGCTTCTCAGTCTTTTCAAACTCACCCCGATAGAGATGCAGACGCGCGACATTTAAATGGCCGATTGCTTCTTGAGGAAGGTGTTTACTTGACTGGCCTTCTTGAAAAATGCGGTTGAACCAGCGAATTGCTTCACCAAAGTCACCACGAAAACCCGGTGCGAGGGCAAGGTTATGAGCAATTAGCCGAATGTGCTGATCGTTCGATTGCGCCTCGGCCAGCTCTAAAGCTACACGAAACTGCTGCTCAGCCTCATTCCAATTGCCTTCCTGGATTAGGCAGAGACCACGTGTGTTGAGGCATTTCAGATACGTTTCCGATTCCGTAGATACGAGTTTTTCCGCTTTCTCGAGCAGCGACAGAGCCTCTTTGGGCTTCGCTTTGCGTCTGGCAAGACTTGCGAGCGAATGCAGAGCTTCGGCCTCGGCGGCGGCATCCTTTTGCTCAGCAAAAAGCTTTACGGCCCGGTTGAGGAGATTGGTCGATTTTGTCGTTTCGCCTTGCAGCCGCGCGATTTCCGCCTGATGAAGCAGGGATCGGGGATGGCGTTCCAATATCTCAAACGGAACCTTCTCCACGAAAGAAGCAAGGGAGGTGATGGCACCCGCGGCGATCCACTCGTTTCCCCGTTTTGCGATCACCTCGGCAGCACGTTCAAAATTCTCCGCGTCGAGCAGAAATGGTAAAGCCATCTCTGATTGTCTATTTTGTAAGAAGATTTCAGCTATGCGATTTCGCTCCTGCGAGATCCGGGCAACTCCGATCTCAGACCTTAGACGCCGCTGAAGAAAACCGCGAAACAACGGATGAAACCGGTACTCCTCGGCTGTGCCTCCGTCGCCCGCAACACTCAGGAAAATATTCTTCTCAACAAGATCTGGTAATGCCGCGGAACACCGCATGTCGGGAAACAGCATGCTGCACTGATCGAGCGGCAATGATTCTAGTAGGGACAAATACAGGAGCAGTTTTTGCGAATTTTCTTCTTCCCGCGTAAAGACCTCTTCGGCAAAGTAGTCGAAGATATCTTTTTCTGACCGTTGCAGGATTTCAGACAGGTCGAGTACCGCTGCCGAACCTTCGCCATCAATTTCTTTCTCCGCGATCTGCCGAACGAGCTGCAGGGCCGTGATCCAGCCGTGCGTCCGATTCCGATACTCGAGCACTTGATCGTTTCGCAATTCGACATTTAGCGTATTGCGAAAAAGCTCCTTAACCTCCTCATCGTTGAACAGCAGATCGTCGCGTGTAATTACCATCGCGGCCGCTTGCGTTCGCCGCTTCATAATCGCGAGTGGCGGCAGATCTCGGGTCGTGATCATCAAGTGAAAATGCTCAGACGAATACTGCAATATACGGTCGACGATCTTGTGAACGACCGTGTCCGGACCAATGTGATGATAATCGTCGAGAACCAGAATGAAAGGCTGTTCGATCACCCGAAGTATTTCGTTTGATAGCAGATCGGCCGCACGCTCGGGAAATCGAAGAATGTCCTCGTTCGCCTCGGAGAGATATGGGAAAAGTGCCTCGCCGAAACTCGGCGCAATATTCTTGATCCCTTGAGCCACATAGTTTAGGAATACAATCGGGTCGGCATCGGTGTGATCGAGTTGGTACCAAACGGACGGGCGCGATTGCCCGCGGAGAAAATCGGCGATGAGCGTGGTTTTGCCGCATCCGGCATCAGCGGTAACCAATGTGACAGGCGATCCCAAATTAGCAGTCAGTCTTTCGATCAGGCGCGACCGTTTCAGAAACTCCGAAACGGGGCGCGGCGGAAGCAGTTTTGTCCGCAGAAAGAAATTAGAGTGCTGCATTTCACCAAATAGAACGGAAGCAACCTTAGTATGCCATAACCACGTGGGTTATACGAGCACCACACTAGTCGCTATTTTGGCGGGTCTGTGAGAAGTCATATCATGCAGTCAACATCGCGCCTCGTTCTTCGACAAATTGTAGCAGTTTTGAAATCCGTCCGAATGACTTGCCGTGTGCCTCTTTCGCTCGTAAGCGTGTTAGGCATATCGAATCGAAAAGTGCTTCGGTTTCCGTCATATTAAAGGCGATCACTTTTTCGTCAATTACATTCAGAATCTGTTTTGATCGCAGCCGCCACAGCGGGCTGGGCGGTTTGCTCCGACAAAGCAGAAGCAGATGGGTTTCGGCTGGAAGGGAGCAGAGCAGAAGGTTGAAAAACTCGTCGAACCAGGGAGCGTCAAAAATGTGATGAATATCGTCGAGGACGATAAGCGACCTTTGACCCGAATTGCCTTGTAAACGGGGCAGGTTCTTTACCAAAAATCCGGCGATCTCGGCTTGGTCAATCTGTTTTCCGTTTGGATCGTCAGATGAAGAGTCAATCGGCATGCCAGGCAGACTGGCCGAGAAATATCGCGAAAAAACCCGCCATGCAATATCGGTAGACTCGATCGAATACCAACAAGCATTCTTGAAACTCGCCGCAAAATTAGCGGCCAAAACCGTTTTGCCTGTACCGGCCCGGCCCGAGATCAGGGTTGCAGGAAATTGCTTTGCCGATTTGGTTAAAAGAGAATTTAGGCGCGGCCTTTCTACAAGGCCGTGACCGTCAGGCATTTGCAGCTTATCTCGCAGTATGTGCATCCCATCGTTCAACGTATCGCCAGACGCCATTGCCGAAAAACCGCTAAAATCGGAGCGATCCAACATCCCGTCCGAGTCGATACTGTCATATAGGGAAAATGTCATCGTCATAGCAAACTCAGAATACAAGGCGGAACTTGAGGAAAACTTGAAAAAATTGAATCGGACTACCTGCGAACGTCGAAAAATTGTTTACAACCTCAAGTTTTTCTCAACCGTCCTTATTTACTCTTACCTTAGATCGAACAAAATACTGATTTACTCTCCTCAGAAAAGTTTTACCTTTCGCATTATAAGGAGTAGGGAATATGAAAAAGATTCTATTTTGTACAAGCTTGATTTTGATGCTCGCTGTTTTTGCCCTTGGCCAAAAGCAGAAGGAGGAACCGGTCTCTCCAAATGGTGTTAACGGGAGCGGCACACAGAGTGCATCCGGATCGGGTGCCGTTCTTGATTCAGGGACGCGGATCGAAGGCCAGCTTCAGAGCACCGTCGACGTAAAGAAATCCAAGGTCGGAGATGAGGTCGTTCTAAAGACGACGAAATCGATCAAACAGAACGGGCAGACCGTCGTGCCAAAGGGTTCGCGTCTTATCGGCCGGATTACGGAAGTTCAGGAAAAGACCAAATCGAATGGCGCATCGAAACTCGGAATCATCTTTGACCGTCTTGAGGGCCAAGATATTGCGGTCCCGATCAGTGCCTCGATCGTTTCCATCACTAATGTAATGGCCAGCAAACGGATTTCGGACCCGGCTGATTCGGATCTATTTGTTTCGTCGAATTCGTCAGCCAGGGCATCGGGCGGGGGATCGTCAGGCGGCGGATTGTTGGGCGGAGTCTCAACTACCGCCGGCGGCTTGGTCAATACAGGCGGCGGACTGCTTAACACGACGACCCAAACCGTTGGTAGCGTGACGAGTTCAGTCGGGCAAACGGTGGACAGCACGGGCGGTTCGGTAATCAAAACCGTCAGCGGGATCGCAATCTCAAATTCCGTTAGCGGATCGGTTCAGTCCGGGTCGACCTTGTCTGCCGCAAACAAGAATATTAAGCTTGAAAAAGGCGTGATAGTCGGCCTACAGTTGAACGGTTCGATCTGGTCGCAATAATACTTGGCGAAAAAAGGGCTTTGTAGTAGAATCCAGCTAAGCCCCCCTTATTTCAGACTGACGTTTCTTTTTACTCGTTTGTAATCTATATTGCAGAACGTCAAAACCGAAAACATTATAGTTTCGCCCGTAAGGCACTCGAAGTAATGAAAAAAGCCATCTGTCTTCTCATTCTGATAAGCCTATCGGCCAGTCCTGTACTCGCCGGACTGGATATCGTGCGTTCGAATGGAATAACGCTCACGGGGGCGGACGGCATAAATTACATCGGCACATCGGGCATAACGTTGACCGGGGCAGATGGTCTTTTGGCGTCCCGGTCAAACGGAATTACGCTGACCGGTGCGGATGGAATTACCCTCACGGGTGCGGACGGTATCACGCTTACCGGAGCCGACGGTGCAACCTACACGGGGACTAATGGGATTACATTGACCGGAGCTGACGGCATAACGCTGACCGGGGCGGACGGTATCACATTGACGGGTGCGGACGGTATCACACTGACTGGTGTGGACGGAACTCAATATCGTGCAGACTCAGTTGTGCTACGTCGGCCCGATGGCATCACCCTGACAGGAGCCGACGGAATAACTCTAACAGGAGCAGACGGCATTACACTGACGGGGGCCGACGGAACACCGCAGACCGGAGCGAACGGAATAACTCTGACAGGAGCGGACGGCATTACGCTCACTGGAGCTGATGGAATTACACTAACGGGAGCCGACGGCATCACGCTGACTGGCGCAGACTCGGCTACCGGGTTAAGTGCCGACGGCGTCGTTTTCGATCTTGTAAATCCATCCGGCATCACGCTAACGGGTGCCGATGGCATCACATTGACGGGAGCCGACGGCATCACGTTAACAGGCGCCGATAACATTGTTTTTAGGAACATCGATGGAATAACGCTTACGGGAGCTGACCAAAACGGTCTTCAAAGCGTTGATCCGGAACTCGCTGTCAAATTGAATAACGCGACCGACGATAGCAGTATTAATGCTGTCATCGTTTATCACGAACAGGTCACTGAAGCCGATCTCGCTCAGTTGCGACAGATCGGTATCATTGGCGGATCTCGTTTTCGCGTTTTGCCAATGCTTTACGTTAACGGAACGCGTCAGCAGATCATCGCGGTCTCTCGTCTGGCGCGGGTCAGATCGATATACGGAAATCGGACTCTCACGCTAAATTCCGACCCCTATTTCAAAACTACGGGCATCCAGCGAGTTGCGACAGACCTTGATTTGCAGGTCAGAAATAGCGGCATGCCAGTTTCTGGCAGAAACGTAACAGTTGCGGTGCTCGATACGGGCATAAACAGCCAACATGCCGATCTTGTTGGTCGTGTTGTCCAAAATGTAAGGCTTGTCGACGGACAGAGTGTACCCGCAACTTTTACAAATCCTGCTCCGGTCGAAAATCTCGCGAACACTGATCCTGTAGAGGGCCACGGAACTTTTGTGGCGGGTGTTATCGCCGCGAGTGGTTCTAGTTCTGGCGGGAAATATAGCGGTGTTGCTCCAGGAGCGAGGCTTTTAGGATTAAGTGCGGGCGATCTTAATCTCACGCATGTGCTCTCAGGTTTTGATTATTTGCTTGAGAAAGGGGCGATTTACAACGTGCGAGTCGTAAATTGCAGTTTTTCGGCCAACACCATTTATGATACCAACGATCCGGTTAACATTGCGACCAAAATGCTAACCAGCCGCGGCGTAAACATCGTTTTTTCAGCCGGTAATTCCGGCTCCGGCAACGGAACCTTAAATCCGTATGCAATGGCTCCTTGGGTAATTGGGGTAGGTGCTACGGATCACAACAGCGTTCTCGCACGATTCTCATCTAGGGGAACCTTCGGTGGCGAATTACAGCATCCAACGCTATCCGCTCCAGGCGTAAATGTTGCAGGCCTGCGAAGTTTACCGACGATCACGAGTGTCAACGGTCTCGGCGGAGCCGACACCTCCAGATTGACTCCTGGTGAACTACCTTTTTACACGACTGCGAGTGGAACATCGTTTTCCGCGCCACAGGTCGCTGGTGCGATTGCCTTAATGCTGGAAACGAACCCGACACTCCGACCCGCCGAGATCAAGGACATTCTTAGCAGAACGGCGACGCCTCTCCCGAAGTATTTCTATCACGAAACGGGTGCCGGAATGCTCAACACGCATGCAGCGGTGCTCGAAGCCGCGTTCCCGAATCTTCGAATGGGCATGTATCGTGCGACATTATCGCAAAACAAGATCAACTTCACGACGACGACGTCACAGACCTTTTCCGAGACGATATTTCCGGGAGTTAGTCGCTCAGTAGCTATTACGTTGCCTACAAATGTCGTTCAGGCGAGTATCGGGATCTCTTGGGCCCTGAGCTCAAATGATTTCGGCTTGAAAGTCTACAATGCGAACGGCGGTTTGGTGGGCGAATCCAACAGTCTCAACTTGCTGGGCCTCACCGGGCGACGAGAAACGGTGGTCATGAGGAACCCGTCAAGTCAGACACTGCGGTCATCAGTAATGCACACGAGCGGCATCGGACTTTCGCAAAGCATTTTTGGAGCTGTCGAGCTTACAAAAGTTGAGTATCCACAATTGAACGACCTCCAATCGATGTCAAACGCTAATCTCGCGGCGGTTGAGCGGGTTATCTTATCCAATATATTACCGCCTGAGGGACGAAAGTACCGCCCCGATTCCCCGATAACGAGGTTTGATCTTGCTTCCGTGTTTGTACGTTCTGGGCTCGTTTCACAATATGTTGCCCAGACAAATCTCTATTCGGATGTGAGGGACATTTACACGCGCAATGCCGTAGAAAGCGTTCAGTCCAATCCCACTGGAAAACTTTTTTACGACGTGTCGTCCGGGGAAAGGTTTTATCCGTATCACGCAGCCTCGAGATTGGTAGCTGCGGTCGCTTTTGTTAAGGCGGCTAATCTTGACGATCTCGCGGCGTCTTCAACGCTACCCGTCACTGTTGCTGATAGCTCTTCGATACCCGTCGCCTTACGTGGATATGTCGCGGTAGCCTTGCAAATGGGATTTATCAGAATTGACGGAAATAAAGTTTTTCCTGATCGACCGTTTACCCGTCTTGAAGCTGCTCACGCTATAAACAATCTACTCCAATAATCGCAGGCAGTTAGCTTTCTGACCAGAGCCCCGATTTTCACTCTGGCCCGCTGCCAAAAGTCTTCGATGGGTCATATTCGCTGCTTGTCAGCCGCTTACTTACTTGGAAGAGGCTCTTAGGAAATGAAATCCGGAGCCCCTATGCAACAATATTCGGGCATTTATTTGCTAGTCGGCTTTGATTTTTCGTACTCAATTTTGGTTGCAAAATGGAGGCGCTTTTTTGGATGGGTTCGTCGCCTTAAGTGTGAATATTAGGAGACTTACCGTTCCGCCCTCTCGTGGCTGTTGGGAAACCACGAAGAATGGGTCTTTCGAATTTCTTCGAAAGCCCCGTGTTTATTGGTCGGGACGGCGAGATTTGGACTCACGACCTCTCGCACCCCAACCAACCTGAGGGTGAATCATAAGCTCTCACAATCGCTCAAACCGGCTTAGAAATGGACGTCTGCGTACAAATCACAATGTCTGAGAGGTTATGCGTCGGCAAAAGTGCAACCATCTTCCCCAGACTATTTCCTGTTAGAATGTCGATATGATTCGTCGTGCGAGCAAAATAAAATAACATATTCTGATTGAAAATATACATTAATTTTGTATAACCCTTTTCATCGTGGCTCATAAACAAACCATCAAATTATGAACAAATTCAAAAGCGCAATCGGAAAGGCCGCCAAGCTGCTCGACCGCGGTCTAGGTGTCGACTATGATGGCATTTACCCGATGGCGGCGATGCGGCGAATAGGTTTTCAAGATCGGGGCGTGTTTCAGCGCGTGAGCCGATCTCTTGAACTTCACCGTCATCTGTAGGTCCCCTACTCGCATGGCTGCGCCGTCGTCACGCTCACAGAAAAAAAGGTACGAGTCTAAGTATTTGATGGTGGCGTAACCACCCTGGTCTGCTACGAATCCATTACCATTCTGGTATTTCGCGGCCCAAACATGTTCTTCAATGAAATGAGCACTTCTTGATACACCTCCAGCCGCCATCCAGACATCCGTGAGCTTGACATCAATAGGCAGCTTAGCACGTGACCCGGGGTTTTCGGCGACGCTGGGTTTCCTGCACTTATACACTCCTATAAAATAGAACTTGAAGACTGCGGAACTTAACCGATGGAGCGATCCGCAAGCATATTCTGCTTTACACTCGTTGTACCTATGGAAAATTTCACGACCCAATCCGGTATGGTGTTGAACGATCTGGCACATTTGATTAAAAGGGTTTGTGGTGTTTCTTCGGTAATGATAGTTTCCACTGGTATTGAAGGTCATTGGGGAGCGTCAAATGCTGCCGGCCTGACGCCGAAAGAATTTTACGAGACGGCATTCTACACCCACTCTATAAATCGATCGAAGCCGCTCGTCGTTAATGACGCTTTCGCTGACCCGAGATTTGCCGATAGTCCATTAATTGCTTCCCGGGAATCAGGTCGATTCTACGCGGGCGTTCCGCTACGCGCGACTGACAGTTTCCTTCTCGGTATCCTTTGCGTACTGGATTTCGTCCCGCGCCAAATGAGTGACGAACAAATGGAGACGCTCCTGGCTTTTTCACGACAAGCCACAATGCTCTTGGAAGCACATCGGCGAGTCAATGATTTAGAACAATTGGCTTTTTCTCGAAGTGAGCAGTCGGATGTCGAACTACGAGCGTCCGAAGAACGGTTCTTCAAGGCTTTCGATGCCAGTCCTGAGCCGATGACAATCACAAAATTTGTGGACGGAACTTATCTATATGTCAACAAAAGTTTCGTACATAAGTCAGGTTACTGTCAATCGGAAATTATCGGGCGAAGCACCTTGGAACTAAACATCTGGGCGAATTTGGAAGACAGCGATCGCCTTATTCATCTGCTCGAGGAGCAGGGTAGTATCTATAAAGAAGAAATTCCGTTCCGCACCAAATCGGGCGAAATCCGCACTGGGTTATTTTCGGCGGAGATTATCGAAGTCGGCAGCGAGCGGTGCATACTTTCGTTGACGCACGACATCACCGAGCGAAAACAAATCGAGGATGCTCTTAGGGAGAGTGAAGCTAAATACCGGAGTCTGATCGAATCGCTGCCAGCAATCGTGTACCTCGCCGAACCGCAGCCGCCCTATGCTCCGATCTATGTCAGTCCGAGCATCGAGGAACTCGGCTACCCGCTTGAGGATTGGTTTAATCGCCCGGACGTTTGGGTCAATTTGCTTCACCCTGAAGATCGCGAACGAGTCTTGACTGACACTGATGCGGCGATGAGTGCCGGACGCGAAAATGATTACGAATATCGCGTCGTCACCCGCGAGGGAGTTGTGCGTTGGGTTCATGACCGCGGACGATTCGTGCCCGACAAAAGCGGCAAACCGTTCTGCTGGCAAGGTGTGATAATAGATATTACCGAGCGCAAACTGGCGGAAGACCGTCTCGCCACGATGCACCGGCGTCTTGAAGAAAGTCACGATGATTTGTTATCGCTTCTCAATCAACTGCGCCTCGGTGTCGTAATGGTCAATGAAAACGGACAGGTGACGTTTCTCAGCCAAGCTTGTCAGGAGTTTCTCGGCGAGAATGCGGAACACGTTATCGGGAAACCGTGGGAGTCCATTTATCCTTTTGAGGAAACGGATAGAATCCGACTGCAGACGACAATCAACCTTCCACCCGATAAACGCACTAGAGTTCCGATTCACCTAAAATCTTCTACCGAAGAATCTCGCTGGCTGGAAGTTGACGTACAGGACGACCCGCGCGATTCGCATAGGAAAATTTTCTTTCTCTATGATGTCTCGAATGTCTATGATCTGCGGCGACAGCTCGACGAAAAAGCGCAGTTTCAGGATTTAATCGGTAAGAGCCAGCCGATGCGAGCGGTTTATCATCAGGTTCGGGAGGTTGCCCCACTCGACGTCTCGGTTTTAATCGAAGGCGAGACGGGTACAGGCAAAGAGTTAGTGGCGCGGGCGATTCACTTTTCAAGTCCCCGGCGAAATAAACCGTTCCTCGCCGTCAACTGTGCCAGCCTCAACGAGTCCTTGCTCACAAGCCAGCTTTTCGGACACAAACGCGGAGCATTCACTGGAGCTGTAACCGATCACATCGGATTTTTCGAGGCTGCAAACGGCGGAACCCTCTTACTCGACGAAATCGGTGATATGCCGATTGATTTGCAAACCGGTTTGCTGCGGGTCCTTCAGGAACGGGAAATCACGCGGCTCGGCGAAACTAGGCCGCGAAAAATTGACGTGCGGGTAGTTGCCGCGACCCAACACGATCTACGCGAAGAGATTGTCAAAGGCAGCTTCCGCTCCGACCTGCTATTTCGGATTCAGATCGTCAGAATCTGCCTCCCGCCGCTGCGGGAGCGTCTCGAAGACATTCCCCTGCTCGTCAGCTCCTTTCTTGCAAAGTTTCGTGCGGGCAATGACAAGCGGGTGATCGGTATCAGTGATGAAGCGACGAGATTTTTGCTCGATTATGACTGGCCGGGCAATGTGCGCGAACTAAAAAGCGTCGTCGAGGTTGCCGCAATATTCTGCAAGGGAGAGATCATTGAAGCCAGCGATCTGCCTGTCCAGCTCCTCGCGGCAAACGAGAGACATAGTCTATCTCAAGAGAAATCTCAAACGCGTGAAAAATTGACGTTACAAGATGCTCTTGAACAGTCCGGCGGTAATCGCGCCGCCGCAGCACGATTGCTCGGCATCGGTCGCGCGACACTTTACCGCCGACTCACCCACCCCAACATCCTAAAATAACTACAGAGGAACAGAACTATGTCTCACAGTGTCTCATTGAGACATACATGAGACAGTATGAGACACACTAGTGTCTCACGCACTCCTCGTTACTTTTTTGCAATGTTCGCTAAACCCATAAGCTACAACAGTTAGGCAAATCTTCGCCAACGGCACGCAAGATGCGATAGATGGAAGAGGAAGAACGGCGATTTATAGCTGCGGCGAAAGAGAAATTCAATCGCGGCCAAATAAAAAAACTGTTCAAGAAAACTAATTTGAAATAAAGGAAGTAGCAAAATGAGAACAATAAATTCAGTTTTTTTACGGATGGCACTCGTTGCCCTGTTTTCGACCACTTTAGGCGTTGGTCTTTCGCATGCACAATACAGCGGCGGCGGATGGAACGGAGATGGCGACGGCAACAGTAATTGTAGCGGCAGTGATAGATACGGAAGCGACTTTGTCATTATTGGATTAACCAGCGATCAGCGTCTAATATGCTTCGGCGAATTTCGCCCGGGCAATGCCACGACTATCGGTTTTGTGTCGGGTCTGACGGGCGGCGACACGGCACTGATCGGTATTGATTTTCGCGTACAGGACAGCAAACTCTACGGCGTAGGAAATGCGGGTGGCGTTTATACAATTGGTAGAACCAATGGCCTTGCTACCTTCGTCAACCGGCTGACCGTCGCGTTAAACGGCACCTCATTCGGTGTTGACTTTAACCCTGCGGCTGACCGGCTCCGGGTCATTAGCGACACGGGGCAGAACCTCCGTCACAACGTAAACGCGGGCGGTGTCACTATCAACGATGGGCCTCTGTCCTACGCTCCACCAGCGATCGCGACTGGTGTTACCGCTGCGGCGTACACCAATAACGATCTGGATCCGAATACGGCGACGACGCTTTACGACATTGATTCGAACTTAGATCAAGTCGTGATTCAATCTCCTGCAAATGCTGGATCGCTCGCACCAACCGGCAAGCTTCTAGTAAACACGAATCTATCCGTCGGCTTCGATATTTACAGCACGATCCGCAACGAGAGCACTGTTAACGTCGAGGGCTTTGCTTCGCTTACCAGCGCTTCCGATGGCCGATCGAGTTTTTATTCAATCACTCTATTTAATGGCAAGGCATCAAGCCGTGGGTCGTTTGCAGCGAACAACCAAGTGACAGATATAGCCATACCGTTGAGGCAACGATAGTTCCTGCTAAAGCATATATCCTCGCACCGTTTCTTCGATGATAAGAAACGGTGCGTTGGATGTAGGTGACGTCGAGAGAACACTATGCCCACTTATCACAAGAAGCTTCAACGCCAAGGATACTTTACGCAAAGAATTTCGTTATCTGGGACGCTTCTCGCCGTTCTCGCACTCGTAAGCATTGGGTGTCAGAAAGCGGGGCAATCTGAGACCTCATCGAGCACGGTCGGCTCGGGGAACACGGCAATTGTTACTAACAACAATATGGTACCCCAGCTGCCTGTCGTACCGAAGACTAGTTTGAAGGTGGGTGACCAAGCCCCGGATTTCACGTTGACCGATACGACGGGTAAGGAAGTCAAGCTCAGCGACTTTAGGGGTCAGAAGAACGCGGTCCTTGCCTTCTACGTGCTTGCTTTCACCGGTGGATGAGCGAAGGAACTCAAGGCGTATCAGTCTGATATCGCCAAATTCGAAAAGACCGGCACACAAATTTTAGGGATCAGCTCCGACAGCTACGCGGCCAACAAACGCTTCGCCGAGGACATTAAAGTGACGTTCCCGTTGCTAAGCGATTTCAAACGTAAAGTGGTGAAGGATTATGGCATCTTCGACGAAGAGAGCGGGTATGGCTCACGAGCTACCTTCACCGTAGATAGAGAAGGGATTATCAGGCACATCGAGCAGGGTAATTCAGCAATTGATCCATCAGGCGCATATCAGTCGTGCACTATGCTGATTGATTAGGGAGCCCTTTGGATAGCAGACTGTGCCATCGCTTTGGGTCGCGGTGCAGTCATTTTACCAACCCATTTTCAAGGAGGACTCAAATGCATTTTATTAATATCAAAATCCGTACAATAGCGACGGTAGTTTCTTTTGCGGCAATTGTTTCAGGAACACTCGTTGTCGGCACGGAATATGTATCAGCGAACCATCCAGTTCTGGTGGAGGGTAATTGCAACAACCCACCAGCAGGAAATCCGGGCCCCGTCGCCCCGGGTACTTGCGGCGACTATGATGGCGATGGACGGATTGGGACGGCGGAGGACACTGACGGCGACCGGGTATTCGGCACAATCGGTGCCGCGAATGCAAATACGGCGACAGGAATAAATAATAACGGAACGATAACTATTGTCACGTCGGGCACGTTTGCTGAAACGGTTACAATTACGGGCAATGTCACGCTACAGGCCGCACCGGGCGTGACTGCAAATATCGACGCCGTACTTCAAGGAGACCCGGGAAGCACTGCCCGGCAAAGTCAGCCGGGAATTATCATCAATTCGCCGGCAAATCGATACGTTGTTATCCGCAATATACAGAGCAAGAATTGGACAAGCGGTATTCAGATCAACGGGGCCTCGCGGGTCTCGATTCAGAACAGTAAGTTCGAGAACAACGTAAATTATGGCATCGAAGTCACCGGCACCGCCAAGGTGTCGATTTCCAATTCAGAGGTCCTTGCGACGGGCTTCCGCCTGAACCCAGTTACGGGTAATTTCCCAACCGCGAACGCCCCAAACCCCGGTAAGGGCATCGAATTCGATGATGATTCGTCAGGTTCGATCTTTGGTACGATGGTTAGCGGCAGCTTCGCGGCAGGGATTTCCGATGAAACGGGCGGCGGTAACGACTCTATGAAGGACCGTGGACGCAGCAACGTTTGTGTATTCAACTCAAACGTCTTCGACAACAGGCCGAACTTTGACAACGTACGCCCAGCAAACCAGCAGTGCGGCAGCAATTCCGGTTACGACTACTAGTTAGTATTCACGACTTAGGGGTCCGACAAGGAGCGGCTTATTTTGATGTGATAACTTTCGGAATGTCCGGACGGCGGCGGGCCTCAAAGCCTAGCCGCCTTTATTCGGCTTTGAAGTTACAGGGGACGGCCTCTCAGCTTTGAGTCGATCACGGAAGTGCTCGAACTATCGGAAGAGGGCCTTCCTCGTTCCGTTGTTACTCTGATAGCATGAGCATCATCTCTAGCATGCGTTCAGTCCGGCCTGTAAGTGCATCCTAACACTATGGCACCTTTGACGAAGAAAGCGGTTTAGTAACAGCTCGACATTGACGATCGATAGAGAAGGAATTTCAGGCATATCGAGCAGACAAATCAGCGATTGCCCCATCGGGATCATATCAATTGTGCAGTACTAGCAGTACTAGTTAAGTAATACGCCGGTGGTACCATACTCATCTTCATCGGGCCGGAGGCACGCCTCCTACGTTCGAGTATGCAAATTAGTATATGAGTACCGCGTCGAACTAGTTAACCACTCCCGCCGAGGTCGATACTTCCTGAAGCTTCCCATCGTACACGTTGCCGTTAATGGTCAGGTGGTTCCTCCTATTAAGCAAACTTATTTTGCGAGCTAGAAAAAATCTCTAGCAATAGATTCTTGCGATCCGACTTGTAGGCTATAATTGGAGGCGAGTGTCAGATTGACGGATTTCAAAGCCCTTGGGAGCATGACTTGGAAAGTTTAGCCACACCAAAAACATTATTTGCGTTTGGGCTCAATCATAAAACGGCTCCGGTCGAGATAAGGGAGAAACTGTATCTCAACGAAACGGAAATCGAAGCTTTCCTGCGAGGCACCCGCGAAACACTCTCCGAATGCGTCGTCCTGTCAACGTGCAATCGAACCGAGATATACGCCGTTAGTAATTCGGAAAACATTGACCTTAGATCCTACAAGGACTTGCTACTCGACCTGAAAGGTGCTCATAGTGCTGTAAAGGGCGAGCACTTCTTCGATCTCATTTCGTGCACCGCGTGCCAACAACTTTTCAACGTCTCGACGAGTATCGACAGCAAGATCGTTGGCGATTCGCAGATTTTACGCCAGCTGCGCTCCGCGTACCTTACATCCCAGAATCAGAACCGCACCGGTAAGATACTGAATCAATTGATGCAGCGAGCATTCAAGCTCGGAAAAACAACCTACACAGAGACCGCGATCCACAGTGGAGCCGCATCCATCAGCCTGGCGGCCGTAGAACTCGCGATCGAAAGTTTGGGGCGGCTTGACGGGTTAACCGTGCTCGTTATCGGCGCCGGCGAAACAGCGATGCTAACGACCGAGGCTTTGGTCGGCAAATCTGTGGGGAAAATCTTGCTCAGCAATCGTACCCGCTCTCACGCCGAGGATCAGCTCGCGAATCTTCGCAAAAGTTTGACTTTTTACAGCGAAATACTCGATTTTGCCGACTTTAAGAGTCGTCTAAACGAGGTCGATATTATCATTAGCTCAACGGGCTCGGACGAGCCGATCCTGTATAAAAAGGATTTTCAGACTCGCGACCGAAAAATGTTGGTCATCGATATTGCCGTTCCGCGAGATGTGGACGACTCTGTGCGGGAAAATCCGAATGTGATCGTTAAGAATATCGATGACCTGCATTCAATTCTCGGTGAGCACCAATCGAGGCGCATGGCCGACTTGCCTAAGGTCAAGAAGCTGATCGTTGCGGAGATGGTCGAATTCCTCAATTGGTATTATCTGCTCCCGATTCTGCCGGAATTCGAGAAAACCGGTTCTAAGCCATCACCGGAAACGATTGCCGAGATACTCAGGGTCAAAGAATTTCTTGATCAAAATGTTGCCGAGATCCACAAATTTGCTATGGGCGCAGGTGGCGGTTTCGAGGCCGACCTGCAAAACCACTTCGCTCTCGTTCGCAAGCTTCGGTCACTGAAGGCTATCGCTCTTGGGGCCTCCGCGTAATGAGAAACGAGATTATTATTGGTTCACGCGGCAGCGATCTGGCGATGTGGCAGGCGAGTTTTGTTAGATCAAGGCTCGAGCAAAGGTTCCCTGAAATCACGTTTACCATAAAGGTTATTAAAACGACCGGGGACGAACATTTAGAGGTGGCTCTTTCAAAGATTGGCGACAAAGGCCTCTTCACCAGACAGATCGAAAGTGAACTTCTACGGGGCGAGATCGACATTGCAGTTCACAGCCTCAAGGATTTACAAACGGTCCAGCCAGATGGCCTTACTATAGGAGCGGTTTGCGAACGCGACCTGCCGAATGACGTGCTTATCTCACGACGTGGCTCAACGATCGGAGACATGGGCATTGGTGCAAGTATTGCCACCGGTAGTCTGCGGCGAAAAAGCCAGTTGCTCAATCACCGGCCCGACCTGAATGTCGTCGAAATCCGAGGCAATGTGCCGACACGGCTTAGGAAGTTTAACGAATCTGAACTTGACGGCATGATCCTGGCATATGCCGGCCTGCATCGGCTGGGTCTGGATGCAGCGATCAGTCAGATCATCCCGTTCGAAATTATGCTTCCGGCAGTCGGGCAAGGTGCGGTCGCGGTTGAGGTACGATCGGATGACGAAAACACTGCAAGGCTAGCCGCAGCCCTCGATCACATGCAGACCCGGCAATGCGTAACCGCCGAACGCTCATTTCTCCGCCGCCTCGAGGGCGGTTGCCAGGTGCCCATCGGAGCGATCGCAACCCTCACGGATGAAAATATCCTGCTCGAAGGAATGGTCGGCTCGCTCAACGGTAAAGTTGTTTTTCGCGATCACATCAGCGGAACGGCAGGACAGGCTGACGAGTTAGGGATTAACCTCGCCGAATTATTGATCGCGAAAGGTGCAGAGGAATTGCTTGAAGAGAATCGCAGGCTAGCCGATAGCACAACAGAGGCGGTGATCTGATGAGGCATTCGGCGATCTTGGTTTTGAGGGCCGACGGCCGCTTTAGCGAATTGCTCAGAAAAAATGGCTGCAAGGTAATAAACCTCGAATTGTTAAAGACGGAAGAGGTTAGCGATCTGGATGAGTTTGTTAGCACCATTCAAAGGATCAATGAGTACGACGGTGTGTTTTTGACAAGTCCTGTTGCGGCGGAAATATTTCTTCGGCATCTAACGTCCGAGGGCCGAAAATTTTCCGGCAAGGTTTACGTGTTGGGCGAACGGGCGAAAACCGTCATGGATAGGTCAGGATTGCGAGTAATTTCGAGTGCGGGGGCAAACACTGCAAAGGATCTGATCGAATCGTTCGATCTATCTGAATTCGCTGGCAAAAACCTTCTCTTCATCCGCGGCGACCGTAGTGTTCGAACGATACCTGAGATGCTCGCCAGTATCGCCCCCGTCGATGAATTGGTGGTCTACAACACAGTTGAGGCTCCCCGGAACGACAGCGTGATCGAGGACGTGAGAGATAGATTGAAAATGAATGACGTAGCCTGGACGTGCTTTTTTAGCCCGTCGGGAGTCGACACTTTTATTTCTAACTTTGGAAGTGAAGACCTTGCTACGGTCAAGGCGGCCGTTATCGGCGCGACGACCGCACGTCGGGCAACCGAGATGGGGTTAAATGTCGGCTTCATTTCTGAACGATCAAATGCAGAGGACTTTGCGGCTGGTTTTGCCGCATACATAAAAAATATTGAGTAATACAGACTACTTATTCTTGAGAGCCTGCAAACGCGAGGCCGTCGAACGAACGCCGATCTGGATAATGCGTCAGGCGGGGCGTTACCTGCCTGAGTATCGTGCGATCCGGGAAAAGACCGATTTCCTGACGCTTTGCAAAACGCCGGAACTCGCCAGCGAGGTGACCGTTCAGCCGATCGACATCATTGGCGTCGATGCAGCGATTTTGTTCTCGGACATACTCGTTATTCCCGAAGCGATGGGAATGCACCTTGAGGTACTCGAATCCAAGGGCCCGGTTTTCGACGCCCCGATCCGCTCGCGCGGCGACCTACAGCGGCTTAATATCGATGGGGTCACGGAACGTCTGAACTACATCATGGATGCCATAAAAATGACAAAAGAAAAGCTCAATGGCCGTGTTCCGCTGATCGGCTTTTCGGGTGCCCCCTGGACGCTCGCAACATACATGGTCGAGGGGAAAGGCTCTAAGAGTTTCGACACGGTCAAATCCTTGATCTTCACCGATCCGGTTGCGGCCCATGAGCTGCTGCAGATCCTTGCCGATGCGGTCGTTGACTATCTAAACGCAAAGATCCGTGCCGGTTGCGATGCTGTCCAGATATTTGACACGTGGGCTGGCATTTTATCGCCCGGGGATCTTGAAGAATTTTCGCTTAAGTACATTAGATACATTTGTGAGAGGCTCGAGACAAATGATGCTCCCGTAATAGTTTTTGCAAAAGGCGTAAACGATCTGTCAAAACTCGCCGATCTCAAATGCGACGTCATCGGCCTCGACTGGACCGTCGATATCGGAGTGGCAAGATCTGAGATCGGCAGCACAAAAGCTTTGCAGGGAAATCTTGATCCGTGCGTTTTATTCGCGCCGAAAGAAAAGATCAGACTTGAGACCGAGCGAATTCTTGAAAGATTTGGTCCAGGTGAGGGTCATGTGTTTAATCTCGGCCACGGCATTCTGCCTAAAACTCCAGTCGAGAACACACAGTATCTAGTAAGCTGCGTAAAGGAGTTGAGCGTAAGAAATCATTTGTAGGCTCGGTTATGGCTAGCTTCGGACACACTATAGATTTTGGGGTGTTGAAGAAATTCAATCAGCAGGGGCCGCGCTATACCTCGTACCCGACCGCTCCATTATTCTCCAAATCATTTACCGGTGACGATTACTCACGCGAGATCGTCGAGACAAATGCGGTGATGGGCGGCCAGCCTTTGTCGCTCTACTTCCACTTCCCGTTTTGCGAAAAGCTTTGTTATTTCTGCGGCTGCAACATGCGGGTTACTCGCGACCGCACGTTGATCGCAAAATACAATGATTACTTGAAAAAAGAGATCGACCTTATCCGGCCGATGATCTCGGATGATCGAAAGATCGCCCAGCTCCACTGGGGTGGTGGAACGCCCTCGTATCTGTATCCCACGGAGATCCGGGACATTGGCAATTACATCCAGAGTAGTTTTGATTTCGAACATGACATCGAGGCAAGCGTCGAGATCGATCCCCGCGGACTGACCCGCGAACATATGGAGGCTCTTCGGGAGATCGGATTTAACCGGACCAGCTTTGGCGTGCAGGATTTTAATCTGAAAGTTCAGCAGGCGATAAACCGAGTACAGTCCGAAGAGATCACGCGCCAGACAGTGACGTGGGCCCGCGAACTAGGTTTTCAGAGTATCAACCTCGATCTGATCTACGGTCTTCCGTACCAAACGGTTGATTCGTTTGCCGATACGGTCGAGCGGGTTATCGATATTTCACCGAACCGGATCGCGGTCTTTAACTATGCACACGTGCCCTGGTTAAAAAAGAATCAGACCGCGATGCCGGAAGATGCCTTGCCTTCCCCTGACGAGCGTTTGTCGATCTTGCAAATGACTATCGAAACGCTGATCGGTGCCGGATACGAATATATCGGTATGGATCATTTTGCTAAGCCGACGGACGAACTGGCAATCGCTCAAAAAAATCACACACTCTATCGCAATTTTCAGGGTTATTCGACAAGGTCCGGATGTGATGTATACGCCTTTGGCCTTTCGGCGATTAGCCAGTTCGAAAATATCTACGCCCAAAACCTCAAGACCTTTGACGAATATTACGCACGGATCGACAGCGGAAAGGCTGCTACAAATGTCGGGTACCGAATGACGCCGGACGATCATATTCGAAAGGAAACGATCATGCAGATGATGTGTAATCTCGAGATCGATAAACGGCGCGTCGAAGACAAGTTTGGCATCATTTTCGATGAATACTTCGCCGCGGATCTCTTAAAGCTGGCTCCGTTCGTCGCCGAAGGCCTGGTCGAGACCGATGCCGAAAGGATCAGCGTTACCCGATCAGGAATTTTGATCATCCGCAACGTCGCGATGTGCTTCGACGCGTACCTCGAGGAGATGATGAAAAACAGACCTGTTTTTTCGAAAACAGTTTAAGAAGTTTATGAGTGAAAAGATTGGAATTGTGCTATTAAATCTAGGCGGCCCGGACTCGCTCGATGCCGTCGAGCCATTTTTATATAATCTGTTCTGTGACCCGGATATTATTGATTTTCCGGGAAGTTTCCTGTTTCGCAAACGCCTCGCAAAACTTATTTCAACTCGTCGTTCGCCAAAGATTCGGATCCAATATGAGAAGATTGGCGGCAAATCGCCTCTGAAGGAACATACGTTGAAACAGGCTGCAATGCTTGAAGATAAGTTGAACGAGAAGTTTCCGGCGAAAGTTTACGCTGCGATGCGTTACTGGCGGCCGTCCACCGAAGAGACGCTTGCCGAGATCGAAAAAGACGGCATCAAAAAGGTAGTTCTCCTGCCCTTATATCCGCAGTATTCCAAAGCGACCACTGAGTCGAGCGTAAAGGAATGGAACAAGCAACTTGCCCTTCGGAAAGACCTCGACATCGAAACTACGCTGATCGAGTCCTATTATGACTTTCCGCCCTACATTGATGCGTTCACCGATCGTGTAAACGAGGGGCTCAGCCGCTTCCCCGCCGACGAGCAGGACAAAGTTCACCTGGTTTTCAGTGCTCACGGAACGCCAATGAAGCTCGTTCGTCAGGGCGATCCTTATTCAGCACACATCAAAAAAACGGTGGATTTGATGATGGAGCGCGGCGGCTACACCCAGGATAGCAGTCTCTGTTACCAGTCAAAGGTCGGCCCGCTCAAGTGGCTCACGCCTTCGACGCCGGATACGATCGAGAAACTCGCCAAACAAGGCGTGAAGCACATGCTCGTTATCCCTGTCGCTTTCGCTTCCGACCACCTCGAAACGCTTTATGAGCTCGGAATAGAATACCGACACGTGGCGACCGAGGTCGGCGTCGAGCGGTTTGAGATAACGACCGGACTGAATGATTCGCCCCTGTTTGTCGACGCTCTGGCCCGGCTCGTGTTCGACAAAGTTGGCACTTTGACTCCGGGGCTGTCATCCCGAGCCGCACACCAATGAGTAAACGCGTGTGCGTAATCGGCGGCGGAATTTCTGGGCTCTGCGTCGCATATGGACTAAAACGCGCCGGTGTCGATGTAATCCTTTTTGAAAAAGATTCTTCGGTCGGCGGGAATATCAAAACCGAAACCCGCCACGGATTTCTCATCGAACACGGCCCAAATACAACCCTTGCATCACGCGAACTGCTTGACCTTATAAAAGATCTCGGGATATCCGATCAGATCGCCCAGTCAAATCCGAACGCAAAAAAACGCTATATTCTGCGCGGCGGAAAGCTAATTGCGCTGCCCTCGACAATTATCGGCTTGGTCGGCAATAAGGCGTTCTCCGCGAAGGCCAAGCTTAGACTTTTGAAGGAGCCGTTCATTCGGACCCGGTCAACCGAAAACGAATCGGTAAGTGCCTTCTTCGAACGCAGGGTTGGAAAAGAGATCGTCGACTATGCAGTAGATCCATTCATTTCAGGCATTTACGCCGGGGACCCGCAAAAACTCAGCATCAGGCACGCCTTTCCGCGGCTTTTCGAGTTGGAGAGAGATTTCGGCAGTCTCCTCAAGGGAGCAATATTTCGCCGCAAAGACAAGGCTTCGAAGCTGCCCAAAGATACGCCAAGAAGCATCACCTTCGAGAAAGGTATGCAGACCCTGACGGACGTTTTGAGCAATAATCTCAACGAGAATATCAGACTCGGCACGAGCGTGACGAAAATTACAAATGTAGGATCGCAAAAATTCCGAGTTCGAACCGGTGAAGGCGAAGATGAGTACGACGCCGTTGTTGTTTGCACGCCGGCTCACCAGGCCGCCGGCATAATCGAGGATATCGATTCGGTTCTGGCAAAAGAGCTTCGCAGTATTCATTACCCGCCAATCGCGGTTGTTTTTACGGCCTTCAAACATGAGGATGTGCGAACCGATCCGAACGGTTTCGGATTTCTAATTCCCGGAATCGAGCGACGCAAAATATTGGGAAGCCTGTGGACGTCCTCTGTTTTTGAGAATCGCGCACCCAAAAGGTATCATCTATTCACAACCTTTATCGGCGGCAGCAGAAACGCGGATATCGCGAGTAACACCGACGATCGTTTGATCCAAATTGCGCTCGATGAGCTTGATTCGATTCTCGGTATCGAATGCAGCCCGGAATTCGCAACCGTCAAAAAGTGGGAAAAGGCGATTCCGCAATACAACATCGGTCAAGAATTTCTGGTCGAGGCTATCGAGGCATTCAAAAGTAATAATTCGGGCATATTTTTCTGTTCCAACTTTTATAAAGGAATTTCGGTGACCGATTGTATAAAAAATAGCGTCGCCACAACTCAAAAGGTTTTAGATCGTTTAAACGCATAACACTATCAATGGGCACAACGAATCTTCAAGCCGGTTTTCCCGTAACGCGATTGCGGCGTTTGCGAAAGACGCCCGCGCTGAGGGATATGTTCAGGGAAACTATTCTGAGTAAATCCGACTTTATTTATCCCTTGTTTATTATCGAAGGAGAAAACGTAAAGAAGGAGATCTCTTCGATGCCCGGGCAGTTCCAACTATCCGTTGACAACATTTTGCGCGAATGCGAAGAGCTCCAGAATCTGGGCATTAACTCAGTACTGCTATTCGGAATTCCGCGGGAAAAGGACGATGTTGGCTCGGGAGCGTATGACGACGACGGAATTATTCAAAAAGCTTTGCGTGCGATCAAAGCATCGTTCCCCGATCTGCTCGTCATCACCGATGTCTGCCTTTGCGAATACACATCGCACGGGCATTGCGGCGTGATCGAAAACGGCTATGTGAACAACGACAGAACTCTCGAGCTGCTGGCAAAAGAAGCTTTGTCACACGCTCAAAATGGAGCCGACATCGTCGCGCCAAGCGACATGATGGACGGCCGCATCGGCACAATCAGACGTACACTTGACGAGAAGGGTTTTGCCGAGACGCCGATCATGGCCTATTCCGTAAAATATTCGTCCGCTTTCTACGGCCCGTTTCGCGAAGCTGCGGAATCCACCCCGCAATTCGGCGACCGCAAATCCTATCAAATGGATTTCGGGAACAGCGACGAAGCAATGCGTGAGATCGCTCTGGACATTCAGGAGGGAGCGGATATTGTGATCGTTAAACCCGCCCTGTCGTATCTCGACGTTATTCGGCGAGCAAAGGACAGTTTTAATATTCCGATCGCCGCCTACAACGTCAGCGGTGAATATTCGATGATAAAGGCGGCCGCCCAACCGGGTTGGCTAGATGGTGAAAAGGTAATGGTCGAAGTTCTCACATCAATCAAGCGGGCGGGTGCAGATGTAATAATCACATATTTTGCAAAAGAAGCCGCTCGAATTTTATGAATTCACTTAAGCTAAGGGGCTGCAAAACATCACCTCTGAAACGAGTAGCTGGTTCGTCAAAATGCGTTAATTGAACGCTGCGCACCCACAGTTTTGCCAGGCTTGGTAGAATTGAAAGCGATGAACACAGCAACAGTGTCGCTTAATGATTCGGTGCGTAAAAAGTTCTTGGTTTTGAGGAACATCCTGAGACCGAAATTGGTGGAAGGATTGATCGTGGCCTTTTCGGGAGGTGTGGATAGCGCTTTTTTGACCTGGGCTGCTGAGCAGGAACGCCAGGCTTCAGGCGGGAAACTCGCCGCGCTCACGACGCATAGCGAGAGTTTTTCGCAAGCTGAGAGGGCCGATGCCAAGCGGTTCATTGAAACGCATCGCATTCGTCACCTGTGGCGTGAGAGCAAGGAGTTGTTAAATCCCGAATATGCTATCAATGATGGCAACCGTTGCTTTCATTGCAAAACGGAGCTGTTTAACATTTGTCGTGAAGCGGCTCAAAAGCACGATTTCAAGTGGATCGCCTATGGTTACAACGCTTCGGATCGCCATGATATAAGGCCGGGACACAGGGCGGCTGTTCAAAACTCGATATTGTCGCCTCTGGCCGAGGCAGGTCTGATGAAGGATGACATTCGCAATCTGATGCATGAAAATGGCCTCGAAATGGCGGAGAAGCCGGCGAGCCCGTGTTTGAGTTCGAGGCTGATGACAGGAGTTTTTATCACACCGCGGAAGTTGAAGGACGTTGAGGATTTTGAAGCCATCCTGCGTGGAGGCGGCCTCAGGGTTTTTCGCGTGCGCCTGCACGAAGAGGGTCGAACGAAACACTTGCGACTCGAGGTGGCCCCTGACGAGATGCAACGTGCCGTGCAATTACGTGGAAAACTCGTCGGTGAGGCCCTCGCGCGTGGATATAAATGGGTGACGCTGGATCTCGCGGGTTACAGGACTGGCGGAGGTAATTTGGTCGCGAAATGATAGAAGCCGAGCTTTTTGAACTCTTGGAAAAGGTTAAACGCGAGGAGATGTCGACTGCGGAGGCTCTGGGCATTTTGCAGAACGGGCCGTTTCGCACAACGCAAGTGCCGTTCGCCGAACTTGATCACCATCGAAGCATCCGGCAGGGGATCGGCGAGGTCGTTTACGGTGAATCTAAATCGGCAGAACAGATAATTTCCATTGCCGAACACCTCTCGCATGGCGGACAGCCTGTATTGATCACGCGTCTTGCGCCTGAAAAGATCGACGCGATCGAGCAACATTTTCCGGATGGCCGTGCGAACACGACGGGGCGTACCTTTATCGTAAACGCGAAGTCGGCGAAAGATCGGGCGACCGGCGAACCCTTTGTTGCTGTGCTGGCTGCGGGTACGAGCGACGCTTACGCAGCCGAGGAAGCTTGCGAGGTTTGCGTAGCGATGGATACGGCGTTTGAAAAATATTATGACGTTGGCGTCGCGGGATTGCACCGGCTGCTGGATAAGCAGGAAGCGATCAAAAAAGCGTCGGCTCTGGTTGTCGTCGCCGGTATGGAAGGGGCTTTGCCCAGCGTAGTGGGCGGACTATTTGGAAAGCCGATATTTGCGGTACCGACCAGCGTGGGATACGGGGCGAGCTTTGGTGGTATCGCTGCGCTGCTGGCGATGCTCAATTCGTGTGCCGCCGGTGTCGCCGTCGTCAATATTGACAACGGTTTTTCTGCGGGTTACGCGGCGTGCCAGGTCGTCCGCGAGGTTAAGAGAAGTTCCTATGGGTAAAGCATTATTCTTTGAGAGCGTGGCTGGCGTGGCGGGCGATATGTTTGCCGCAGGCTTTGTCGACGCGCGGCTCGTATCGGTGGAGGATCTAAACGGCGTTGCCGGACAACTCGACCTGGAAGGTGTAACGGTTGAGGTCGAGAGCGTGATCAGGGCCACCGTAAAGGCGACACATGTCCGCGTAAAATGGCAGACCGAGAATTGGAAGAAGAACTTTGGACACGGACACCATCATGACCAGCATCATCACGGTCATGCTCAAGAGCACGCGAGCACAAATCTCTTGCTTGGTGACGCCGCCGCTCAGCATTGGCACACGCATTATACGGACATCGACGCTTTGATCGAGAGATCTTCGCTGGATGCGGAGACAAAAGAAATGTCCCGGCGGATTTTTCGCCTGCTCGCTGAGGCCGAAGCCGGGGCCCACGGGATCGACGTGGAAAAGGTTGCGTTTCACGAGGTTGGGACGATCGATTCGATCCTCGACGTGGTGATGGCAGCTTATTGTGTCAGTAAAACCGGTGCTGATCATATCTTTGCAACGCCGATAAAAACAGGACGTGGAATGGTAAAGATGCAGCACGGCACGCATCCAATACCGCCGCCGGCCAGTATGCGGATGCTGGTCGGTTTGCCCTTTACGCAAACGCCCGCCGCGATAACACGCGAAAATGTTGAGCTCTCGACGCCCACCGGCATCGCGATCCTGAAAGCGCTCGCGCCGCAATTCACGGACGAACTGCCGTCCGGCACTCTTCTAAACCAAGGCATGGGTGCCGGGACGATGGATCTGGGGAACTATCCGAACGTCTTTCGCGTCTCGCTGATCGAGACCGGGTCCGTACCGAATGATCTTCCCTACGAGACGGATGGCGTCGTGGAGATCGTATGCAATATCGATGACGACACAGCCGAACATCTTGCCTGGATGACCGAAAAGCTTATGGAAAGAGGTGCTCTCGATGTTTGGCAAACTCCCAGCACTGGGAAAAAGGGGCGTGTGCTGATTTGTCTGTCTGTTTTGGCGGACGAGGGCTCATGGATGGAATTTGCCGACTGGATCCTGAGAAACGGTACGACGTTTGGCGTTAGATACCGCAAATGGGACCGGCTGAAACTGGCGCGAACATTCGAGATGCGTGATACTACACAAGGCCCCGTGCAGTACAAGGTAGGACGGACGACCGGGGGTGAAGAATTGAAAGAAAAGGTAGAGTATAAAGATTTGGTGAATAGGTGGTGACCAAGTTCATGTATCGACCAGACGACCGTTATGCAGTCCTCGGTGACATGGACTAGAGATATCTATCGATGACGCGTAGATCGACCGCAACGTCGGGTCGTAACGCGTCGGACACTGCTCCGGGTTTCCGCGAGGGGGGCCGAGATGCCACCATTCGGACACCGGAGAACATACCAGATGAATTCAGTCAACAATGACGAAACAACCCCCGAAATTGCCTTCGATATTCAAGCCGCCTCTTTAGAACGGGCCGGTGACACCGTTATAATCACATATTTGCAAAGGAAGCCGCTCGGATTTTGTAAGTAATGCTTGTATTTTAATGAACACCACGAAAAGCAGCCAATTGTTCGCCGAAGCACAACAGCATATGCCGGGCGGTGTGAATTCACCGGTACGAGCCTTTAAATCGGTCGGCCGCGATCCGCTGTACATCGCTAAAGCCAAAGGTTCGAAAATATATGACGTCGATGGCAACGAGTTTATCGACTATATCGGGTCATGGGGGCCAATGATACTTGGCCACGCTCATCCACGGGTTATTCAGGCGGTTAAGCGAACCGCCGAGTATGGCACAAGCTTCGGTGCGTGCTGCGAACAAGAGTTGGAACTTGCAAGGCTGATCAAGAAATTCGTGCCATCTATCGAGATCGTCCGGATGGTGAATTCAGGCACCGAAGCGACCATGAGTGCGATGCGGCTTGCACGGGCCTATACCGGGCGGGACAAGATCATCAAATTCGAAGGCTGCTATCACGGGCATGGCGACTCGTTTTTAATCAAGGCGGGCTCAGGCGTGGCAACACTTGGATTACCAGATAGTCCGGGCGTTACAAAGTCAACCGCCAAAGACACGCTCACGGCACGATTTAACAACATTGAATCTGTAGTTCGGCTGATCGAGGAAAATCGAGGGCAAATCGCCGCTCTTTTTATCGAGCCAGTCGCCGGCAACATGGGATGCGTTCCTGGAGATAAGTCATTTCTTGCCGAACTACGAAATATTTGCGACAGCGATGGTATCCTGCTAGTTTTTGACGAGGTAATGACCGGTTTTCGGCTAGCACGCGGCGGGGCTCAAGAAATCTTAGGAATAACGCCCGATTTGACGACTTTCGGCAAAGTGATCGGTGGCGGCCTGCCCGTCGGTGCATATGGCGGACGCGCGGAAATAATGAAGATGATAGCACCCGCGGGACCTGTGTATCAGGCGGGAACGCTGTCGGGAAATCCGCTCGCTATGGCTGCTGGGCTGGAAACGCTTCGTGTCATCGACGAAGATTCGGGGTTTTACTCAAAGCTGGAATCCGCCTCTGCTCAGCTTGCCGACGGGCTATCGGCGGCGATCTCCGAGAAGAAACTTAACTACACTATCAATCGCGTTGGTTCAATGCTCACTGTTTTCTTTACGGATATCACGGTCACGGATTTTGACACAGCGAAGCGATCAGATACACAAACATTTGCTAAAGTTTATTGTGAAATGCTTGCGAATGGCGTTTATCTACCCCCGTCACAGTACGAATCGATGTTCGTCTCAGCAGCTCATTCTCAGGACGACATTGACGATACGGTTCGCGCCTTTTCCGAGGCCTTCGTTTAGCCGGTTATTCCTCTTCTAAACGATAGTGTATTCCAATTTTTCAGCTAGTCACCTCCCCTTCAAGGTTCTATGATTCGGCGACGAAACGGCTCGCCGAAAAGGTCAAGCTTGGTAACACGAATACGAAGGAAGATCATACCCGCCGTGAAACGATCGCAGCTGCCGAACTTCGGTAGGTCAAGCGATCACGGTGTTCTGAACACTTGCAGAGTTCCCTGACGAGACGGTACCGAGTCGTTTCGAAGCTTGTCCGGATTCGATCATTGAAATAAGGAGGAAAGCCGCGGCCGCTCCTAAAAACATCTTCATCTTCATATTTGTTTCCTACTTTCCTCGCCCCTAGAACCTTATGTGAACACCTGACTGAACAAGCCGCGAAGTGGACGGGAGAATACCGCGGCTGCGATCGATAATGAAGGTACGATCAAACAAGTTCTTGGCGGTAACAAAGAATGTTGTCTTCCAACGCTCGATCCGATAATTAGCCGTCGCGTTCCAGTAGGTCTGTGAAGAGAGTGCTCCACGCTGTCCGTTCGCTATGGAATTGACCGTACTGAGATCATCGCCAAACTGGCGGCCTACGTACACGTTCTCGATAAATGCATCGAACCCGTCGGCGTGCGAATATCCGAGGCTCGTTGTACCCGTAGTTTCCGGAACGTAAGGCAGTCGCTTCCCCGTTATTGAGATCGACGGAGTAACAGAACTGAACCGCACGCCTCGAAACTCAGCGGTCGGTAGCCAAGTGTAAGCAGTTCGCAGGTAGAAGTTATGCCGCGACTCGAATACAACGCCGGAGTCTAACTGTCCCGAAAACTCCAACCCCTCCTGCAGAGTTTTGCCTCCATTCGTAAGGGTTGCACCTACGCCGCCCGCGAGACTGGCCGCCACGATCTGGTTTTCGTAATCGAGCCGGAAATAGGTTCCCTCAATTCGCAGGCCCTTGAAAGGATTGGTGCGAATACCGGCTTCGTAGTTCCAGCTCAATTCGGAATCGAGTTCGACCACTCCGCCCGAGTTCGAGATGATATCCTCCGCTCTCGGCGGAGAAAATCCTCGATGGATGCCTGCAAAAAGAGTAGTTTTCGGAAGGCCGGAATACGCAACGCCAATGCCGGGTATTACCTCGCTGACAGTTGTATTTCCGATAGCGATCGGCGAGGCGAGCAAATTCGTCCGCTCAATATTTATACGCTCGAAACGCACGCCGGGCGTTATCGCAAGATCACCGAATATGAAACGGTTCTGCACGAACGCTGAATATGCATCATTACGGCGTTCATTGATCTCGCTGGCAACTCCGGACCGGCTATTCGGAAGGTTGCCGTTTTCCTGACGACGTTTCTGCACTTCCCAATGGCCGCGAACACCAGCGTGCAATTCACCTCGGAAGAGCGTTCCTGCATCGTAGCTGAAAGTGAACTTCGGCTCAACACCGTATGTCTCATACTTTCGTAGCCTGCCCTCGTTCCCGCATGTCGTGTTCAGATCGGCCATGCTCAGACAGTCCGGATCAACGTTCAATCGATTCGGACGCTGCCCGGAGTTCGAAGATTGTCGCCACCAGTGCCGAGTAAATTTATTCGCGTAAAAATTTGTGTTAACAACCGCATTCGGCGAGAGAACGCCCGCATGCGACGCCGAGAATCCATAACGGTCGCCATAGAAAAAATCGTTCTCAAACGCGTTCGCCCGTGGATTGGCAGCGTACTCAGCGGTCGTCAGACCCGAATATGTGACGTTTGAATCTTCCCCGTAATAACTAAACTTCAACGTCAGAGCATTGCTGTAATTAAGGTTCTGAACAACTTTCGTCGAGATGTCGTTCAGTTTTGAATTTATATTCTCTCGAGCCCCATCACCTTGCTTTCGCGAGTAATTGGCAAAGATGCCTGTCTTGTTGATCGTTCCGCTTCCGCTGAAACTCCCGTTGAAAAATGCCCGGTTTCCGCCGCTTAACCGCACGGCAAAAGATGGTTTTTCGGTTGGATTCGGCGTAATGTAATTCACCAGACCGGCTATCGTCTGCGGTCCGAACGCGATCTGCCCTGAACCTTTTAGTACTTCGATCGACTCGTATCGCTCGATCGGTGGGTGGTAATAGGATGCATTGTCACCATACGGCGCATATGCCAGCGGAACGCCATCTTCGAGCAGCAGCACCTTCGTCGAACGAGTAGGGTTCGTGCCTCGAATGCCGATGTTTGGCCGCAATCCAAATCCCTCCTCCTCGCGTACGTTGACGCCCGAAACTTTTCGCAGAGCCTCGGAAACAGTGAAGATACGGCTGTTTTGTAGCGTCTGGGCGTCCACCCGCTCGATCGATCCCGGAACTTCCGACAGACTTGCGTCAGTGCCGGCCATCAGGTTTGCAGTCACCGCAACCTCCGCCGCTAGCGGTTGCGGAACCAAGGTGACCTCCACCGACGTTCGATCCGGATACGTAAACCGTTCCCGCTGGACCGCAAACGATCTGTTGAAAACTGATAATTCGTACTCACCAAGGGGGACATTCTTAAACGAATAATTTCCATCAGGACCCGCAGCGACTTCTTGCTGATAGCGAACTGTAAGGCCTTTTAGGATAACCCTAGCTCCGGACACGGCAGCTCCATTGCCATCTGCGACCCGCCCCCCTAGCTCCGACTTTGATTGACCAGTAACGGTTCCCAGCATCGAAACAAAAATCAAAAGAATTGTGTTAATTCGAAAAGTTCTAGTAAACATGAACCTGCTCATCCTATCAACTATCGGAATATCTTATTGAAATCGATTATCAATTTCAGAAGCAATATTCTTTCGCATACATCCATTCTTGTCAAGAGGACCAAATCGATGGCCGGTGAATGCGGCTTGTCGTTTTTTTTCCAAACAATTGTCAGCGCTCGTTGCTAAACTGTTGTTCAAATAGTCGAACCCAAGATACAAGTCTTACGGCCGCCGAATGACTATGGATTTGAATATGTAAGGGACGAATTGGCTCGAGATACCCGCAAAGCCCAGCACTAGAGCTATCAAAAGCGTAGCCAAGTTGGTGGGCGTGCTTATCTGAGTTTGGCTATCGATCGCGTCGGAGCGAAAGACAAACGACCTGTTAATTCGCTGCCGAGTTCTGAATCTGCGCATTGCGACATTTCTGATCACTGAATGTTAATTTTCACCATCAGACATGTCCTCACTGCCTTCGTCTCCGAAGGTTTGCTCGTCCAGACGTTTAACCGCCTCCAACAAGAGTTTCTCATCCGTCTGCGCGTAGACCGTTGTAATGCTCATGTCAGAGTGGGCGAATAGGTTCTGCACAATGAGAGGATTCGTGTTTCTTCGGATCAGCTCGCTCGCAAAGTAGCTTCTAAGATCATGGAAATGGAAGTTTTCTTCCCTTGTCCCGTCGCGTTTGTTAATTCCTGCATTTCTGAGTGCAGTTTGCCAACGCTTACGAAAATCTTTCACTGGGAACGGCAACTGGTCGTCCTCGATCATTGCTTTTAGGGTCTTGGTCGCGGTGGCGTTAAGTGGAACTAAACGCGGCGGCCTGCCCTTCGATCCGATCACAAAAACATGTTCGTTCTCAAAATCGATTACGTCCTCGGTGATTGCTACGAGTTGACCGCGACGTAACGGAAGATTAACGGCGAGGACTATCAATCTGTAAAGCAGAGTGTCCTTCTCCAGTTCCGTCCATAGCGCTTCCTTTTGTTTCGCGGATAGCAGCCGCCTTCGAGGGGGCGGTTCCGGAAGAGCCTTTACATATTGCATCGGGTTCCGTTCCAGAATCCCCTCTTCACAGGCAAGGCTGAATATCTTCGACAACGTGGACATAATGCGATTGATCGATGCTGGTGAAAGTGCACTTTCTTTCTTTCGCTTGTTTTGGCGTGTCTGAAGTTTTGTCCGGCAGTTCCGACAGTCCTGAGGACTGATGCTGGATAAGGTCTGCTTCTTGAAGTACCCGAGCAGAAGCCTTACGTAGAGTTCTTTCGCTCCTTTGTTCACGTTGTTCTGCTGAACATACGGCCGGTACTTTTGTTCGATGAAGGATGCCAGTGTGGTCGTCGTGTCCGTAACATTGTAGCTATGATCGAAGGAAGCCTTGATGATCTGCCTCTCAGCCAACTCGGCTTCTTGTTTCGTCTTCGCTTCCGGCACACTCTGATGAATGACCTTCCCTTTCAACCGTTTATAAATCCACCAGCGCGCCTTTGAGTAGTCGGGATTTGAGGATGAGACTCGCTTTCCGTTGTATCGTTTATAGACAGACATATTCTTAGCGAAATAATTTGCGTTAGATCAGTGGCTCGAGGCGTCAGAAACCAAGAGACATTTAAGTAGCCTTTCGCAAATTCTATTCCGCTGATTGTAAGCCGCTTGTTTACTCGGGAATCGGTGGTAAAAAGTGATTTTGGAACGCTGAAGAACCGTTTTGGTTCGTCTCTTCACCGCAGTGGCGTGTCTGTTCACCAAAATGACTCCAACTTTGACGTGCAGAAAGTTGGTTGCAAAATGGAGGCGCTTTTTCTGAGGGGTGCAGAGTCGTAAATGTGGCAATGACGAGGCTTAGCAACCCCGCCCTCTCGTAGCTGTGGGGAGACCACGAAAAAAGGGCTTTCGAATTTCTTCGAAAGCCCCATGTTTATTGGTCGGGACGGCGAGATTTGAACTCACGAGCTCTCGCACCCCAAGCGATTTTGGTAGGTTTGTACAAATTGTCAAAAGTGCTCAAAACTTCTTAGAATCAACAACTTAACGACCGTCTCGATCCAGCACTAATAAGCCATGATCAGGAACGCTGCAACCAACCTGCAACCAAGTCACCTATAGGTATCAAAGTTTCGGTAGCATGCAATTTTGCAAAAAAACAACAACGCCGCCCGAGTTCCCCCGCAGAATAATAACATATTCTAGCCGCTGCCATCCGCTATTTTTTTCACGGCGTTTTACACGGGCGATCCTCGAAAAGACTCTACCGCGAACGGCTTGGATAAGGTTCTATAAGGATTATTGGATCCGTTTTGAACCACGAAGCCGCTGCTCTCGTTGATAACGTTTGGGCATTGACCTATTCTGAAAATTGGAGTAGTTATGGCTTGTTGTGAAGATGATTGTGCGATAGAAGCTTTGCGGGAGAAGCAGAGTTCGACACTGAAGATCGTGCTTGGGATAAACGCCGCGATGTTTGCGGCTGGGATCGGTGCGGGCATTTATGCGGGTTCGAGCGCTTTGCTGTCGGATTCGCTGGACAATCTTGGCGATGCGATGACGTACGGGCTGAGCCTTTATGTTGTTTATAAATCGTCTCAGGCTAAGGCTCAGGTCGCTTTGTTTAAAGGCGGTTTAATTCTTCTAGCGGCGCTTGTTGTGCTCGGACAAGTGATCTACAAGCTGATGGTTCCGAGCGTACCTATTTTTGAAATAATGGGCGTGGTTAGTTTGCTTGCCCTCATCGGAAATTCGATATGCCTTTATCTGCTCACGCGGCACAAGACGGATGACGTGAATATGAGTTCGGTTTGGGAATGTTCGCGTAACGATATTGCGTCGAATATCTCCGTCTTTGTCGCTGCCGGTGCGGTTTGGTTTTTTCAGTCGGGCTGGCCGGACATTATAATCGCTCTCGCTTTGGTGGTGCTTTTCCTGCGTTCCGCTTTTCGTGTCTTTTCAGGTGCAAGACGCGAACTGCGGACCGCATAGATAAAGCTTTCTACACTCACACTGAACTCCGTGTTCCTACCGACATTTCACTTCTGCCAAATTAAAAACTCACCTTGATTCCGGTTTGAACGAGACGCGGACCTGAGGGCAGCAATCCACGCGTACGGTCAACGATGTATATCCGGTCGAGCAAATTCTTGCCAGTAACGAAAAATGTCGTCCTCCATTTCTCGACACGGTAGTTTGCCGTCGCGTTCCAATAAGTTTGGCTTGGTATCGCTCCAAGTTGGCCATTCGAGTTCGGGTTAACCGCGTTCAAATCGTCGCCGAACTGGCGCCCGATGTAAACGTTTTCCACAAAAGCGTCGAGACCGCGTGGATGCGAATAGCCGATGCTTGTCGTCATAAGGACACGCGGTGCATACGGTAGGCGATTCTCAGTAATCGAACAACTGGTGGCCGATACCCGCTTGGTTGTCGGGCAGTACACATTAAGTGTTGCCGAACTGGTGATAGAGCTTAGGCGCATGCCGCGGAACTCCGCCGTCGGCAAAAAGGTATAGGCGGTTCGTAGGTAAAGATTATGGGGGCTACGAAAAACAGAGCCGGAATCGATCTGCCCCGTAA
>LNFM01001916.1_pt1 | contig 63924 bp, 57 predicted proteins | sample 596031 | NCBI WGS metagenome assembly LNFM01 (sample SAMN04254537, study PRJNA301005) | activated carbon metagenome | isolation source: dual media filters at the Ann Arbor, Michigan drinking water treatment plant | place: USA: Ann Arbor
GGCGGGGCTGCCGAGGGGACTGCTGCGGGTCACCGACGCCGGCCTGCGGACGGTGATCGGCGAGTACACGCGTGAGGCGGGGGTGCGCCAGCTGGAGCGCCGGCTCGGGGCGATCGCCCGGCGGGTGGCGCGGCGGGTGGCGGAGGGCGACGAGACGCGGCTGTCGGCGGGGCGCGCCGTGGTCCGCGAGATCCTGGGCCCGGAGCGGATCCACAACGAGGTGAAGCGGCGCACGAGCGAGCCCGGGGTGGCGACGGGCCTCGCGGTGACGGGGGCGGGCGGGGAGATCCTGTTCGTCGAGGCGATCGTCATGCCCGGCGGGGGGAAGCTCAGCGTGACGGGGCAACTCGGTGACGTGATGCGGGAGTCCGCGCAGGCGGCGGTGTCGTACGTCCGGGCCCGGTCCGCGCGCCTCGGCCTGGACCTCGCCGACGACTTCTTCTCCACCCACGACATCCACCTGCACGTCCCGGCCGGCGCCGTGCCGAAGGACGGGCCGTCGGCGGGTGTGACGATGGCGACGGCGCTGGTGTCGGCGCTCTCGGGCCGCCACGTCAGCGCCGACGTCGCGATGACGGGGGAGATCACCCTCACCGGCCAGGTGCTCCCGATCGGCGGGGTCAAGGAGAAGGTGCTCGCGGCGCGGCGCGCGGGCATCCGTGGCGTGATCCTCCCGAAGCTGAACGGGGAGTCGCTCGCCGACCTGCCGGACGGCCTCGCCGACGAGATGCGCATCACCCTCGCCGACCGGATCGAGCAGGTGCTCGACGTCGCCCTCGAGGACGGCCCCGCCCGGCGCTGAGGTTCCTGTGGTGGTGGGGTCGGTGGCGTGCCCGGGCGTGGTGTCGGGGCCCGGTCGGGTGGAGTCGCCCGGTGGCGTGGGGTGGGGCGGGCCGCCCGGGTCGCACGGGTCGAGCCAGCGCCCGTCGCGGAACCACCGGCGCATCGTCCGCACCGTCGGCGGCCGGCCCTCCCCGCGGGCGGCGCGCCGGCGGAGACGGTCGATGACGGGGGCCGGTGGCTCCCCCGCGGCGAACGCCGCCTCCGCCTCGGCCCGGAGCGCCGCCCACGAATACGACCCCGGTCGGGGCCGGGAGGCCGGCGGACCACCGAGGCGCCGCCGGTGGAGGTCGAGCGCCCGGTGGCGGCGCGCCGTCATGCACCCCGCCGCCCCCCAGACGCTCAACAGGCTGACGACGAGGTCGCGCCCCGCGCGGGAGCGCTGGAACTCCAGGGACCGGTGGTCCTCGCACAGCCACACCCGGACGCCGCACGGGAGGTGGAGCTCCGCCCGCTCCCCCCGGCCCCTCCCCACGCAGATCGCGCACGGCGGGCGCTGCCCCATCCCCGGCTGCTTGTAGAACGATCGCGCCATCGGACGGAGCCTGGCACCGGGGGACGGTCCTGGGACACGCGACCCGTGCCGTCTCCGCGTCGTCCCCGTGCCGCCGTGCGTCGCAATCGGACCGGGCGTCCGGGTCCGATCGGACCTCGACGGACCCGGGTGGGTGCCCCTCCCGTTCGTCCCGGGCCGGGTGGGTCGTAATCGGACCGGGCGTCCCGGTCCAATCGGACCTCGACGGACGCCGCGAGGGTGCCGTCCTCGGGTTCGCCGCGCGCCGGGTGCGTCGCAATCGGACGGAACGGCCGGGTCCGATCGGACCTGGGCGAACGCTGCGGAGGGACCCGGCACCCAGCGCGACGGAACGCCCGTTCCCGGATCGCCGGAGGTTCGACCGGCCGGGGAGCGCGGGGCCATTCGGACGTCAGAGAGCGCCTGGCCGACCGGACACCGCGGGAACAGCGGTCAACGGCCCCCCGCAACCGGTCGCAAGGATGGGAATGCCGGCCGCCGTCTGGGACACCAGGATCCCGTGCGTGGCGTCGGGTCCGATTGGACACGGCGTCGAGGTCCGATCGTACCCGACCCGAGGCGGGGGGGCCGCCTGGATCGCCGGGGGCCTGGTGGGGTGTCGCGGCCGGGGGTGGGGCGCGCTAGATTCGCGGCGGGATGGACGAGCCGCCCGAGCGGGACGCTACGGACGCCGAGATCGAGGCGCGGATCGGACGCGTCCACCGGCAACTCGGCATCGAGGGCGACCCCCTCCCCGGCACCAGCGCCCGGCGGCCGTCACCCGCCGTCGTCGAACTCGCCGCCCGCGGCCGGACGAGCGACGCCGCCCGGCTCCACCGCGACCAGACCGGCTGCGACCTCACCACCGCCATCGCCGCAGTCGCCGCCATCCCGCGCGGCTGACCCGCCGGGCGCCCCCTCGGCGCCTGCCCGCGGCGGGGCCACGCCCGATCACCACCATCGCGTCCGCCCGACCCGCCCGCCTCCGTGGGGCGCCCGGCGCCGGGCCGGCCCCCGACCGCCGTGCCCCACCCGGGGGCCTCAGGCGGAGCCGACCTCCACCAGCACCTTCACGGCCCTCCGCTCGTCCATCGCCGCGTACCCCTCCGGCACCTCGTCGAGGCCGATCACGGAATCGAGCACCGGGGACGGATCGAGCCGGCCGGCGAGGACGTCCTCCAGCAACTCCGGGATGTACGCCCGCACCGGCGCGACGCCACCGATGAGGCGGACGTTCCGCTGGTGCACGTCGAGGAGGGCGACCGGCTCCGCGGGGACGCCGACGTGGCCGACCGTCCCCCCGGGCACCGCCGAACCGATCGCCGTCGCGAACGAACCGGCGTTGCCGACGCACTCCACCACGTGCTCCGCCCCACCGCCCGTCAGCTCCCGCACCCGCTCCACCGCCTCCCGGCCCCGTTCGGTCACCAGGTCGGTCGCCCCGAACCCCCGCGCGATCTCCAGGCGGTCGTCGTGGTGGCCGAGCACGATCACCCGCTCCGCCCCGAGGCGCCGCGCCGCCAGCACCGCGCACAACCCCACCGCCCCGTCACCGACCACCACCACCGTCGCCCCCGGCGCCACCCCCGCCGACAGCACGCCGTGGTGGCCCGTGCCCATCACATCCGTCAACGTCGCGAGGGCGGCCGCGAGGCGCGGATCGGTCAGGTCGGCGTCATCCGGAAGGGCGACGAGCGTCCCGTCGGCGAGGGGGGCCCGCACCGCCTCCCCCTGGCCACCGTCGTCCGTGCCACCCCAGTACCCGCCGGTGCGGCACGACGTCTGCAGGTTCGCGTGGCAGCGGTCGCACGTGCCGTCCGAATAGGCGAACGGCGCGATCACCCGCTGACCGACGCGGAGGGTGCGGACCTCCGACCCCACCGCCTCCACCACCCCCATGAACTCGTGCCCCGTCCGGCCGGGGCGCCCGTAGATCTCGAGGTCGCCCCGGTAGGGCCACAGGTCGCTGCCGCAGATGCAGGCGTGGGTGACGCGCACCAACGCGTCCGTCGGCTCGCGGAGGGTGGCGTCGGGGACGTCCTCCACCCGGATGTCGCGGGGACCGTGGTAGACGGCGGCCTTCATGCGGGGACGACCTCCACGATCGCGTTGTAGTCGGGGACCCCGCTCACGTCGCGCGCGCCGCGCGCGATCAGGGGGTTGCACTCCGGGAAGAACATCTGGACGTTCCCCGGCCGCATCGGGGCGATGCGCGTACGGGCACGCACCTCACCCGTCGCGGAGCGCACCACCAGCGCGGCGCCCTCCTCCACGCCGAGCCGCCGGGCGTCCTCACGGGAGATGAACAGGTGGTCGCGGTCCGCCCCCGTCAGGGGGTCGTGGGCGCGGAACACCATCGAGTTGAACTGCTTGCCGCGGCGGGTCGACAACATCAGGCGCCCCTCCGGAACATGGCGCTCCGGGGGCTGCACCACCTCGAACCGCGCCCGCCCGTCCGGCGTCGGGAACACCCACCCGTCGCAGAGGCGCGGGCCGCCCCACTGCACCTGGTCGCCCGTGTCGCGCAGGGTCTCGATGCCCGCGTACAACGGCACCACCCGGGCGATCTCCTCCCGGATCGCCCACCCCGACGGCGTCGCCACCAGATGGGCACGCGCCGGGTCGACCCGGGCCGCGACGTCGCTGAAGATCTCCCACTCCGTCCGCGCCTCACCCACCTGCGGCCCCCGGATGCGGGGGCTGAACGCGATGCGGCGCTCCGTCGTCGTCTCCGTCCCCCCGTCGCGCTGCTCGTACCGGGTCGCCGCCGGCAGCAGCACCACCACCTCCCCCGGGTCCACGAGCATCTGGCTCGTCACCACGATGTCCTGGTGCACCCGCACCGGCACCCGCGCGAGGCACCGGGCCACCTCACCCGGGTCGGGCAACGTGTCGAGGAAGTTGCCGCCGCTCGACCACAACACGTCGAGGCGGCCGTCGCCCGCCGCCTCCACCATCTCGTCGACCGTCAGGCCCGGCGTGGTCGGCACGTCGAACCCCCACTGTGCGGAGAGCGCCGCCGCCGACCCCTCGTCGAGGGTGACGCCGCCCGGCAACGCCGTCGCGTAGGCGCCCATCTCCGCGCCACCCTGCACCCCGGAGTGGCCGCGGATCGGCATCAGCCCCGCACCCGGGCGGCCGACGTTGCCGCGGGCGAGGGCCAGATCGATGACCGCGCGGACGTTGTCGGAGCCGAAGGCGTGCTGGGTCAACCCCATCGACCACACGAAGATCGCCGAGTCCGACGCCGCGTACATCGCGGCGAAGCGCTCCATGTCGGCCCGCGACGCCCCCGACGACCGCTCGAGCTCCTCGAACTCCAGGGCGTCGAGGGCCTCCTCCAGGGCATCCCATCCCGACGTGTGGGCGTCGATGAAGTCCCGGTCGAGGCCGCCCGTCGCCGCGAGCACCTTCATCACCCCGGCGATGAAGGCGATGTCGCCGCCGATCGAGACGGGGAAGAACTCGTCCGTCATGCGGGTGCCGAAGACGGCGCTCTCGGCGTTGGAGGGGACCCAGTACCGCTCCAGGCCGGGTTCGCGGTACGGATTCACCACCGCCACCCGCGTCCCCTCCCTCCGCGCCAGGTAGAGGTACTTCATGACGACCGGCTGCGCGTTCGCCACGTCCGAGCCGAAGAGGACGATCAGGTCGGACGCCATCAGGTCGCCGTACGAGATCGTCGTCGCGCCGGCGCCGACCATCGTGCGCAACGCCGCCGTGGAGGGGGCGTGGCAGATGCGCGCGGCGTTGTCGATGTTGTTCGAGCCGAGGAAGCGGGCGACCTTGCCGGCCGTGTAATAGACCTCGTTCGTGATGCCGCGGGCGGTCATGAACAGGCCGAACCGCTCGCCGCCACCCTCACGGATGCGCCCGGCGACGAGGTCCAGGGCCTCGTCCCACGAGACCCGCGTGAAACCCGGTTCACCGGCCCGGCGGACCATCGGGTACGCGAGGCGCCCCAGGTCGCGCAGCTCCGCCCCCGGTCGCTCGCGGAGGGACGCGACGTCGGCCAGCAGGCCGTGGTCCATCTCGCCCATCGTGTTCACCTTCAGCAGGCTCAGGCGCGTCGTGCACAGGTGGACGCCGTCGATCGTCCAGTCATGGAGCCCGGCGACGCCGAGGGCGCACCCGTCGCAGACGCCCTTGCGCAGGATGCGCGACGCGTACGGCAGGGCGCGGCGGTTCTCCCACGCCACGCGGAGCATGTCGAGGTAGTGGTTCGGCTTGGTCAGCCCCACCCCGTTCGGGCGGAGGCCCACCCACAGATCACGCCGTCGAGGACGGGTGCGCGCCATGCCCCAGGTTACCCCCACCATCCGCTGTCCCCACCGGCGTCACGACCCGATCCGGTCGGGGTGCGCGTAGACGTTGTAGCCGTCCCCGCGCAGGAAGCCGACGAGCGTCACCCCCAGGCGCTCCGCCGCCGCGGCCGCGAGGCTCGACGGCGCCGACACCGCCGCCAGCACGGGGATGCCGGCGACGGCCGCCTTCTGGACGATCTCGAAGCCGGCACGCCCGGAGACCATGAGGACGCGGTCGTGCAGCGGCAGGTCGCCGCCGAGGGCCGCCGTCCCGACGACCTTGTCGACCGCGTTGTGGCGGCCGATGTCCTCGCGGGCGATCAGCAGCCCCCCGTCCGGGTCGAAGAGGCCGGCGGCGTGCAGGCCGCCGGTCGCGTCGAACACCCGCTGCGCCGCGCGGAGGCGGTCGGGCATCGCCAGCAGGGCGGCGGTGGGGACCCGGGGCCCGTCGGGCAGGGGGTCGCAGCGCACCTCGACGGCGTCGAGGCTCGTGACGCCGCAGGTGCCGCACGCCGACGTCGCGGCGTGCGCCCGGTCGGCGCCGGGGGTGACGGGGCGGGAGCTGCGCACCGTCACCACGTTGAAGCGCTGGTCCTCGCGCTCGACGTCGTCGCAGTACGCGACGCGGGTGACGGCGCCGGGCTCCACGACCCCCTCCGTGACGAGGAAGCCGGTCGCGAGGGCGAAGTCGTCGCCGGGTGTCCGCATCGTCACGGCGACGGGGGCCGTGACGCCGTCCGGGCCGGTGACACGGATCTCCATCGGCTCCTCCGCGGCGAGCCGGTCGCGGCGGGGGGTGCGGACCCCTCCGCGCACCGCGATGACCGGACGCCGGGGCGCGGCCGAGCTCATGAGACGATCCCTCCGTGGAGGCGATCCGGGACGCGGGCGTGGCGGAGGCGATCGAGTGCGCCCGTGCGCTCGCGCCGCGGACGGGGGTGGAGCGCGTCGCGGTGCCCGACCTCGCCGGCCGCCTGCTGGCGGAGGACGCCGTCGCGCAACGCGACCTGCCACCGGCGGACACCTCGGCCATGGACGGATGGGCGGTGCGGGCCGCCGGGACGCCGGGTGACCTGCGGGCCCACGGGGAGAGCGCCGCCGGCGTGCCGGCCACCGGGGCCGCGGCGCAGGGCGAGGCCGTCGCGGTGTCGACCGGCGCCGCGATGCCGGAGGGCACCGACGCCGTCGCCCGCCGCGAGATCACCGACGTGTCCGGACACCGTGTCCGCGTGACGGAGGCCGTCGCCCCCGGCCGCGACGTGCGTCGGCGGGGCGAGCTCATCGGGGCGGGCGCGGCGCTGCTGCCCGCGGGTCACCGGGTGTGGCCCCACGAGGTCGGGGCGATCGGCGCGCTCGGCCTCGCCGAGGTGCTGTGCCGGCGCCGGCCGCGGGTGGCGATCCTCGCGACCGGGGCGGAGCTCGTGCCCCTCGGGACCGCCGCCGGCGTCGCCGAGGTGCACGACGCGAGCCGCCACGGCCTCGCGGCGCAGACCCGCGCGGCGGGCGCCGAGGTCGTCGCGTCGGCGACCGTCGGCGACGACCTCGAGGACACCGTGCGCGCCCTGCGGGAGCTCCTCGACGGCGGGGACCCGCCCGACCTGGTGGTGACGAACGGCGGCATCTCCGGGGGCGTCCACGACCACGTGCGCCCCGCCCTCGCCCGCCTCGGCGTGACGGAGGTGCTCCGCGGCGTGCGCGCCGCCCCCGTCCGCCCGACGTGGCTCGGCGTGCGCGACGGCTGCGTCGTGCTCGGCCTTCCGGGGAACCCCGCCTCCGCGGCGGTGGCGTTCCACCTCCTGGGGCGCCCCCTGCTCGGCGGCCACGACGACTGGTGGCGGCGGGGGGTCCTCACCACCGCGTACGCGACCCGGGAGGGACGCGCCGAGCTGGTGCGCTGCGCCGAGGGGCCCGGCGGCCTCGTCGCGATGTCCCACCAGGGCCCTCACGCGATCACCTCGCTCGCCGGCGCGCGGGTGCTGGCGTGGCTGCCCGAGGAGGGCACCGGCGTCGCCGCCGGCGAGGAGGTCCCCGTGTCGCGCTTCGACTGAGCCTGGACCCGTCGTATCTCGCGGCGCGGATGCGCGAGATCGCTCACGCCATCCGGGATTCGGCGCGACCGCAGGGGTCGCCCTTCCGGTGCGACGCCGAATCCCGCCTGACGCGGCGCTCTCACGCCCCGCATCCACGATCTCCGCCAGATCCAGGCTGAGCCTGAGCCGCCCGGAGCTCGCCGGGCGTGTCGACGTCGCGGGCGCCGTCGAGCCCCGGGTCGGCCGCGCGGACGGCGGGGTCGTCGAGCAGGGCCGCCTCGTCGAGGAGGACGACCCGCCGCCCGGCGAGCAGCGCCCCCGCCCGGCGCTCGCCCGCCTCCAGGAGCCGGTCGACCTCCGGCAGCAGATCGGTGCGGTAGGCGGCGAGCAGCGGCTGGGGACGCCCGGACAGCACCGGCACCGCCGCGTCGGCGTCGCCGAGGGCGTCGAGCAGCCGGGCGACGAGGGCCGGGCCGAGGAACGGGAGGTCGGTGGCCGCCACCACGACCCGCGGGGCGTCCCCCGCCGCGGCCATGCCCGCGCGGATCCCCTCCAGCGGCCCGCGGCCCGCGACGCGGTCCTCGGTCACGCGCGTCCCGCCGGGGAGCGGCGGCAGCGCCTGGCCGGGGGCGCGCACCACGATCACCGTCCCCACCACCGGGGCGAGCGCGGCGACGACCGTCGCCAGCAGGGTCGCGTCCCCCCACGGCACGGCGGCCTTCTCGCGGCCCATGCGGGTGGAGCGGCCGCCGGCGAGCACGATCCCGGCGGCGGCGACGCCGGGGCCGGGGGTCATCCGCCGATCATGCTCATGGGACGGCCGACGTACGTCCACGACGGGTCGGCCATGCCGTGCCCCGCCTCCTTGCGCGACACCGCGAGCCGGGCGATCGCCGCGATCTCGTCGTCGTCCGCCCCCGCGCGCAACGGGGTGCGCAGGTCCGTCTCGGAGGTGGAGAACAGGCAGGTGCGCAGCTGGCCGTCGGCGGTGAGGCGCAGCCGGTCGCAGCTCGCGCAGAAGGGCTCGGTCACCGACGACACGAACTGCAGGACCCCCGACCCGTCGGCGAACCGCCAGCTCGTGCCGGTGGCCGACGCCCGCTCCGGCGCCATCGGCAGCAGCGGCCACCGCGCGCCGATCATCTCGCGCAGCTCCTCGCCCGAGAGGACGGCTTCGCGGGTCCACTCGCGCGGCGCGTCGAGGGGCATGACCTCGATGAACCGCACCACGTAGGGGCGTTCGCGGGCGAGGCCGGCGAGGGGGAGCACGTCGGGCTCGCTCACCCCCCGCAGTGCGACGGCGTTCACCTTGATCGGGCGCAGGGAGGGGTGGCGCTCGCACGCCTCCAGACCGGCGAGCGCGCGATCGAGGTCGCGGCGGCGGGTGATCTTCTCGAAGCGGTCCGGGTCGAGCGAGTCGATCGAGACGTTCACCCGCTTCAGGCCGTTCGCGACGAGGTCGTCGATCGTGTCGGCCAGCAGGACCCCGTTCGAGGTCATCGCGATCTCGCCCACGCCGGGCACCGCGGCGATGCGCCCCACGAGGGCGGGGAGGGCGGGGCGCACCAGCGGCTCGCCCCCGGTGATGCGGATCTCGCCGACGCCGTGGCGGGCGAAGACGCCGACCAAACGGACGATCTCGTCGTCGGTGAGCAGCTCCTCGCGGGGGAGCCACTTCATCCCCTCCGCCGGCATGCAGTACCGGCATCGCAGGTTGCACCGGTCGGTGACCGAGATCCGCAACGAGCGGTGCGTCCGGCCGAAGCCGTCGCGCAGGGCCGTCTCCATCATCCGATGGTACGCGCACCGGTCCGGCAGGGCCCACCACGCGGGCCCTGCCGGACATGGACCGTCACCGCGACAGCGCCTCCTCGACGGCCCGCGCCGTCAGCACCCGCGCCAGGTGGCGCCGGAAGTCGGAGGTCGCCCACGTGTCGCTCGGCGGGTCGGTGCCCTCGTCGGCCTTCTCGGCCGCGGCCGCCACCCCGTCGCGGGGGGCGCCCGCGAGGGCCGCCTCGGTCGCCGACGCCCGCAGGGGGGTCTGGCCCATGTTGGTGAACGCGATCCGCGCCCCCTCGATCGACCCGTTGCTCGACCCCACCACCGCCGCGACGCCGACGGTCGCCCAGTCGAGCGCCCGCTGGCGGAACTTCAGGTAGCTCCATCCCGCGGCGCCGACCTTCGGCACCCGGATCTCGGTGATCACCTCGTCCTCGGCGAGCGCCGTGTCGAAGAACCCGTTGAAGAAGTCACGGGCGTCGATGGTGCGCTCCCCGTTCGCGCCGCGGGCGACGATCACCGCGTCGAGCGCGAGCACGATGGTCGGCAGGTCCGATGCGGGGTCGCCGTGGGCGAGGGAGCCGCCGATGGTGCCGCGGTGGCGCACCTGGGGGTCGCCCACCAGGCCGGCCGCGTAGGCGATCAGCGGGCAGTGCTCCTTCGCCAGCGGGTCGTTGTTGAGGTCGTGGTGACGGGTCATCGCGCCGATGGCGAGGTGGTCGCCCCCGTCGCGCACGCCGCTCAGGCCGGTGAGCCGGCCGATGTCGATCAGCGTCCCCGGCCGCGCGAGGCGCAGCTTCATCAGCGGGATGAGGCTGTGCCCGCCCGCGAGGAGCTTCGCGTCCTCCTTCGTCCTCAGCAGCTCGAGGGCGTGGTCGACCGACTCGGCGACCTCGTAGTCGAATCCGGCCGGGATCATGACCGTGCCTCCTGGATCGCCTTCCACACCCTCTCGGGGGTGGCGGGCCTCTCGACGTTGGTGACGCCGAGGTGCGACAGCGCGTCGACGACGGCGTTGATGACGGCGGGCGGGGCCGCGATGGTGCCGGCCTCCCCCACGCCCTTGACCCCCAGCGGGTTCGTCGGGCTCGGGGTCACGGTGTGGTCCAGCTCGAACGAGGGGAACTCCGGCGCCCCGGGGACCATGTACGTGGTCATCGTCCCGTGCAGGAGGTTGCCCTCCTCGTCGTACCGGGCCTCCTCGAACAGCGCCTCGGCGATGCCCTGCGCGACCCCGCCGTGCACCTGCCCCTCGACGACCATCGGGTTGATGCGCACGCCGCAGTCGTCCACGGCGATGTAGCGCAGCAGGTCGATGGAGCCGGTCTCGGTGTCGATCTCGACGACGCAGGCGTGCGCCCCGTTCGGCCACGAGAAGTTCGGCGGGTCGTAGAGGTGCGTCGCGGTCAGGCCGGGCTCGACGCCGTCGGGCAGGTTGTGGGCGCTCCACGCGCTGAATCCGAGGGCCTTGATGTTGGCCGAGCGGTCGGTGCCGCGGACGGTGAAGTCGCCGTTCGCGAACTCCAGGTCCTCCTCGGCGCACTCGAGCTCGTGGGCGGCGATCTTGCGGGCCTTGTCGATGATCTTCTCGCCGGCCTTGTAGAGCGCGACGCCGCCGACGGCGAGGCCGCGGCTGCCGTAGGTGTCGAGGCCGAGCGGCACCACCTGGGTGTCGCCGTGGAGCACCTCGACGTCCTCGAAGTCGACGCCGAGCTGGTCGGCGACGATCTGGGCGAACGTCGTGACCTCGCCCTGCCCGTGGGGCGAGACGCCGGTGAGCACCCGGACCGTGCCGGTCGGCAGGAACTCGACGGTGGCGGCGTCCCAGCCGCCGGCGATGTACTTGAGGGCGGCGAGCACCCGCGAGGGCGCGATGCCGCACATCTCCAGCCACGTCGAGAACCCGACCCCGAGCACCTTCGTCGAGCCGCTCGCGCGGCGCGTCGCCTGCTCCGCCCGGAACTCCTCGTAGCCGAGCACCCCGAGCAGCTTCTCGAGCGTCCCGTGGTAGTTGGCTGAGTCGATCGTCAGGCCCGACGCGATGGTGTAGTTCGGGAACTTGTCGTTGGTGATGAAGTTCTTCCGCCGCAGCTCGACGGGGTCCATCCCCAGCTCACGCGCGAGGGCGTCCATCGACCGCTCGATCGCGTACGTCGCCTCGGGACGGCCGGCGCCGCGGTAGGCGTCGGTGAACGTGTTGTTGGTGAACACGTTCGTGTACTCGAAGTCGTAGGCCTCCACGTCGTAGCACCCCGCGTAGAGCCAGGCGCCGAGCATCGGGATGCCGGGGGTGATGATGCGCATGTGGGCGCCCATCGAGGCCCACAGCTTCACCCGGACCGCCTTGACGATCCCCTCCTTCGTCGCCGCCAGCTCGATCTGCTGGTACATCTCGCGACCGTGGAGCGTGGCGACGTAGCCCTCGGAGCGCTCCTCGATCCACTTCACGGGGCGGCCCATGGTCTTCGCGATGGCGAGGCAGATCGCGTCCTCGGGGTACGCCTCGAGCTTCGAGCCGAAGCCGCCGCCGACGTCCGGCGCGACGACGCGGAGCTTGGCCTCGGGGACGCCGCACGTGATCGTGAGCGTCGTCCGCAGGATGTGCGGGATCTGGGTCGCCGAGTAGAGCGTGTACTCGCCCATCGACGGGTTCACGTCGCAGACCACCCCGCGCGGCTCCATCGCGTTCGGGATGAGGCGGCCGAGGTAGTACTCCTCCTTGATCTTCACGAGGTCGGGGTCCTCGAAGTACGGCCCCGAGGCGTTGCGGATCGGCGCCGGCGAGTCGCGGCTCATGATCCAGCTGCCGGCGTCGTTGGTGCCGAGGTCCTCGTGGACGATGGGGGCGCCGTCGGCGAGGGCGGCCTTGATGTCGGTGACGGCCGGGAGCGGCTCCCACTCGACCTCGACCAGCTCGGCGGCGTCCTTCGCCAGCACGCGGGAGTCGGCGACGACGACGGCGACGGGGTCGCCCACGTACCGGGCCTTGTCCTTCGTGAGCGGGTGGTGCGGCGGCGCCTTGCACTCGTCGTTGATCGGCCACGCCATGACGAGGGGGCCGGCGAACTCGAGCGTGTCGGCGGTGTAGACGGCGTGGACGCCGGGGGCCGCCTCGGCGGCGGACGTGTCGATGCCGTTGATGCGGGCGTGCGCGAACGGGCTGCGCACGACGAACGCCCACAGCATCCCGGGGATGCTGATGTCGTCGACGTAGCGGGAGCGCCCGGTGATGAGCTCCGGGTCCTCCTTGCGGAGCCGTCGGGCGCCGATGTTGGCGGGGGGCTGCTCGGTGGTGGCCATGTCCGCCCCTACCCGGCCGCGACGGCCGCGACGGCCTTCACGATGTTGTGGTAGCCGGTGCAGCGGCAGAGGTTGCCCTCGAGGCCGTGGCGGATCTCGTCCTCGGTGGGGTGAGGGTTCTCGTTGAGCACCCCGACCGCCGCCATGATCATCCCCGGCGTGCAGTAGCCGCACTGCAGGGCGTGGTTCTCCTGGAAGGCCGTCTGCATCGGGTGCATGGTCCCGTTGGTCGCGAGGCCCTCGATCGTGGTGACCTCCGCCCCGTCGGCCTGGACGGCGAGGAGTGTGCAGGACTTCACGGACACGCCGTCCACGAAGATCGTGCACGCCCCGCACGACGAGGTGTCGCACCCCACGTTGGTCCCGGTGAGCCCGAGCCCCTCACGGAGGAAGTAGACGAGGAGCTCCCGCTCCTCGACGTCCGCCTCGTGGCGGACACCGTTGACGGTCACAGAGATGCGCTTCACGCCTACTCCCCCTTCTCACGGCCGCCACCGCGGCCGAACAGTCGCTTGACCGACGACACGAGCGCGGCGAGCGCGAGCGAGAACCCGGAGAGGGGTTTCTGCGCCTCGGTCACCGCCGCCGCGGCCTCCTCGGGGGAGGCCGACAGCTGGGCCTTGATGCACTCCGCGAACTGGTCGACGAGCTTGTTCGAGACGTCCTGGACCACGCCGGGGCGGCCGAGCTGCGCCACCTGGCCGGAGAACCGCAGGTCGGTCGCCATCTCGACGCGCGTCCCGCCCCCGTCGACGCCCTTCAGCACCGAGTGGACGGTGCCCTCGGCGCCCCCCTTGCCCCGCGTGTCGCGTCCGCTGACCGCGAGCGTCACCTCGTGCGAGGCGTCGTCGCGCTCGAGCAGCTTCACGTCGACGAGGAACTGCATCGCGACGGGGCCGAGCTTCACGCCCATGCCGGCCTTCCAGTTCCCGTCGTCGACGACCTCCTTGAGGGTCGCCCCCGGCATGCACGGGATGACGCGTTCGGCGTCGAGCATCAGGGCCATGGTCTGGCCCGGCGAGGCCGGTACCTCGAACGCGTGCTCGAGCTTCATGCGGGCGCTCCTCTCGGCGGGCTGCCCCGATTGAACCCCCGGCCCGGTGTTTGCGTCAAACGTTGCAAGGGGGTTGCAGGTCGTCCGCCGGCGGGTCGATGAGGGCGTCGAGGGCGTCGCGCATCCGCACCACCCCGGGGGCGGTGGAGCCGGGGAGCAGGCCGGGGCCGCGCAGCCGGCGCGCCTCGTCGCGGCGCCCGGCGAGCGCGAGCGCGCGCACCTCGAGCAGGTCGGCGGAGATGTCGGCGCGGAGCCGGTAGGGGCGGGTGGAGAGGGCGGTCCCGAGCAGGCGGCGCAGCCGCGAGACCTCGCTGCGCACCGAGGTGGGGGCGTGCCCCGCCCCGTAGAGCCCGCAACCGAGCTGGTCCGCGCTGAGACCCTCCGGCTCCATCGCGAGCAGGGCGAGCACCTCGCCGTGGCGGGGGCTGACGCGCAGGGCCTGGCCGTCGAGCCACGCGCTCGGGGCGCCGAGCAGGCGCAGCCGCAGCGCGTGACCGGGGTTCTCGTGCTCGTCGTCCGCGGCCCAGACGAGGTAGCCCTCCTCGGCGCCGATCTCCTCCGCCCGGATCAGGGTCCCGCCCGGCAGGAAGCCGATCCCCCCCGCGCCGGGGATGGGGACGTGGGTGCCGAGCCAGCCCACCGGGTTCGCCATCACCACGCGGCCGGAGCGCGAGACCACCCCGGTGGGGCGGTGACCGAGGTGCATCAGGCGGCGCAGGTACCGGTCGCGGAGCCGTTCGTCCTGGCGTCCCAGCTCCTGCCGGAGCGCCCCCGTCGCCGCGCCCGCCGCCGCCGTCACCAGAGCGAGGCTGTGCGGGTGGGCCATGCGGTACGGGCCGGTCAGGTCGACCGTGCCGAGCAGGCAGCCGCTCTCGGGGTCGAAGATCGGGGCGGCGGAGCACGTCCACGGGTGGACCCGCGCGCTGAAGTGCTCGGCGGCGAACACCTGGATCGGGTGGCCGACCGCGAGGGCGGTGCCGAGGGCGTTGGTCCCGGCGCCCGCCTCGCTCCACAACGTCCCCTCGGCGAAGTTCATGGTGTCCTCCGCCGCGACCCGCATCCGCGCGGGCCCCTCGACCCACAGCAGCTCGCCGTCGGCGGAGCAGACCGCCACGAGGTGCCCGGCGGCCTCGGCCACGTCGAGCAGCAGGTGGCGGAGGGTCGGCATCATCCGCGCGAGGGGGTGCTCCTCGCGCAGCTCGTGCAGGTCGTCGGCGTCGTGCACCCGTGGGGGGACGTGCCCCTCGGGCCGCACCCCCGCGCCATGGGAGCGTCGCCACGACTGGGCGATCAGCCGGCGGACCCCGGGGGCGTCGTCACCGCCGGCCGCGGCGTGGTCGGCGTGGGCCCGGCGCAGCTGACGCGCCCGCTCGACCGGGTCCGTCCCGGACTCGATGGCGAGCCACGGGTTGCGCCGCCCACGGATGCCGGACCCCCTACCTGCCGGCCGCGACCGGGCGGTCGTCGAGCGCGTGGTTGGCGACCGCGACGATCTGCGCCCCGATGGCGACGGCGACCTCCTCGGGCGTGCGCGAGCCGATGGGCAGGCCGATCGGGGCGTGCACGCGTGCCAGCGCGTCCTCGCCGACCCCCTCCTCCCGGAGCCGCTCGTTGCGGCGCGCCGTCGTGCGGCGGCTGCCCATGGCGCCGATGAACCGGGCGGGCGTGTCGAGCGCCGCCCGGAGGGCGGGCACGTCGAACTTCTGGTCGTGGGTGAGCACGCAGATCGCGGTCCGCTCGTCGACCGGCGCGTGCGCCAGGAACTCGTGCGGCCACTCCGTGACGAGCTCGTCGGCGTCCGGGAAGCGAGCGGGCGTCACGAACAGGGCGCGCGGGTCGCAGACCGTCACCCGGTAGCCGAGGAAGTGGCCGACCGTCGCGAGCGCCGAGGCGAAGTCGATCGCGCCGAAGATGTACATCGCGGGGCGGGGGACGAGCGACGACACGAACAGGCGCTCGCCGTCGACCTCGACCTCGCCGCTCTCGCCGAGCGCGAGCAGCGGCAGCGCGGCGGCGGTGACCGCGTCGCCGGGCGCGTCGTCGCGGTCGATGACGCGCGGCCCGCCGGGGGCGGCGCCCCCGAGGGTCGTCACGTACGCGACGGGGCGCTCCTCCCGGACGGCGTCCGCGATCCGCAGGATCAGCGCCGGGTCCATCTCCTCGATGAAGACGTGGACGGTGCCGCCGCAGGGGAGCCCGACCTCGAAGGCGTCGTCATCGGCGAACCCGAACGACGCGACGCGCGGCGCGCCGCCGGCGAGGACCTCCTCGGCCTGCAGGTAGACGGCGGGCTCGACGCAGCCGCCGGTGACGGACCCCGCGACCTCCCCCGTCTCGCAGACGGCCATCACGCTGCCGGGCAGGCGGGGCGCGGAGCGCTCGACGCCCACCACCGTCCCCAGCGCCGCCCGGTGACCGGCGCGGACCCATGCCTCGAGCGTCGGCAGGACATCTCTCACGGGTGGACCTCGGTGTCGTTCCCGGGCATCGACCCTACGGCCGGCCCCATACTTCGTCAACATGATCACGAACCACCGTCGCATCCGCCCGGACACGGGTACGACGCCGACCGGAACGACCGCTGACGAGGGGGGCGGGATGGGCTTCGCGGACGTCGACGCGCTGGAGGAGGCACTCGCCCGGGAGTCGTACCTCGCGGACCGGGGCCTCGCGGTGGCGGTGTTCCTGGCGCTGACGCTGCGCCGCCCGCTGCTGCTGGAGGGCGAGCCGGGGGTCGGCAAGACCGAGATCGCGCGGACCCTGGCGCGCGTGCTCGACGCCCGCCTGATCCGCCTGCAGTGCTACGAGGGGATCGACGCGGGGCAGGCCCTCTACGAGTGGGACTACTCGCGCCAGCTCCTCTACGCCCGCACCCTCCAGGACGGCGCCCTCGACCCCGCCAACCGGGCGTCGGAGCTCTACGGCCCCGAGTTCCTCGTCGAGCGGCCGTTGCTGCAGGCGGTGCGCGAGGGGGACGGGGCGGTGCTGCTCGTCGACGAGCTCGACCGCGCCGACGAGGAGTTCGAGGCGTTCCTGCTCGAGGTGCTCGCCGACGCGGCGGTGACGATCCCCGAGATCGGGACGATCACCGCGGAGTCCCCGCCCGTCGTGATCCTCACGTCCAACCGCACCCGCGAGCTGCACGACGCGCTGAAGCGGCGGTGCCTCTACCACTGGATCGACTACCCGTCGCTGGAGCGCGAGGTGGCGATCATCCGGCTGCGGGCGCCGGAGGCGTCGGCGGAGCTCGCGCGGTCGGTCGCGGAGATGGTGGCGCGCCTGCGCGAGATGGACCTGTCGAAGCGCCCCGGGCCCGCCGAGGCGATCGACTGGACCCGCGCCCTCGCGGCCCTCGGCATCGGCCGGATGGACGCCGTGTCGGCCGACGAGACACTCGGCTGGGCCGTGAAGAACCACGACGACCTCGCGGTGGTCCGGCGGGTGCTGCCGCAGCTGCTCGGGGGATGAGGGAGGCCCTCGAGGTCGTCCGCCGGCTGCGCGAGGCCGGCGTCCCCGTCGGCACCGGCCGGGTGATTACGCTCGCCCATGCGGCGCAGGCCCTGCCGCCGGACGACCTCTACTGGGCGGCGCGCGCCACCCTCGTCTCCCGCCGCGAGGACATCGCCGCCCTCGACCGCGCCTTCCGGGACGCCTTCGGGGTGGAGGGCACGCCGACTCCGCCGTCCCAGCCGGTGGCGGACCGCCCCAGCGTGCTCGCGCCGAGCGAGCTGTCGCTGAGCGCCGGCGACCCGCCGGGCGACGACGCGGACAACCTGGCGAGCCGCACCGAGGCGCTGCGGCGCAAGGACTTCGCGGCGTGCAGCGACGCCGAGCTGGCGCTGCTCGGGCGCCTCATGCAGCGCCTGCGCCTGCGCCCTCCGGAGCGGCGGACGCGCCGCCGCAGGTCCGCGTCGTCGGGCGACCCGGACCTGCGCCGCACCCTCCGCCGCGCGATGCGCACCGGCGGCGAGCCGATCGACCGGGCATGGCGGCGCCGGAGGGTGCGGCGGCGGCGGCTGCTGCTCGTGCTCGACGTCTCGGGCTCGATGTCCACCTACTCGCGGGCCCTCGCGATGTTCGCCCACGCCGCCCTGCGCGCCGGCCCCGACTGGGAGGCCTTCGTGTTCGGCACCCGCCTGACGCGCGTGACGCGGGTGCTGTCCGACGCCGACCCGGACGCCGCGTTCCGCGCCGCCTCGGCGGAGGTGACCGACTGGGACGGCGGCACCCGCATCGGGGAGTCGCTGCGCACGCTCATCGACGAGCACGGGTCGGGGCGGGCGGTGCGCGGGGCGGTCTGCGTGATCCTGTCCGACGGGCTCGACGTGGGCGACCCCGCCCTGCTGCGCGCCCAGATGGAGCGCCTCGCGCGCCTCGCCCACCGGGTGGTGTGGCTCAACCCGCTGAAGGGCGCCGCCCACTACGAGCCCCTGGCGCGCGGCATGGCGGCGGCGCTCCCGTCGATCGACGTCTTCCGTCCCGGTCACAACCTCCAGAGCCTCGAGGAGGTCGCCGACGTGATCGCCCGCCTCTGAGCGACGGGTCCCGCGTGGGCCACCGGGGCGCCGGGTACGCCTCCCCCGGAACCGAACCCGGGAGGGCCGCATGAAGAGCGTGGACGAGGTCATCGAGGTCGGCGCGCCGATCGCGGAGGTCTGGAGCCGCTGGGCCGAGGTCGAGCGCCTGCCGGAGTTCATGGAGGGCATCACCTCGGTCCGCCGCGTCGGGGACGACCGCCTGGAGTGGCGGGCAGCGATCGACGGACGGGCTGGGAGCCGGGGCGGCTGTTCGCGTGGTCGAGCGAGGAGGGCACCGAGGAGGCGGGCGGACGGGTCGAGCTGACCGAGGCCGGCGCCGACCGGACCCGCGTGCACGTGGTGATCGACTGGCCGTCGGCCGGGATGGTCGAGGTGAGCCTCGCCCGGCTGCGGGAGCAGGTCGAGGGGCCCGCCTCCTAGGCGGACCCCCGCCGGGCGCGCAGGCGCGCCAGGTCCTCGGGGGTATCCACGTCCTCGGGCGGGTCGCCCCCCACCTCGACCAGCGCGACGCGCCCGGCGTGGGCGGCGATCAGGGCACGCGCCCCGGCGTCGCCCCGCAGGGCCTCGACCCCCGGCCAGACCAGGCGGTCGAGGAGCACCGGGTGCGACGCGCGCCCCCGGTAGGCGGCCCGCGTCACGGGGGCCCCGCGGGTGGCGTGGTCGTCGACCACCGCCCGGATCGCGTCGGCCCGCACCCCGGGCTGGTCGCCGAGCAGGACCAGGGCGCCGCGGCTCGGCTCGGGGACGGCGTCGAGCCCCGCCCGCAACGAGGCGGCCTGCCCGGCGGACCAGTCGGGGGTGACGACCACCACCGTCCCCGCCGCGGGGGTGATCCCCGCCGCGACCTGGCCCGCCTCGTGGCCGAGCACCAGGACGATGTCCTCCAGGCCCGCGTCCGCGGCCGCGTCGAGCACGTGCTGCAGGATCGGGCGCCCGTCGAGCGGCAGCAGCTGCTTCACCGGTCCGCCCATGCGCGAGCCGGCGCCGGCGGCGAGCACGATGGCGACACAGGTCACCGGCACAGGGTGACGCATCCGCGGCCCGGCGTCGCGCGCCCCGTCTAGTCTCGGGGTGATGGCGCGCGCCCCCGACCCCCGCCCGCGCGACGCCCACGAGGGGCTGCGCACGGCCGCCGCCGTCGCGGCGGCGCTCTGGACCGGCGCCGTGGGGCTGGCGGTGCACGAACGCCGCAACGCGCCGCGCGCCGACCGCGACACCCCGCTGACCGGCGGGCCGCTGGTGAGCGTGGTCGTGCCGGCACGCGACGAGGAGCGCGGCATCGGCGCGGCGATCACCAGCCTGCGCGCCCTCGAGTACGCGGACGTCGAGGTCGTCGTCGTCGACGACATGTCGCGGGACGGCACGCTCGCCGCCGCGCGGGCCGCCGCCGGCGACGACCCGCGTGTGCGGGTGCTGGAGGGCGCCGACCTCCCCGAGGGGTGGGTCGGCAAGTCGTGGGCGTGCGCCCAGGGCGTCGCCGCGGCACGCGGCGACTGGCTGCTGTTCACCGACGCCGACGTCGTCCACGCCCCGGACTCGCTCGGCCGCACGCTCGCGGCGGCCCTGCGCCTCGGCCGGGGTGGCCTCACCCTCTTCCCCACGATCGACACCGAGGGGCCGGCGGAGCGCACCGTGATGCCGGCGGCGCTGACGGCGATCGCGACCTTCGTCGCCCCCGGCCCCCTGGCCCGCCGCCAGGACAGCCCCGTCGCGATCGCCGCCGGCGGGTACATGCTGCTGCCGCGCACCCTCTACGAGAGGGTCGGCGGCCACGCCGCGATCCGCGGCCGGATGGTCGACGACGTCTGGCTCGCCGCGCGCGTGAAGCGGGCCGGCGCGCTCCTCGTACCGGTCCCCGCGGGGCGGCTCGCCCGCCTGCGGATGTACCACGGCGGGCGCGAGGTCTGGGACGGGTGGAGCAAGAACGCCTCGTTCGCGGCCTCGGGTGGCGCGGCGCGGGGCGCGGTCGCCGCGGGAACGATGGCGGCGCTCGCGGTGCTGCCGACGGTGGCGACCGTGCGGGGTGTCCGGCACCGCGACGCCGGCCTCGCCGCCACCGGGCTGACGGGCGCGTTCGCGATGGTCCTGCTGCAGCGCCTCGCGTCGTGGGCGGTGCCGACCCCGCGGAGGTACGCCCCGACGCTCCCGCTGGGGTTGCTGGTGCTGGCCGGCGCGGCGTTCCGCGGGTCCCTCAGCCGCGCGCGCGGCCACGGCCCGGTGTGGCGCGGGCGGCGCTACCCCCGGGCGCGCTGAGCCCGGCGGGGCGCCGAGCGCCCCAGCAGCAGGTCCCGCGCGGAGTTCAGCGCCACGGTGAGGCCCTCGGCCTGCCCCCGGATGGTGGGGTGCAGCTCCGCCACCCGGTCGGGGTGGCAGCGGGTGATCTGCTCGCGGTAGGCGCGCTCGACCGCCGCCGTCGACGCGCCCGCGGCGAGGCCGAGCAACGCGGCCGCCTCGGCGGACGTGCGGGGGATCGCGACCGGGTCGGCCGCGGCGGACCGCGGGGGCGCGGCGGGGCGGGACGCGGGCCGGCGCACGCGCTCGGCGGCCATCAGCGCCCGCTCCTCGGCGAGGGCGGCGCGCTCGGCCACGAGGCGCTCGCGCTCCTGCGCGACCTCCTCCGCGAGCGCCACCAGGCGCCGGTCGCGGGCGGCGGGGTCCTCGCGCAGGGCGGCGAGCATCGCCTCGGGGTCGAGCATCGCGGGCTCGTCGGGCGGGACGTCCCAGCCGGGGCCGGCGTCGCCGCGGCGCACGGCGGCGATGATCTCGCGCGGCGCGAGGTGGGCGCGGTTGCCGAGGGACGGCCCCTCCGACGGCGCGAGGCGCACGAGCCGCAGGGTGTCCCAGCCCGGGTCGACGAGGAAGGCGGCCGACGAGCGCCCGGCGAGGAGCATGCGCCGCTCGGGGCGGGCGCGGTGGCCCAGCACGGCGAGGCGGGCGGTGTCGTCGCCCCCACCGGCGAGGGCCGTCAGCTCGTCGTCGAGGTCGGCGAGGCGCCGCGCGACCTCGCGGGCGTCGGGACCGGCGACCGGGACGGCCCGGGCCGAGTCGAGAGCGGTGCGCAGGCCCTCCGCCCCCGCGGACTGCCCGGCGGCGAGCACGCGCCACCAGCGCGTCCACGGGTCGCCGGGGTCGGCGCGCTCCAGCGCGACGGTCGCGGCCTCCGGGTGGTCGAGCGCGAGCAGCGCGGCGGCGAGGCCGGTCGCGGCGCGCGGCGCGTCGCCCAGCGCGGACCCCGCGGCGAGCAGCGCGACCTGCCGCCAGCGGTTCTCGACACCCCGTGCGGGGGCCGGTCCGGCGGCGGCGATGAAGGGATCGGTCATCGGGGACACCGTAGCGGACGGGTCACGGGCCGCCCGGTCTACAATCGCCCCGTGCGCACACCGGCGAGAGCAGCCGCGTGAACCGGCTCGCGGGCGAGTCGAGCCTCTATCTGCGCCAGCACGCGGAGAACCCCGTCGACTGGTACCCGTGGGGCCCCGAGGCGCAGGAGCGCGCCCGGGCCGAGGACCGGCCGATGCTGCTGTCGGTCGGCTACTCCTCCTGCCACTGGTGCCACGTCATGGCGCACGAGTCGTTCGAGGACCCCGAGACGGCCGCCGTCATGAACGAGCTGTTCGTCAACGTGAAGGTCGACCGGGAGGAGCGTCCCGACGTCGACGCCCTCTACATGCAGGCGACCCTGTCGCTCGCCGGGCAGGGGGGATGGCCGATGACCGTCTTCCTGACGCCCGACGGCCGGCCCTTCTACGCCGGCACCTACTTCCCGAAGGTCGCGCGCGGCGGGCTGCCGGCGTTCCCCGACCTCTGCCGCGCGATCGCCGCGGCGTACCGCGACCGGCGTGAGGACGTCGAGGGGCAGGCCGCCGAGGTCGCCCGGCGCCTCGGCGTCGCGTCGGGGCGCACCCCGTCGGCCGAGGACCTCGACCCGCGGGTGCTCGACGACGCCGTCGTCGGCCTCGCCCGCGTCTTCGACCCCGTGGAGGGCGGCTTCGGCGGCGCCCCCAAGTTCCCGCCGTCGCTGGCCGTGGAGTTCCTGCTGCGCCGCCTCTGGCGGCGGCCCGACGACCACCACTCGCGCGAGATGGTCGACCGGACGCTCGGGAAGATGGCGGCGGGCGGGATCCACGACCAGGTCGGCGGGGGTTTCCACCGCTACGCCGTCGACGGCCACTGGCTGGTGCCCCACTTCGAGAAGATGCTCTACGACAACGCCCTGCTCGCCCGGGCGTACGCGTTGGCGTTCCGCATCGGCGGCAACCCGGAGCACCGGCGCGTCGCGGAGGCCACCCTCGACTACCTGCTGCGTGAGATGCGGGTGCCGGGCGGGGGCTTCGCCGCGGCGCAGGACGCCGACTCCCCCGGCGGCGAGGGCGCCTTCTTCGTGTGGACGCCCCAGGAGCTCGCGGCGCTGCTGCCCGCCGACCAGGCGCGCGCGGTGACGCTGCGGTACGGGGTGCGGGAGGAGGGCAACTTCGAGGGCCGGTCGATCCTCCACGTCGTCGCGACCGTCGACGAGGTCTCGCGCCAGATCGGCGAGGACGCGCGTCCCCTGCTGGCCGCGGCCCGCACGACGCTCTACGCGGCGCGGTCCTCCCGGCCCGCCCCGGCGCGCGACGACAAGGTCATCACGGCCTGGAACGGCCTCGCCATCGCCGCGTTCGCCGACGCCGGCGTCGCCCTCGGCCGGGGCGACTACGTGGACGCCGCGACCGCGACCGCCGCCTTCGTGCTCGACGCCCTCGTGGTGGACGGTCGCGTGCGACGTGCCCACACCGCCGCCGGCGCCCCCCACCTCGGCCACCTCGACGACCACGCCGACCTCTGCCACGGCCTGCTGTGCCTCTACGGCGCGACCCTCCAGCCGCGATGGCTGACGGCGGCCCGCGACATCGCCGCGCGGATGGTCGACCTGTTCGCCGACCCCGACGGCGGCGGCTTCTTCTACGCGGGGTCGGACGGCGAGTCGCTGGTGGCCCGCACCCGCGACCTCGAGGACCACCCGACGCCCGCGGGCAACTCCCAGGCCGCGCACGTGCTGCTGCGGATCGCCGACCTGACCGGCGACGCCGCCCTCGAGGAGCTCGCCGTCGGTGCCCTGCGGATGGTCCACGCCGAGATGGGCCGCTTCCCGCAGGCGTTCGGCACCGCCCTGATCGCCCTCGACCACCACCTCGCCGACCGGCGCGGCATCGCGATCGCCGGCGCCCCCGACGACCCGAGGACAGGGGAGCTGGTGCGCGCCGCCCGCGCCGCGGCCGGCCCCTACGACGTGATCGCCGCGGGCGACCCCGGCGACGCGGACGCCGTGACGGCCGCGCCGCTCCTCGCCGACCGGCCGCTGCGCGACGGCGCCCCGGCGGCGTACGTCTGCCGCCGGTTCGCCTGCGAGGCGCCCGTCACCGACCCCGACGCCCTGACGGCGCTCCTCGCCGGGGGCACCCCGGCCTAGGGCGCCGTCGGCGGCTCAGCCGGGGTGCGACTCCAGCACGATCGGCCCCCGCTCCCCGGTGCGGACGCGGATGGCCTCCTCGATGTCGAACACGAAGATCTTGCCGTCGCCGGGGGCGCCGGTGTGGGACAGCTCGAGGATGCAGTCGATCGCGCGCTCGACGTCGGCGTCGTCCACGGCGATCTCCAGCTTCAGCTTCGGCCGCAGGAACACCGCCTTGCGCGAACCGCGGTACTGCTCCGTGAACCCGGCCTGGCGCCCCGAGCCCTTCACCTCGCTCACGCTCATCGAGGGCAGGCCGCGCGCGACGAGCTGGTCGTGGATGGCCTCGAGCGCCTCGTGCCGGATGAACGCCTCGATCTTCTTCACCGTCTCCCCCGGGTCTGGTCGCGCCACCGTTGCGGCGGCGCGTGGTGGTCGGTCACATGTTCCACCATGACGGATCGCGCCGCAGGGACGGCGGGGGCCGTGCCCGGGGTCAGCCGCTATCCTGGGCCCCGATGGCCGACCTGTCAGAGCTCGAATCGATGATCGTGTCCGCCCTGCCCGGGGCGACGGCGCAGATCGTCGACCAGGGCGGTGGTGACCACCTCGCCGCATCGGTGGTGGCCCCCCAGTTCGCCGGCCTCTCGCGCCTGGAGCAGCACAAGCTCGTCTACGCCGCGGTCCAGAGCCGCTTCGACGACGGCAGCATCCACGCGCTGGCCCTGAAGACGCGTGCACCGGAGGCGACATGAGCACCGACGTCACGACCCTGACCGACGACCAGATCCTCGACCAGATCACGAGCGAGGTGGCCGCGAACCGGGTGTTCCTCTACCTCAAGGGCACGCCCGAGATGCCGCGCTGCGGGTTCTCGAACCAGGTCGTCCAGATCCTCAACCACCTCGGGGTCGAGTACGGCTCCCGCGACATCCTCGTGGACCCGCGCATCCGCCAGGTGCTCTCCGGGTGGTCCGACTGGCCGACGATCCCGCAGCTCTTCGTCGACGGGAAGCTCGTCGGCGGCTGCGACATCGTCACCGAGATGTTCCAGGAGGGCGAGTTGCAGAAGGTGCTCCCGGGCGCCACGGCGTAACCCGCGGGACCGCGGCGCGCACGCCGCGATGAGCACCAGCGTCTTCGCTCCCGACGAGGATCTGTCGGAGCTCCACGCCCACCTCGGCGGGAGCGTGGACGCCGCGACGATGTGGGAGCTCGCCCACGAGCAGGGCATCAAGCTCCCCTTCCGCGACTACTGGCACTTCGCGGCGGCGACCAACGTCGGCGGCGGCACGGACGGCCTCGACGGGCTCGACCGCATCTACCACCTGACGGAGCTGATCCAGAGCAGCCCGGAGGGGGTCTTCCGGGCCGTCCACGGCATGATCTCCGGCGGGTACCGCGCCCAGCGGATCACGACCCACGAGGTCCGCTTCAACCCCGCGAAGCGCAACCGCGGCGGCGAGCGCGACCTCGACGCCATCGTGATGGCCGCCGTCCACGGCATCGACCGGGCGACGCTCGAGTACCCGGTCCGCGCGGGGCTGATCCTGATGATGGACCGCGGCTTCCCGCCCGAGCTGAACGCCGCGGTCGTCGAGCGCGCCATCCGCTTCCGCTCCCGCGGCGTCGTCGCGATCGACATCGGCGGCCCCCGCCCCGGGGGCGCCCCCGCCCCCTACCCGTACCGCGACCTCGCGCCCCTCGTCGCCCGGGCGCGCGACGCCGGCCTCGGGGTGACGCTCCATGCGGGCGAGGAGGGCGTCAACGCGCCCGACCCCGCCCCCTTCGTGGAGGAGATGCGGCAGGTGCTCGCCCTCGGCGTCGACCGGATCGGCCACGGGATCATCACCGCGATGGACCCGCGGCTGCAGGAGGAGGTGCTCCGCGCCGGCGTCGTCCTGGAGATCTGCCCGACGTCGAACGTGCGGACCGGCGCCGTCCGGGACGAGGAGCAGATGGCCGAGGTCGTCTTCGCGCTCGAGGCCGCCGGCATCCCGATCGTGATCGCCACCGACGGCCCCGAGATGATCGGCACCCGCCTGCGGGCCGAGTACGCGATGCTCGTCCGGCGGGGCGCGATGACGGCCGAGTCGGCGCGGCGGGCGAACACGCGCGGGCACGAGGTGAGCTTCATCGCGACGCCCGCCGCGCGGGCGCCCGTCCCGGCCTGAGCCTGGATCCGTGCTGAGCCTCAGCCCCTCCGGGCGGGGGCGCGGGCGGCGGGGCGGCCGGCGTCGGCCTGGCGCCACGCCGGGCGGGGCGCGGGGGCGGGACGCTCGGGCGTCGCCCACGGGATCGCGACGGGACGTTCGATGGCGACGATCACCACGTCGTCGCGCAGGCTCTGGTCCTCGTGGCGGCGGGCCGCCTGGATGACCCGCTCCACCCGCAGCTCCAGCGCCGACCGGCGCTCGGCGGCCAGGACGGTGCAGGCGCGCTCGACGCCGAACGTGTCGGCCCCCTGGCGCGCCTCGATCAGGCCGTCGGTGTAGAGCACCAGCGTCCCGCCGGGCGGGAGCGACGTGTGCGTGACCGGCCACTCGGCCTCGTCGAAGACCCCGAGCAGGGGGCCGCTGCGGAGGGGCTCGACCGGCCGGCAGCCGCCGGCGGTCAGGAGGAACGGCGGCGGGTGGCCGGCGGGGGCGAAGCTGACCGAGCCGCCCGGGTCGATGAGCATGTAGATGATCGACGCGAACAGGCCCTCGGCGCGGCCGCCCGGATCGGCCATCTGGTCGTTGAGGGCGCTCAGCACGGCCGCGGGGTTCGGGTTGACCGCCACGAGGGTGCGCCACCCGAACCGCAGGCCGGCGGCGCGGGCGGCGGCGGGGGCCCCGTGCCCGGCCATGTCGCCGACCATCACCGCCAGGCGGCCGTCGGACAGGACCATCGCGTCGTAGAAGTCGCCGCCGACGAGCAGGGCGCGCTCCGCCGGGCGGTACCGCGCCGCGAGGCGCAGGCCGCGCACGGCGGGCAGGCGCTCCGGCAGGAGACCCGTCTGGACGGTCTCCCACAACTCCCGCTCGGTCTTCTGGGCGGCCTCGCGGCGGGCGGCCGCGGCGACGGCGTCGCGCTCCTGGCGCACCTCACCCTGCATGAGGTTGAAGCCCTCGATCAGGTCCGCGAGCTCTCCGACGGCGTCGCGGCTCGGGGGCACCGGATCGGACAGGCGGCCGCGGGTGACGCGGGCGACACCGGCGGAGAGCAGGGCGACGGGGCCGCCGACGCGGCGCCAGAGCTGGCGGCTGGCGACCGCCACCATCAGCAGGGTGAGGATCGCCGCGACGACGATGGAGTAGAACGTCCAGCGGCGCCGCCGGTCGCTGTCGGCGAGCACCTGGAGGCGGACGTCGTCGATCTCCTCCACGAGCCGGGCGTGCTCGGCGCGGAAGGCGTTGAACCGGTTCTCGCTGAGGCCGGCGTTGACCCGCGCGCGCGCCTGCTCGATGCGCGCCTCGCACGCCGCGACGGTCGCGCCCTCGGGGCAGCGCCGCAGCCGGATCAGCTCGACGGCCTCGTCGAACCAGAGCTGGGCGGTCCGGTCGACGGCGTCGGCGGACGCCTCGAGCTGCTCCTCGCCCTCCAGCGCCACCATCAGCTCGTTCATCTCACCGGGGTAACGCCCGCGTGCGGCGCGGTACTCGGCGAGGTCGTCGCCGCGCGCGAGCAGGATGTACGCCCGGTTCGCGCTCTGGGCGCTGAGCAGGTCGATGAGCAGCTGGTTCGCGGCGGTCTGCCGCGTGATGGCACGCTGCGCGCCGTCGCGGTAGTCACGCGCCGTCGTGACCATCCCGAGCAGGGCGACCGCGATGAGGACGGCCAGCACCACGGCGAGACCGGCCACCAGCGCCGCGAGGACCCCGCGGAGGGAACCCGGTCCGCTGGGGCGCCTCACCGGGCCACCGCGCCGTCGGAGGGCCCGCGACGGATCAGTCGGGCGGTCCCTCCGCCACGAGGCGCCGGATCTCGTCGAAGCTCTCGGGGCGCCCGATGACGACGAGGGTGTCGTCGGCCCGCAGCACCTCGTCGGGGTGCGGGGTGGCGAGCGAGCCGGCCTCCCGCAGGATCGCGACGATGGTGGAGCCCGTCGTCGAGCGGATCCGGCAGGTCGCGACCGTCAACCCCACGAGGGGGCTGGACCGCGGGAGCTCGATCCACTCCATCACCAGGTCCTTGAGGGCGACCTCGAGGTCCTTGACGAGCTGGGGCCGGTAGACGACGCCGCCGATGATGGCCCCGATCTGGCGGGCCTCCTCGTCGTTCAGCGTGATGACGTGGGGCTCGTCGTCGGCGTCCTCGTAGTGGTAGATCTCCCGCATCCCGTCCAGGTGGACGACGGCGGAGACCTTCTCCCCGCGGCCCGTGCGCAGGGTGAACTTGGTGCCGACTCCGGGGAGCCGGGTCTCGCGGACCTCGAGCATCGGGCTATCTCCTCGACTCTCTGCGGGCGGCGCGCGTGGGGAAGACGAGCCGTCCGATACGCCGCGACTCCCTCATGAATACCACCCCGACGACCGCGGTGACCAGGACGAACAGCCCGGCGAAGGGGCTGACCTGCTCTCGGAACGTGGCGTCGAGCGCGACTCCCGCCGCCGCCAGGTTCGCGAGGATGATCGTGAACTCGCCCCGGGCCACGATGGCCGAGCCGACGTTGACGCTCTGCCGCTTCGTGAAGCCCGTCGCACGTCCCGCAACGTACCCCGCCACGAGCTTCCCGACCACGGCGACGGGCACCGCGAGCAGCAGCCAGGGCGCCGCGTCGCCGGCCTCCGACAGGTCGACCTCCAGGCCGAAGGCGAAGAAGAAGATCGCTGCGGCGAAGTCCCGCAGCCCGAGGAGGTTCTGCTCGATCTGGTCGCGGACCTCGGACCCCGACAGGAGGATCCCCGCCAGGAGGGCGCCGACGGCCTCCGACAGGCCCGCCGCCTCACCGAGCGCCCCACCGCCGATCGCGATCGCCAGGGCGCCGAGCAGCAGCTGCTCGCGGTCGAGGCGGGGGCCGATCCGGTCGAAGAAGTGGTGCGCCCAGCGGCCGACCAGCAGGAACGCGACCACGAACCCGAGCGCCAGGCCGGCGGTGGCGGCGACCTCGAGCCCACCCACCGACTCGCCGGTCGCGAGGGCCGCCGCGACACCGAGGAACAGGGCGATCGCGAGGTCCTCGAAGACCAGGATGCCGAGCACGAGGTCGGTCTCGTCGTCGGCGAGGCGTCGCAGGTCGAACAGCGCGCGGGTGACGATGCCGCTGCTCGAGATGTAGATCAGGCCGGCGAGCAGGACCGCCTCGGGGCCGGGCCCGAGCAGGGCGAGCCCGACGACGATGCCGAGGCCGCCGCTGATCACGAGGTCGACGAGCCCGCCCACCACCACCATCCGCCGGGCGGCGGTCAGCCGGCCGAGGGAGAACTCGAGGCCGAGGAAGAACAGCAGCAGGACGATCCCGAGCCGGGCGAGCAGCTCGGTCCCCTCGGAGGGCTCGACGATCTCCGGGAATCCCGGGGACGGGCCGAGGATGATCCCGGCGACGATGAAGACGGGGATCGCCGACAGCCCGAGGCGACCCGCGAGCACGCTCGCCGCGGCGAGCGTCACGAGTACGACGGCGAGATCGCTGAGTTCGAGCAGAGAGGCCCTTGGGGCGCAGGTCGACCGGCCGGGAGGGCCCCAGCCTACCCTGCGGGCGGCACCGCGCTGCCGACGATCTCGGACACGTGCCCGACCCCCTCGCGGTCCATCCGCGCGAGCAGCCCGGACGCGATCGCCCGCGCCGTCCCCGGACCGCCGTAGACGAACCCGGTGTAGACCTGGACGAGGGAGGCCCCGGCCGCGAGCTTCTCCCACGCGTCGTCGGCGGTGAAGACCCCGCCGACCCCGACGACCACCAGGCGACCGGCCGCCCGTGCCGCGACGCGGCCGACCATCGCGGTCGCGCGGTCCCGCAGTGGGGCGCCCGAGAGGCCCCCCTCGCGGCCGGTCAGCTCCGCCGGGGAGACGAGCCCCTCCCGCGACAGGGTGGTGTTGGAGACGATCACCCCCGCGAGCCCGCGCGCGAGGGCGAGGTCCACCGCCGCGTCGGCCTGGTCCGGCGCGAGGTCGGGCGCGAGCTTCACGAGCACGGGGGGCGCCGCGCCGGCGCGCCCGGCCGTCACGCCGGCGAGGACCTCGTCGAGGGCGTCGAGGATCGCGCCGAGCGGGCCGGTGGCCTGCAGGTCCCGCAGCCCGGGCGTGTTCGGCGAGCTCACGTTCACCACGACGTAGTCCGCGTAGGGCCACAGCAGGCGGAGGGAGCGGGCGTAGTCGGCGGGCGCCTCGTCGGCGGGCGTCACCTTCGACTTGCCGAGGTTGATCCCGAGGGGGGCACGCCCGAGGAGGCCGCGCCGGCGCCAGCGCTCGAGGGTCCGCGCGGCCTCCTCGGCGCCGCCGTTGTTGAAGCCGAGGCGGTTGATGATGGCCCGGTCGGCGGGCAGGCGGTGGATGCGCGGCCGCGGGTTCCCGGGCTGGGCGTGGGCCGTGATCGTGCCGACCTCCGCGAACCCGAACCCGAGCGCCGGCCAGGCGGGAACGGCGCGCGCCCGCTTGTCGAACCCGGCGGCGAGGCCGATCGGGTTGGGGACACGGAGGCCCATCACCTGCTGGGTGAGTCGGCCGCCGCCGTCCGGGGGACGGCGGACGCGCCCGAGGACCGGGGCGGCCAGGCCGAGCCCGGCGATCGCCATCTCGTGGACCCGCTCGGGGTCGAGGCGGAACAGGAGCGGGCGGACGAGTCGGGGGTAGGCGCCGGGCACGGCCGCGAACCCTATCCCGGCCGCCGCGGCGGTCCGTTCGCGACCTCCGGCACGAAGTGGACCGGCGACTCCACTTCGTCTATCGTCGCGAACCGGACTCATCACTCCGCTTTCGTCCCATCCGTCCGCAGGAGCCGCCCCGTGACATCCGCAACACCCTCCGTACCGGCGACCGACCGCCGGTGGCTCGTGCTGGTGATCGTCTGCATCGCGCAGTTCATGGTGGTCCTCGACGGCACCGTCGTGAACGTCGCCCTGCCGGCCATCCAGGAGGACCTCGACTTCTCCGCCTCGTCCCTGCAGTGGGTGGTCAACGCCTACACGCTCGCCTTCGGCGGGTTCCTCCTGCTGGGTGGTCGCGCCGCCGACTTCATCGGCCGCCGGCGGCTGTTCATCGCCGGCGTCGTCGTGTTCACCGGCGCGTCGCTGCTGAACGCCATGGCCCAGTCCTCCGAGTTCCTGATCGCCGCCCGCGCCCTGCAGGGCCTCGGCGCCGCGATGGTCTCCCCCGCCGCCCTCTCGATCGTCACGACGACGTTCCGCGACCCCGCGGAGCGGGCGAAGGCCCTCAGCGCCTGGGCGGCCATCGCCGTCGGCGGCGCCGCCGTCGGCCTCCTGGCCGGCGGACTGCTCACCGAGTACCTCGCGTGGCAGTGGATCTTCCTCGTCAACCTCCCGATCGGTGCCGCCGCGATCCTGCTCGGCCTGAGGTACGTCGCCGAGTCGAAGGTGCCGACCTCCGGTGTCGACATCGCCGGGGCGGTGAGCGTCACCGCCGGCCTGACGTTGCTCGTCTACGCCATCGTGCGCGCCGTCGACTACGGCTGGGCCTCCGTCGAGACCATCGGGATGATGGCCGCCGCGGCGGCGCTGCTCGTGGCGTTCGTGTTCATCGAGCTGCGCTCGAAGGCGCCGCTCGTGCGCCTCGGGCTGTTCCGCACCCGGTCCCTCGCCGGCGCGAACCTGTCGATGCTCGCCGTGATGGGCGGCATGTTCGCCGTCTTCTACTTCGCGTCGATCTACGTGCAGCAGACCCTCGGCTTCACCCCGGTGCAGGCGGGCCTCGCCTTCCTGCCCCTCACCGCCGGGATCATCCTGTTCTCGGTCATCGCCGAGCGCTCGATCTCCCGCCTCGGGGTCCGCACCATCGGGCTGGCCGGCATGGCGGTCGCCGCCGTCGGCCTGCTGCTGCTGTCCCGGGTCACCGTCGACGGCACCTACGTCGCCGACCTGCTCCCCGGCCTGCTGGTCATGTCCGCCGGCCTCGGCCTCACGTTCGTCCCGCTCACCCTCATCGCCACCGCGAACGTGGCCGACGAGGACGCGGGCCTCGCGTCCGGCGTCTTCAACTCGTCGCAGCAGATCGGCGGGGCCCTCGGGCTCGCGATCCTCTCGACGATCGCCGCGGCGCAGACCGAGGGCGCCCTCGAGGGCGTCGGCGCGCCGACCCCCGCCGACCAGGCGAGCGCGCTGGTCGAGGGCTTCCAGGCCGCCTTCGCCGGTGGGGCGGCGCTGATGATCCTCGGCGTCGTGATCCTCGCCACCTACGTGCGACGCCGCGACGTGGCGGAGGTCGTGCCGTCGGAGGCGCCCGTGCACGCCGGGCTGTAGGAGCCGGGGGTGACCTCCCACCTGCGCTCCGACGCGCGCCGCAACCGCGAGAGGATCGTGGCGGCCGCGTCGGAGCTCTTCGCCGAGCACGGCGCCGATCTCTGCGTCGACGAGATCGCGCGCCGGGCCGGCGTGGGGCACGCGACGGTGTTCCGCCGCTTCCCCACCAAGGACGACCTCGTCCTCGCGATGTTCGAGCAGCGACTCCTGGAGGCCGCGGAGGCGGTCGAGGAGATCGCCCGGACCGTCGAGGACCCGTGGGAGGCCCTCGCGTCGGCGATGGCCGCCATCGCCGAGCGCCAGGCGCGGGACCGGGGCATGTTCGAGACGGCGAGCAGCGACGTCGTCGGCTCCCCGGAGCTGCGCGAGGCGCGCGACCGGGTCACCGCCCCCTTCGAGGGGCTGCTGCGGCGCGCCCAGGCCGCCGGGGTGGTCCGCGACGACCTCGTCCCCGTGGACGTGCTGTTCCTCGTCACGGCCGCCGGGCACGCCCAGCCGTGCCAGCTGCAGATCCCCGACCTGTGGCGGCGCTACCTCGGCGTGATCCTCGACGGCATGCGGCCCGTCGCGGCGTCGGAGCTGTCGGGGCCCGCGCCGTCGTTCGCGGAGGTCGACTCCGCGCTCGAGGCGGCCACGGCCCGGGCGCGCCGCTCGTCGTCGAGCTGAATCGCCTTCTCGAGGGCGCGCACGCCCGCGAGGATGGCGGCGCCCTCACCGGCGTCGAGGTGGTCGAGCAGGCTCCGGATGCGGCGGTGGAGGTGCGCGGTCGCGGCGGCGCTCACCTCCCGACCCGCGGGCGTCAGCCCCACGGGGCGGCGGCGGCGGTCGCCCTCGGCGGGGTCCGCGGGCGCCACCCAGCCCTCCCGGACGAGTGACTGGACCATCCGGGTGGCGGTGCTGAGCGCCACGCCCGTCGCGCCCGCGAGGGCGGTCATCGTGAGCGGGCCGTCCGCGAGGGCCAGCAGCGTCAGGTGCTGCGGGGTGCTGAGGCGCTCCCCCGGCGTCGCGCCCGCCCGCCGGCCCTCGTGCCGGGCGAGCACCATCGGCGCGAGGCGGGCGCGCACCTCGACGAGGGCGGCGGCGAGGGCGTCGAGGTCGCCGGGCGGGGTGTCGGGGCCGGGAGTGGACATCGCTTGTACCATGCAACTTTCTTGCCGGGGGTGCGAGGGCGCCCGCAGACCGATCGGGGTTCGATGATGGCGGATGAGGCGCGCCGCGTGCGGCCGGGGGTGACGCTGGGACTGCTCGCGGTGGTCTGCGTGTCGTACGTCCTGCAGCAGACGCTGGTGGTGCCGGCGCTGCCGACGATCCAGCGCGACCTCGACACCACGACCACGTGGACGGCCTGGGTCTTCACGGGATTCCTGCTGACCTCGGCGATCGCGACGCCGCTGCTCGGCAAGCTCGGCGACACCTACGGCAAGAAGCGCCTCCTGATGATCGCGATGGGCGTGTTCGCGGTCGGCACCGTCGCCGCGGCGCTCGCGCCGTCGATCGGGGCGCTGATCCTGGCGCGCGCCCTGCAGGGCGCGGCCGGCGCGATCTTCCCCCTGGCGTTCGGGATCGTGCGCGACGAGCTGCCGCCCGAGCGCGTCGGCATGGGCCTCGGGCTCCTGTCGGCCACGTTCGGCGTGGGCGGCGGCGCGGGCCTCGTCCTCAGCGGGATCATCCTGGAGCGCCTGCACTGGAGCTGGCTGTTCTGGATCGGGGCGATCCCGATCGTGCTCGCGATGGCGCTGACGTGGCGCCTGCTCCCCGAGTCGCCGATCCGCACGCCGTCGCGGGTCGACTGGCAGGGCGCCCTGACGCTCTCGATCGGCCTCTCCGCGCTGCTGGTGGCGCTCAGCGAGGGCGAGAGCTGGGGCTGGACGAGCGCCGCGACGCTCGGCGTGTTCGCGGCCGCCGTCGTCGTGCTGTGCCTCTGGGTGGTCGTGGAGCTGCGGGTGCCGCAGCCGATGATCGAGATCGGGTTGATGCGCGACCGCGCCGTGCTGTGGACGAACATCGTCGCGTTCATCGCGGGCTTCGCGATGTTCGGGACGTTCCTGCTCGTGCCGAGCTTCGTCCAGATGGGCGCGAACCTGCCGCCGGAGCTGGCGGCGATGATCCCGTACGGCTTCGCGGCGAGCGTCATCGTGGCGGGCCTCTACCTGCTCCCCGCGTCCGCGGTGATGCTGGTCGTGGGGCCGCTCGGCGGGATCCTCGAGAACCGCGTCGGCGCGCGGTCGCTGACGTGCGTGGGGTCGGTGATCCTCGGGCTCGGCGGACTCGCCCTCGCCCTCTTCCACGACCGCGGCCACCAGATCGTCATCGCGATGACGCTGATCGGCGTCGGCGTCGGCCTCGTCTACGCGATGCTCGCGAAGCTGATCGTCGACTCCGTCCCCCGCGAGGTGACGGGCGTCGCGATGGGCATGAACACCGTCATGCGCACGATCGGCGGGGTGGTCGGCGGGCAGGTCGGGGCGGCGCTGCTGAGCGCGGCGACGATCCCCGGAACACCCGATATCCCGTCCGAGGGCGCGTTCACCACGATGTTCCTGATCGCCGGCGCCGCCGCGCTGGTCGGCGCCGTCGCGACGCTGCGCATCCCCCGTCGCGGGGTCCGGGTGCCGTCCGCCGCCGAGCCGCTGCGCCTGCAGCCGGAACCCGGGCGGGGGTAGCACCGGGCGGGTGCGGGTACCTCCCCGGGTTCAGCACCGGACCGAGGGAGACGCACCATGGCGAACATCGATGAGACGACCGGCACGACCGACGACGCGCGCACCGTCAGCGCCGGCGAGACCGGCCCCGCGGTCGCCGACCACGACCACGACCGGGACCACGACGAGGCCGTCGGCGGGCCGACGCGACTGGCGTCCCTGTCGCGCCTGAAGGGGATGGACGTCCGGGACGCCGAGGGCGAGAAGGTCGGCTCCATCCGCGACGTGTTCCTCGACCCGCGGGCCGAGCGCGTGCGCTACCTGTCCGTCTCGACGGGCTGGCTGTCGCGCGGCACGCACGTCGTGCCGATCGACGACGTCACCTACGTGGACGAGGGCGACGGCCGCGACGCGCACGCCGTGGTGCCGTACTCGACCGATCACCTGAAGGGCGCCCCGAGCCTCGACGACGACGGCGAGGTCACGCCCGAGCGCGAGCGGGAGATCCAGGGCTACTACGCCGGGGTGGGCCGCGACGACACCGCGCGCGAGGCGCTCCGCGCCCGCCAGCGCACCCCCGCCCCCACGCCGCAGATCGCCCAGGCCGAGATGGCCGACGCCGTCGCGCGCGACACGGACCGCCCGGACCGCACCGCCTGAGCCCCCGCGCCCCCGGCCGCGTCCGCGGCCGGGGGGCCTACGCGGTGGCCAGCGCCGCCCCGGGGACGAGCTCGACGAGGCGCGCGGACACGGCGCGGACGGCGTCGGCGAAGTCGGCCACGACGGCGCGGTCGTCGTCGGGCCGGGTCACGATCGACATGGGGGCGGGCGACACGTCGCTGAACGGCACGGCCACGAGGCCGGGCACGCGGAAGAACCGCAGCAGCGACGGGAACGACGTGATCACGTTGTCGAGGTAGCCGACGCCGGCGAGCACCTCGGGCACGGTCCACGCCTCGACGCCGTACCGGGGCGGCTCGCCCTCGCGCTCGGCGGCGGCCGCCCAGAAGTCGCAGATCTCGGTCATCGGCGGCGCGACGGCCACGAACGGGTCGTCGGCGAGGTCGCGGATCGAGACCGTCGCCGCGTCGGCCATGCGGTGGCGGCGCGACAGGATCGCCGCCCGCACCTCCATCACGACGTCCTCGAGCACGAGGCGCGGATCGCCGGCGGAGCCGATCGGGGGGCGCACCAGCGCCACGTCGACCTGGCCGTCGATGACGGCTCGCGTCGGGTCCGCGGTGATGTCGGCGACGTGGAGCCGCACCCGCGGGTGTGACGCCGAGAACGCCCGCAGGATCGGCCCGGTGAGCTCGGCGAAGCCGTTCGAGGCGACGCCGACGCGCAGCGCGCCGACGCGCCCCTCCGACGCGTGGCCCACGGCGATCCTCGCCTCGGACATCCGGTCGATGATGTCCCGTGCCCGCGGCAGCAGCTCGGAGCCCGCGGCGGTGAGGGTGACCGCGTGGGACGTGCGCTCGAGCAGCACCGCCCCCACCTTGTCCTCGAGCCGGCGGATGGTCTGGGAGAGGGGCGGCGGCGCCACCCCGAGGCGCTCCGCGGCGCGCCGGAAGTGCAGTTCCTCCGCCACGACGACGAAGGCACGCAGCTCCCCCATCGTCGGCGACGTCACGCCGTCCGCCGTTCCCGTCCTCCGCGTCACCCAGCCCCCTTACAACGTAAATATCCACACGAAGTCTCCCCCAGCGCACGCCCGCCGCGCAAGCGGCGGCGGCCCCCGCGGCCACCCTGCGATGATGGGCGTCCACCGAAACCGCCGAGGGGGAGCGCTCATGGCCGACGACGACATCCATGGCGTCATCGAGGAGCTCGTCGCCGAGGAGCACCGGCTGCTGGAGCACGGCGAGGGACGCGGGCTCACCGACGATGAGCACGCCCGGCTGCGCGAGGTGCAGGTCCGGCTCGATCGGTTCTGGGACCTCCTGCGCCAGCGCCGCGCCGAGCGTGCCGCGGGGCGCGACCCCGGCGAGGCGTCGCTGCGCGACGAGAAGACCGTCGAGGGCTACCGGCAGTAGCCCCCGGCGGGGTCTGAGCCTGGATCCGGCGTATCTCGCGGCGCGGATGCACGAGATCGCTCACGCCATACGGGATTCGGCGCGACCGCAGGGGTCACCCTCCCGGTGCGACGCCGAATCCCGCCTGACGCGGCGCTCTCACACCCCGCATCCACGATCTCCACCGGATCCAGGCTCAGCCGCGGCGGGAGCGTTTCCCCAGGTAGAGGTCGGTGATCGTGCCCTCCGCGGCCTCCGCCGAGAACATCAGGGTCTCGGAGAGCGTCGGGTGGGGGTGGATCGTCAGGCCGAGGTCCTCGGCGTCGGCGCCCATCTCGATCGCGTGGACCGCCTCGGCGATGAGCTCCCCGGCGTTCACGCCGACGATGCCGGCGCCGAGGATGCGGTGCGAGCCGGGCTCCACGATCAGCTTGGTGCGGCCCTCCGCGCGGTGGGTCGCGAGGGCCCGGCCGGAGGCCGCCCACGGGAACACGGCCACCTCGTGGTCGATGCCGTCCGCCGCCGCGGCCGTCTCGGTGAGGCCCGCCCAGGCGATCTCCGGGTCGGTGTACGCGACCGACGGGATGGCGCGGGCGTCGAACGCCGCGGCATGGCCGGCGATCACCTCGGCGGCGACCACTCCCTGGTGGCTCGCCTTGTGGGCGAGCATGGGGTCGCCGACGATGTCGCCGATCGCGTGGATGTGGGGGACGTTCGTGCGCATCTGCGCGTCGACGGCGATCACGCCGCGCTCGTCGACCTCCACGCCGGCGGCGTCGGCGCCGATCGCGTCGCCGTTGGCCCGGCGCCCGACGGCGACGAGGATCCGGTCGACCGTCACGGCATCCGGCGCCTCGTCGCCGTCGAAGGCGACGCGCAGGCCGTCGTCGCCGGCCTCGACGCCGGACACCCGCACCCCGAGGTGGATCGCCTCGTACCGCTTCGTGATGCGCTTCTGCAGGGGCGCAACGAGGTCGGGGTCGCACCCGGGGATGAGCCGGTCGAGCATCTCCACGACGGTGACGCGCGACCCGAGGGCGTCGTAGACCGTCGCCATCTCCAGACCGATGATGCCGCCGCCGATGACGAGCAGGCGCCCGGGGACCTCGTCGAGGGCGAGCGCGCCGGTGGAGTCCATCACGCGCGGGTCGTCGGGCAGGCCGGGGATGCGGGCGGCCTGGGACCCGGCGGCGATGATCGCGTGCGCGAACTCGACGACGGTCTCCGACCCGTCGGACCCGTCGACGCGGAGGGCGTTCGGCGAGGTGAACGTGCCGGTGCCGTGCACCACCCGCACCTTCCGCTTCTTCGCGAGGCCGGCCAGGCCGCCGGTGAGGGTGGTGACGACCTTCGCCGTGGCGCCCCGCAACGCGTCGAGGTCCACCTCGGGCGCGCCGAAGCTGATGCCCATGGCGCCCGCGTCCTCGGCGTCGGTCATCACCTTCGCGGCGTGCAGCAGCGCCTTCGAGGGGATGCAGCCGACGTTGAGGCAGACCCCGCCGAGGCGCTCGTACCGCTCCACCAGCGTGACGGAGAGGCCGAGGTCGGCGGCGCGGAAGGCCGCGGTGTAGCCGCCCGGGCCACCCCCGAGCACGAGGACGTCCGCCCGGCCCCCGTCGCTCACAGCAGCATCTTGCGCGGGTCGCTCAGGAGGTCGGCGAGGTGCGTGGTGAAGCGAGCGGCCGCGGCCCCGTCGACCACGCGGTGGTCGTAGGAGAGCGACAGCGGCAGGATCAGGCGGGGCACGAACTCCCCGTCCACCCAGACCGGCTTCATCGCCGACCGCGAGACGCCCAGGATCGCGACCTCGGGGGCGTTGATGATCGGCGTGAACGCGGTACCACCGATGCCGCCGAGGCTCGAGATCGTGAACGTGCCGCCCTGCATCTGCTCCCGCGAGAGCTTGCCCTCGCGCGCGGCGCCGGACAGCTCGACCAGCTCGCGGGCGATCTCGAGCAACCCCTTGCGGTCGACGTCGCGGATGACCGGGACGAGCAGGCCCTGGGGCGTGTCGGCCGCGAACCCGATGTGGAAGTAGCGCTTCAGCACCAGCTTCTCGCCGTCGAGCGAGGAGTTGAACTCGGGGAACGCCCGCAGCGCCGCGGCGCACGCCTTCAGCAGCAGGGAGACCATCGTCACCTTCACGCCCTCCGCGGCGTGGGCGGCGTTGACCTCCTTCCGGAAGGCCTCGAGCTCGGTGATGTCGGCGTCGTCGTGCTGGGTGACGTGCGGGATCATCGCCCAGTTGCGGGCGAGCGCCGGCGCCGCGATGCGCTTGATGCGCGAGCGCTCGACCACCTCGACCGGGCCGAACGCCGCGAAGTCGACCTCGGGCCACGGCGGCAGGCCCGCGGGGGCGGCGGGCGCCGCCGCAGGTGCGGCGTCCCCGGACGTGTCCGCGTCGCCGCCACCGGACTCCGCCGCGGCGGTCACGTCGTCCTTGGTGATGCGGCCCTTCGGACCGCTGCCCTCCACCGCGCTCAGGTCGACGCCGAGCTGACGCGCGAGGCGGCGCGCGCCCGGGCCGGCGTAGACGTCGTCGCCGTCGAACGTGCCCGCGGGCGGGCGGTCCTCCGCCGCGTCGCCGTCCCCGTCGCCGTCCCCGGAGCCGGACGGCTCCTCGTCGGGGTCGGCCTGCTGCTCCTCCTGCCCGGCCGACGCGGGGTCGGACGTGCCGCCGCTGTCGGGCTCGTCGCCCTCGTCGGCGGCGGGCTCCGCGCCGTCGTCGCCGGCATCCCCGTCGTCGCCGGCGGCCGCGTCCCCGTCGGGCTCCGCGTCCTCCGCGTCGTCCCCGCCATCCTCCTCGAGGGTGAGGATCAGGTCGCCCTGCGACACGGTGTCGCCGACCTTCACGGCGACCTCGCCGACCACGCCCGCCGCGGGGGCGGGGACCTCCATGCTGGCCTTGTCCGACTCGAGCACGATCAGCGGGTCCTCGGCGGCGACGGTGTCACCCGCCGAGACGAGCACCTCGATCACCGGGACGTCGTCGAAGTCCCCGATGTCGGGGACGGTGACCTTCATCGCTGCCACGGCGGGACGGCCTCCGGGTCGATGTCGTAACGGGTGATCGCCTGGGCGGCGATGGCGGCGTCGATCACGCCCTCGCGCGCCAGCGCGCCGAGCGCCGCGACGGTGACGTGGTGGCGGTCGACCTCGAAGAAGCGGCGCAGCTTGACGCGGAAGTCGCTGCGACCGTACCCGTCGGTGCCGAGCACGTCGTAGCGGCCGCGGACGAACGGGCGGATGCCGTCGGCGAAGGCGCGGACGTAGTCGCTCGCGGCGACGACGGGGCCCTCCCGCTCGCCGAGCTGCGTCTCGACGTAGGAGAGGCGGGGCTCCTCGGTGGGGTGCAGCCGGCTCCAGCGTTCCGCCTCGAGGCCGTCGCGGCGCAGCTCCGTGAAGCTGGTGACGCTCCAGACGTCCGCGCCGACGCCGTAGTCCTCGCGGAGGATGTCGGCGGCGGCGAGCACCTCGCGGAGGATCGCGCCCGACCCGAGGAGCTGCACCCGCGGGCCCTTGCCCTCGGCCTGCCGGATGACGTGCATGCCGCGCAGGATCCCCTCCTCGGAGCCCTCGGGGAGCGCCGGGTGGTGGTAGTTCTCGTTCATCACCGTGAGGTAGTAGAAGGCGTCCTCGCGGTCGGTGAGCATCCGCCGCAGGCCGTCCTGGACGATCACGGCGACCTCGTGGGCGAAGGTCGGGTCGTAGGCGCGGCAGTTGGGGATCGTCGCCGCCATCACGTGGCTGTGGCCGTCCTCGTGCTGGAGGCCCTCGCCGTTCAGCGTCGTGCGCCCCGAGGTGCCGCCGACCAGGAACCCGCGCGCACGGCTGTCGCCCGCCGCCCACGCCAGGTCGCCGATGCGCTGGAAGCCGAACATCGAGTAGTAGATGTAGAACGGGATCATCGGGACGCCGTGGTTGGCGTACGAGGTGGCCGCCGCGATCCACGACGACATCGCCCCCGCCTCGGTGATGCCCTCCTCGAGGATCTGGCCACCCTTGTCCTCGCGGTAGTACATGAGCTGCTCGGCGTCCTCGGGGCTGTAGAGCTGCCCCACCTGGCTGAAGATGCCGAGCTGGCGGAACATCCCCTCCATGCCGAACGTCCGCGACTCGTCCGGCACGATCGGCACCACGTGGCGGCCGATCCCCTTGTCGCGCACGAGCGTGGTGAGCACGCGCACGAACGCCATGGTCGTCGAGATCTGGCGGTCGCCGGTGTCCTTCAGCAGCGCGTCGAACGCCGACAGCGGCGGGATCTCCACCGACGGGGCGTCGGCGTGGCGGGCGGGCAGGCTGCCACCGAGCGCGGCGCGGCGCTCCCGCAGGTACGTCATCTCCTCGGTGTCGTCCGCGGGCTTGTAGAAGACGGCGTCGCGGGCCTGCTCGTCGGTGAGGGGCACGCCGAAGCGGTCGCGGAAGGCGAGCAGCGCCTCCTCGTTCATCTTCTTCTGCTGGTGCGTGATGTTCTGGCCCTCGCCGGCCCGCCCCATGCCGTAGCCCTTGATCGTCTTCGCGAGGATGACGGTGGGCTGGCCCTCGTGGTGCACGGCGGCGTGGTAGGCGGCGTAGACCTTGCGGGGGCTGTGGCCGCCGCGGTTGAGCGCCCAGATCTGGGCGTCGGTCATGTCCTTCACGCGCTCCTTCAGTTCGGGGTAGGCCCCGAAGAAGTGCTCGCGCACGTAGTCCGCGTCGCGTGACTTGAAGGTCTGGTACTCGCCGTCGACCGCCTCCTCCATGCGGCGCTTCAGCAGGCCGTCGTGGTCCTCGGCGAGGAGGGGGTCCCAGTTCTCGCCCCAGACCACCTTGATGACGTTCCAGCCGGCGCCGCGGAAGTTGGTCTCGAGCTCCTGGATGATCTTGCCGTTGCCCCGGACCGGCCCGTCGAGGCGCTGCAGGTTGCAGTTGACGACGAAGACGAGGTTGTCGAGCTTCTCGCGGCCGGCGAGGGAGATGGCGCCCATCGACTCGGGCTCGTCCATCTCCCCGTCGCCCATGAACGCCCAGACGTGGCGGTCGGCGGTGTCGGCGATCTCGCGCCCCTGGAGGTACTTCAGGAACCGCGCCTGGTAGATCGCCATGATCGGGCCGAGGCCCATCGACACGGTCGGGAACTGCCAGAACTCCGGCATGAGCCACGGGTGCGGGTACGACGAGAGCCCGTTGCCGTCGACCTCCTGGCGGAAGTTGCGCATCTGCTCGTCGTCGAGGCGCCCCTCGAGGTAGGCCCGCGCGTAGATGCCGGGCGAGGAGTGCCCCTGCATGTAGACGAGGTCGCCGCCGTGGTCGTCCGAGCGGGCGTGCCAGAAGTGGTTGAAGCCGATCTCGTAGAGCGTCGCCGCGGACTGGAAGCTCGCGATGTGCCCGCCGAGCTCCGACGACTCCTTGTTGGCCTGCAGCACCAGGGCCGCCGCGTTCCAGCGGATCGCGGAGCGCAGCCGGCGCTCGACGTCCTGGTCGTGCGGGATCGGCTCCTCGTCCTCCACGTGGATCGTGTTGACGTAGGGGGTGCTGTCGCTGACGGGCACGACCGCCCCGAACAGCCGGGCCTCGGTGACGACCCGGCCGAGCAGCTCGCCGGCGCGCTCCGGGCCGTACTCCCGCAGGATGTCGTCGACCGCCTCGAGCCACTCCTGGGTCTCGCGGGGGTCGACGTCCTGGGTGTCGTGGTCGTGGGCCACGGGGGCAGCGTAGCGCCGCCGGGCCGCGGGGACCCCGGCCCGGCGGCCCATCAGGTCGTGCGTGACACCAGCGTCCCGGCGGGGGCGGGGGGCGGTGTGTCGACCCACGGGATCACCTCGCGGAAGAACCGCCGGCCGACCAGCACGACGAACAGGGCGATGGCGATCGCGATGCCCGAGAAGATCAGGAGGGTGGCGGTGAGCCCGACGCCGTCGGCGAGGTAGCCGAGCGCGACGGTGGGGATCGTCCCGGCGTAGGCGCACATGTAGAGCAGCGACATCAGCTTGCCCCGTTCGCCGATCGGGACGATCGTGCCGCAGATGACGGTCCCCCCGTAGAGGATGAACCCGTTGCTCAGGCCGATCGCCGCGGAGGCGACGAGGACGACGCCGACGTTGTCGAGGGCCGACGACGCGACGATCAGCAGGGACAGGCTCGACGCGAGCAGCACCCCGATCGTCATGGAGAGCCGCGGCTCGAGGCCGCGGGCCAGGAACGGGGCGAGGCCGCCGAGCGCGAGGACCATGAACCCGATCGCGCCGATCACCGCGAGGTTCTGCACGTCGAGGGTCTCGGACACGAAGATCGGCACCACCGACAGCACGGTCCCCTCGACGAAGCTCATCATGAAGGTGGCGGGCGCGACGTAGGTGAGGAACCCGCGGGCCTGTCCGGCGGGCACGCCGATGCGGATGCGGAACGGCCCGGGCTCGGCCTTCCGCATGAGGGTCTCGGACGCCGTCGCGATGGCGACGATCCCGATGAGCATGAGGACGATGTGCCCCCAGAACGGGGTGTGGCGGGGGTCGGGGCCGTACTGGGCGGCGATCCCGGCGAGTCCCGGCCCGAGGCCGAACCCGAGGCGGAAGAACACGCCGGCGAGGGCGGCGGCGAGGGCCTTGCTCTCGACCCGGGCGTGGTCGACCACGAAGGCCGCGCCGACGCCGAGGAAGCCGCCGATGGCGAGGCCCTGCAGCACCCGGCCCGCGAACAGCAGCGGCACGCTCTCGGCGAGCGCGAACACCAGCGAGGCGAGGGTCATCAGGACCATCGCGGGGAGCAGCAGGCGCTTGCGCCCGAGGCGGTCGCTGAGGTTGCCCGCGATCAGCATCGTCGGGCAGACCGTGATCGTGTAGGTCACGAACAGCAGCGTCGCCGTGCCCGTCGAGATGCCGAAGTGCGACTTGTAGAGCGGCAGCAGCGGGGTGAGCGTGCTCGTGCCCATGGTGAGCACGAGCATCCCGATGAGGGCCTTCCAGGATCCCAGGGTCATGCGGGCCAACATACCAAACGGTCCAGTTCACTAAACGCGGCGGCCCTGGTACCGTCATGGAGTGGCGACCGCGCCGGAACCGACAACCGCACCCGAGGGGCGCCGGGCCGGGCGCCCGCGCTCGCCGGCCGTCGACGCCGCGATCATCGACGCGGCGATCCACCTGCTCTCCACCGAGGGATACGCCCGCATGAGCATGGACGGCGTCGCCAGCCGCGCCGGCGTGAGCAAGGCGACCCTCTACCTGCGCTACGCCGGCAAGGCTGACCTGGCGACCGCCGCCCTCGCCCACCTGCGCGAGACGGGCCGCCCCGCGACGACGGGCGACCTGCGGACCGACCTGCTGGCGCAGCTGCGCCAGGCGCGGCGCAACGCGGAGCGGGTGACGGTGATGGCGCTCGTCGGCACCTGCCTCACCGAGGAGCACCACACCCCGGAGCTGCTGCGGCTGTTCCGCGAGCGGACGTTGCAACCCCGGCGGGAGATCTACCGCCGGATGCTCGACGACGCCGTCGCCGCCGGCGCGGCCGACCCGGACGTCGACCGCGAGGCGGTCATCGACCTCCTGTCGGGCGCCTACCAGGCGCGGTACCTGTCGGGCGACGGGTTCCCCGACGGCTGGGAGGAGGGCGTCGTCGACACGGTGATGGCCTGTCTCGCTCCCCGAACCCCGGCGCGCGGGGACGGTGTCAGCGGGTGACGGTCCGGGTACCCCCGACGGGTGTGCGACACCCCGATGACGGCCCCGGCGGCGACCCCGTGGTGAGGCTCCGCGCCGATGAGCCGGCGTCACCGCCCGCCACCCGCCGCCTGGTGGAGTGCGTGGCCTCCGGCCTCGCCCGCGCCGGCTGGCCGACGGACGACCGCGACGACGTCGTCCTCGCCGTCGACGAGGCCGTCCAGAACGCGATCGAGCACGGCTCGGAGCCGCACGCGCCGGTCGAGGTGGAGATGGAGGCCGACGGCGACCGGGCGCACGTGCGGGTGCGCGACCGGGGCCGCCCCGGCGTCGCGACGCCCGCCCACCCCCCGACGGCGCCGGAACCCCACGAGATCCGTGGTCGGGGCCGGGTGATCATGGCCGCCATCGCCGACGACGCCCGGTGGCACCATCGCGCGCCCGGCACCGAGGTGGAGCTGCGCTTCTCGCGCCTCCCCCCGTGCGACGGGGATCACCAGGAGCGGGTCAGCCCCCCGTCGATCAGGAGCGACTGCCCCGTCACGTAGCGGGCGCGGTCGGAGCACAGGAAGACGGCGGCGTCGGCGACCTCGGCGGGCGTGCCGAGCCGCCGGGCGGGCACGGTGTCGTGCGCCGCCCGCTCCGCCGCCTCCAGTGAGCCGTGGTTGGCGACGAGGCGGTCGGTCTCGATCCGCCCCGGCAGCACGGCGTTGAACGTGACGCCGTCCGCGGCGGCGGTGTGGGCGAGGTGCTTCATGGCGGCGAGCAGTCCGGGGCGGTTCGCGTTCGAGAGCTGCAGGCCGCCGATCGGCTCGCGCGCCGCGCTGGACGACACCGCCACCACCCGCCCCCAGCCGCGCGCCCGCATGCCGGGGACGACCCGTGCCATCAGCAGCATCGGCGCGACGACGAGGGAGCGGTGGGCGGCCTCCCACTGGCCGGCGGTGAAGGCGAGCGGGTCGGACCCCGGGGGCGGGCCCCCGGTGTTGGCGACGAGGATCTCGATGGGTCCGAGGTCGCCCTCGACGGCGTCGATGAGGGGGTCGATAGTGGCGAGGTCGTCGCTGTCGAGGTGGTGGGCGCGTCCGCCGATGGCGGCGGCGAGCTCCTCGAGCGCCTCCCGCGACCGCGCCGCGACGGCGACCCGCGCGCCCTCGGCGGCGAGGCCCTCCGCGATGGCGCGGCCGATGCCGCGCGACGCCCCGGTCACCAGCGCGACGCGCCCGTCGAGTCCGAGATCCACGGCCCGACCCTACCCCGGCGTGCCGAGGCGCGCCGGTGGCGGGGCCTCGTATGGTGGGGCGGATGCGCATCGCGACGTGGAACGTGAACTCGGTGAAGCAGCGGATGCCGCGGCTGCTGCCCTGGCTCGACGAGCGCGGCCCGGACGTGGTGTGCCTGCAGGAGACGAAGCTGGCGGACGCGGCGTTCGCCGAGCTGCTCGACGGGGAGCTGGAGGCGCGGGGGTACGCGGTCGCCGCCCACGGGCAGGGCGGGTGGAACGGCGTGGCGATCCTCTCCCGCGTCGGTCTGGACGACGTGGTCACGGGCCTCGCGGGCGCGCCCGACTGGGAGGGGCCGGAGGCCCGGGCGCTCGCGGCGACCTGCGGCGGGGTCCGGGTCCACTGCCTCTACGTCCCGAACGGGCGCAAGCCGGACTCGGACCACTACCGGTACAAGCTGGAGTGGCTCGCGGCGCTGCGCGAGGTGGTGGCGGCCGGCCCGGACGACGCGATGGTGGTGGGCGACATGAACATCGCCCCCGCCGACGCGGACGTCTTCGACCCGGACGCCTACGTCGGCCAGACCCACGTGACGCCGCCGGAGCGCGCCGCGCTCGCCGAGCTGATGGCGCTGGGGCTGCACGACGTGGTGCGGGAGCGGTGGCCGTCGGAGCGGATCTTCACGTACTGGGACTACCGCGCCGGCATGTTCCACAAGGACCTCGGGATGCGGATCGACCTGGTCCTCGCGTCGGCGCCGGTCGCGGAGCGGGTGCGGGCGGCGTGGGTGGACCGCCAGGCGCGCAAGGGCACGGGGCCGAGCGATCACGCCCCGGTGATCGTCGACCTCGACGTGGCGCCCGACGGCGACATCGGGCCGGTGGTGCCGCCCCCGTCGGCGAAGCCCGCGCGGCGCGGCTCCGCCCGGTTGCCCCAGGCCGAGGGGCCGTAGCCGCCGGGACCGGGTACCCCCGGCACCGGCCGGCCGGTCCGCTACCCCGAGGAGGCGTCCCCGGCGCGCAGGAGGCGCTCGGACGCGACGGGGGCGAGGTGGTGGCCGGCGGCGACGAGGGCCTCGGCGAGGAGCACCCGGTCGATCTGCCCCTGGTACACCGGCACGCCGACCTCGTCGGCGGCGTTGACGACCACGTCCGGCTCGACCTCGAGCAGCGCGGCGATCTGGTCGGGGGTGAGGTGCACGGCCACGGGCGATCCCTCCGGGTGGTTTCTCTCTGGCCCGTCGCAGGATGCCACCCGGGGAGGGCCCCGTCGCGACCCCGGGGCCCGGGAGTCCGTCAGAATGCCCGTGGGCCGTTAGCTCAGCTGGTAGAGCAGGGGACTTTTAATCCCAAGGTCGTCGGTTCGAGCCCGACACGGCCCACTCCGAGACCGCCTCGGCCCGTCCACCTCAGCCCGTCGCCGGTCCACATACGCTGAGTCGGTGCCGGTACCCCCCGCATCTCGGAGGCTTGGTACACGCCCGCTAAGGCGATGGTGCGGGGGACTGCTCTTTCCCCAGACGGACATCCCAGATCACCGCGATGACCCACGCGATGCCGGCGAACATCGTCAGATAGAGGCCAATAGCTGCTGCGCCGTTCATGTCCGCCAAGCCGATGAGCGCGGTGATCACGGCGGCGATGCCGGAGACGATGAGCATGGGCTTACGGCCGAGTCGCCCGCCGGCAGCCCCGGCATTGAGCGCGAGGACCGCGAGGCCGACAAGGGCGCAAACGAGGGTGATCGCACCGTCGCCCTCGATCCCCCTTGCGCTGATGCCAAAGATCGAGACCCATGGCAGGAATGCGCTGATGGCAACGACGATCATCGAGCCGCCGGCGAGCTTCTGTGGCGGGCTGAGCGTGAACATGATCCATTCTCCGTGCAGGGGACGAGGGGGAGAACCTAAACAGCGCTGGGACGCCATGCGGATAGTTCCTGCCGCCGTTCGTTCAGGTGATGCGCCTGCGTCGCCTAGCAGCCTGCCTAGCCGCGCTTCAGGTTCGTCCCGCAGCCATTGCGCTTCAAACGCTTTGATAGCGAGGGCGCCAAGTCCCAGGGTTGCCCCGGCCGTCCCCACGCGCCTCGCTGCACCCGGGAACCGCTTCGCGGCGGCGATCAGCAGTTCGGCGGACGGTGATGCAGCCACGTCGACCGATCCCCCGAATCGACGGGGCGCTGTCGGTCGCGACCCGCGCCGCGCCGCGGACACGGGTCCCGGTGGGCTCAGAAGTCGTCCGGCCCCTCCGGGTCGAACAGGGTCGAGTTCTCCGGGAGTTGACCGGGGGCGTCGAACTCCCTCCCGAGGAAGTCCTGGTAGGCCACCAGGCCGGGGAACTCCCGCTCGAAGACGACCTGGCCGCCGATGCGCACCCGCACCGAGCACCGGATGTTCCGGCCGTCCCTCTTGTCGACGATGAACTCCGTGTAGCCCATCTCGCCGCCGCCGACCTGGAAGTCGATGTGCTCCATCCGGAACTCACCCGGCGGCGTGGCGAGGGCGAGGAGGCCCATGTCCTCCGTCGAGGCGAAGCGGTCTCCCCCCTCGGCGGCGTCGGTCCCCTTCTTCACGGGGTGGGCGTGCCGCAGCACGATCAGGCCCTCGGCCCGGATGGAGCGGAGCTCGATCGAGTTCGGCCCTCCCTGGACGACGTGGTAGACGCCCGTCCCGGGATCGAACACGAGGGCGCACTCGTGGAGCGGTGCCGCCTTCAGCACGTCGCGGTAGAGCACCTTCGCCTCGTGGAGACTGTGGGCGTCGACCGTCGAGGTGAGCCGGTCACCGATGCGCGGGCGCACGCCCGGCGGGCGGGGCGGGGCGGTCGACTCGCCCGGGAGTCGTCCGCTCGCCGGACGGCGCGGCGCCGCGCCCGCGACCGGCGCCGCGCCGCCGCCGGGCCCCGCCGGGCCGAACGCCGTGAGCGGTGCGGGCCCCCCACCCGACTCGTCGGCCAGCGCGTCGCGTCGCGCCGCCGGGGCGGTCACCCGGTCCTCCAGCGCGCGCAGCTGGTCGAGCGCGTCGTGATGCTCGGCGACGAGCTCCGGGTCGGGCTCGCGGCCCGCCGCCACCTCGGCGACGACCTCGTCGTTGACCTGTCGCTCCCACTGGCGGACGTGCTCGAGGGCGACCGCGGCCATGTCGGCCTGACGCTCGATCTCGACGGCCCCCGCCTCGGCCTCGGAACGGTCACCGACCTCGTAGGCGCGGACCTCCTCGGGCAGCGCCCGGTATGCCCTCCGCGCCTCGGCCCACTGCTCGTCGAGCGCCTGCCGCTCGTGCAGGTCCGCGGGATCGGCGTGGGCGTCCCCGCCGGCGGCCGCGATGCGGGCATCGACCGCCGCCCGCATGTCGGCCAGCACCTCGCGCCCGGCGAGGAGCTCCTCCCTCCCCGAGGGGCCGTAGACGCTGTCCCAGAAGGCACGCGCGTCGCCGAGCTGCTGCCCGGTGAGCGGGCCGTCGCGCCCGACCGCCGCGACCGCCTGTTGCGCGATGTCGAGCGGGATGCCCATGTCGGCGACGATCTGCGTGGCGTCGTGCCCCTCGCCCGCCCGCATCCGGGCCATGTCCCACCATTGAGCGGCGTGCTCCAGCTCGTGACGGGCGAGACCGCCGAACTCCGCCGCGTCCCGGGTGGGGAGGGACGCCTGGTGGAGGTAGTCCGGGTGGATGGAGAGCGTCCAGGTCGGGAAGTCGAAGACCGCCCCGTTCGCGTTGGAGGCCTCCCCCTCCGCCACCCTCACCGGCGGGATGTCGCGCGGCGCGAGGACACGGTCGACGATCGGCGCCATCGCGGTCAGGCGGCCCTCGACGTCGAGCCCCGGCCAGTGGCTGCCGAGCTGCTCCATGCCGTCGGCGAGGTCACGCGCCTCCCTCCGCGCCGGGCCGGACTCGGGCCGGGTGCCCACGGCGACCTGGTCGGCCGCGGCGGCGGGCGCGTCGGCGGCGGGCACACGGGGTGCGGCGTCGGGCAGGGCGCCGGGGTCGGACACCGCGGCCGGACCGTCGCCGGCGGGCACGACGGCCGGGAGGTCGGCGGCGGGAGCGGGGCCGTCGGCCACGGGGGCCGGGGCGTCGCCCGCGGCGGGGAGGGCCTCTCCCCTCGCGGCGCCGGGCGGGCGCTTACCGAGCTTGCCGACCTGGTTCATGGCCAGGCCCTGGGCGATGTTCACCCACGTCAGCTGGTTCTCGCCGGTCACCGCCGTCGTGAGCGCGGCGCCGCCGACCACGTTGCCGCCCTCCGTCGCCGCCCTCAGCACGATGCCCGCCTCGTCGGCCATCTGGGCCGCCGCCGCGCCCTGGCGACCGAGCCCGACCGCGACGCCGGCCTGCTCCGCCGCCTCACCCGCGGCCTTCGCCGTGCGACCCGCCACCTGGGAGCCGATCGCCCCGACGAACTCCTCGCCGAGCCTGCCGCCGATGGCGCCGGTGAGACCGCCGATCACGTCGCCCTTGAAGCGGTCGAGCGTGTAGTCGTCGCCCCAGATCATCATGTTCGTCGCGACGCTCGCGCCGATGTTCATCGCGGTGCTGGCGATGAGCCCACCGCCGCCGGGCAACGCGATCGCGAGGGCGATCTGCACCGCGAGCGCGACGGCCGAGCGCAGCTGCTCGACCATCCGCGCGTTCTCCTCCTCGTACGCGGAGGCGTCGCCGGTGAGGGCGGCGCGCACGCGGCGCATCTCGGCCAGGATGACCTGGGGAGGCCGGCCCTCCGGGTCGTGGCGGTCCCACTCGGCCTTCAGCGCCGTCAGCCGGGTGGCCGACTCGTTCATGATCACCTGGGTCTCGGGGTCGTCGCCGACCTCGCGCAGCGACCCCATGGCGCCGGAGTTGGCCTCGGTGACCTCCACCTCGCGGCCTCCGCCGGCCGCGATCCAGTCGACCTCCTGCTGCCCGTGCATCCCCTGCCTGAGGGGCTTCGTGAGGGCCTCCTCGGCGCGCGCCGCGTCGCGGCCGCCGAGCAGGGCGCCGGTCATCCTCTTCGGCATCCTCGCCGCCGCGTCGGAGCCGTAGACGCCGAAGAGCACCGAGCGCAGGGGGACACCCCGCTTGGCCTCGTAGGCCTGCGACAGGCGCGTCACCGCCTCCTGGTTCGGCTGGCGGTCGAGCACCGCGGTGATGCCCGCGGCCTTGCGCGTGCGGATCGCGATGTCGAGCTCGTCGATGTCCTGGAGCTTCCCGCCGCCCTGGACGAGGGCCGTCATCAGGTCGGTGTTGTGCGCATCGGCGCTGTCGACGATCTGCTGCCAGCTGCGCCCCGATCCGCGCATCCCCTCATAGGCGTCGATGAAGGCCTGCGTGTACTCCTTCGCCTGCGCGTCGACCGCCCGCTCGAGGGCGATCGGGCTGGTCAGGGCGAGGCGCTCGGCCTCCGGCACCGACGGATCGGAGGCGCGCGCCACGACGTCGTGCTGGGCCTGCGGACGGAACCCGCGCAGGAGCGGGGTGATCTTGTCGGTCCTCGTGGTGCCCTCGAGCTCCATCTGCAGGAGCTTCGTCGCCGCCGCATGCACGAGGGTGCCGTCGACCGTGGCGACGATCGCCAGGCCGCCGACCGGGCCGAGCGTCGCGTAGAGCGTCGATCCCAGGGTCTGGCCCGGCTCGGCCGCCTTCACGTCGAGGATCGCGTCGAGCCGCTCGCTCACGGCCTGGTCGGCGGTCCTGCCGGCGTTCGCGGGGTCGGCGATCGCCTCCTGCCGGTTCATGTCGAGGATGCCCTGGATGCCCTTCGCCAGCGCGTCGCGCTGACCGGCCACCTTGTGGGCCTCCCAGGGGTCGCGCTCCTTCGACTTCAGCGCCTCGATGGCCAGGCGCTTCTCCTCGATGGCGATCGCGTCGGCCACCGCCCGGTTGCCGAGCCGCAGCTGCAGCACCCGGTTGCGATGACCGGGCCTCGGGAGCTTGTCGTTCAGGACCGTGTCGAGATCGCGGCCCTGCGCGGACGCGAAGACGGCGTAGAGCCGGTCGAGCTCGGCGGGGTCGCGGCGGTGGAGCGCGCAGATCCGCTCGCGGTCGGCCTCGCCGACGTCGCCGGTGAGCAGCTGCGCCAGCTCGGCCGCGTCAGCCGCGAGGCGGCCCTCGGTCCCCCCCTCACCGGGCGTCTCGGCGCGCGAGCCCTTCATGAGCCCCGCGATCCGCCGGTTCCAGTCGGGCCGGCGGGTCAGCACGCTCGGGTACCCCGACTCGCCCTTCCCGAAGAGGTCGTCCTCCAGCGTCCGCTTCCCGCCGGTCTCGAGCTGCGAGTAGAGGGCCTTGATGCGATCGATCTGCGCCGGCGTGCGGCCCTCGAGGGCCTTCACCACCGCCTCGGCGTGGATGCTCCGCACCACGATCGGCCGGCGTGTCCAGCCGGTGTCGCCCTCGAACCCGTCGACCTCGGTGTCGGACTGGTCGATGGCCCGGCGCAGGTCGTTGACGAGGGCGTCAGGGTTGAAGTCGGCCTCGTCGACGCTCGACGGGGCCGCCCGGCGCGCGACCACGCGTCCGAAGGCGCGGTTGCCGATCGCCTCCTGGAGGAGGAGCAACCCCGACGCCCGGTGACGGTCGTCCGACCCGGTGCGCCCGGGTGCGGCGGGGCTCGGTGTCCGGACGCGCGCGCGCACGGCGCCTCCTAGCCCCCCGTGGCCCCGCGGGGGCCGCGCGTCGCTCCCGAGCCCATCCCCCGACGCTAGCCCCACCCCGGCGACGGGCGCAAGGGGCGGGCTGCCCACACGCCGCACTCCGCCCGGAGCAACGTGCCGCCTCCGGGAGGGCGGGGTCGACCTACCGAAGGCCCTCGAAGGCGATGTCCAGAGCGGCGTCGATCTGGGCGGTCTCCAGCGGCCGCGTGTGCAGCAGCAGCCGGTAGTAGATCGCGCCGTACAGCATGTCGATCAGCGCCTGCGGGTCGGCGTCGCCGCGGATCTCGCCGCGCTCCACCGCCCGGGCGATGCGCTCGTGGCACGCGACGGTCGCCGGCGCGATGACCTGCTCGAGGTGCGTGCGCGACAACGCCGGGTCGGACTGCGCCGCGGCGACCAGCCCCTGGTACACGGGGCCGACCTCGGTCGACCCGAGCAGGTGCGTGACGCCCCTCATCTGGGTGCGCAGATCCTCGAGGAGGTCGCCGGAGTCGGGGAACTCGACGACGCTCGCGAGGCTCTCGTCGAGGGCCTCCAGCGCGACGGCGCCCTTCGACGGCCACCAGCGGTAGATCGTCTGCTTGCCGACGCCGGCGCGCCTCGCGATCGCCTCCACCGAGACGCGGTCGTACCCCAGCTCACCGATCAGGGAGATCGTCGCGGCCAGGATCGCGCGGCGGGAGCGCTCGTTGCGGCGGGAGGGATCGGGTTCCGGGGTCACCGCGGACGACTGTAGCAGCGAGACGGGACGACTCGTCTTGACACGAGACGGGACGGTTCGTATCGTCGCGCCATGACGACGACACAGACGACCGACACGGTCCCCCTCCGGTCCCCGGGTGAGCCGTCGGGCACCGCGGTGCAGGTCCGCGGGCTGCGACGCACCTACGGCCACGGGTCCTCGGCCTTCGAGGCTGTCCGCGGGGTGGACCTCGACGTCCCGGCGGGGTCGATCACCGCACTGCTCGGCACCAACGGCGCCGGGAAGACCTCGATCCTCGAGGTGATCGAGGGGCTCGCCCCGGCGACCGCGGGCGAGGTCCGCGTGCTGGGGCTCGACCCCGTCACCGACCGCTCCGTGTTGCGCCGTCGCCAGGGGGTGCTGCTGCAGCGCAGCGGCTTCTCGGCGGACCTGACGGTGCGCGAGACGCTGCGGATGTGGGGCGCGACGGTCACGTCGCCCCGCCCGGTGGACGAGATGCTCACGCTGCTCTCGCTCGAGGAGCGGGCCGACGTCCGCATGCTCGCCCTGTCCGGCGGCGAGACCCGGCGGGTCGACCTGGCGTGCACGTTGATGGGCGACCCGGAGCTCGTGATCCTCGACGAGCCCACCACGGGGCTGGACCCCGAGAGCCGGCGCGAGGTGTGGCGCCTCGTCACCGACCTGCGGGACGGCGGCGCGACGGTGCTCCTCACGACCCACTACCTCGATGAGGCGGAGGCGCTCGCCGACCGGCTGGAGATCATGCACGGCGGCCGGATCGTCCGGTCGGGGACGCCCCACGAGATCGCGGCGGGGCACCCGTCGACCATCAGCTTCGCCGACGTCACGGGGCTGCCCGACGACCTCCGCGGCGTCCGCCGCGTGCGCCGCGAGCGGGGACGCACGACCCTCGAGACCGACGCCCTGCAGGCGTCGCTGTCCGACCTGCTGGCCTGGGCCGCCCGCGACGACGTCGCGCTCGACGACCTCGACGCGCGCAGCCCGAGCCTGGAGACGGTGTTCCTCGCGATCGCCGACGGCCGTGACCCGGCCGCCGTCCCGCCGCCGGATGCCGCCACCGACATGAACGGAGCCCCGCGATGAGCACGTTGACCGGTCGCTTCTCGTTCCGGCGCACGGCGAGCCTCGCCCGCTGGAACGCCGCCCTCCTGACGCGCAACCGCCTCGCCTTCGTCTACGCGGCCGTGCTGCCGCTGGCGCCCCTCGCGCTGCTGTTCAGCGGCGACCGCGGCGACCCGTCCGTCGGCGCGGGCGCCATCGTCACGATGCTGCTCGTCGTCGGGCTGTTCCCCGTCTACTACAACGTGCTCTCCCAGTTCGTGAACCGCCGCGACGAGCTCGTGCTGAAGCGGATGCGGACCGGCGAGACCCGCGACGGCGAGCTGCTCGTCAGCATCGCCCTCCCGGGGGTGGTGAGCGCGCTGGCCCTCTGCGCGCTGGCGATCCCCATCGCCATCGCGCTCGGTCAGTCGGCGCCGCTGAACCCCGTCCTCTACGCCGCGCTCGCGGTGCTCACGGTCACCATGTTCGCGGCGTTCGCCTACTGGACGGCGGCGTGGACCCGGAACGCCGAGGCCGCCCAGCTGACCAGCCTCCCCCTGATCCTCCTCGCCTCCGTCGGGCCGATGACGAGCACGATCCCCGACATGCCGGACCTCCTGAGCGACATCCTGTCCCTCACGCCGGGGGCGGCGATGGCCGACCTCGTGAGGACCGGCTGGTTCGGCTTCGACGGGCCGGACGCCACGGAGGCCACGCTGACGTCGTCCGGCACCTGGGGACCGGCCGTCGCCCCCCTCGCCGTCATGGTGGCGTGGACGGTCGTGGCCCTTGTCCTCGCCCGCCGCTCGATGAGGTGGGAGCCGCGCACCTGACGCGAGCTCTCCGGTGGCCGGCGCCGTGCCGCGGCGGATAGCCTTGACCCCGGCGGCCCTCGGACGTCGAGCGGGAGATGAGTGGGGTCAGGACCGGGATGAGCTCCACCGGCGCGGCCGACGCCACGGGCCGGCGCGCGGATCTCCTCGAGCGGGAACGGGAGGTGGCGGCGCTCGACGGGATGCTGGCCGACGCCGGAGCCGGGACCCCGGGGCTCGTCGTCGTCGAGGGGCCGGCCGGCATCGGCAAGAGCCGCCTGATCGACGAGCTCCGCGCCCGGGCCCGTGAGCGGGGCTTCCAGCAGCTCGTGGCCCGTGCCGGGGAGCTCGAGCGGGGCTTCCCGTTCGGCGTGGTGAGGCAGCTCTTCGAGCCGCGCCTCGCGTCGCCCGATGAGCGCGAGCGGCTGCTCGAGGGGGCGGCGGCCCCGGCACGTCCCGTGTTCCGCTCCTCGGACACCGCCACCGGCGGTGACGGGCGTGACACCTCGTTCGCCGCGCTGCACGGGCTGTACTGGCTCACGGTCGACCTGGCCGACGAGCGGCCGGTGCTCGTCGTCGTGGACGACCTGCACTGGTGCGACGCGCCGTCGCTGCGTTTCCTGGCGTTCCTCGCCCGCCGCCTCGAGGGCATGCGGGCCATGATCGCCGTGGGCCTGCGGAGCGCCGATCCCGGCACGGACCCGGCCCTGATCGGCGATCTGGTCGGCGGCTTCGGCGCCGTGGCCGTGCGCCCCCGTCCGCTCGGCTCCGACGCGGTCGCCGACCTCATCGCCGCGCGACTCGGCGCGGCCCCCCATTCCGGCTTCACCGCGGCGTGCCGGGACGCCACGGGGGGCAACCCGCTGCTGCTCGGTGAGCTGCTGGCGGTCCTCGCCGCCGACGGCGTCGCCCCCACGGAGGCCGATGTGCCCGCGGTCGGTGCGGTCGGGCCGCGGGCCGTCTCGCGCACGGTGCTCCCGCGCCTGCGCCGCCTCCCCCCGGAGGCGGCGGCGGTGGCGCGGGCGGTGGCGGTGCTCGGCGACGCCCCCCAGCTGCCCCACGTCGCCGCGCTCGCGGGGATGGACGAGCGGGCGGCGGCCGGTGCCGCGGCCGCCCTGGCGGAGGCCGAGATCCTGCGGGCCGAGCCGCCCCTCGGCTTCGTCCATCCACTGCTCCGGGACGCCGTCTACCGGGAGCTGCCCCCCGGACGGCGCGAGCTGTGCCACGCCGACGCCGCACGGCTGCTCGCCGACGCGGGGGCGCCGCCGGAGGAGGTCGCCACCCACCTGCTCATCGCGCCCCGCCGCGGCGACCAGCGGGTGGTGGATGCGCTCGCCGCCGCCGCCGACTCCGCGCGGCGGAAGGGCGCGCCCGAGACCGCCGCGACCTACCTCGCGCGGGCGCTCGAGGAGCCGCCCACACCGGACCGGCGGGGCGCGCTGCTGCTCGCACACGGCCTCGCCGCCGCGTCCGTCGACGCGCCCGCCGCGGCCGGGAGCCTCGCCGCGGCATACCGCGAGCTCGAGGACGACCGGCTGAGGGCGCAGGCCGCCGCCGTCCTCGCGCAGTGCCTCCTCTTCACCCGGCCGCCCGAGGAGGGCGTCGCCGTGGCGAGGCGGGCCGCCCGCGAGGTGCCGGCCGAGCACGCCGAACTGCGCCGGGGGCTGGAGGCGATCGAGATCATCGGTGCCATGTTCGGCGCGCCCCGGGACGCGGGGGGCGGCCCCCCGGCACCGACCCGGAGCCCGCGAGGCATCGACGGGCACGGGGGGACCGGCACGAAGATGCGGGCCGCCGCCACCTCCTGGGACCGGGCGTTGACCGGCGGGAGCGCCGCGGAATGCGCGGAACTGGCCCGGGAGGCGCTCGACGGCGGCGGGCTCGCCGCAGAGAGCGCCTTCCTCGCCGCCGCGGCGGTGGCGACCCTCATCCTCGTCGAGAGCGACCACGCCTTCGCGGCGCTCGACGAGATCGAGGTCCACGGCCGCCGCAACGGGTCGCACTTCGCGGTCAACGTCGCCCACTACTGGCGCGGCCGGGCGTGGCTCTGCCGCGGCGAGCTGAGCGACGCGGAGACGTCGCTGCGCACGGCGATCGAGGTGGCGCGACTCTGGGACGGCGACGTGAGCTGGGAGGTCTCCGAGCTGACCCGGGCACTCGTCGCGCGCGGCGACCTCGCCGGCGCCCGCGAGCTCCTCGAGGGCGCGCCCGTCCTCGCGCCCTACTCCGATCCCGCCCACTCCGTGCGTCGTGCCCGGGTCGAGCTGCTGATCGCCGAAGGGCGCCCGGACGAGGCGCTCACGGCGGCGGACGCCTATGAGGCCCACCTGGGGCGGATCGACAACCCGGCCTTCGCGCCGTGGCGGTCGCTCCGGGCCGAGGCGCTCGACGGACTCGGCCGGACCGCCGACGCCATCGCCCTCGTGGAGGCCGAACTGCCGCTCGCGCGCTCCTGGGGGGCCGCGGGACCCCTCGGGCGCGCGCTGCGCGTCCTCGGCACCCTCGAGCGCGGACACGGCCGCGACCACCTGCACGAGGCCGTCTCCGTCCTCGCCGGATCGACCGCGCACCTGGAGCACGCGAGGGCCCTCCTCGCCCTGGGCGCCGCGCTGCGGCGGGGACGACGACCGGCCGAGGCGCGCGAGCCTCTGCGCAGGGCCCTCGAGCTGGCGGACCGCGGCGGGGCCGGGGACGTCGCCGCGCGGGCACGCGCCGAGCTCCACGCCGCCGGCGCGCGCCCCCGGGTGACGGCGTTGACCGGCCCGGCGTCTCTCACCCCCAGCGAGCGCCGCGTCGCCGAGCTCGCCGCCGGCGGTCGCGGCAACAAGGAGATCGCCCAGATGCTCTACGTCACCCTCAAGACGGTCGAGGTGCACCTCTCGCATGCGTACCGGAAGCTCGGGATCTCCTCGCGGCGGGAGCTGGAGCGGGCCTTGAGCGGATAGGGCGGGCCGGAGGACGAAACCTCCGGGTCGACGTCATGGGTCGACCCCGATGCCCCGGCGCTCACGCGGGTCGAGGCTCCCGTCACCCCGACGAGAGGAGCCTCCGATGTTCACCGTGGACCGCCGGCACGCCGACAGCGCGACCGGCCGCATCGTCACCCCGGACGACCCCGACTGGGACGACGTCCGCCAGGCCTTCAACCTCATGGTCGACCAGCGACCGGCGGCGGTCGCCCTGCCGACGGACGAGCGCCAGGTCGCCGGCGCCGTCCGCTTCGCCCGCGACCGCGGCCTGCGCGTCGCCCCACAGGCCACCGGGCACGGCGCCGGCCCGCTGGGCGCGCTCGACGACACCGTCATCGTGCACACCGCGGGGCTGGGCACGGTGTCGATCGACGCCCCCGCCCACCGGGTGCGGGTCGGCGCGGGGGCGAAGTGGAAGCAGGTCGCGCCGGGTCTCTCGCCCCTCGGGCTCGCCGCCCTCCACGGCTCGTCGCCGGACGTGGGGATCGCGGGCTACTCGCTCGGCGGCGGCATGGGGTGGCTTGCGCGCAGGTACGGGCTGCAGGCGAACAGCGTGACCGCGATCGAGCTGGTCACCGCCGACGGCCGGTTGGTGCGCGCCGACGGCACCCACGAACCGGAGCTGTTCTGGGCGCTCCGTGGTGGCGGCGGCAATTTCGGCGTGGTCACCACGATCGAGTTCCGGGTGTACCCCGTCGCCGAGTTGTACGCGGGGGCGCTCTTCTTCCCGTTCGCGCGGGCGGCGGACGTGCTGCACACGTGGAACGGCCTGGTCCCCGGCCTGCCGGACGAGATGATGTCCTGGGCGTCCCTGTTCCACCTACCCCAGCTGCCCGGCGAGCCGGAGCCTCCGCTCGGCGGCTCCTTCGCGGTCGTGATGGCGGCGTTCCTCGGCGGGGAGGACGAGGGCCGGCGCCTGTTGGGACCGCTGCGCGAGCTCGGACCGGCGCTCGACACCCTCGCCATGGTCCCGCCCGCCGCTCTCGGCCCCCTCGCCCTGGAGGATCCGGTCGAGCCGTTCCCGTTCCGGAGCGCCCACCAGCTGCTCGGCGACGTGCCGCCGGCCGGCATCGACGCCCTCCTCGCGGCCGCGGGTCCGGGGTCCGGGGCCGGCTCCGCGCTGACGATGGTGCAGCTGCGGCAGATGGGCGGCGCGCTGGCCCGCCCGGCGCCGGGCGCGGGGGCGCGCGCGACGCTGCCGGGCAGCCTCAGCCTGTTCTCGCTCGGGATCGTCGAGGACGACGCGTCCGACGGGGTCGTGCAGGACGCCCTCCGTGCCGTCCAGGGCGCGCTCGCCCCGTACCGCGTCGGCGACTACCCGAACTTCGTCGAGCACCCAGCCGATGCCAGCGCGTTCTTCGACGCCGGCACGTGGCGGCGCCTCCGCGAGGTCAAGGCCGCCCACGACCCGGCGGACCTCTTCCGGGGCAGCCACCACATCCCGCCGGCCGCCCCATGACGTGGGCGGGTCGGGCCGCCATCGTTTCCTCGTCCGGGTGGGGCCCCCGGCCTCACCCGGACGCGCCGCGCGCCTCGCGGTCGTCACCGGAGGCGATGGCCACGATCGTGATCTCCTCGCCCGTCCCGTCGAGGACGACGACGTCGCCGACGGCACCGCCCAGGAGGGCCCGGCCCAGGGGGCTCCCGCTCGAGAGGCGGCCCGTGCGAGGGTCCCCCTCGAGCGGGGTGACGAGCACGTAGCGGCGCTCACGCCCCCCGGCCCGCCGCACGTCGACGCGGTGGCCGAGGGCGACCCGGTCGGATCGGAGCTCGACGTCCGTGATGAGGCGGGCGGTGCGCAGCTGCTCCTCGAGCCGCCGGATCCGCGCCTCGATCCGATCCTGCTCCCAGCGGGCGTCGGAGATCTCGGAGTCACCGTCGCCACCGCCCGACTCGTAGGCGCCGTGGACGCGGCGCAGGGCATCCGGGCGGGACACCTCGACGAGGTGGGCGAGCTCGGCGTGCAGCAGGTCGAAACCCGGCTGGGTCAGACGGATCTCGAGCGTCATCTGGTCGTTCGGCGTCATGGGGCGTTGCCTCCTCGGGTCCCCGATGGGAAGGGGCGGGGCCGCCGGACATGCCCACGGCGGCCCGCCACCTGGATGATGGGCGGCGGGACGTCAACGAGTCCTCAACGTCCGCCGCGCAACGGCAACAGATCGTCAACGACCACCGCCCACGCCCACGCCGGGACCCCACGCCGGTCGTCGCCTACCATCGGGCGATGAGGACGACGACCCCACCGGACCCGTCCGCGGCATCGGGGCGGACGCGTCGGCTCGAGCTCCTGCTCGGCGTCATCGAGGCCCTCGAGTCGGAGGACGCACTCGGGCAGCGGATGGAGGGCGCGCTGCGCCTGACGCTGTCCACGGGCCTCGTCGGGTCCTGCGGGGTCGTGATCCCGGCCACCGCGCGATCCGTCGGTGTGCCGATGGGCCACCCGGTGCCGGAGGCGGCGCAGCGCGCCGCGGAGCGCGCCGCCCGCGAGGGGACGGAGAACCGGGAGCGCACCGGCGGGAGCGAGATCATCGGGATCCCACTGCGGGCCGAGGGGCGGGTGGAGGGTGCCGCGTGGTTCGCGGCGCCGTCGTTCCCGGCGGCAGAGGCCGCGCTCGCGCGCGACGTCGCCGACCGGCTCGCACGGGCCGTCGCCGGGGAACGGCACCGGCGGGAGCAGGTCGAGCAGGCGCGCGAGCTGCGCCGCAGCGACGCCCTGAAGACGGCGCTGCTGAGAGGCGTCACCCACGAGCTCCGGACCCCGCTCGCGGGCATCGCGAACGCCGCGGACGCCCTCATGGTGATCGACGACCCCCACGAGAGGGCCGAGATCCTCCGGGCGGTGATCGGGGAGACCCAGCGGCTCGAGCGCGTGGTGTCGAACCTGCTGGACCTCTCGCGGGTCGAGGGCGGGGTGCTCGCCGCCCGGATGGAGTGGTGCGTCCTCGAGGAGCTCGTCGGGGTGGGACTGCAGGCGTCGGCGGGCTTCCTCGACGGGATCGACGTGGGCATCGACATCCCGGACGACGCACCCCTCGTGCGGGCCGACCCCGTGCTGACGGAGCGGATCCTCGTGAACCTGCTGCACAACGCCGTCCGTCACGGCGCGCCGCCGGTGCGGATCGTCGGACATCGCACCGGCACGTCGCTCGAGGTCGCCGTCGAGGACGCCGGCCCCGGGGTGGATCCCCGGGTCCTCCCGACGGTCTTCGAGCCCTTCAGCCACCGGGAGGGGGTCGGCCTCGGGCTCGGGCTCCCGCTGTGCCTGCGCCTGGCCGAGGCCCAGGGTGGCCGCCTGGAGCACCGGACGGGGACGGGTGGCGGAGCCTGCTTCGCGCTGATACTCCCGCTCACCCCTCCCCCCGAGGTGGAGGGGTGACGACCAGCGCCCGACCGGTGCTCGTCGTCGACGACGAGCCCCTCATCCTCAGGTCCCTCAGCGCCAGCCTCGCGGCCGCCGGGTACCACGTCGCCACCGCCGTCGACGGACGGTCGGCGCTCGAGACCGCCGCCCTCCGCCATCCCGCCGCCGTGGTCCTCGATCTCCGTCTCCCCGACATCGACGGCGTCGAGGTCTGCCGGCGTCTGCGCGAGTGGACCGACGTCCCGATCATCGTGGTGTCCGCGCTCGACTCGGAGGTCGACAAGATCGCCGCGCTCGACGCGGGCGCCGACGACTACGTGACCAAGCCGTACTCGGCGGGCGAGCTGCTGGCGCGTCTGCGCGCGTCGTTGCGCCGTGTCAGCGAGTCGGTGGACGGCGCCGGGATCGTCCGTTTCGGGGAGGTCGAGGTCGACCTGGCGCGCCAGCAGGTGCTCCGGAGCGGCGTCCTCGTCCACCTGACGCCGACCGAGTACGAACTGATCGCGACGCTCGCCCGGCACCCGGGCAAGGTCCTCACCCACGCGATGCTGCTGCGGTCGGTGTGGGGGTTGGCGTACCAGGGTGAGACCCATTACGTGCGCGTCTACATGGCCCGCCTCCGGCGCAAGCTCGAGGAGGATCCCTCGCGTCCCCGGCACCTGGTGACCCAGTCGGGGATCGGGTACCGGCTGGTCACCGACGAGCTCCTGGCCCCGGCCGGCAGCCCGTAGGCTGCGTCCGTCGAAGGCGGGGGGTGGTCGATGAAGGTGCGGGAGATCATGTCGAGCCCGGCGGTGAGCGTGGCGCCCACCGCCACCGTCCGGGAGGCCGCCGCCCTCATGGTCCGGCACCGCATCAACTCGGTGGTCGTGACGGGCGAGGGCGGGGACCCGGCGGTCGTCGGCCTGCTCACCGAGACCGAGGTGGAGCTGGCGGAGACCGTCGTCCCGTTCGCCGTCCCGTCCGTCCGCGCCTCCCGGCTGGTGGACCTCTGGGCCCAGACCGCCGACCAGCTCCATGCGGCGCTCGCCGACGTCGCGGGCAGGCCCGTCGCGGAGGTGATGCGGACGTCCGTCGAGACGGTCGAGCCGGAGACGGACGTGTGGACGGCGATGACACGGATGGCCCAGCGCGACATCACGCGGATGCCGGTGGTGGAGGACGGCCGGCTGATCGGCCTCGTCGCACGCCACGACATCATGAAGATCATCGCGAGGCTGCCCGGCGACTGACCCCCGCAGCAGGGGCCCCGGCCCCGCGGGACCGCCCGGCGCGGCCGCGCGCGATCAGCCCGCGCGCAGCACCGAGACCCACTTGCCGAGCTTGACGTCGGCGACGTCCTCCCAGGTGTAGAAGTTCCGCTCCCCCCAGGCGCCGTACCCGGCGGCGGACGCGGGGTCGGCGACGTGCGTCTCGTAGACCTGCGCGAGGCCAGGGTTCCGTTGCGCGCGACGGTCGAACTCGGCCCTCGCGGCGCCGTCGAGCGCGCCCGCCGTCGAACCGTTCGGCAGGCCGTACCCCTTCGCCGACCGCAGCCAGAGGCCGAAGGGGTCGTTGATCGTGACGCCGTCGTCGCCGGCATCGACGATGGCGACGACGTGGCCGGAGCTGGTGAACGCCCCCTCCGCGGTGGCGTACGCCCCCTCCCCCAGCGCCGTCACGATCGGCGCCCACGCGTCGCGGGTGAAGACCCCGCCGTACGTCTCCGCCGCGTCCCCGCCCGTCGCGGAGTAGAGGGAGGCGACGTACTGCTGCGCGTTCGGGTCCTTGTAGTAGTGCCCGCCGTACGTCTTCGCCGCCCACGCCGCCCACGTCGCCGGGCTCCAGAAGTACCTCGGCGCCTCCGAGGTGGCCGTCGCCCAGTCGACGACCTCGAGCAACTCGATGACGAGCTCCTCCGTCTGCTCGTAGGTGGTCGCCCCCCCGCGCTCGCGGATCAGCTCGACCGTCCGGGCGCGCACGGCCTCCTCGTCGCCGCCGTGGAGGTCGATCAACGCCATCGTGAACGCCGTCGGGCTGCACGAGGCGTCACCCCCGACGTGGGCGCTCTCGTTGTCGCGCTGGCTCTTGTACGCGTCGCCGCGTTCGTGGCCGGGCTCGACCTCGAGGGGCACGTCGACGACGACCTCGGGCTGCTGGAGGTCACCGGGCACACCCCCTCCGTCCCCGCCGATGCCGAGGAGGTCGAGCACCGCCTCCCCCACCGCGCCCCCGCGGTCGCGGGCGAGGCCGAGGAGGTCGGAGCCGGCGTCGGCGACGTCCTGCAGCAGGTCCCCGCCCGCGGTGACGGCCGCATCGACGGCGCCGCCGATCGCCGTGAGCGCGTCACCGACCACCGAGCCCGCGGGCTCCGGGTCCGCCGCGGGGGCGGCGGGGGCCCCGGGGGCGGCGGTGGGCGCGGCGGGGGCGGGGGCGGCGGAGCCCGCGAGCGCCGGCCGGACGAGCGCCCGGCGGATCTCGAGACACTCCGCGGCGGGGCCGCTCCCCGGGGCGAGGCGCGTGCCGGCGAGCTCCGGGTGCCGGCGGAAGAAGACCCGGTCGGCGAGCACGTTCTCCCGGGACTCGCCCGCGGCGATCCAGCCGCTCACGAGCTCGGCCTCGCTCGTCGCCGCGACCGCCGCGGGCTGCCGGTGGAGCACCGGCGTCGCGGGGGACGGCCCGCCGCCGACCAGGCGCGCCACGGACCGGTTGCC
>LNFM01001070.1_pt1 | contig 63904 bp, 59 predicted proteins | sample 596031 | NCBI WGS metagenome assembly LNFM01 (sample SAMN04254537, study PRJNA301005) | activated carbon metagenome | isolation source: dual media filters at the Ann Arbor, Michigan drinking water treatment plant | place: USA: Ann Arbor
TCAAGGATTATCGCGAATAAATTCGCTCCTACAGGCAATTGATCGTTCCCACGTCGAGACGTCGAACCGTCCGCGTGGGCATGCATCCAGAGACGCTCCGCGTCTCGCCACAACGGACGCAGAGCGTCCACAGCGGGGTTAGCACACAGAGCGTGGGAACCATCGAAAACCATCGAAAGGCGCGCCCCGTGGGAGGGGCTTTAGCCGCGACGTTTTTAGCGCGCTCAAGGATTATCGCGAATAAATTCGCTCCTACAGGCAATTGATCGTTCCCACGTCGAGACGTCGAACCGTCCGCGTGGGCATGCACCCAAAGACGCTCCGCGTCTCGCAACAGCGTACGCAGAGCGTCCACAGCGGGGTTAATACGTAGAGCGTGGGAAGCATCAGAATCATTTGTATTGCCCCCCCTAACCCCGCCCTGGTGCACGCTAGGCTGCGCCCGCACCAAGCCTGTGCTTGAATAGTCGTACCTGACAACGAAAGCCGCTAAAAAGCGCGCTTTACCCGTGATTCTTTGTGCACTGTGCACAACAGGCTTTGTCAGCCGCGTGCGCGGTAAATAAATCGCCAACCTGGCACGCCCCCTGCTATCGCTGTGTGTCCTCAACCTGCGGAGCCGCGCCATGTCACAGCCTACCCTCGATAGCGATTACCCCTTGAGCGAGGTGCCCAGCAGCGCCCGCAAAGGCCTGTTTTCCACCGCCATCCTGCTGTTCGGTTTCACCTTCTTCACCGCCACCATGTTTGCCGGCGGCAAGATCGGCATGGCCTTCGACTTCACCACCCTGCTCTGGGCGGCGGTGATCGGCAACCTGCTGCTTGGCCTGTACGCCGCCGTGCTCGGCCTGATCGCCTGCCGCAGCGGCCTGAACTCGGTATTGATGGGCCGCTTCTGCTTCGGTGAAGTCGGCAGCAAGCTCTCCGACATGCTCCTGGGCTTCACCCAGATCGGCTGGTACGCCTGGGGCACCGCGACCGTTGCCATCGTCCTGGTCAAGATCCTCGGCCTGCCAGAAGGCCTGACCATCCCGCTGATGGTGCTGTTCGGTTTCGGCTTCTGCCTGACCGCCTTCGTCGGCTACAAGGGCCTCGACCTGCTCTCGCGCGTCGCCGTGCCAGCCATGCTGGTGCTGCTGGTGGTCTCACTGTGGATCGCCACCCGCGACATCGGCGGCCTCGCCGGCCTGCTGGCGGTCGAACCCAAAGAGAGCATGAGCCTGAGCGTGGCCATCACCCTGGTGTTCGGCACCTTCGTCAGCGGCGCGACCCAGGCGACCAACTGGACGCGATTCGCCAAGAGCGGCCGGGTCGCGGTGCTGGCCAGCCTGTTCGGCTTCTTCATCGGTAACGGCCTGATGATCGTCGCTGGGGCCTATGGCGCCATCGTCTACCAGCAACCGGACGTGGTCGAAGTGCTGGTGCTGCAAGGCCTATCCATGGCGGCGGTGATCATGCTGTTTCTCAACCTGTGGACCACCCAGGACAACACCATCTACAACTTCGCCGCCGCCGGCTGCAACCTGCTGCGCACCGGCAAGCGCAAGACCGTGACCCTGGCCGGCGCGGCCATCGGCACCCTGCTGGCCATCGGCGGCATGTACGAGATGCTGATTCCCTTCCTGATTCTGCTCGGCTCGATCATCCCGCCGATTGGTGGGGTGATTATGGCCGACTACTTCTATGGCCACCGCGCACGCTACCCGACACTGGCCGACGCGCGCCTGCCAACGTTCAACTGGGTCGGCCTGGGCGCCTACTTTATCGGCGCGCTGAGCGCCTACGCCTCGCCCTGGGTCGCGCCCCTGGTCGGCATCGCTGTCGCCGCGCTGGCCTATGTCGCCCTGTTCGAGCTGCGCAAAGCCCTGGCCGGGCGCCGCCTGGTTGTGGGTGCATGAGCCTGACCGTCGCCGATGTGCTCGCCCTGCCCGGCCTAGCCAGCCTGCGCCTGCGCGCCGGGCAACGGGCGCAGGACAACCCGGTGCGTTGGCCCTACGTCGCCGAGAACGCCACCATCGCCGAATGGGTGATGGGCGGCGAGCTGGTGTTCGTCACTGGCATCAACCACCCGCGCGACGAAGCCAACCTGCTCCTGCTGGTGCACCAGGCCCATGAGCGGGCCACCGCCGGCCTGGTGATCCTTACCGGCGCCGAATACATCCAGGCGATCCCGGACAGCGTCATCGCCGAGGCCGAACGCATCGGCGTGCCGCTGCTCGAACAGCCCTACGACCTGAAGATGGTGGTAGTCACCCAGGCCATCGGCACGGCGCTGGTGCAAGCGCAGATGCTCGGCCGCTCGCGCCAGCATGTGCTGGAGCAGTTGCTCGACGGTGACTACCAGTCTCTGGAGGCCCTGTTGCAGCGCGCCGACAGCTTGCGCCTGCCGTTGCAGGTGCCGCGCCAGGTGGCGTTGTTCAAACTGCAGGGCAGCGAACGGCTGTTTCTCGAGCAGACGCCCGAGCAGGCCGAACAGACGCTGCAAACCAACCGCCAGCGCCTGCAGCAACAGGTGGAGCAGGTGCTGGCCGCGCACGGTGAGGCGCTGCCGCTGGTCAGCCAGGGCGAACACTGGATCGCCCTGCTGCAAGCCGCCGGGCATGCCGACGAGGCGCACAACCGGCGCAGCCTGATGCAACTGCTGGAGGCCCTAAACCCGCGCCTGGCGCCGCAACGCCTGTTTCTCGGCCTCAGCGTGGGCGGCCATGGCCCGGCGCAGTTTGCCCAGGCCCTCGGCCAGGCACGCCAGGCGCTGGTCGCCGCGCAATCGTTCCCCGAGCGCCTGGGGCTGTGCTGCTTCAACGAACTCGGGGTGATCGAACTGCTCGGCGCGATCCGCGACCGCAGCCTGCTCGACCGCTTTGTCGCCGATGTGCTGGGCGCGCTGATCGGCGATGATTCGCGCCACGACCCCATCCTGATGCCGACCCTGGAGGCCTGGTTTCAGGAGAACGGCAACCTGGCCCTGGCCGCCCAGCGCCTCAACGTCCACCGCAACACCCTGAGCCACCGACTGCAGCGCATCGAAGCGCTGAGCGGCTGCTCGTTCACCGATCCCCACGACCGCCTGAACATCAGCATTGCCTTGCTGATCTGGCGGCTGTCGTCCCCAAGGAGTTCCGCATGATCATCCACAACGCCCGCCTGCGAGGCCGCGACGGCCTGTACCGCATCACCCTGAACGGCGAGCGCATCGCCGCCATCGACGCCCAGCACGCCCTACATCCCCTCGCCGACGGCGACCTGGACGCAGCCGGCAACCTCGTGGTGCCGCCCTTCGTCGAGCCGCATATTCACCTCGACGCCACCCTCACCGCCGGCGAGCCAGCCTGGAACATGAGCGGCACGCTGTTCGAAGGCATCGAGCGCTGGGCCGAGCGCAAGGCCCTGGTTACCCATGAAGACACCAAGACCCGCGCCAAGAAGACCATCGACATGCTGGTCGACCACGGCATTCAGCACGTGCGCACCCACGTCGACGTCACCGACCCGACCCTGGGCGCGCTCAAGGCCATGCTCGAGGTGCGCGAGGAAACCCGCCACCTGATTGATATGCAGATCGTCGCCTTCCCCCAGGAGGGCATCGAGTCCTACGCCAATGGCCGAGCGCTAATGGAGCAGGCGGTGGAGCTGGGCGCCGATGTAGTCGGCGGCATACCGCATTTTGAAAACACCCGCGACCAAGGCGTGTCGTCGATCAAGTTCCTCATGGACCTGGCCGAACGCACCGGCTGCCTGGTGGACGTGCACTGCGACGAGACCGACGACCCGCAGTCGCGCTTTCTCGAAGTGCTGGCCGAGGAAGCCCGCGTGCGCGGCATGGGCGCGCGGGTTACCGCCAGCCACACCACGGCCATGGGCTCCTACGACAACGCTTACTGCTCCAAGCTGTTCCGCCTGCTGAAGATGAGCGGCATCAGCTTTATCTCCTGCCCCACCGAAAGCATCCACCTGCAGGGCCGCTTCGACACCTACCCGAAACGCCGCGGCCTGACCCGCGTGGCGGAGATCGACCGCGCGGGCATGAACGTCTGCTTCGGCCAGGACTCGATCGTCGACCCCTGGTACCCCCTGGGCAACGGCAACATCCTGCGCATCCTCGAAGCCGGCCTGCACATCTGCCACATGCTCGGCTACGAAGACCTCAAGCGCAGCCTGGACCTGATCACCGACAACTCCGCCCGCGCCTTGGCGCTCGGCGAGCGTTACGGGTTAGAGGTGGGTCGCCCGGCCAACCTGCTGATCCTCTCCGCGCCGGACGATTACGAAATGGTCCGCACCCAGGGCCACGCGCTGGTCTCAATACGCCACGGCAAACCGCTGATGCGCCGCACCCCGGCACAGATCGAACGCGCCTGATCACGTTCATTTTGTCGTAGGGTGGATGACGCTTTTTTCATCCACCATTGCGTCAGTCCAAGCGGTGGACAAGCTTCGCGTTGTCCACCCTACGAACTGAGGCACGCAACAGAAGTACCGTGGGAGGGGCTTCAGCCGCGACAACCAGTCAAAGGCTCGCGGCTAAAGCCCCTCCCACAAAAGCCACTCTCACAGCCCCTCCCTACTCCACCACCCGCACACTGGCGGTCATGCCGGCGCTGAGCGTCAGCCCTTCGGGAATCTCGTTCAACTTGATCCGCACCGGAATGCGCTGGGCCAAGCGCACCCAGTTAAAGGTCGGCTCGACATTCGCCAGCAGTTGCCCATCCGGGCTGGCGTTGCGGTCGGTGATGCCGCGGCTGATGCTCTCGACCTTGCCGCTGATCGCCTGCCCGGCGCTCATCAGCCACACCTCGACCGGCGCGCCGATACGCAGGCGCGGCAGTTTGGTTTCCTCGAAATACGCCACCACGTAAAACGATTCATCGGCCACCAGCGCCATCAGCGCCTGGCCGCTTTCGACGTGGTTACCCTGGGCCAGGGTCAGGTTGGTGACCTGGCCACTGCGTGGGGCACGCAGCTCGGTACGGGCCAGGTTCAGCTCGGCCAGCTTCAACGCCGCCTCGGCCTGCCGGTATTCCCCCCGGGCAATCTGCGTATTGATCTGCGCGTTGTCGAGCAGCTCGGCGCTGATCGCCTGTGGCCCCAGGCGCGTGCGCCGCGAGGCTTCGTGCTCGCGCAGCCGGAGCTGCTGGCGCCGGGTCTCGACCACGGCCTGCGCTTGCGCCACCGCCGCCTGATAGCGCTCGGCATCCAGGCGCAGCAGCAGGTCGCCGGCGCGCACCTGCTGGTTGTCATGCACCGCCAAATCAACCACCCAGCCCGAGACATCGGGCGCCAGGGTCATCACATCCGCGCGCACCCGCGCGTCGCGGGTCCAGGGTGAATACAGGTAGTGCTGCCACAACCAGCTACCGGCCAGCAGCGCGGCCAGTACCAGGGTCAGGGTAATGCCGACACGCAGGGTCGAACGCATGCCTTTCTCCTCGATTAACGTCCCAGCGCGGCCACCACGGCCGCCAATACACAGACATACAGGGCGCAGTCGAACAGCGCCTCGTGCCAGATCCAGCGCGCTGCGCCCACCCGCTGCAAGGCCAGGCGCAGCACGCCGGTCAGCAGCAACGCCAGCAGCGCGTAAAGCAACAAGGGGCTGAGCAGCACACAGCCCAGCGCCCATTCACGCAACCCCATGGTTCTCTCCTTTACGTGGGCCTTCGCACCACTGGCGCCAGCCCCGCTGCACATGCACCAACGCCGCGAGCGCCAGGCGCCGGTCGATACTCGGCGGCGCCTGTTCCAACGCCTGCTGCAACTGCGCCGCCACCTCATCGAGCGCCGTTGCCTGGGCCGCACCCGCGGGCGCGCGCAGCAGTTGCTCCAGGCGCGCCATAAAGCGCTGCTCGGCCAAGCCAAGCGGCGCATCGCCGGCCGCCAGGCAAGCGCGTAAATGCAGCAGCTCATCGCCCAGGTCGAGGCTGAGTAGGCCATCGTCCCAGCGGCTAGCGGTGCCGCCCGGCACCACCGGGTAATGCCGCGCCAGTAAAAGCAAACGATCAGCCATACGCCCGCCAAACCAGTTTTCCGCACCGCCCAAGCTCTGCCGGGTCAGCCGCGCCAGGTCCTGGCGTATCGCCTGCAACACCCGCCGGCCATGCCAGGCCGGGCTGCGCAGCAGCACCAGACGGAACGCCAGCACCGCACAGCCGACGCCGATCACAATCGCCAACGCCTCGTTAAGAAAGAACGCCACGTCGTAGCGCATGCTGTTTTGCGGCGCGCAGAGCACGATGAAATGCAGGCAAAACGAAGTGGCGCTTGCACCCGTGGCAGGCGATGCCATCAGCAGCGCCCCGCAAAACAGCGGCACACCCAGCACCAGGCACAGCATCACAAAACCGCTGACCTGCGGCAGCAGCACCTGGCCGGCGATAAAGGCGACCGGCAGCGCGACCGCGATGCCCTGCAAAAACATCACACCAATCTGCGGGGCGTTGTCGCGGCTGGCGAACAGGCTGCACACCACCGCCGCCAGCAACAAGGCACCGGATGCCGCCGGCCAGCCGGTGGCCACCCAGAACACCGCCAGCACGCCGAACGCCAGGGCACTGCGCAGGCCATACACCGCCGCACTCTGCCAATCCCGGTGCCAGGACAGCGCCGGCGGTGCGTGGCGCGGCGCCTGCCCAGCCGCCAGCGCCTGCACGCTCTGCTCAGCCTGCGCCACGCGCTGGGCCAGCAACGCCAAGCGCTCCAGATACACCTGCTGCACACCCACTCGCGCCGGCTCAACGGCTGCCTCGGCCAGGCGTGCGGCAAGCCCGGCTAGGTCAGCCGGCGCCTCGGCATCCAAAGCATGCAGCAGCATTTCGCGCCACGGGCGTAGCGCTTCGGCCTCAGCCGTATCGAGCAATTGCCACTGGCGCGCCGCCCCGCGCGCCAGGCGCAACATATTCAAAAGATCGCGGCTGAGCACCCGCACCGCCACCGCCCGCTGCCGCCCGCGCGCACCTTCAAACCAGGCGTGCTCGCGTTGGGCATCGACCGCCACGATACGTCCCAGCACCTCCAACAAACCCTGACGCGCCTCGGCCTCACCAAGAATCGCCAGCCGCGCCGCCTGGCGCCCCGCCTGCCAAGCCTGCTGCGCCTGGCCGACCAGTTGCCGCTCGACCCGCTGCGGCCACAGCACCGCGCTGACCAGGGTGGCGCAGAGAATGCCCAGGGAGATTTCAGTGCAACGCGCCACCGCCTGATCGAACACCGTCAGCGGCGCGGCAATCGCCGGCAACCCGATAATCGCCACGGTGTAACCCGCCAGCACAAACGCATAAGCCCAGGCACTGCGCAGCAGCGTCGAGGCCGCCGTACACAGCCCCAGCCAGAGCGCCAGCACCAACAGAAACAGCTCCGGCGCCTGGCCGAACAGCGCCATAAACACCACCGCCATCACCGTCCCGACCACGGTACCCAGCAAACGCGCCAAGCCCTTCTGCACCACCATGCCGGACAACGGCTGGGCAACGATAAACGCGGTCATCAACGCCCACTGCGGCTGCTCCAAACCAAACCGCATCGCGCACCACAACGCCAACCCGCCGCCGAGCAGGGTCTTGAGGGCAAATTGAACAGCCGCCACAGAGGGCGCGAGCAAGGCGGTAAGCAAAGGGGGCATGGGATTTCACAGGCCGAGATCAATAACCCTAGCGCGCCTGCGGTAGAGTGCGCAGGTCGATAGTCGAGCTAATTATTAGTGACCTATCGATATTCGTCTAGTTCCGCTTTTCTTGTGCCTACGGAAAGAACCACCGCCAACCGACGGCTGCTGCCCCGATCTGCTTTGTGTAGGAGCGAATTTATTCGCGATGGGATCGCGAGTTGCGCGAACAAATCCACTCCTACAACGCGGCAACCGCCAACTCAGTACGTAGCCGGGGTCGAGCGAAGCGACACCCGAGACAGGCATTCGCGGACATCAGCGTGACCAGCCATGAGTGCGGTCGACGATAGGCAGAAATCGGCCATAAGCCGTCATTGAATGCCTAAGAAAGCCGGGCCGATTCAGTGCCCACAGATATTTACTGGTGAAATCACAATTTGCACATCGACCAAGGTTAAGTCTCGATACGCAATGCGTGAGAGAATTTGATCATTCAGGCCCTGTACACACCTCGCCATGCCGCTTATTACCACCCATGTTCACGAATGCGCAGCCCGCCTGCGCGCCGGCCACCTGGTCGCCATGCCCACGGAAACCGTCTACGGCCTGGCGGCCGATGCCCGCCAGGATACTGCCATCCAGCAGGTGTTCGCGCTTAAGGGACGCCCAAGCAGCAACCCGCTGATCGTACATCTGCAGCGTGCCGAGCAGATCGTCGAGTGGGCCGCAGAGGTGCCTGCCGCCGCCCAGCGCTTGATGCAGGCCTGTTGGCCGGGCCCGCTGACCCTGGTCTTACCCGCCCGCGACGAGGTTTCACGCAGCGTCACCGCCGGCCAGGACAGTGTGGCGCTGCGGGTGCCGGCCCATCCGCAGGCGCAGGCCCTGCTGGCAGCTTTTGGCGGGGGGCTGGTGGCACCGTCAGCCAACCGCTACATGTCGATCAGCCCGACCAGTGCCGCCCACGTGGTCCAGCAGTTTGCCGACAGTGACCTGTGGATTCTCGATGGCGGCGCCTGCCAAGTGGGGCTGGAGTCGAGCATCGTCAGCCTGCTGCCCGGTGACAGCCCGCGCCTGCTGCGGCGCGGCATGCTCAGCCAACGCCAGCTGGAGGCTGTGCTCGGCGAACCACTGGAAGGCAAGGACGGCGGCGTACGTGCCCCCGGCCAGCACCACCGCCACTACGCCCCCAGCACCCTGAGCCTGGCGTTCGACCAGGCACCTGCAGAGGCGCTCGCCTCGCCACGTTGCGGCTGGCTCTGGTGCGGTCAGGCGCAGCCTAGCCAAGGCCCGGCAGTCAACCTGGGGAACGAACCGCAGGCCTATGCGGCCGGCCTCTACGCCGCGCTCTATCAACTCGACGCCCTGGGCCTGGAGCGCCTGTATATCCAGCTGCCCCCACACCATGACGCCTGGGCAGCGGTACACGACCGCCTGGCCCGCGCCACTCAACGGCTTTAGGACCTCACACCGGCAGCGTCGGGGTATCCAGCGGCACCTCGGCAAAACGACTGAAGGCCTGCGCTGCCGGTGACGGATTCTTGGTCCGCCAGCGCACCAGGTACCAGCGGTTGGGGATCGGAAACCCCTCCACATCCAATTCGACCAGATTGCCCGGCGCCGTGTGGATCAGCGTATGCCGCGACAGGATGGCAATACCCAACCCCGCCGCAACGGACTCCTTGATCGCCTCGTTGCTCTCGATGGTCATCTGCGGCTTCAGCGTCCAACCAAAGCGGGCAAAGTGCTCCTCGATAGCCAGGCGCGTGCCGGAACCGGGTTCACGGCTGAGAAACGGCTCCGCCGCGAGTTGCTCCCAACGAATACGCTGACCAGTGAAACGATGGCCGGCCGGCGCAATCACCACCAGCGGGTTATCGGCCAGCGGCATGGCGTCCAGATCCAGATGGCGTGGCGGCTGGCTGAACACATAAAGGTCGTCGCGATTGTCTTCCAGGCGGCGGATCACCTCCGAGCGGTTGGCGATGTTCAGCTGCACCTCGACCTGTGGGTACTGTCGGCAGAAAGGCCCCAGCAGGCGCGGCACCAGATACTTGGCCGTAGTCACCGCGCCCAGCCTGAGCTGCCCGGCCGTCAGACCGTTGAGCTGGGCCAGGCGCATCTCCAGATGATCGAGGGCATCGAAGATCTCCCGCGCCCCGGCCTGTACCTCACGCCCGGCATCGGTCAGGTGCAAGCGCTTGCCCAGCTGCTCGAACAGGTTCATGCCCAGGGCCTGCTCCAGCTTGGCGACCTGGGTCGACACTGAGGGCTGGGCCAGGTGCAACGCGCGGGCCGCCTCGGTCACGCTGAGGCGCTCGGCCACGGCAAGAAAGGTTTCCAGCTGGCGAAACGTGGTCTGACGGGTATGGAAGCGCGGCCTTTGCATTGCTAAACACCGATGGTTTTTATATTGATAATCTATTTTTGACTATATCTAAGACTGGTGAAAATGCCTGTGTCGTCATTTCAGGGATTCTCGCCATGTCTGCCGCTCTCGCCCCGCATGGGCACCCCGCAGCATTGACCCAGGTGCAACCCGTTGCCTTCCTCACCTGCCACGACAAGGGCCGACTGGTCAACGATGCCCTGGCTCCTCTGGGCTTGAGCATCGAATCGATCAGCAGCTACGACACCGACCACTTTGGCACCTTCAGCCGCGACGTCGCGCGTACGGGTAGCGCCCACGACACCGCGCTGAGCAAGGCCAAACTGGCCTGTGCACTGGGCAAGGTACGCTTTGGTCTGGGCAGTGAAGGCAGCTTCGGCCGTGATCCACATCTGGGCTGGACGCCCTGGGACTACGAGATTCTCTGTCTGTGGGACGAAGAACTGCAGTACCCGGTCTATGCCCTGGCAGGTTCGGGGGCGACCAACTATGCCCAAATCGAGATCGACAGCCTGCAAGGCGCCGAGACATTTATGCAGCGCGCACGCTTTCCCGAACACGCCCTGATTCTCGGGCGCCCCGGCGAAGCCTGGTTCCGCAAGGGTATTCGCGAGCGAGACTGGCTGCTCGCTCAACTGGACTGGCTACTGACGCGCGAACCGAAGATCTGGCTGGAGACAGACATGCGCGCCCATCTCAACCCGCTGCGTCAGGTGGTGATTCGTGACGCGGCTATGCAACTGGCAAAGCGCCTGAGCAGCCATTGCCCGAGCTGTCAGGCACGCGGTTTCGCCGTGGCGCGCAGCGAGGCCGGCCTGCTCTGCGTGGACTGTGGCCTGAGCACCCCATTAGCGGCCGCACACATCTGGGTGTGCCCGGCCTGCCAGCATGAAGAACGACATCCCGTTACCCAACTGGCCAGTGCCGGCCACTGCGAGCAGTGCAACCCATGAATGCTTTCGCCCCTGCCCATCAACGCTTGAGCCACCTGCGCGCGCTCGAAGCCGAAGCCATGCACATCCTGCGCGAGGTGGTGGCCGTGATGCGCAACCCCTGCCTGTTCTATTCGATTGGCAAGGATTCCACAGTACTGTTGCACCTGGCGCGCAAGGCGTTCTTTCCGGGGCCGCTGCCCTTTCCGCTGCTGCACGTGGACACCGGTTGGGAGTTTGCCGAAATGGGCCAGTTCCGCGACCGCCTGGCCGCGCGCCTGGGCCTGGACATGCGCGTACACATCAACCCGGATGGCGAGCGTCTGGACATCACCCCGTTCTCCGTGGGCTCGGCCAAATACACCGACATCATGAAGACCGAGGCGCTGAAGCAGGCGCTGGCGCAATATGGTTTCGATGCCTGTTTTGGCGGGGCGCGGCGCGACGAGGAAAAGTCACGGGCCAAGGAGCGCGTCTGCTCGTTCCGCGATGCGCACCAGCGCTGGGACCCCAAGCAGCAACGGCCCGAGCTCTGGCAGCTGTACAACACGCGGATCAACGCCGGCGAGAGCCTACGGGTCTTCCCCCTGTCGAACTGGACAGAACTGGACATCTGGCAGTACATCCACCTCGAAGGCATCGAGATCGTCGACCTGTATCGCGCTGCAGAGCGTCCGGTGGTCGAGCTGCATGGCACGCTGATCTGCGTAGACGACGAGCGCCTGCTGGCGCACCTCACCCCCGAGCAACGCGCAGGCATCCAGACCCGCTGGGTGCGTTTTCGCACCCTCGGTTGCTACCCGCTGACCGGCGCCGTCGAATCGCAGGCGCAATCGCTGCCGCAGATCATCCAGGAAATGCTGCTGACCCGGACCTCCGAACGCCAGGGCCGGATCATTGACCACGACCAGGATGGCTCGATGGAGAAGAAGAAAATCGAGGGGTACTTCTAGCAGGCTCGTATCGCTTGATAAAAAAGCCGCCTGACTCGCCAGGCGGCTTTTTATTTGCACCACGTGCATCACGCGGCGTGGGCTGACCGAGAGGCGACAAGGCCGCGCCGTGCAGGCGCGGCCCTGATCGATCAGGCTTCCGGCAGCGGTTGCCAGCCTGTTGCGGTGCGCCGCTCCAGCTGGGCGGGTTGACCATCCATGCGCAGCAGGTACAGCCAGCCATGCACAACCAGGTCGCGCACCACGGCGTGATTGTCGATGACCCGGTCGATCATGGCCTGCGGCGCGTCGATCACCACATGCAGGCGCAGCGGGCGATGCCTCCACTGCTGACCATCGTGCAGCGACTGCCGGGCCAGGCCGATGCGCAGATCGCCGCCATTGCCCTCGAATACGCCGATATGCCCGCCGACCACGTTGTGCAGCAACTTGTTGCCGCTGCCAAACCGCGCATTGTCGGTGGTCGAGGTGAAGTACTGCAGGTTGATCCAGTGCGCCACCACCATGGGCGCGGTCATGATCAGCTCCAGCACAGCGCCCTCGGCATCCTCGCGCCAGTCGTAGTCGTGCAGGAAGGCGCGACCCTGCAGGTCGACACCGCGAGTACGCGCGCGCGGCGCGGCGATAAACGCGGCGTTATTGGCCAGGCCCCATTCGGGCCGGGTCTGCGACCAGTCACGGGCACGCCGGCGCAGCCGATCAAGCAGTTTGACCGGCTGCCCCTCCAGCGCCGTCAGGCCCAACCCAGCCGCGCGTTCCTGGCGCACCTGGGCAGCGGCCAGATCCAGCGCCTGGCGCACGCGCAGCCAGTCCGCTTGCAGGGCCGCCGGAATGGACGCGTGAGCAAACACCTGCACCTCGTCGGTGGTGGTGTTGTGCAGGCCGGCCAGCACATAGCAATGCGCCGGCAGGTCGTGCCCGCGCAGGCGCAGTTCAGCGCGCACCTCGCGGTCGTTGAGCAGGCCGGCCAGCAAGCGCGCATTGACCTCGCCGCTCTGGCCGCAGCAGGCACCGCAGTCGAGCCCGGCCGCCTGGGGATTGTTGGCACTCTGGCTGCCGTGCCCGAGCAGCACCAGCAGCGCCGGAACCGGGCCGTTAAGCCCCATGGCCTGGAGGATGCGCGCGGCCAGATCGGTCTTCTGAGTCAGTGACAGGGCCGGAAATTGCGGGTGCAACTGCTGCCACTCGGCAGGACGCCAGCCGCTGCGATGTGCTTCTTCAGTACCCGAGGACAGGCCACAGGTGCGCCCGAGCAGCGCGCCGGCATAGCCCAGGCCCACACTCTCGACCAGGGTAAAGGTCGACGCCGGCAAGCGTTCGAACAGTCGCCAGCCTCCTTGACGAGCCAGCCGTGCCTGGCGGCGCTGCGCCAGGTGGTTATCCTGCGCGGCATCGCCGCTGCTGTCGCTGACCTGCAGCTGCGGTGCCAGCAGCCCTGGCAACTGCGGGCGAGTGGCGGCGGTGCCCAGCGGCGTGTAGGCAATGGGCAGGCCGAAGAAGCCGGCAAAACCACCGGTCTCAAGGTCCGGACAGACCAGCTCCAGAGCGCGGCGCAGGGGTTCAGAGCGCACATCAATGCAGAAAAAAAACTTGGCCAGCGGCGCCTGCGGCAGCGTTGCCGGTTCCGCCCGGCAGAGTTTCTGTTGCAGTTGCGCCTGCCAGGCCAGCTCGTCGGCCCGTTGCCAAATTTGTAGCGCCTGCCAGGCGGCTGAGGGTGGCTGCTGCAAACCGTTCTGCCAGGCCGCGCGCCAACGCCGCCAGCGGCTCTGCGCATCGCGCTGGCGATCATCCACCAGCCACTCCCAGGCGGCGCGGATGGCCAGCAACTCCAGCGTGGTCTGGTCATCCTGCCCCTGCAGGTTGGCCTGCCAGCGCTTGTACGCACACCAGGAGGCCCACCCCAGGCTGCGCAGCAACAGGCAGTCGAACCAGGGCGCCCAGTCCTCGGCGCTCAGCCCGAGGCGCTGCACCGCAGCCTCAAGCGCCGCGTGGGGCTGCAACGGCAGCTCGGCAATGCGCCCGTGCAGGTCGCGGCAGTCACTGAGTACGCTCAACCCTCTGTCTGCCAGCATGCTGCTGCGCCAGGCCTGGTACAGCCCGGCGCCGGCTTCCGGGCGCCAGTCGGCCTGCTCGTGATCGAACCAGGCGGCGCAACACTGGCCAATCTGCTGGGTGATCAGCACTGGCCAACCTGGCAGCGGGATGCCGGGATCGGCCAGGTCTTCCAGCAGAGGTAGCCCGGGGTGTGCCGCAGGCGGTATCTCCAGGGCCTGCAGCACCTGTGCGAGGGTCAAGGGCTCGGCCTGTTCCGCCAGGGCCTGCTGCAGGTGATGTGCGCCGATGCAACCGGCCTGCCAGGCACTCCGGTAGTCGGCAGCGCTTAGCGTCAGCGGGCTGCCGGCACGTTGCCAGAGCTCTGCGGCGACGGTTGACCAGGCGTGTTCACGGCGCTCCCACAGCGGGTTGACGGCGATCATGCGATCCAGTGGCCAGGTCGGGGCGATGCGCGCACAGGCCTGACGCGCAGCCTCGTGTAGCGCATCCCGGTCGAGGCTGGCGAAGTGTTCAAGCGCAGTCATGGGCGGTCTCCAGTAGGCGAAGTCAGGGGCTGGGGCGAACGCACCGGCCACAGGCGAAAGGTCAGACGGGTGAAGTGCTCATCCAGGTAGAAACCAGCAAAGGCCAGCGGATACAGGCTCTGCGCCAGTGCGCCCTGGGGGCGCGCCAGGATCAGCGCCTGCAGCAGGTACAGGCCGACAAACAGCAGCAGGGCCAGCCCGGTCAGCAGCATCGGTGCCTGCGTTAGCGGGGTATCCAGAATCCAGGCGGCGGCCTGGTGCCAGAGCAGGTAGGCAGCCAGCACCAGCACAAACATGCTCAGCCCCTGCAACACCTGCCCGCGGCGCAGGCACCATGGGGCAAGGCCGATGGCGAGAATGGCCAGGGCCACCAGAGGCAACGCGTGGGCCGGCAGCAGCCAGGTCCACGCACCCTGCAGCAGCGCCAGGGCCAGGCCGGCCAGCAACAAGGCCCAGAGCAGATCGCCTAAACCTGGCCGCGCAGCAGCGGGCTGCAGGGCATGTTGGCGTGCCTGGGCCACCGTCTCGCCAGCGGCAAGAAAGGCATGGGCCTTGTACAGCGAGTGTGCCAACAGATGCACCAAGGCCAGTTCGTACAGCCCCAAGCCACACTCCAGCAGCATCAGGCCCATCTGCGCGCAGGTCGACCAGGCCAGGCGGACCTTGATGCTGATGCGCGTCATCATCACCAACGCGGCGAGCACTGCGGTCAGGCCGCCGACCACGACCAGCACGCTTTGCGCCGGCACGGCGGCAGAAAACAGCGGGGCAAAGCGCAGCAGCAGGAACCCCCCAAGGTTGACCAGCCCGGCGTGCAGCAGAGCCGACACCGGCGTCGGCGCTTCCATCACCTGGATCAGCCAGCCATGCACCGGCAGCTGCGCGGACTTCAAGATCACTGCCAGAGCCAGCAGCAGCGCCGCCAGTTGCAGGTCACAGCCGAGCTGCCCGCTGGTCTGCAGGCGGCTGTTCACGGCGTCGAGAATCACCGCGATGCTGCTGTCACCGCCCGCGCGCACCAGCAACCCGGTGGCCAGCAGCAAACAGACATCGGCTAGGCGACTGGCGAGGAATTTCTTGTGCGCCACCACCAGGGCCTGCGGACGGTCGCGGTAGAACGTGAGCAGCTGATGCAGGCACAAACTGGAGAGAATCCAGGCAGCAACCAGCAGCAGCAGATCGGTGCTGGTGACCACTACGGCCACTGCCGCCAGCGTACCGAGCAAGGCCAGCACATAGCGCTGCTGACCGAGCTCGCCCTCCAGATAGCGCCGGGAATAGTCGATGATCACCAACGCCAGCACACTGACCAGCCCCGCCATCGCCAGACCCAGTCGATCATCGGCCTGCTGGTTCAGAGCCGCCTGCAGCCAGGCCACCAAGACCAGGCTCAAACCAAGGTAACCGGCGCCTCGGGCCGACCACCAGAAGTGCTCGCGCGTGTGCAAGAGGCTGGCGGGAATCAGCGCCAAGGCATACACCCAGGGCAACAGTTCGACCAGGGGCGGGAAAGTGATCGGCACGGGCGTAGCTCCTAATCCATCAAGTGGCACCAGTCTCCCTTAGCGCTTGATCTATTAAAAATAGATTGATATGAATGAATCATTCTGTTTTTAGGAATTAAGCGTGCGCCGACTCAACTTTCACCACCTGCACTACTTCTGGGCCGTGGCCAAGGAAGGCAACCTGACGCGCGCCGCTCACTCGCTGCATGTGTCGCAATCGGCACTGTCCACGCAAATTCGTACCCTGGAGGACGAGCTGGGCCATCCGCTGTTTATTCGCAGCGGCCGCAGCCTGACGCTGACCGAGGCAGGTCGGCTGGTGCTGGACTACGCCGAGAGCATCTTTGCCCTGGGCAGCGAACTGCAGATGACCCTGCAAGGCGCGCAGCAAGAGGTTCAGCCCTTGCGCATCGGCGCAGTGGCCACTCTGTCGCGTAACTTCCAGGAAAACTTGCTGCGGCCCTTTCTCGGCCGTGCCCAGGTGCGCATCACCCTTGAGTCTGGCAGCCTGGAGGAATTGCTGGAGCGTCTGGCCCTGCACAAGCTGGATGTGGTGCTGACCAACCAGGCGGTCAGTGGCGATGGCCAGCGGGCCTGGCGCTGCCGCCTGCTGGACCGGCAGAGCGTGTGCCTGGTGGGGCCGCCCCGGACCGGACAAGCGCCGTTCACCTTGCCCGCCGATCTGCAGCAGGCCCGCCTGATCGTGCCGGGGCGCAGCAGCGATATTCGCAGCCAGTTCGAGGTTTACTGCAACAGCCACGGCCTCAGCCCGCACATCTGCGCCGAGGTGGACGACATGGCCATGCTGCGTCTGCTGGCGCGCGACTCCGGTGACATCGCCCTACTGCCCGCCGTGGTGGTGCAGGACGAGCTGCTCAACGGCACCCTGCAGCTGTATGCCGAGCTGCCAGACATTGCCGAGCAGTTCTTTGCGGTCACGCTCCAGCGCCACTTTGGTCTTGGAATTCTTGATGAGTTGCTAAGCCAGTCTTGATCGCAAGGGATGAAATTTCAACACGGAACCAAGAGACATTGGACTCCTGTTGCGCTCACAAATACTCAACGGCCGCACCTGGCCTGTTAGCGACGGCCTGACTTCGACCGTCGCTATACATGGTCAAACCTCGGTCTGCTCTGCCATTTCCAAGGCGTCATCGACCTCAATCCCAAGATATCGAACGGTGCTCTCCAGCTTCGTATGGCCGAGCAGAAGTTGAACGGCCCGCAAGTTCTTTGTCCTGCGATAGATCAGTGATGCCTTTGTACGTCTCATTGTGTGAGTGCCATACATGGCCGGATCAAGGCCAATCGATTGCACCCAGCCTTTGACGATACGAGCGTATTGACGAGTGGATAGATGGTCTGAGGTGTGCAGCCTGCTCGGGAAAAGGCAGTCCTGGCTACGGAGCTGGGCTTGGTGTATCCAGGCCGCGAGAGCAGACCGTGTTTGCTCAGTAACTTCGAACTGCACTGGTCGCTTCGTTTTCTGCTGCATAACCATTGCTCGTGATGACACATGCTCGCCATGAGCAACGTCGCATACACGGAGCTTGGTTAAGTCGCAGGCTCGAAGCTTGCTGTCGATGGCCAGATCGAACAGAGCCAGATCCCGGGTTCGTTCTGCAAGTTGAAGCCTTACTCGGATGGCCCAGATATCTCTCAGTCGGAGCGGGGTTTTCTGCCCGACCAACTTTCCTTTGTTCCAGGGCCGGCGGCTGCAGGTAGCAATGATGTTCATGGCAAGTCCTCCACATGTGGGAGGACAAGCATGGCTAGCCAGAGAAGTGGTCGCTAACCGGCCAAGAGCTGCCGTTCAATACCATCGACGCTTATGCCAAATTTCTTGAGCTCAACGATTCCCAGCATCGCGCTGCCTGGATTCCTGAGGCGTGATCCCGCACCATTCCCTGAAGGCTCGAGTAAAGGCGCTGTGCTCCGAATACCCGAGCAGCATGGCTACATCTACGACCTGCAAGCCTGGGTCATTTAGGTATGACAACGCGAGTTCATAGCGGACTAAATTAAGTTCGCTTCGATAGCTGGTGCCTGCGGCCTGCAGACGGCGTTGCAGCGTGCGGGGAGAGAGGTTGAGCTGGCGGCTGACTCTCTCGATAACGGGCTCACCCTCTCGTAAGGAGCGACTTATTGCTTTACGCACCTGCTCGATGATCTCGTCCTGCTGTGGTAATTGGGCCAGCAGACGTTCTGCATGCTGTTCCAGCAGTGTGACCAGTGCGGGGTCTGGACTCTTCAAGGGTTGTTCGAGCAGTTGCGAGGGAAACCGCAAGACTGTTTCGCTCTGTTCAAAGCGTACCGGGCAGCCGAAGAAGGCTTCATAAGGCCTGCAGTCGCTCGGACCCGCATGGTTGAAATCGATCAGTAAAGGGTTCGCGTTGCCACGTACCAGTGAGCGACAGAACTGCACCATGGCAACGATACCGGTCTCATTCACGAGTGCTCCGGGTTGGTACTGGCTGACATCCCACACCAGCTCGAACCAGCCATCGCCTGCGCGACGAGTCATGGGTATGACATCGAATACCAAGCGCAGATAGCGCTCCAGGCGTTGCAGCGCGACGTTGAGATTGCTGCAGGCTAGAAGCACCGAGCCGAGTACCCCAAGATGTCGGGGACTGATGGTCTGCCCAACGTGCAGGCCCAGAAGCGGGTCACTCAGTGCCTGCTCAGCGGTTACCAGCAGGTGATTCCAGTGCTCGACATCAACACCGCCGATGGGGCCATGGGCCGGGGTAGGCCAGGGTTCGCCCAGCACGGATTCAGGCTCATGGCCGAGCGATTCCAGGTACTCATAGAGCAGTTGGACGTAAGTCTCAGGTACTACGCGCCTGTACAGCGGCTGGCTCATCGGTGCTTCTCTGATTATTTGGCGCAAAGTGTCAAGCGCATAGGCAGCTGGCGTCAAGCCGCGTTGCCAACAGTTCCTGAGAATGTCCTCACTCCTAGCAAACCCATGGACATCGCTCATGAACACAATCAAAAGCCCCATGGCCCCATCAACGATGCAGTTTCGCTCAGGCAGATCACGTTGCGTGGCCGACTTCTACCGCCCCCAGGGAGTTGGACCATTCCCGGTAGTGGTGATGGCGCACGGCCTCGGTGGAACGCGCAAGATGCGGTTACCGGCTTTCGCTGAACAGTTTGTAGCAGCCGGCTATGCCTGCCTGTTGTTCGACTACCGTCACTTTGGCGAAAGCGAGGGCGAACCTCGCCAACTGATTGATATCGACCGTCAGCTTGAGGATTGGAAGGCTGCGATAGCTCATGCCAGGAGTCTCAGCGATGTAGACCCGGCGCGGGTAATCATCTGGGGGACTTCGTTCAGTGGAGGGCATGTGCTGGCGACCGCCGCAGAAGATGAAAAGCTGGCCGCCGTGATCTCTCAGTGCCCCTTCACCGATGGTCTGGCCTCCGGGCTTGCAGCAGAACCGCTGGTCTCGCTGAAACTGACAGTTCTGGCTCTCAGGGATCGACTAGGTGCGCTGTTCGGGCTCGGCCCTATTCGGGTGCCACTCGCAGGCCGCCCGGGCGAGACAGCCTTTATGACTTCGCCGGACTCCTGGGGCGGCTACCACGGGTTGATTCCGGTGGGCGCGAACATCCGTACCGATGCCACTGCACGCTTCGCGCTGGACATCATCCGCTACTTCCCTGGGCGCAGGACGCCGCGAATTCAGGCCCCTGTACTGTTCTGCGTCTGCGAACCCGACAGCGTGGCGCCGGCCAGACAGACCCTGCGTCATGCTGGACGAGCACCTCGCCACGAGATCAAACGCTATGACTATGGGCACTTCGATATCTATGTGGGCAAGGCCTTCGAGCAGGTGGTAAGCGACCAACTCGAGTTCCTGAGCCGTGTCGTACCAACCACTACCGCTAGCCAATAGCCCTGTACCTGCCCTCTACATCGATAAGGAAACACCATGAATCGCTACGCGTTGAAAGACCGAGTCATTGTCATCACCGGAGCCACCGGAGGCCTCGGCAGAGCCGCTGCCCAGGCCCTGCGTAACAAAGGGGCGAAGTTGGCCCTGCTTGACCTCAACCTGAATAGTCTGAATGCCATGGTGGCCGGCCTCGGTGGAGCAGAAGTCGCTGCCGGCTGGGTAGCCGACGTGCGCTCGCTCGATAGCCTAGAGAGTGCATTGAAAGAGGCTGCGCGCCACTTCGGCGGGATCGACGTGGTGGTCGCCGGCGCAGGAGTTAGCTCGGTGGTCGCCCTCGAATATAACGATCTCGCCGCCTTCGAGCGAACCATCGACATCAACCTAAACGGCGTAGCGCGTACCTTTCGCGCCGCGCTGCCCCATGTGAAGGCGCGCCAGGGCTACCTGCTGGCCATCTCATCCATGGCTGCCTTCGTACATTCGCCACTGAACACGGCCTACACCGCCAGCAAGGCAGGGGTTTGGGCCATGTGCGATAGCTTGCGACTAGAGCTGCGACAGTACGGTATTGGCGTTGGCTCATTCCACCCGACCTTCTTTCAGACACCCATGATGGAAGATGTAATCGATGGGCCGTGCTCCACCTTGGTGTGGAACAACCATGAGGGCCTGTGGAAATTCGTCGCGCTGGAGCAGGTAATAGCAGCCCTTGTCGAATGCATCGAACAGCGGCGCGACATGGTGACGGTGCCACGCAGCAACAGCCTGGTGGCCAAAGCACCCGGCCTGCTGCGCAGACTGATTGAACGAATCGGCTTCGACGCCACAAGGGTTCAAGAGGCCGTGAGGCTCAGCGGTGAAAGCCGGCCCTAATGACAGAGTTCCATTGGTTGGAGGCATCTACCAAGCCAATGATCGCTTCTGGCCGGCAGCGGCACCTAGAGACAGGCCGCTCTTGGCCGATTTCTGCCTGTCACAGTTTCGGGAGCGCGCTGGCCAACCTTGCTCAATGACAGACAGCACTCAACCCAGCCCATCGCCCCAAGACCTACTCACGCTCCAGCCCACCCGCAAGCTGAGTAGTCGCAAGAAAACCCAACAGAGCACCAAATCCCACCCATAAAAAAAGGCGACCGAAGTCGCCCAAATTGCCTTGCGTGCCTGTTGCCTGCGGACTCAGCGCAGCGTGTTGCGCTTGTGCGAGTCTTTCCAGATGAAGTAACCGACACCCGCGAAGAACGCGACCATCAGTCCGACGGTGCCGATGCCGGCCAGTACGACAGTATCGATAAACATGGGGTGCCTCCTGCTGTTGAGTCCGCTAGGGATGGCTGCAGGTTAACAAGCGGCGGGCGGGCGATATTGATCTGGGTCAATGCTGTGGGGGTGGCGGGCGCAGGTGGGGTGATGGGTTGATTTGGGTCAGTTTTCGGGGGTGGTAGACGGGAGGGGTTGGGTCGTCGATGGGGTTGTGGGTGGGTGGGGTTGCGGGGGATCGCGGTTTAGCCGACGTATTTGCAGTGGGTTCGAGATTTATCGCGAATAAATTCGCTCCTACAGGGTACCTCGCGCCTGCTGGCAGCGAGCAGCGGCCGTCAGCGCTTTTTCGGCTTTTTCTTCTTGCCCTTGGTCAGGGGGAAGACCTGCTCGAAGACTTGGCGCATGTCGTTGAGCTTTTTGTCGTGCAGGTCGTGGATGCGCTTGCCGCGTTCGGCGTTGAAGTCGATTAGGTTGTCATCGTTACTCATACGGGCGACCGGATTAGGCGGAATGTCAGGTTAAGGCGCGGTGCGCAGAGGCTGCGCGTCTTCGCCACTTGGTGTTGCCAATAATGCTGGGTTGGCCCGCGCATGACCAGTAGGGAGCCATGGGCCAGGGACAATGAATGGGCGATGCGCGTCTGGCCTTTGCGGCGCAGGTCGAAGCGTCGGGTGCCGCCGAGGTTGAGCGAGGCGATCAGCGGTTCGGGACCCAGCTCGGCTTCGTCGTCGCTGTGCCAGCCCATGGAGTCCTGGCCGTCGCGGTAGTAATTGAGCAGGCAGCCGTTGAGCGGCTGGCCGACGGCGGCGGCCACGCGGTCGCGGATCTGCTCCAACAGCGGCGTCCAGGGCAGTGGTTGGTGCACCAGGCCGGAGTAGCGGTAGCGCGCCTCAGGGTCGCCATACCAGGCCACCAGCCGCGGCACGGGGTGCAGGCGACCATAAAGGCGAACCTGGGGCTGCTCCCAGGGCGTCTGCTCAAGCAACTGCGCCAGCCAGGTGTCGGCCACGGCGGCTGGCTGCCAGTCGGGCAGCAAGCTCAGGTCAGCATCGGGCAGGTCCAGCGGTGCGTCGGCAAACAGGCTCACGGGCAGCCTCGTGATGGCGATGGGTGCGTCTATTGTGCGCGGCTCAGACTTCGACATCCACCCACAGGCCCTGGCGGGGCAGCGCATCCAGCACGGCGGCATCGGCCTCGCTGACTTCACCTTCGGCCAGCTCCTCGGCACTGTAGCCGCGCCGCTGCCGGCGGCGTTGCTCCTCGCGCAGGCGTTCGGCCTCTTGCGGGTGCTTGCGCGCCAATTCCACCGCACTCTCCTGCGCGCTCTCGGCTGAGGGCGTGACAGGGGGAATGGCGGGCGGCGGTTTGACCACGTCCTGCTGGACGGTCACCGGCGCAACGTTGTGGGTGATGGGCGGTAGCACGAAAGCGCCTCCTGTTCTGCTCAGGCTGTCGGCCAGCGCGCCGCTGACTTGAGCGGGGCCTAAGCGTTGGACAGGCGCCAGGGGCCTAAGTGCGATGCACCATCGTCAGCGGTAAGTGCGGCTGATACGGCGCTGCCTGGTAACCAACAGCCATGTCCAACAGGGCTTCTAGAACGAATGTGCCTTTGGCCCGGCTGGGGCTTTCCGTTAACATAGCCGGCTTTTCACGCGGGAGACACGCAGGCATGGCGCAATACGAACCGGGGCAACGCTGGATCAGTGACAGCGAGGCTGAGTTGGGCCTGGGTACCGTCCTAATGCTGGACGGCCGCATGCTCACAGTGCTCTACCCCGCGACGGGCGAAACCCGTCAATACGCCACGCGCAATGCACCGCTGACCCGCGTGCGCTTCTCGCCGGGCGACGAGATCACCCACTTCGAAGGCTGGAAGCTCACCGTGCAGGAAGTCGAGGACGTCGACGGCCTGCTGGTCTACCACGGCCTCAATGCCCAGCACCAGAGCGTCACCCTGCCGGAAACCCAGCTGTCGAACTTTATCCAGTTCCGCCTGGCCAGCGACCGCCTGTTCGCTGGGCAGATCGACCCGCTGAACTGGTTCGCCCTGCGCTACCGCACCCTGGAGTTCACCAGCAAGCAGCTGCAGTCTTCGCTGTGGGGCCTGGGCGGCGTGCGTGCGCAGCCGATTGCGCACCAGCTGCACATTGCCCGCGAAGTGGCCGACCGCATCGCCCCGCGCGTATTGCTGGCCGACGAAGTGGGCCTGGGCAAGACCATTGAAGCCGGCCTGGTGATCCATCGCCAGCTGCTCTCCGGGCGTGCCGGTCGCGTGCTGATCCTGGTGCCGGAAAACCTCCAGCACCAGTGGCTGGTGGAAATGCGCCGCCGCTTCAACCTGGACGTGGCGCTGTTCGACGCCGAGCGCTTTATCGAAAGCGACGCCAGCAACCCGTTCGAGGACTGCCAGTTGGCGCTGGTCGCCCTGGAGTGGCTGTGCGAAGACGAAAAAGCCCAGGACGCGCTGTTTGCTGCTGGCTGGGACCTGATGGTGGTCGACGAAGCCCACCACCTGGTCTGGCACCCGGAAAAGGCCAGCCGCGAATACAGCCTGGTTGAGCAACTGGCTGAAGTGATCCCCGGCGTGCTGCTGCTCACCGCCACCCCGGAGCAGCTCGGCCAGGACAGCCACTTCGCCCGCCTGCGCCTGCTCGACCCGCACCGTTTCCATGATCTGGAAGCCTTCCGCGCCGAAAGTGCCCACTACAAGCCGGTCGCCGAAGCCGTGCAGGAGCTGCTCGACCAGGGCCGCCTGTCGCCGGCCGCGCACCAGACCATCCGCGACTTCCTCGGTGCTGAAGGCGAAGCGCTGCTGGCTGCCGTCAATGACGGCGACAGCGAAGCCTCGGCGCGCCTGGTGCGTGAGCTGCTCGACCGCCACGGCACGGGCCGCCTGCTGTTCCGCAACACCCGCGCCGCGGTGCAGGGCTTCCCCGAGCGTGAGCTGCACGCCTACCCGCTGGCCAGCCCCGACGAGTACCTGGAGCTGCCGATTGGCGAGCACGCCGACCTCTACCCGGAAGTCAGCTACCAGGCCCAGGCCGAGGTTGACGAAGACCAGCGCTGGTGGCGCTTCGACCCGCGCGTCGAGTGGCTGATCGACACCCTGAAGATGCTCAAGAAGTTCAAGGTGCTGGTGATCTGCGCCCACGCCGAAACCGCCATGGACCTGGGCGACGCCCTGCGCGTGCGCTCCGGCATCCCGGCCACGGTGTTCCACGAGGGCATGAACATCCTTGAGCGCGACCGCGCTGCCGCCTACTTCGCCGACGAAGAATTTGGCGCTCAGGTGCTGATCTGTTCCGAGATCGGCTCCGAAGGCCGTAACTTCCAGTTCGCTCACCACCTGGTGCTGTTCGACCTGCCGGCCCACCCGGACCTGCTCGAGCAGCGCATCGGCCGCCTCGACCGTATCGGCCAGAAGCACCGCATTCAGTTGCACGTGCCCTACCTGGAAAACAGCCCGCAGGAGCGTCTGTTCCAGTGGTATCACCAGGCCCTCAACGCCTTTTTGGCCACCTGCCCGACCGGCAACGCCCTGCAGCACCAGTTCGGCAGCCGCCTGCTGCCGCTGCTCGAAGCCGGCGACGATGACGAGTGGGACGTGCTGATCGATGCCGCCAAAACCGAGCGCGAGCGCCTGGAAGGCGAGCTGCATGCCGGCCGTGACCGCTTGCTGGAACTCAACTCCGGCGGCGCGGGCGAAGGTGAGGCGCTGGTCGAAGCGATCCTCGAGCAGGACGACCAGTTCGCCCTGCCGATCTACATGGAGCAGCTGTTCGACGCCTTTGGTATCGACAGCGAGGACCACTCCGAAAACGCCCTGATCCTGCGCCCCAGCGAGAAAATGCTGGATGCCAGCTTCCCCCTGGGCGACGACGAAGGCGTGACCATCACCTACGACCGCAACCTGGCCCTGGCCCGCGAGGACATGCAGTTCCTCACCTGGGAACACCCCATGGTGCAAGGCGGCATGGACCTGGTGCGCTCCGGTTCCATGGGCAACACCGGCGTGGCGCTGATCAAGAACAAGGCGCTCAAGCCCGGTACCGTGCTGCTGGAGCTGCTCTACGTCAGCGAAGTGGTGGCGCCGCGCGCCCTGCAACTGGGCCGTTACCTGCCGCCGGCCGCCCTGCGCTGCCTGCTGGACGCCAACGGCAATGACCTGGCGCACAAGGTGGCCTTCGAGACGCTCAACGATCAGCTCGAAAGCGTGCCGCGCGCCAGCGCCAACAAGTTTGTGCAGGCCCAGCGTGATGCGCTCAACACCACCATTGGTGCCGGCGAGTCGAAAATCGCGCCACGCCACGCCGAACGTGTGGCCGAAGCCAAACGCCGCCTGGCCGCCGACACCGACGAAGAGCTGGCCCGTTTGACCGCCCTGCAAGCGGTCAACCCGAGCGTGCGCGACAGCGAGCTGGAGGCCCTGCGCCAACAGCGCGAGCAAGGCCTGGCCATGCTCGACAAAGCCGCCCTGCGCCTGGAAGCGATCCGCGTGTTGGTGGCGGGGTAAGGTAAAGCGCGGGGGCCGCACGTTCTCCCGTAGGAGCGAAGGGGGCGCCCAGCCTTTATTCGCGATATTCGCGATCCAATCGCGAATAAATTCGCTCCTACGGTGGCCCTGGTTAACCCCGCAGCCTCCGGTGATACCTGGCAGAAATGCCCCGGGTGTCGCTGCGCTCGCCCCAGGCTACAAGGCTGGGTTGCACGCCGATCTCCTGTAGGAGCGAATTCATTCGCGATGCTTTTGAGCCAATCGCGAATAAATTCGCTCCTACAGGTGCTGCGCCTGACTCCACTTCCTCACCAAGGAGACGTCGATGTTTCCGCCTGCCGAATTCCGTCCTCGCCTGCGTGATGGCGTGCTCGAATTCCCTGTGCACCATGTGCGCGGTGGTACGTCCACTGGCCTGGTGATCTGGGAACCGTTTGCGCCGCGCGAGCTGCACCTGCGTGAGGAGCTGTTGCGCCATCTGATGGGTGTGCCGCTGGAGGGTGCGCAGCCGGGTAATCGGCAGATCACCGGCCTGGGCCGTGGCACGCCGACCAGCAACAAGGTGTTCTTCGTCAATTGGCACAGCCACCCGGACAGCGACCATTTGACCAGCACCCTGGCGCAGCTGGCGGCGGATCACGCGGCCATCGACTGGAGCGTCAATTGCGGCAACCTGTCCAGCGCCTTGCCCCTGTGGGCGCTGGATGCCGGTTTGCTCAGCGTGGCGTCGGGCGGCACGCGCGATGTAGCGATCCATAACAGTAACACCGGGGTGATCAGTACCGGGCGTATCGCCCGTGACCGCGCGGGCGCTTTGCAGACGGCGTCGATTCCCGGGGTTGCAGGTGAGTTTCCCGCGGTCGATCTGTTCCTGCACAACCCGGTGGGTGCCAAGACCGGGCAGCTCCTGCCGACCGGCCAGGTGATCGAACATATCGACGGTTATGCCCTGTCCTGTGTGGATGTCGCAGTGCCCATGGTCATCGCGCGGGCCAGCGACTTCGGCAGGACCGCCGCTGAACCGCTCGCCGACCTGCAAAACGATCAGGCATTTATGGCCAACCTGCGCCATCTCTGGGTGCAGGCTGGCCTGCGCATGGGCCTGCGCCGTGGTGACGGTGAGCTGATGACGGCAGACGAGCTGGCGCGCAGCGAAACCCAGCCCAAGGTGTGCATCGTTGGGCCGCCCCAGGCGGGCGGCAACCTGTCGGTGCGCTATTTCACCCCGCAGGCCGTGCACCCGTCGATGGCGGTGTCGGGCGGTTGTTGCCTGGCGGCGGCGGCGCTGATTCCCGGCTCGGTGGCCTGGCAGGTGGCCGAAGGGCTTACCGCGCCCTCAGGCGAATTTGCCGATATTGAGGTGGCCCTCGAAAACCCTGCCGGCATTCTGGCGACCACGGTGGTGGCGCGTGAACACGAAGGTGCGCTGCAGATCAGCAGCGCGGCCTATCGGCGTACCGCGCAGGTGTTGCTGCGTGGGCATATGCCGCTGTACCGCGCCTCCCCCGCGTTGATCGCTGCGCTCACCGAAACCTGAATTCCTGCCAGCGGGAGGACGTCCCGTATCGCAACTCGAATCGGTTGTTGCGTTATGTAGGAGAGGCCGGGCGGCGCTCCGCTTCAGCCTGGAAACATTGGTGATAGCACCGAAAAGCTCGCGGCTAAAGCCCCTCCTACAGCACCTCCTACAGCCCGAGATTTGATCGCCCCGCTCACTGCATCACTTAGCGACAGGCGCCAGCGCCATGTCGGCCGCGTCTGCATCCATCCCGGCCTGCATGCGCGCCGCATCGGCGACAAAACTGCGCGAGGCTTGCACCAGCGCCAGCATGGTCAGCACCAGGGCCACCGGGATCAGGTACATGGCGTTGTGCAGGCCCACGGCCTTGAACGCTTCGCTCATGTCACTGGCACCTGCTGCAAGCATCGCGGCCTGGGCGTAATGATCCGAGAGCAGGCCGACCGCCAATGGGCCAAGACCACCGCCGAGCAGGTACAGGCCGGCAAAGAACAGCGCCATGGCCGTGGCCCGCAGGCGCGGTTCGATCACGTCCTGAATCGCCGTGTACACGCAGGTGTAGAAGTTATAGGCGAACAGCCAGCCAATGCTGAACACCGCGACGAACACGCCAATCTCGATACGCCCGGCCATCAGCGCGTAGCCGGTGGCGACACTGGCGATCAGCATGCTCAGGGCAGCAAACAGCAGGCGGCCACGGGCCCAGCGCTGCTGAATGCGGTCCGCCAGCCAGCCGCCCAGGGTCAGCCCGACCAGGCCGGTGAGGCCAACGATGACGCCGGTGGCCACCGCCGCCTGCTGCAGCGGCAGCAGGAAGTAACGCTGCAGCATCGGCACCATGAAGGAGTTGCATGCGTAAGTAGCGAAGTTGAACGCCAGGCCCGCCAGCACCAGCCACCAGAAGGTGCGAATCGCCAGCACCTTGCGCAGCGGTTTCTCGACCGCCGCCGTGGACACGGCCACCGCCTCGGCCGCGCCGCGCTGGGGCTCGCGGATAAAGAACATAAACAGCGCGAGGATCAGCCCCGGCACAGCGGCGATGAAGAACGGCGCGCGCCAGCTGTCGAACGCCGCAACCATGGCGCCAATGGTGAAGAACGCCAGCAACAGCCCCAACGGCAGGCCGAGCATAAAGATGCCCATGGCCCGAGCGCGTTTGTGCGGCGGGAACAGGTCGCCAATCAGCGAGTTGGCCGCCGGCGCGTAGCTGGCTTCGCCAATGCCCACGCCCATGCGGATCAGCAGGAAGCTCCAGAAATTCCAGGCCAGGCCGTTGACGGCGGTCAGCCCGCTCCACACGGCCAGGCCCCAGCCCATGATCTTGCGCCGCGAACCGGTGTCGGCCATGCGCCCCAACGGCAAGCCAGCAATCGCGTAGACCAGGGTAAAGGCCGTGCCGATCATGCCCAGCTGAAAGTCGCTCAGGCTCCACTCCATGCGGATCGGTTCGATGATGATCGCCGGAATGGTGCGGTCGAAGAAGTTGAATAGGTTGGCGAGAAAAAGCAGAAACAGGACACGCCAGGCATTTGCCGCTTGCTGGTTTTGCTGCATGGGGCGGTTCTCTTGTTGTTATGACCGTTAGGGAGCGCGACGAACCCTGCTCCCGGCCGTCAATCTAGGGCCTTACGCCGGCCCTGTCTGCGACTATTCGCCCAGGTTATGCAGACCAATGCGTCCCTTCCGTCAGGCCGGTGAGCAAATCACCGAGGTTGCGGTCGAACGCTGGCGAGCAGCCGTCAGGACGATCCTTCACCAGGCTGCCCGAGAGGACGGGAGATGGCGGTGACCGCAACACGCAAGGAACATTTTATTGGCCTGGAATGGCTGCGTTTCGCCCTCGGGCTGTACATCGTGGTGTTTCACACGCTGCACAATTACCGCATCGAGGGCCAGGACAGCTGGCTGCAGGACCTGGCCGGGGTGGGCTTCTTCGCCACCAGCAGCTTCTTTGTGTTGTCGGGTTTTCTGCTGGCGCACGTCTACTGTTGGCGCGGGCAACTGCGTGAACCGGCCCTGAGTTTCTGGAGCCGGCGCTTCGCCAACCTCTACCCGCTGCACCTGTTCTCCCTGGCGCTGACGATTACGGTCATCGGCGTGATCTGCTACCTGGGTATCCCGCCAGATGACACCAAAGCCAGCCTGCGTTTCGTGGTCTACGACACCAACGAGGACCTCGGCGGCGCCTCACGCGAGGTGCTGGAACACTGGATGAGCAACGCCGAGCTGGCGTTCAACGCCCTGCTGCAACTGTTGATGCTGCATGCCTGGAACCCCTACTACCTGACGTTCAACCCGCCGCTGTGGTCGGTCTCCACGCTGTTTTTCTTCTACCTGTGCTTCCCCTTCGTCGCGCCACGCCTGGTGCAGGTGCGCCACCCGCTGCGCTGGCTTGGCCTGTTGATACTGCTGTACCTGCTGCCGCCGCTGTGGATGATCGCCAACCAGGCCTACGGCATGCCCTTCACCGGCATGCTGCACCGCATGCCATTGCTGCGTTTGCCGGAGTTTCTCGCTGGCATCGTGCTCTATGGCCTGTTTCGTCAGCAGCGCGATGCCGCCGCGCAGCCACTCATTGGTCAGCCGCTTATGCTCGGCGCCTTCGCCCTGGTCTGTTTTCTGGCCGCCGCCTGGTTGGTCAAGGGCGCGCAGTTTTGGTACTACCTGCTGCACAACGGCCTGCTGCTGCCGGCGCAGCTGGCGCTGATCTACGCCTGCGCCCAGGCCGGCGAGCCGTCGCGGGCAGGGCTGGAACAGTGGGCCAAGCGCCTGGGCACCGCCTCGCTGCCGCTGTTCATCTTGCATGTGCCAGCCTTCACCCTGTTCTCGCGCGGCGAAAAACTCCTCGCCAGCCTGTGGCGCGGCTGCGACAGCGGCTGGGCGGCCTGCATTGCTCAGGCCGGCGAGTACAGCCTGTCACCCTGGCTCTACCCCCTGTTTTTGCTACTGACCGTCGTCCTCTGCCTATGGGCGCAACGCCATGCGGTGGTGCCTATGCGCACCTGGTTGCTGCGCCGCTTACCCGTGCAACGCAAGCAGCCTTCGGCGGCATAAGCCCGACCTAGAGGTCTGCTGACGTGTCGTTCGCACGCGCGTGACGAAGCGTCAGCAGCGCCCCTGCGGCCTATTGCCTCAGGAATCATTTACGCCGAGGGCGGTCGGAAAACTGATGCCGGCGACCGACTGCCGGACTTTTTCAACGATCTATTTGGGAGATTCCAGGCCTTGAACCCGTTCGACACCACTGTGCACAACCGTCTGCGACACGGCCTGCTGGGCCTGAGCCTAGCCGCCTCGCTCATGGCTGCTGGGTACGCCAACGCGTTCTCGCTGGACGATGTGGCCACCCAGGCCAAAGACCTGGCGGACAAGACCTACAGCGCCCCCACCAGCAACCTGCCGCCCGAGTTCAGCGAACTGCAGTTTGCCGATTACCAGAAGATCCAGCCGCGCCCGGAGAAATTCGAGTGGCGCGAACGCGACACGCCCTTTCAGCTGAGCTTCTATCACCAGGGCATGCACTTCAACACGCCGGTGAAGATCAACGAAGTCACCGCCACCCGCGTCCAGGAAATCGCTTACGACCCGCAGCGCTTCGACTTTGGCGACCTCAAGTTCGATGAGAAGACCACAAAGAACCTCGGCTATGCCGGCTTCCGCGTGATGTACCCGATTAACCAGAAGGGCAAGCAGGACGAGATCATGAGCGTGCTCGGCGCCAGCTACTTCCGGGTGATCGGCAAAGATCAGGTGTACGGCCTCTCGGCGCGCGGCCTGGCCCTGGACACCGCGCTGCCCAGCGGCGAAGAGTTTCCCTATTTCCGCGAGTTCTGGATCGAGCGGCCCAAGCCCGAAGACCGCCACCTGGTGATCTACGCCCTGCTCGACTCGCCCCGGGCCACCGGTGCTTATCGCTTTACCCTGCGCCCAGGCAAGGACGCCGTCGTCGATGTGCAGTCCAAGGTTTATTTCCGCGAGGCGGTGAGCAAGGTCGGCGTTGCGGCCCTGACCAGCATGTTCCTCTTCGACCCGCGCCAGCCGCCGAATGTCGCCAGCTTCCGTCCGTCGCTGCACGACTCCAACGGCCTGGCCATTCACACCGGCGATGACGAGTGGCTGTGGCGCCCGCTGAACAACCCGAAAAACCTCGCGGTGAGCACCTACCAGGTGAACAACCCGAAGGGCTTCGGCCTGCTCCAGCGCGGCCGCGAGTTTGCCCGTTATGAAGACCTCGACGACCGCTATGAGCTGCGTCCGAGCGCCTGGATCGAACCCAAGGGCGATTGGGGCAAGGGCCAGGTCGAGCTGGTGGAAATCCCCACCCCGGACGAAACCAACGACAACATCGTCGCGTTCTGGACGCCCGAGACGCTGCCGGAAAAAGGCCAGCCCCTAGAGCTTGCCTACCGCATGCACTGGACCCTCGATGAGCCAGCCCTGCACGACCCGGCCAAGGCCTGGGTGGCGCAGACCCTGCGCAGCGCCGGGGAAGACAAGCAGGCCAACCTGATTCGCCAGCTGGATGACAGCGTCGCCTTGTCCATCGACTTCGAAGGCCCGGCCCTGGCCGACCTGCCCGCCGACACGGCGCTGGACAGCCAGGTCAGCGCCAACGACAACGCCGAGCTGCTCGACACCCAGCTGCGCCACAACCCGGCCACCAACGGCTGGCGCCTGACCCTGCGCCTGAAGGTCAAGGACCCGGCCCAGCCCGTCGAGTTGCGCGCCGCCCTGACCCGCGACGACGCCGCGATCAGCGAGACCTGGAGCTACCAGATCCCGCCCCACGCCGGTAGCGCACCATGAGCAGCCCGCACGCCGCGCACCTGTCGCAGGTCGAACAGTACCTGGACAGCCTCGACCTGAGCGCCGAGCAGCGCGCCGAACTGGCCGATGTTCACGGCATCGATGAGCTGCACCGGCGCCTGGGCGGCCTGCAGGACTACCACCAGGGCGGCGATGATGCTGCCGTGGCGTCGTCGGCCGGCGCTCGTCTGCAACTGGATGCCGGTACTGCCCTGCGCAGCAGCGGCCTGCTCGGCTGCGATGCGGCAGGGCGGATCAAGCTGCAGGCCACCCCGCCGCTGCGCCGTACTGCGGTCATCCCCGAACCCTGGCGCACCAATATTCTGGTGCGCGCCTGGCGACGCCTGCGCGGCCTTAGCAACCCGCCACGGGCGCCGCGCCGCGAGTTGCCGGCGGCGCGCTGGCGTCAGGTCGGCTCGCTGCGGCGGATGATCCTCCTGGCGTTGATGCTCGGTCAGACCGCCATGGCCACCTGGTACATGAACAGCATCCTGCCGTATCAGGGCTGGAGCCTGATCAACCTGCAGGACATCACCCAGCAGGGTTGGCAACAGAGCCTGACGCAACTGCTGCCTTACGTTGTGCAAGGCAGCATTCTGGCGCTGTTCTCGATTCTCTTTTGCTGGGTCTCGGCCGGTTTCTGGACCGCACTGATGGGCTTCTGGGAGCTGCGCCGCGGCTTTGACCGCTACGGTATTTCCGGGCGCAGCGCTGGCCGGCAACCGATCCCGGCAAACGCCCGCACCGCGATCATCATGCCGATCTGCAACGAAGATGTGCCGCGAGTATTCGCCGGCCTGCGCGCCACCTACGAGTCGGTGGCGGCCAGCGGCGAGCTGGCGCAGTTCGACTTCTTCGTCCTCAGCGACACCGGCGACAGCGACATTGCCGTGGCCGAGCAGCAGGCCTGGCTGGAGCTGTGCGAAGAAACCGAAGGCTTCGGGCGCATCTTCTACCGCCGCCGTCGGCGCCGGGTAAAACGCAAGAGCGGCAATATCGACGATTTCTGCCGGCGCTGGGGCAGCGACTACCGCTATATGGTGGTGCTCGATGCCGACAGCGTGATGAGCGGCGAAAGCCTCACCAGCCTGGTGCGCCTGATGGAGCAGAACCCTCAGGCCGGGATCATCCAGACCGCACCGGTGGCCGCCGGGATGAACACCCTGTACGCGCGCCTGCAGCAGTTCGCCACCCGCGCCTACGGCCCGCTGTTCACCGCCGGGCTGCATTTCTGGCAACTCGGTGAGTCGCACTACTGGGGCCACAACGCGATCATCCGCATGCAGCCGTTTATCGACCACTGCGCCCTGGCGCCGCTGCCGGGCAAGGGTGCGTTCGCCGGGGCGATTCTCTCCCACGATTTCGTCGAAGCCTCGCTGATGCGCCGCGCCGGCTGGGGCGTGTGGATCGCCTACGACCTGCCGGGCAGCTATGAAGAACTGCCGCCGAACCTGATCGACGAATTGCAGCGCGACCGCCGCTGGTGCCACGGCAACCTGATGAACTTCCGCCTGTTTCTGGTCAAGGGCATGCACCCGGTGCACCGCGCGGTGTTCCTCACCGGGGTGATGTCCTACCTGTCGGCGCCGCTGTGGTTTCTGTTCTTGGTGTTGTCTACCGCGCTGCTGGCGATCCATTCGCTGATGGAGCCACAGTACTTTCTGGTGCCAGGGCAGCTGTTCCCGGTCTGGCCGCGCTGGGACCCCGAGCGGGCCATCGCCCTGTTTTCCACCACCCTGACGCTGCTGTTCTTGCCCAAGCTGCTCAGCGTGTTGCTGATCTGGCTCAAGGGCGCGCGAGACTTTGGCGGCGCGCTCAAGGTCAGCCTGAGCATGTTGCTGGAGATGCTCTTCTCGGTGCTGCTGGCGCCGGTGCGCATGCTGTTTCACACCCAGTTCGTCTGCGCGGCCTTTCTCGGCTGGTCGGTGAGCTGGAACTCGCCGCAGCGCGACAACGGCCTGACCACCTGGGGCGACGCCGTGCGCCGCCACGGCTGGCAGAGTGCGATCGGTTTAGCCTGGACGCTGCTGGTGGCCTGGCTCGACCCGAACTTCCTGTGGTGGCTGCTGCCGATCGTCGGCTCGCTGATGCTGGTGATCCCGGTGTCGGTGTTCTCCAGTCGTCTGAGCCTGGGCCTGAAAAGCCGCCAGGCCAGCCTGTTCCTGATTCCCGAAGAATCGGACCCGCCCCTGGAGCTGCTCAATACCTACGCCTACACCCGCCACAACCGTGCTCACGCGCTGGAAGACGGGTTTATCGAAGCGGTGCTGCACCCACGCCGCAACGCCCTGGCCTACGCCCTGGCCACCGCTCGCCACGGGCAGTCGCCGCTACTGGAACAGGCGCGCCAACGCGTGCTGGAGGATGCACTGCAGCTGGGGCCGAAAAAACTCGATGAGGCGCAAAAACGCCAGATCCTCGACGACCCCGTGCTGCTCAGCCGCCTGCACCGCCAGCTCTGGCTGGCCGGCGCCCAACACCCGCTGTGGCGCCACGGCTACGTACCTGGGCCGCGTCCGGTCAGCCCGCCGTTTTTACCAACACCTGCGGCTGGGCCTGTGGTGCAGGCTTAAGAGCAGAAGGCCATCGCAGCCGCGGTGGCCGATAGTTAATGCCGATTGTGGGTGGGTGCGCGCAGCGCACCCTACGGTGTGTTACCGCGCCAAGTAGGGTGCGCCGCGCGCACCGGCATCGGCCTCAGATCATTGACCCGCGCGCACGGCGCCACGCGCACGTCCCCACTACAGCGCTTCGATCCATCCCCGCTGCCGCCATTCAGGCAGCCACGCCAAGGTGTCCTGGGTGATCGCATCGCCGGGGCGGTATTCGGCACTTAGCCAACCCTGGTAACCGCTGGCCTGCAGGGCAGCAATGGCTGCAGTGAAATCCACTTCACCACTGCCCGGCATGCCCCGGCCTGGGCAATCGGCAAATTGCACATGGCCAATACGCCCGGCCAGACGCGCGATCCCAGCGGGCAGATCAATGCCTTGGCGTGCCATGTGATAGAGGTCGAACTGCGCCCGGCAATTGGAGTGGTCAACCGCATCAAGCAAGGCCGCCAGGTCATCCGGCGTGCTGATCAAAAAGCCCGGCATATCCAACGGGTTGATCGCCTCCACCAGCACCCCGATACCCAACACAGCAAACGCCTCGGCGGCGCGGCGCAGGTTGGCGGTCAGGGTCGCCAGCGCCTGAGCCCGCTCAACGCCTTCGGCCAGCCGCCCCGGCAGCACATTGACGGCCAACGGGCGCGCCATCGCGGCGTAGCTCAGGGCCTGCTCCAGCGCGTCATCGAACGCCGCCTGGCGTGCCGGCACGGCGGCTAGGCCGGGGCCGCCATCGGTCAGGTCCGCCGCCGGCAGATTGATCAGCACCAGCGGCAAGCCGGCGGCGTCCAGCGCCTCCTTGAGCACGATGGCCGGTACCTCGTAGGGAAACTGGATTTCCACCCCGGCAAAACCAGCGGCACAGGCTGCCTGCACACGCTCGCGCAACGGCCGCTCGACGAACAGCATGGACAGGTTGGCGGCAATCTTCATGGGTGCTCCTCACGCAGCATTTCAATCAGGGTGGCAGGGTCACGGCCCAGGTTGCCCTGGCTGCCGTGCAGGCGCATCAGTTGCGCGGCCAGGCCGCTCATCGGCGTGGCACTGCCTTGTTCATGGGAGAGTTTCACCGCCGTATCGAGGTCTTTGAGCAGCGTGCGCACATGCCATTTGATCGGCTCGAAGGTGCTCTCGGCCATTTGCGGCGCGAGGATCTGCAGCGGTTTGGAGTCGGCAAAACCACCGGCCAGCGCCGGCGCGATCAGCCGCGCATCGACGCCGGCGCGTTCGGCCAGGGCCACCACCTCGGCAATCACCAGGGCGTTGCAGGCGACGATCATCTGGTTGCACACCTTGGTCACCTGGCCGGCGCCCACCTCACCCATGCGCGTCAGGCGCTGGCCCAGGTGCGCGAGAATCGGCCGCACCTGCTCGACATCCGCCTCGCGGCCACCGGCCATGATCGCCAAGGTGCCGGCCTCGGCGCCCGGCGTGCCGCCCGACACCGGCGCATCGACCCAGTGCATGCCGGTGCGTGCCAGCAACTCGGCGGCCATGCTGCGGGTGGCCGCCGGGTCCAGGCTGGAGAAATCCACCAGCACTTGCCCCGGTCGCGCCCCCTCGACAATGCCGCCTGCGCCAAACACCACCTCGCGCACCGCTGCAGTGTCGGCCAAGCACAGCATCACCACCTGGGCCTCGGCACAAAGCTCGGCGGGGTACTGCACACGCGCGGCGCCCAGGGCCTGCAGCGGCTGACATTTGTCCGGGTTGCGGTTCCACACCGTCAGCGGGTAACCGGCGGCGAGCAGCCGGCGGGTCATGGGCAAACCCATCAGACCGATCCCGGCGAAGGCAAGGTGAGGCAATGAAGCAGACATCCGGCAACTCCCGATCAAGGGCAAAAAGTAAGGCGCTTGGTAACGCGCAACTGCGTAGGGTGCGCCGTGCGCACCAAGAATCCACAGCCAGCACCGATGCGTATGGCCCAGGCGCCCCTGAACACAACACACTACCGAACCATCATCTAAAAATATCCGGCCATGGTACGCAGAAAGCTGCACAGCGCCGAGCGCGTCACTATACTGCGGCCCGCTTTCCCCGCTATTGAACCGGAGAACCCACCATGTCCCGTCGCCCTACCCTGGCGCTTGCCGCTGGCTTTGCCCTGTCCCTGTGCGCTGTATTTGCCCAGGCCGCCGACGTATTGCGCGTGTCCGCCATCCCAGACGAAGCACCCACCGAACTGCTGCGTAAATTCAAACCCCTGGGCGAATACCTCGAACAGCAGACCGGCATGCAGGTCGAGTTTATCCCGGTGGCCGACTACGCCGCCGTGGTCGAATCCCTCGCCTCGGACCGCCTGGACATGGCCTGGCTGGGCGGCTTCACCTTCGTCCAGACCCGTCTGAAAACCGGTAATGCCGTGCCCCTGGTACAGCGCGCCGAAGACGAGAAGTTCACCAGCAAGTTCATCAGCGCCGACCCGGCGGTTAAATCCGTGCAGGACCTCAAGGGCAAGACCTTCGCCTTTGGCTCGGTGTCGTCCACCTCGGGCAGCCTGATGCCGCGCTACTTCATGATCAAGGACGGCATCCAGCCGGAAACCTTCTTCAGCCGTATTGCCTTCTCCGGTGCCCATGACGCCACCGTGGCCTGGGTCCAGGCCGGCAAGGCCGACGGCGGCGTGCTCAACGCCAGCGTGTGGGACAAGCTGGTCGCGGCCGGCAAGGTCGACACCGACAAGGTCAAGGTGATCGCCACCACCCCGCCCTACTACGACTACAACTGGACCGTACGCGGTAACCTCGACCCGGCCCTGCAAGCCAAGATCAAGGCGGCGTTCCTCGCCCTCGACCCGGCGAACCCCGAGCACAAGGCGATCCTCGATCTGCAAGCGGCCAGCCGTTTCATCGAGACCAAACCGGAAAACTACGCCGGTATCGAGGAAGCAGCCCGCGCGGCCGGCCTGCTGAAGTGAGCCTGCGCCTGGCTGGCGTGGGCCTGACCCACGCCAACGGGCAGGTGGCACTCAGCGAGATCGACCTGCAGGTGGCGCGCGGCGAACGCGTCGCCATCATCGGGCCGTCCGGCGCCGGCAAAACCAGCCTGCTGCGCCTGCTCGCCACCAGCCTGCAGCCCACCGGCGGCAGCGTGCAATTGCTCGACTGCCAGCCCTGGCAGTTGGGCAATCGCGCCCGCCAGGCCCTGCGTTCGCGCATCGGCCTGATCCACCAGGCGCCGCCACTGCCCGCGCGGCAACGGGTGGTCACGGCGGTATTGGCCGGTCGCCTGGGCCAGTGGTCGTGGCCCAAAGGCCTGCTCAACCTGCTCTACCCCCTGGACATCGACGGCGCGCGCGCCGCCTTGCAGCGTCTGGACTTAGGCGAGAAATGCTTCGAGCGCTGCGACCAGCTCTCCGGTGGCCAACTGCAGCGCGTCGGCATTGCCCGCGTGCTGTACCAGGCTCCCGAACTGATGCTCGCCGACGAGCCGGTGTCGGCCATGGACCCGGTGCTCGCCGCGCACACGCTCAAGGTGCTTAACGACGACGCCCTGCAGCGCGGCGCTACCCTGCTTGCCAGCCTGCACGCGGTCGAGCTGGCCCTGGCGCACTTCCCGCGGATTATCGGCGTGCGCGAGGGCCGTGTGGTCTTCGACCTGCCGCGCGAGGCGGTCGAACCGGCCGCCCTGGAGGCGCTGTACGCCAACGAGCAGTTACAGCCCAGCCATAGCGAAGCGCCGACCACCGGCAGCGTGCAGATCCCGCGATGCTGACGCACCTGCAGCGCGACCCTGCCACCCTGCCACGCCTGCTGCTCACCGCACTGGCGCTGCTGGTGCTGTGGCCCGGCATCCAGCTCAGCGAGCTTAACCTGGGCGTGCTGCTGCAAGCCGACAACGCCGCCAATATGGGGCGTTTTCTCGCTGACTTTTGGCCCCTGGCCCATAGCGCCGAGTTCCTCCAGCTCCTCGGCCGCGCCGCCCTAGAAACCCTGGCCATCGCCACCGCCGGCATGGCCCTGGCGCTGCTGCTCGCCGTGCCCGCCTCGCTACTGGCCAGCCGCGCGCTGTCGCTCAGCGCCGCGCATCGCCAGGGCAACCCCAGTGCCTGGTCGAAGGCCCTGCGCTGGCCGGCGCGCGGGCTGCTGATCGTGCTGCGCAGCGTGCCGGAAATCGTCTGGGCGCTGCTCTTCGTACGCGCCGTCGGCCTGGGCCCCACGGCCGGTGTTTTGGCCATCGCCATCACCTACAGCGGCATGCTCGGCAAGGTCTACGCCGAGATCTACGAATCCGTCGACCCACGCCCGGCGCGTGCCCTGCTGATCGCCGGCAGCCCGCGCCTGGCGGCGTTCGCTTACGGCGTGCTGCCCAATGCCGCGGCCGAGATGCTGTCCTACAGCGTCTACCGCTGGGAGTGTGCGATCCGCGCCTCGGTGATCATGGGCTTCGTCGGTGCCGGCGGCCTGGGTCAGCAGATCGACCTGTCGATGCGCATGTTTGCCGGTGGCGAAGTGGCGAGCATGCTGCTCACGTTCTTGCTCTTGGTACTGCTGGCCGACCAGCTCAGCCGCGTGCTGCGCGAGCGCCTGCTATGAACCGCACGCTCAATCTGCTGTTGGTGTTAGCCCTGCTCGGTGCAGTGGTGCTCTCGTTTGCGTATCTAGGCATCGACCTCACACGCCTGGTCAGCGGCGACAGCCTGAGCCAGATGGGCCGCTACGCAGGCAACTTCCTCAGCCCGGACTTCTCCACCGCACACCTGCAGGCGATAGGCAAAGGCGCCCTGGAAACCCTGGCCATGTCAGCCATGGGCACCCTCCTGGCCGCGCTGCTCGGCCTGCTCCTGGCCCTGCCCGCCGCCGGCCGCTGCGGCTGGTTTGCGCTGCAGGGCGCGCGCCTGCTGCTCAACGCCCTGCGCGCCATTCCCGAACTGGTGTGGGCTGCGCTGGTGGTCCTGGCCGCCGGTCTCGGCCCGAACGCCGGCACCCTGGCCCTGGCCCTGCATACCAGCGGCGTGCTCGGCCGGCTATTCGCCGAAGCCCTGGAAAACACCCCACGCGAACCGGCCGAGGCCATCCGCCTCAGCGGCGGCGGCCGCCTCGCCGCATTCTGCTACGGCACCCTGCCCGGCGTCTGGCCTCAACTGATGGCCTACTCGCTGTACCGCTGGGAAAACAACATCCGCATGGCCAGCGTGCTCGGCTTCGTCGGCGCTGGCGGGCTGGGGCAAATGCTCTATGTATCGCTCAGCCTGTTTCAGGAAGCCCAGGCGGCTACGGTGATTCTGGCGATGCTGGTGCTGGTATTGGCGGTGGATGCGTTCAGCGGCTGGGCGCGGCAACGTTGGGTTAATGCGGGGTAAGTGCACCAGGCCTGAATAGACACTTTCCGTATGCCGCATCTGGGTGGCGAGAGCAGGCGCGTTGAAGGCACCACCCGTTATCCGCGACTGTGCGAAAAATTTCGCGAATAAATTCGCTCCTCCCCTCCCCAAAACCTGGGTTGAGCGAAGTTACAGCCGGGGCCGTTATCAGCGCGAATAAACACCAACCCAATGGTGGATGAACAAGCGCCATCCACCCTACGGCGCTTTAGCTAAAGCGCTCTAAGTCAACCCTTACAGCCCACCCCGCCCTATCTTAGTGCGTCGTGTTAGCGCTTGCCCGCTCCTGGACCAGGACCCAGGGTGCAACCACCACAGCCCACAGCGACGGCTGGCGCTGCGCCAAGTCTGCTGCGGTGGTGTCTTCGAGTTTGCCAAGCAGGCCGGCGTCCAGCCACTGGCGCACTTGCGTCTGGTCGTTCTCGGCCAGGGCTGTGGCCATGGCGATCAGGTCCTGGTTGCCGTCGGCCCATAACACGGCCCCACGGGCGAAGAACGGCTGGAGTTCTGCCCAGGTAATGGGGGCGGTTTCGCCAAGCAGCTTGGCATAGAGGGTGCTAGGTTGTTCGCTCATGGGATGCTCTGCATAAATGGCGCGTTTTTTTGCGGCCGCCATGATAGCGTCACGCTGCGCTCAGGCAAGGCTGCCTGACGCTGCCGGGACCCTGCAAGGCACGCCGTCTTTCTATACGTTTCTTGCATTTAAGCGACACCCTCCCGTTTTGCCCCCTGCCACCGGCTTTTCAAGGCGTAAATCCGCGCTCTACACTGTACCGGTACAGTTGCCGGGGGTATGACCGGGGAAATCGACCCGGTTCTGCTGCTTCAAGGCCGCAAGAACTACAACAACTCAAACACAAGAGTGGAGCACTATGAACAAGGCTACTAAGCAGATTTCCAAACTGTTTGCCGCCATGGCCATGGCCGGCGTTGCCAGCTACTCGGTAGCGGCTGACACCATCAAGATTGGCCTGGCTGGCCCGGTTACCGGCGCTGTTGCGCAATACGGTGAAATGCAGTTCATCGGTGCCAAGATGGCGATCGAGCAGATCAACAAGGCCGGCGGCGTTAACGGCGCAATGCTCGAAGGCGTGGTTTACGATGACGCCTGCGACCCGAAACAAGCCGTGGCCGTAGCCAACAAGATCGTCAACGACGAAGTCAAATTCGTGGTTGGCCACCTGTGCTCCAGCTCCACTCAGCCGGCGTCCGACATTTACGAAGACGAAGGCATCCTGATGGTCACCGCAGCGTCGACCAGCCCGGAAATCACTGCCCGTGGCTATGAGCTGGTGTTCCGCACCATCGGCCTGGACAGCCTGCAAGGCCCGACCGCTGGCAACTACATTGCCGACAAGGTCAAGCCGAAAGCCGTTGCTGTGATCCACGACAAGCAGCAGTACGGTGAAGGCATCGCCACTGCGGTCAAGCAGACCCTGGAAAGCAAAGGCACCAAGGTCGTGCTGTTCGAAGGCATCAACGCCGGCGACAAAGACTTCTCGGCGATGATCGCCAAGCTCAAGCAAGCCGGTGTGGACTTCGTCTACTACGGCGGTTACCACCCGGAGCTGGGCCTGCTGCTGCGTCAATCCAAAGAGAAAGGTCTGGACGTGAAGTTCATGGGCCCGGAAGGCGTGGGTAACAAGGAAATCTCGGCCATCGCTGGCCCTGCTTCCGAAGGCCTGCTGGTCACCCTGCCGAAGTCGTTCGACCAGGACCCGAAAAACCTGGCGCTGGTTGAAGCCTTCAAAGCGAAAAACGAAGACCCGACTGGCCCGTTCGTATTCCCGGCTTACGCTGCCGTGCAAGTAATTGCCGAAGGCATCGAGAAAGCAGGCGATACCGACACTGCCAAGGTAGCCGCAGCTCTGCGTGCCAACACCTTCGACACCCCGACTGGCGCCCTGGCGTTCGACGAAAAGGGTGACCTGAAGGACTTCAGCTTCGTGGTTTACGACTGGCACGAAGACGGCACCAAGTCCGAAGCCAAGTAACTCCCGCCTGAACCCAAAGCCCACGGTTTGCACCGTGGGCTTTGTTTATTAGAAGAATCCCGGTCTTACGCTGCGCCACGAGCGCTGCCGTGCGTGCGGACCCAGGAGTTAGGCAATGCCTGATCTTTATCACTACCTGCAACAGCTGGTTAACGGGCTGACCGTTGGCAGCACCTATGCCCTGATCGCCATCGGCTACACCATGGTCTACGGCATCATTGGCATGATCAATTTCGCCCACGGCGAGGTTTACATGATTGGCTCGTATGTGGCCTTCATCGTGATCGCCGGGCTGACCCTCATGGGTCTCGACAGCCTGCCCATTGTCATGATCGCCGCGTTTACCGGCAGTATCATCATTGCCAGTGCTTATGGTTACAGCATCGAACGGGTGGCCTACAGACCGCTGCGCGGCGGCAACCGTTTGATCCCGCTGATCTCGGCCATCGGCATGTCGATCTTTCTACAGAACGAGATCCTGCTCTCTCAGGACTCCAAGGACAAAGCCATCCCCAACCTGCTGCCGGGTAACTTCGTGCTCGGCGAAAGCGCCATGAACGGTGTGGTGATTTCCTACATGCAGGTGCTGATCTTTATCGTCACCTTCGTGGTGATGCTGGCACTGACCTACTTCATCTCCCGCTCACGCCTGGGCCGCGCTTGCCGCGCCTGCGCCGAGGATTTGAAGATGGCCAACCTGCTGGGCATCAACACCAACAGCATCATCGCCCTGACCTTCGTCATCGGCGCGGCACTGGCTGGCGTCGCCGCTGTGCTTCTGGGCCTGCAATATGGCGTGATCAACCCGCACCTGGGCTTCCTGGCCGGTATCAAAGCCTTCACCGCGGCGGTGCTTGGCGGTATCGGCAGCATCCCGGGCGCCGTGCTCGGTGGCCTGCTGCTCGGCCTGGCCGAAGCCTTCGGTGCTGACATCTTTGGCGATCAGTACAAGGACGTGGTGGCGTTCAGCCTGCTGATCCTGGTGCTGCTGTTCCGTCCGACCGGCATCCTCGGCCGTCCGGAGGTTGAAAAAGTATGATGACCAAGAACCTCAAGACTGCATTTTTCAGCGCCCTGCTGGTAATCGCCGTGGCCTACCCGGTCATCGGCTTGAAACTGACCACCGTGGGCATCGGCCTGGAAGTCCATGGCGCCAGCCCGGCTGTGCTCTGGACCATCGCCGGCGCGGCCATTGCCATGTTTTTCTGGCAGCTGTTCCGTGATCAGCTCGGCGCGGTATGGGCCAATGCCCCTAGCCTGCCGAAGGTGCCGGCGCAGGCCAGCAACTTCCTGACCCTGCCTTCGACCCAGCGCTGGATCATCCTTGGCCTGGTGCTGGTGGCATTGGCCTGGCCGTTCTTTGGCAGCCGCGGCGCGGTGGACATCGCCACGCTGATCCTGATCTACGTGATGCTCGGCCTGGGCCTGAACATCGTGGTCGGTCTGGCGGGCCTACTTGACCTGGGCTATGTCGGTTTCTACGCCGTCGGCGCCTACAGCTACGCCCTGCTCTCGCACTACTATGGTCTGAGCTTCTGGATGTGCCTGCCACTGGCCGGCATGATCGCCGCACTCTTCGGTTACCTGCTGGGCTTCCCGGTATTGCGCCTGCGCGGCGACTACCTGGCCATCGTGACCCTGGGCTTCGGTGAAATCATCCGCATCCTGCTGCGCAACATGACCGAAGTCACCGGCGGCCCCAACGGCATCAGCATCGCCAACGAGTTCAAGCCGACCCTGTTCGGCCTGTCGTTCGAGCGCCGCGTGCCGGAGCACGTGCAGACCTTCCACGAGTACTTCGGCTTTGCCTACAACTCGCAATACAAGGTGATCTTCCTCTACCTGCTGGCCCTGACCCTGGTGCTGCTGACCTTGTTCCTGGTCAACCGCCTGCTGCGCATGCCGATCGGCCGCGCGTGGGAAGCCTTGCGTGAGGACGAAACCGCCTGCCGTGCACTGGGCCTGAACCCGACCGCAATCAAGCTCTCGGCCTTCACCATCGGCGCCAGCCTGGCCGGTTTCGCCGGCTGCTTCTTTGCTGCGCGTCAGGGCCTGGTCACGCCGGAGTCATTCACGTTCATTGAATCGGCCATCATCCTGGCCATCGTCGTACTCGGCGGTATGGGCTCGCAACTGGGGATCATCCTCGCGGCGGTCGTGATGATTCTGCTGCCGGAACTGGCACGCGAATTCAACGAGTACCGCATGCTGATGTTCGGCGCCTTGATGGTGCTGATGATGATCTGGCGTCCGCAGGGCCTGCTGCCCATGCAGCGTCCGCACCTGGAGCTGAAACCATGAGCCGAGCGATTCTTGAAGTAAGCGGCCTGTCCATGCGTTTCGGCGGCCTGCTGGCCGTCAACGGGGTCGGCCTGAGCGTGAAGGAAAAGCAGGTGGTGTCGATGATCGGCCCGAACGGCGCCGGCAAGACCACCGTATTCAACTGCCTGACCGGCTTTTACCAGCCCACCAGCGGCAACATTCGCCTCAACGGCGAAGCGATCGAAGGCCTGCCGGGCCACAAGATCGCCCGCAAAGGCGTGGTGCGCACGTTCCAGAACGTGCGCTTGTTCAAGGACATGACGGCGGTGGAAAACCTGCTGGTGGCCCAGCACCGCCACCTCAACACCAGCTACCTGGCCGGCTTGTTCAAGACCCCGGGCTTTCGCAAAAGCGAGCGCGAAGCCATGGAGTTCGCCGCGCACTGGCTGGAGCAGGTCAACCTCACCGAGTTCGCCAACCGCCCGGCCGGCACCCTGGCCTACGGTCAGCAGCGTCGCCTGGAGATTGCCCGCTGCATGATGACCCGGCCGAGCATCCTGATGCTCGACGAGCCAGCCGCCGGCCTCAACCCGCGCGAGACCGAAGACCTCAAGGCGCTGATCGGCCTGCTGCGTGACCAGCACAACGTCACCGTGCTGCTGATCGAGCACGATATGAAGCTGGTGATGAGCATTTCCGACTACATCTATGTGATCAACCAGGGCACGCCTCTGGCAGACGGCACACCGGAGCAGATCCGCGAAAACCCGGATGTGATCAAAGCCTACCTGGGGGAAGCGTGATGCTGTATTTCGACAATGTCTGCACCTTCTACGGCAAGATCCAGGCGCTGCACAACGTCAGCGTCGAGGTGCGTCAGGGCGAGATCGTTACCCTGATCGGCGCCAACGGGGCCGGTAAATCGACCCTGCTGATGACGCTCTGCGGCACGCCCCAGGCCACCAGCGGCAGCATCCGCTACCAGGGTGAAGAACTGGTCGGCCAGGACACCCCGTCGATCATGCGCAAGAGCATCGCCGTGGTGCCCGAGGGCCGCCGTGTCTTCGCCCGCCTGACCGTGGAAGAAAACCTGGCCATGGGCGGGTTCTTTACTGACAAGGCGGATTTTCAGGAGCAGATGGACAAGGTGCTGCACCTGTTCCCTCGGCTCAAGGAGCGCTTCGACCAGCGCGCCGGGACCATGTCCGGTGGTGAGCAGCAGATGCTCGCCATCGGCCGTGCCTTGATGAGCAAGCCCAAGTTGCTGCTGCTCGACGAGCCCTCCCTGGGCCTGGCGCCGATCATCATCCAGCAGATCTTCGACATCATCGAACAGCTGCGCAAGGACGGTGTGACGGTGTTCCTGGTCGAGCAGAACGCCAACCAGGCTCTCAAGCTGGCTGACCGTGGCTACGTACTGGAGAACGGCAGGATCGTCATGCAGGGCAGCGGCCAGGAGCTGCTCAACGACCCCAAGGTACGCGACGCCTACCTCGGCGGCTGAGACCCGCAACGCCAAGAGCCGCCCACCCGGGCGGCTTTTTTATGGCTGCGGGCTACGCGCGCTCTTCACGCACGCATCGCGAATACATTCGCGCCTACAGCCTACAGCCTCCTGGCTAACGCTGTAGGGTGCGCCGCGCGCACAAAGAATCCACAAGCCGGCCGCACAGTCATCGCCCGCCCCAACAACATTGACCTGAACAAAAGCCCGCCGAGCTCAGTCGGACATAAGGAACCCCTTAACCAGAGGCCTTCCTCATGTTGAAGTTTCTTGGCAGCACCGTTGGCATTATCTTCCTGATAGGTTTGTTGGTCGTGATCGGCTTTTTCAGCCTGATTTTCTAAGCCACACACCGGCACACCGCTGAATTGCCCGACCAAGCCGCTCAGCTGAGCGGCTTTTTCATGGCCTTAACCGCAAAGCGAGCACGTCCGGCCGCCATGGCAGGTACAATAGCGCCACTTTTTTCTGCCGATGACCCGCCATGACTGAACCCGTCCGCCTCTCCAAACGCCTGATCGAACTGGTGGGCTGCTCGCGCCGCGAAGCCGAACTCTATATCGAAGGCGGCTGGGTGCTGGTTGACGGCGTAATGGTCGATGCACCGCAGTTCAAGGTCGGCGAGCAACGCGTCGAGCTGCTGCCAGGTGCCCAGGCCACGCCGCTTGAGCCCATCACCCTGCTGCTCAACGTCCCGAGCGGGCACAACGTCGAGCGCACGGTCGAAGCACTCGCCCTGGACCAGCATTGGGCCGAAGACGCGGCCGGCATACGCACCCTCAACAGCCACCTCAACCGTCTGACCGCGTGCTTGCCGTTGCAAGCCGGGGCCGACGGCCTGCATGTGCTGACCCAGGACTGGCGTATCGAGCGTAAGCTCAAGGATGACCAGGCCAAGCTTGAGCAGGAGTATGTGGTCGAAGTCACCGGCAGCCTGACCCCGGAGCAATTGCAACGCCTCAATCATGGCTTGGTGTTCAACGGTACCGCGTTGCCGCCGTGCAAAGTCAGCTGGCAAAACGAGACCCGCCTGCGCTTTGCCCTGAAAAATCCGCTACCCGGTCAGTTGGTGTTTATGTGCAACAGCGTGGATCTGCGGGTCCTCAACCTCAAGCGCATCCGCATCGGCGGCGTGCCCATGGGCAAGGTACCCGGCGGCCAATGGCGCTACCTGGCCAGCCGCGAACGGTTCTGAGGTGGCCTCGGCCAGTCTGTAGTCGGCCACTTGATGCACCCACACCGCTGGCTATGGCGCTCCAAGTGCGCGTTTGACAGCCCATTCACCAAAAGACTTTTGTTTTAGCGGGCAACCCTGGTCGCCCGCCTTCCCCAGGAATCGATGTAATGCTCAATAACGACGTGCTGCGCAGCCTGCGCTATATGCTGGATATCAGCGATGCCGAGCTGGCTGAACTGATCACCCTCGGCGGCCATGCCACCGATGCCGACACCCTCGCCGCGATGCTGAAAAAAGAAGACGAAGACGGCTTCATCGCCTGCCCGGACGAGCTGCTGGCCCATGCCCTCGATGGCCTGGTCTACCAACGCCGTGGCAAAGACGACAGCCGCGCGCCGCAACCGCTGGAACTGCCGATCAGCAATAACCTGGTGTTGAAGAAGCTGCGCGTGGCCTTTGAGCTGAAGGAAGACGACATGCACGCCATCATGAACAGCGTCGACTGCCCGGTTTCCAAACCGGAAATGAGCGCACTGTTTCGCAAGTTCGGCCACAGTAACTACCGTCCCTGTGGCGACCAGTTCCTGCGCAACTTCCTCAAGGGTCTGACGCTGCGCGAGCGCGGCTAACGCCCTTGCTCACCGCTGCCACGGCATGAGCGCTCATTTACGCGAGCAATAATGACTGCCGCGCGGCGGCTCAGCGTTTAGGGTGCAGGCACTCCACCACAGGAATCCTGCCATGCACCCCTACTTCTCCCTACAGGGCCGCACTGCCCTGGTCACCGGCGGCACCCGCGGTATCGGCAAGATGATTGCCAAAGGCTTTGCCGAAGCAGGCGCCACCGTGTACATCTGCGCGCGTGACGCAGCGGCCTGCGAAGCCACCGCCCTTGAGCTGTCCGCCTATGGCACGTGCCACGGCATCGCGGCGGACCTTGCCAGCGAGGAAGGCGCGAAAGCCCTCGCCGAGGTCCTGCAAGCGCGTATTGACCACCTCGACATTCTGGTCAACAACGCCGGCACCACCTGGGGCGCGCCGCTGGAGAGCTACCCGGTCAAAGGCTGGGAAAAGGTCATGCAACTCAACGTGACGGCGGTGTTCAGTTGCATCCAGCAACTGCTGCCGCTGCTGCGCCAGGGCGGCTCGGCGGAAAACCCGGCGCGGGTGATCAATATCGGTTCCGTAGCCGGGATCACCTCCCACGGTGAAGACGCCTACGCCTACGGGCCGAGCAAGGCCGCTCTGCATCAGCTGTCACGCATGCTGGCCCGTGAGCTGGTGAGCGAGCACATCAACGTCAACGTGATCGCCCCGGGCCGTTTCCCCAGCAAGATGACGCGGCACATCGCCAATGATGAAGCGGCGCTGGCCAGCGACAGTGCGTTGATCCCCATGAAACGCTGGGGCCGCGAGGCGGAAATGGCGGCACTGGCCATCAGCCTGGCGAGTACTGCAGGGGCCTACATGACGGGCGCGGTCATTCCCATCGATGGCGGCTTTCACCTCTGAGGCCAATGCACGGAGCATGACCTGAGCAGGCGCGCCGGTTACCATGGCGCGCATCTCTGCCGATGACTGCCCCATGTCGTATACCGTCACCCCCGTTGGTTTCGTCCGCTCCTGCTTCAAGGAAAAATTCGCCATCCCCCGCCAACCCCACTTGGCGCCTGCGGCTCGTGGCGTGCTGGAGCTGGTGCCGCCGTTCGACACCGGCGAGGCTGTGCAGGGGCTCGAGCAGGTCAGCCATGTCTGGCTGCTGTTTCTCTTCCATCAGGCGCTGGAGGAAAAGCCACGGCTCAAGGTGCGCCCGCCGCGCCTGGGCGGCAATCATTCGGTCGGCGTCTTCAGCACCCGCGCCACGCACCGCCCCAACGGTATCGGCCAGTCGGTCGTCAGCCTGGAGCGGGTTGAGCCGGACCGCTTGTGGCTGTCGGGCATTGACCTGCTCGATGGCACGCCCGTGCTCGACATCAAACCCTACGTGCCTTACGCCGACAGCCTGCCCAACGCCCGTAACGCAATGGCCAGCGCGGCCCCAGCGCTGATTGAGGTGCACTGGCAGGCCAGCGCCCGCTTGCAGGCCCATGAACACGGCAGCCGCCTGGGCGAGCCCCTGCACGCGCTGATCGAACAGTGCCTGGCCCAGGACCCGCGCCCCGCCTACCAGCAGCCCAGCCCCGAGCGGCAGTACGGCGTGCGTTTGTGGGATGTCGAGGTCAAATGGCACTACCCGCAAGCGGGGATCATTTGCGTGTTGCAGGTGCTGGACGCTTGAATGACCTATGCTCGCAAGCAGTTGACAGCCCGCCATGCATTAATGGCAGAGTGCCCTATCCCTTTGTTGCAGCCGGCCTGCTCGGATGAACGCATGCCCTTAACCCGCTCGCTGCCCCATGTCCTGGACCTGTTGCTCGACGCCGTCTGCGTGGTCGACAAAGAGGGGCGCTTCGTGTTCGTCAGTGCGGCTGCCGAGCGCATCTTTGGCTATACGCCTGAAGAGCTGATGGGCAAGCCGCTCATCGACCTGGTGCTGCCCGAGGATCGCGCCGCCACCCAGCAAACAGCTGAAGAGGTCATGTCCGGCACCCTCAAGCCGTACTTCGAAAACCGCTATGTGCGCAAAGACGGCCAGGTGGTGCACATCATGTGGTCAGCGCGCTGGTCAGACGACCATCAGTTGCGCATCGGTGTGGCCCGCGACATCACCGAGCGCAAACGCAGCGAGTCGCTGCAGGCGGCGGTGTATGCGATCTCCGAGGCGGCTCACGACGCGGCGGATGTCAGTGCGTTGTGCCAGCAGATTCACGGCATCATCAGCCAGTTACTGCCCGCCCACAATTTTTGCGTCGCCCTTTATGAGCCCGACACGGCCCACCTGCGGTTCCCCTACCACTGCGATCAGCGCCATGCCGCCAGCCCAATCGGTGGCCTGCAAACGATGCCGCTGACGGCTCAGGTGATTCAGCGCGGCGAGCCCCTGCTGATGACCCCGACCACTCGCCCCGCTGACGTCGAGCAGGCAGCTGCCCTCGAGTCTGACGCGCGCTACTGGTTGGGCGTACCGCTGCATGCCCAGGACGGCACCCAGGGCGCGCTGATTCTCAAAAGCTACGAGGATGGCGACCGCTACACGCAGGCCGACCTCGAGTTGCTGCAATTCGTCTCAACCCAAGTGGCCGTGGCCATCGAGCGCCAGCAGTTGCTAACGCGCCTGCACCTCATGGCGCAGTACGATCAACTGACGCAGCTGCCCAACCGTCGCCTGTTCAACGACCGCCTGGAGACTGCCCTGACCCGCGCACGGCGCGAGCAGACGCAACTGGCGCTACTGTTCCTCGACCTGGACAGGTTCAAGCAGGTTAACGACACCTTCGGCCATGCCGCCGGTGATTTGTTGTTGCAGCAAGTGGCGCAGCGCCTGCGTGATGGCGTGCGCGAAAGTGACACCGTGGCGCGGCTGAGCGGCGATGAGTTTGTCGTGCTGCTGGAGCATGGTCAGGTCATCGATGACAGCACCGCCGTCGCCGAAAAGCTGCGTGCTGCCCTGGACGAGCCCTTCGACCTGAATGGGCAGGCGCTGCTGATTCACACCAGCATCGGCATTGCCCTGTACCCCCAACATGGTGATAGCGCCGCGCAACTGCTGAGCCTGGCAGACCAAGCCATGTACCGGGTCAAGCACAGCGGTGGTAACCGGGTCCAAGTCAGCGAATAACCGCAACCCAAAACAAAAACCCGCCAGCAGGCGGGTTTTTGAGGGTACGGCAGTCGCTTATTTCTCGACGAAAGCGCGTTCGATCAAGTAATCACCCGGCTCGCCCATGCGTGCAGAGATTGTCAGGCCAAAGCTGTCGAGCACTTCACTGGTCTCGTCGAGCATGCTCGGGCTACCGCAGATCATCGCGCGGTCATCCTGCGGGTTGATCGGCGGCAGGCCGATGTCGCTGAACAGCTTGCCGCTGCGCATCAGGTCAGTCAGGCGGCCCTGGTTCTCGAACTCTTCGCGGGTCACGGTGGGGTAGTAGATCAGCTTCTGCTTAAGGGCATCGCCAAAGTACTCGTTCTGCGGCAGGTGCTCGGTGATGAACTCGCGGTAGGCGACTTCATTGACGTAACGTACGCCGTGCACCAGCACCACTTTCTCGAAACGCTCGTAGGTTTCCGGGTCCTGGATCACGCTCATGAACGGCGCCAGGCCCGTACCGGTGCTGAGCAGGTACAGGTGTTTGCCCGGCAGCAAGTCATCGAGCACCAAGGTGCCGGTGGGCTTTTTGCTGATGACGATCTCGTCGCCTTCCTTGAGGTGCTGCAACTGCGAGGTCAGCGGGCCATCCGGCACCTTGATGCTGAAGAACTCCAGGTGCTCCTCATAGTTAGGGCTGGCAATCGAGTAAGCACGCATCAACGGGCGGCCGTTGGGCTGCTGCAGGCCAATCATCACGAACTGACCGTTTTCAAAGCGCAGGCCCGGGTCGCGGGTGCACTTGAAGCTGAACAGGGTGTCGTTCCAATGGTGGACGCTGAGCACACGCTCGACGTTCAGATTGCTCATGCAGGCATACCTCAGGGGGCTTAACGGTTCGATTGCGCTGCATTTTAAGGACGCGCACAATATCTGTTAAGTGGATTATTACGATATAGGTTATCGGTTATATAGATATGCGATTTACCCTTAGACAACTTCAGGTGTTCGTCGCTGTGGCCCAGCAGGAGAGCGTCTCGCGGGCCGCGCAAACGTTATCGCTTTCGCAATCAGCCACCAGCACCGCGCTCACGGAACTGGAGCGCCAGACCGACTGCCAGCTGTTCGACCGCGCTGGCAAACGCCTGAGCCTCAATGCCTTAGGCCACCAATTGGTGCCTCAGGCGGTAGCGCTGATCGATCAGGCCAAGGAAATAGAACGCCTGCTCGGTGGCAAGAGCGGCTTCGGCTCGCTCAATGTGGGCGCGACCCTGACCGTGGGCAACTACCTGGCCACGTTATTGATTGGCAGCTTCATGCAGCGCCACCCCGAGTGCCGGGTCAAACTGCAGGTGCACAACACCGCCCATGTGGTGCAGCAAGTTGCCCATTACGAGCTGGACTTGGGCCTGATCGAGGGCGATTGCCATCACCCGGACATCGAGGTGCAGCCCTGGGTCAAAGACGAGCTGGTGGTGTTCTGCGCGCCCAGTCACCCACTGGCGGCTGTCGGCCAGGCTGATCTGCAAACACTCAGCGAAGAAGCCTGGATTCTGCGCGAGCAAGGTTCAGGCACCCGCCTGACCTTCGACCAGGCCATGCGTCATCACCCGCGCGCGCTGAATATTCGCCTGGAACTGGAGCACACCGAAGCGATCAAGCGCGCCGTGGAGTCTGGTTTGGGCATCGGCTGCATTTCGCGCCTGGCCCTGCGCGACGCGTTTCGGCGCGGCAGCCTGGTCGCGGTGGAAACCCCAGACCTGGACCTGCGCCGCCAGTTTTACTTCATCTGGCATACACAAAAGTACCAAACCGCCGCCATGCGTGAATTTCTCGAGCTGTGCCGGGCCATGACTGCCGGCGTCGAACGCAGTGACGAGATCGTATTGCCGCCGGTGAAGTAGCAATCAGCCCAGCAGGATCACCAGCCAGACGCTGCCGATCAGGGTCAGCGAGACGAACTGCGCGGCACTGCCCATGTCCTTGGCGTTTTTCGACAGCGGATGCCGCTCGAGCGAGATGCGGTCAATGGCCGCCTCCACCGCCGAATTGAGCAACTCGACAATCAGCGCCAGCAGGCATACGCCAATCATCAGGGCGCGCTCACCGCGGCTGACATCCATGAAGAAGGCCAACGGAATCAGCACGGCATTGAGCAGCACCAGCTGGCGAAACGCCGCCTCGCCGGTGAATGCGGCGCGCAGCCCATCCATCGAATAGCCGGTCGCATTGAGAATACGCTGCAGGCCGGTGTGGCCCTTGAATGGGGACATGGAGGGATCATCACAACGAGAAAGGGGCAGACAGCCGACGCAGTCTGCCCGAGGAAAATTAACCGACGCTTAAGCGCTTACGGGTGCGGGAATCGACTCAAGCTGTTGCAACAGCAACGCCGCTTGCGTGCGGGTGCGCACCCCGAGTTTGCGGAAGATGGCCGTGACATGGGCCTTGACCGTGGCTTCGGAAACGCTCAGCTCATAGGCGATTTGCTTGTTCAGCAAGCCATCACACACCATGGTCAGCACGCGAAACTGCTGCGGCGTCAGGCTCGCCAGACCCGCACTGGCAGCCTTGGCTTCTGCCGAGACAGTCGCGGCGGCTTCAGTCTGCACCGGCCACCACGCATCGCCATCGAGCACCTGGCGAACTGCCTGCTGGATAACTTCAAGCGGGCTGGATTTGGGGATAAACCCGCTGGCGCCGAACTCGCGCGCACGGGCGATCACTGCCACATCCTCCTGGGCCGAAATCATCACCACCGGCACTTGCGGGTACTGCCCGCGCAGCAACACCAGCCCGGAAAAGCCGTAGGCGCCGGGCATGTTCAGGTCGAGTAGCACCAGGTCCCAGTCCTGCTTATCGGCCAGGCAGCTTTCCAGCTCGGCAATGCTGGCGGCTTCCACCAGGCGCGTGCCAGCACCTAGCCCGAGCATCAGGGCCTGTTGCAGCGCACTGCGGAACAAAGGGTGGTCATCGGCGATGAGGATGTCGTAAGCGGCCATGGCAGGTCCTGTTCTTGTTATACGGGCGATCATCCATGGGCTGCGAGCCTGCAGCCGGTGATCAACCGCAGGATTATCGCACGCTGCGCACAAGAATGCGCCGAAGGCGCTTGCAGGATGCCCAGCGATGACAGGGTGGTCAAGCACCGCGCTTTGCGGCACAGTCTGCGACTTTTCGCCGAGAGCCCCCGCATGCGCCACACCGCCCTGAGAGCCGACCTGCTGATGGTGCTCACCGCAATGATCTGGGGGTTTTCCTTCGTTGCCCAGCGACTTGGCATGGAGGCCATCGGCCCGTTCCTCTATACCGGTTTGCGTTTTCTGTTGGCGACCCTGGCCGTGTTGCTGCTATTGCCGCTGCTCAGCGGGCGCGGGCCACGGCCGGCGCTGGATCGCCCCTTGCTGCTGTCGGGCGGCCTGATGGGGTTGGCACTGGCTGTGGGCATCAACCTGCAGCAGGTCGGGTTGCTGTTCACCAGCGTCACCAATGCCGGCTTTATCACCGGCCTCTATGTAATCGTGGTGCCGCTGCTGGGCTTGCTGCTCGGCCAGCGCACCGGGCTGGGCATCTGGCTCGGCGCCAGCCTGGCGGTGGCCGGCATGTTCCTGCTCAGTGTCGGTGACGGTTTCACAGTGGCTGCAGGTGACTGGTTACAGCTGGCTGGCGCATTCGTCTGGGGCGTGCATGTGCTGATGGTCAGCGCTTTTGCCAGACGACACGACCCATTGCGCTTGGCGGTGGTGCAGTTTGCCGTGTGCGCGCTGGTCAGCCTGCTGCTGGCAGCCGCACTGGAAGACATTCGCTGGAGCGCCATCCTCGCCGCAGGCCCTGCCATTTTGTATGGCGGACTGTTTGGCGTAGCGGTGGGTTTCACCTTGCAGGTGGTTGCGCAGAAAGATGCCATCGCCTCCCATGCCGCCATCATCCTCTCGCTGGAGGCGGTGTTCGCCGCCATCGCCGGCGCCTGGCTGCTCGGCGAAACCCTGCACCTGAAAGGCTACCTGGGCTGCGCCCTGATGTTCAGCGGCATGCTGCTGGCGCAGCTCTGGCCACGCCCGGCCCATGCACTCAAGGCATCATAGAAAGGTGCGCAGATGCTGGTGCAGCGCATCGTCCAGATCGACCGCGCGGGGCGCCTTGGAGGCCAGGTAATGCTGGCTGAAGACATCCAAGTAGGCGTCAAGCGCGCCCGCAGCCTGTTTATCCCCCGCCAATTCCAGGCAGAGTGCAGCGACCTCGGCGGTACACAGGTGATCGTCACGCTTGGAGCGTCGCAGGCGGTAGCGGGACAGGTGCTCCGGGGACAGGCTCAGAACCGGTAATGCATCCAGGTACGGGCTCTTGCGAAACATCTTGCGCGCTTCGGTCCAGGTGGCATCCAGCAAGATAAACAGCGGGCGCTTGCCGGCCGTCACCTGCACCTCACTGACGACCCGCTCGGGCGCAGCATACTCACCGGGGAACACCACGTACGGCTGCCATTGCGGATCGGCCAGCAGGGCCAGCAGGCCGTCATCAACGGCAATTCGTGACCAGCCAAAGGCGCTGGTGTCTTCGACCACGTCGGCGATCAGCCAACCGGTGTTACTGGGCTTGAGCGCCTCCACATCGTGCATGACCAGGCAAACACCCGCCTGAGTCGGCACGCGCGGGCGCCAATCGCACAGGCAATGGGTGACCGCCAAGCGGCAACGGTTGCAGCGAATCGCCCGCGAACCGCGCGCTAAAAAGGGCTTTTCACTGCGCGCTAACCGCGCTTCCCGCAGACGGGCTACGGCGTGACTCATTGCACGCAGGCCAAGCAAGGGGGCACGTCATACACAACACACATGGCTACATCACCCAATCAAAGAGGCGCAATTCTACCAGCAGGTGCAGCCCCAACAGTGCTCAACCTGCCACGCTTGACCGGACAAGCACGGCTACGCTCGTTACCATGGCGCCCTGCATATGCCCGGCGAACATAATGCCCGCCCGGCGGTCGAATCGAGTCAACTGCTTTCAGGAGTTCTTCATGCTGCGCCTCATCCTCCCCTCGCTGGCCCTTGCACTGGTGCTGCCCAGCGCCCATGCCGCTTCCCTGAAAGATCACGAGCTGACCCAGCTACTTGAGCAAGTGGCGCGCGAAAGCAGCGTCGGCACCCCGCGGGCCATCAATGCCGACATCCTTGATCAGGGCTACACCGTGCAGGGCAAGGAAATGATCAACCACCTGAGCGTGCGCGAAGGCCATGCCACGCAGATGCGCGCCAACCCGGATACGGTCAGGGCGCAACTGTCCAACAGCGTGTGCACCAACCCGGGCTACCGCAAACTGCTCACCCAGGGTGCCGTGCTGCGTTATGAGTTCACCGAATACAAAAGCAATCGCCCGGTCATTAGCGAGCGCTTTAGCCAGGCCGACTGCGGGCTGTAAATGGGATGACGGCACCTGCGCGTCGTACGGCTGCCATACTGCTTGAAGGCTCACCAAGAGCCGTCGAACAAGGAGCCTGCCATGCCTGATGCGCCTGACGATTATCTATCCCGGCACTTCCAGACCAGCGAAACCGATCTTGGCGAGCACATCAGCGCACTCGCCGCACAGATCACGCCACCCGGCAGCAGCAACCTGACGCTCTACCGCGACATGCTCGCGACGGTTGCACGGATGGCGCAAGCTGACCGCAACCGCTGGGATGCCAAGATCATGCTGCAGACCCTGCGCGAACTGGAGCAGGCGTTTAGCCTGCTTGAGCGCTTCAAGCGTCGGCGTAAGGTCACGGTATTTGGCTCGGCACGTACGCCGACGCAGCACCCGATCTACGTATTGGCCCGCGAGCTGGGCAGTGCATTGGCGCGTCATGACCTGATGGTCATCACCGGCGCCGGCGGCGGTGTGATGGCGGCCGCGCACGAGGGTGCAGGTGCAGACAACAGCCTGGGGTTCAACATCACCCTGCCGTTCGAACAACGCCCCAACGCCACGCTGGCCGGTAGCAACAACCTGCTGCCGTTCCACTTCTTCTTTTTACGCAAACTGTTCTTCGTCAAAGAGGCTGACGGCCTGGTGCTCTGCCCTGGCGGCTTCGGCACACTGGATGAGGCGCTCGAAGTGCTGACCCTGGTGCAGACCGGCAAGAGCCCACTGGTGCCTATCGTCCTGCTCGACCAACCTGACGGAACCTTCTGGCAAGACGCCCTGACGTTTATCAAACGCCATCTGGAAGACAACGGGTACATCCTCAGCAATGACCTGAACCTGGTGCGCCTGGTCTACAGCGCAGAAGACGCCACCGAAGCAATTACCGCCTTCTACCGCAATTACCACTCCAGCCGCAGGCTGCACGGCCGCTTCGTGATCCGCATGCACCACGCGCTCAGTGAGCAAGCCTTGCAGCACCTGAACACGGCATTCCGCGACCTGTGCCGTGAGGACGGCTTCAGCCAATGCTCCAGCGCTACAGATGAAAGCGACGAGCCCGAGCTGCGTCAGCTGACCCGACTGGCATTCACTTTCAACGGTCGTGACTACGGTCGCCTGCGCCAGCTGATCGACATGATCAACCAGCCCGACCATTGGCGTGCCACTGAGGCGCCGCCAGTCCAATAACGACTGTTCAACTGGGCCCCGCGCGCCGGCGCTTAGCTGCCATACGGCAAACGCCGCAGCAAGCGTACTCGGCGGCTGAGGTCTGTGTCAGGGTTGGAGTTGGACGAGCCCCCCTCGGCGAATACAGGTGCCGAGCGTCAAGAGCTGGGCTACTGCACAGCATCACCGCGTTATCCCGATTCAATTAGCGCCTCGGGCACGCGCAGCGCCACTAACCGCTGCCATCAAGCCTGCTCAATCAAACCCGCACCACGCACCTGCGGGCGCGAATGTACTCGCGATACGGTTGTACGGAGTGCTGAGCAAACTCCTTTTGCAACGCGTTCTCCAGGCATTTGGGAACACGTAAAAAAACGCCCCGACCACCGTAGGTGGCTGGGGCGTTTTTAGTCATCGCAAGCGCCCCGAAGCAGGCGCCCGATCAGATCCATCGGATAACCACGGTAACTCAGGAAGCGTCCTTGCTGAGCCTGCTCGCGCGGCGTCTGTGGCCGTTGCCCCGCAAACTTGCGCTGCCAGGTCGCCTGCAGCTGCTCTCGCCAATCGATACCACTGTCACGCAGTGCCTGCTCAATATCAGCGCGCGCCAGGCCACGCTGGCCGAGTTCTTCGCGAATGCGCAGCGGACCATAGCCCGACTTCGCGCGGTAGCTGATAAAGCTTTCCAGGTAGCGCGCTTCACACAGCAAGCCCTCTTGCGCCAGGCGCTCAAGGGCTTCGTCGATCAGCGTGTCAGGAGCGCCGCGTTTACGCAGCTTACGGCTCAACTCGACCCGACCATGTTCACGGCGGGCAAGCAGATCCATTGCTGCCCGCCGCACGGCGACGGGCGTATCCAGAGGTTCAGGCATGGCGCAGACGATCAGAGATCGGCATCAGCCAGGTCATCAGCGGTCGCAGCAGCCGCACCGGAGTTGGCCTTGACGGTCGGGCTGACCACCAACAATTTCTCACGGATCAACCCTTCAACAGTGCGTGCCACTTCCGGGTTGTCTTCCAGGTACTTGGCCGAGTTGGCCTTGCCCTGACCGATCTTGTTGCCTTGGTAGCTGTACCAGGCACCGGATTTTTCCAGCAGGCCAAGCTGTACGCCAAGATCAATGATCTCGCCGTTACGGTAGATGCCCTTGCCGTAGAGAATCTGGAACTCTGCCTGGCGGAACGGCGGCGCAACCTTGTTTTTCACAACCTTGACGCGGGTTTCACTGCCGACCACTTCGTCGCCTTCTTTCACCGCACCGGTGCGGCGAATGTCCAGGCGCACAGAGGCATAGAACTTCAGCGCGTTACCACCGGTGGTGGTTTCCGGGCTGCCGAACATTACACCGATCTTCATACGGATCTGGTTGATGAAGATCACCAGGCAGTTGGCGTTCTTGATGTTACCGGTGATCTTGCGCAGCGCCTGGGACATCAGGCGCGCCTGCAGACCCACGTGCATGTCGCCCATCTCACCTTCGATTTCCGCCTTGGGCACCAGGGCCGCTACGGAGTCGACCACGATCACGTCAATGGCGTTGGAGCGCACCAGCATGTCGGTGATTTCCAGCGCCTGCTCGCCGGTATCCGGCTGCGAGACCAGCAGATCATCGACGTTGACGCCCAGCTTGCCCGCGTACTCAGGGTCCAGCGCGTGCTCGGCGTCGACGAAAGCACAGGTGGCGCCAAGCTTTTGCGCCTCGGCGATCACCGACAGGGTCAATGTCGTCTTACCCGACGACTCAGGGCCGTAGATTTCGACGATACGGCCTTTTGGCAGGCCGCCAATACCCAGGGCGATATCCAGGCCCAGGGAACCGGTCGAGATGGCCGGAATTGCCTGGCGATCATGATCGCCCATGCGCATGACTGCACCCTTGCCAAATTGCTTTTCAATTTGACCCAGGGCAGCCGCCAAAGCGCGCTTCTTATTCTCGTCCATTACAAACCTCACGTGATCAAGAGGGCCTCGCGGCCGCCACAACTGTATAAGTAGCCAGTATTATTCCACAGGGCACGCCACTCGCCTACCCCAGTCTGTCTTTTTCTTCATCCATGACCCGCAGCAACCCACGCAATGCCGCCTCTATGGTCTGCTGCCTAACGTGGGCGCGGTCTCCCTCAAAATGAAAGCGCTGGCTGTGCACCTGCGCACCCTCAGCGATAGCCAGCCAGACGGTGCCGACCGGTTTCTCGACCGAGCCCCCACCGGGGCCTGCCACACCACTGACCGCAACGGCATAGTGCGCCGCGCTGTGACGCTGAGCACCGCGCGCCATCGCCTCGACGACCTCGCGACTGACCGCGCCGACCTGTTCAAACAACTCGGCAGGCACATCGAGTTGGCGGGTCTTCTGCCGATTGGAATAGGTGATATAGCCCGCCTCATACCAGGCCGAGCTGCCGGCGATGGCAGTAATGGCCTGGCCAATGCCACCCCCGGTACAAGACTCGGCCGTGCTGACCTGAGCCCCACGCGCGGACAACGCCTCACCCAGCATCTGCGCCAGGCTTTCAAGTATCGAATCGGTCATGAACGATCCCTTATGCTTCAACGTAGGCCAACCCTAACGCAGCAGCCGCTGCATTTCAGCAACGTCGCGGCATCGACCGAACAACGCTCGCGCCGTCCGCGCAGCCCCATAACCTTCACTGCAGGCATAAACACGACCGCAGGTGAGTAAAAAGACTACTCAAGCGCGGCATGCCTGCTTATTCTTCCCGCAAGAGTCAATTCAACGGCGCCTGTAAAAGGTTCGATTTATGTCATGGACTGCCTAATCATTTATTCACGCGCAGGCGAGCGACGGGTACATGCCCTGAGAACCAAGCGCCTGCCGAATCTGAAAGCTGTCGAGTTTGCGGTGATCACCGCTGAGCTACCCGACGGGCTGCCAGACTTCAGTCAGGACGACGCCCTTACCCTGCGCGACCTGCTAGCACAGATGGACATCCAGATCCTCGATGTTCAACCTGTCGCACCCGGCAAAAACACGCGCTCGCAGGTCCATTGACCCGCTCGAGCACGCTGCCCCCTACCACCCCCGTGATACCCTTTGCGCCATCCCAGGCTGCCGCCAGCCAATCTGTGACCACGCCCTCTGTGCAGGGCTAACCGGAACAGCCTGTCGCGCTGGCAGCAAAGACCCACACCGTTTGCGAATACCCACTGAAGACTATGGCCAATCAGGATTTATCCGCCCACACCCCCATGATGCAGCAGTACTGGCGCCTGAAAAATCAGCACCCCGACCAGTTGATGTTCTACCGCATGGGCGACTTCTACGAGATTTTCTACGAAGACGCGAAGAAAGCCGCAAAACTACTGGATATCACGCTAACTGCCCGTGGCCAGTCGGCCGGTCAGGCGATCCCGATGTGCGGCATTCCGTTCCACGCGGCCGAAGGTTACTTGGCGAAACTGGTCAAACTCGGCGAGTCCGTGGTGATCTGCGAGCAAATCGGCGACCCCGCCACCAGCAAAGGCCCGGTCGAACGTCAGGTGGTGCGCATCATCACCCCCGGCACGGTAAGCGATGAGGCCCTGCTCGATGAGCGCCGCGATAACCTGCTGGCAGCTGTATTGGGCGACGAGCGGCTATTTGGCCTGGCGGTGCTGGACATCACCAGCGGCCGCTTCAGCGTGTTGGAAATCGCCGGTTGGGAAAACCTACTGGCCGAGCTCGAACGCCTCAACCCGGTCGAACTGCTGATTCCCGATGACTGGCCTCAGGGCCTGCCCGCTGAGAAACGCCGTGGCGTACGCCGCCGCGCGCCTTGGGATTTCGAGCGCGACTCGGCGCATAAAAGCCTGTGCCAGCAGTTCTCTACTCAGGACCTCAAGGGCTTCGGCTGTGAGGGCCTGACCCTGGCCATTGGCGCGGCCGGCTGCCTGCTCGCCTACGCCAAGGAAACCCAGCGCACCGCCCTGCCGCACCTGCGCAGCCTGCGCCACGAGCGTCTTGACGATACCGTGATTCTCGATGGCGCCAGCCGACGCAACCTGGAACTGGACATCAACCTGGCCGGTGGTCGCGACAACACCCTGCAATCGGTGGTCGACCGCTGCCAGACCGCCATGGGCAGCCGCCTGCTGGGCCGCTGGCTGAACCGTCCTCTACGGGATCGTACAGTCCTGGAAGCGCGCCAGGCGTCAATCAGCTGTCTGCTCGAGCGCTACCGCTTCGAGACGCTGCAGCCGCAGCTAAAAGAAATCGGCGATCTGGAGCGCATTCTCGCGCGCATCGGCCTGCGTAATGCGCGCCCGCGCGATCTGGCCCGCCTGCGCGACGCCTTGGCAGCCCTGCCCGAGCTGCAGCAGGCCATGGCCAGCCTCGACGTCCCGCACCTGGGCGAATTGGCGCAAACCGTCAGCACATACCCGGCATTAGCCGAGCTGCTCGCGCGCGCCATCATCGACAACCCGCCGGCGGTCATCCGCGAAGGCGGTGTACTGAAAACCGGCTATGACGCTGAACTGGACGAATTGCAGTCACTCAGCGAAAACGCCGGCCAGTACCTGATGGACCTGGAAACCCGCGAAAAGGCCCGCACCGGCTTGGCTAACCTCAAGGTGGGTTACAACCGCGTGCACGGCTACTTCATCGAACTGCCGAGCAAGCAGGCAGAGTCAGCGCCCGCTGATTACATCCGCCGGCAAACCCTCAAAGGCGCCGAGCGCTTTATCACCCCAGAACTCAAAGAGTTCGAAGACAAGGCGCTGTCGGCCAAGAGTCGCGCCCTGGCGCGCGAAAAAATGCTCTATGAGGCCCTGCTCGAGGACCTGATCAGCCACCTGGGCCCACTGCAGGACAGCGCTGCAGCACTGGCCGAACTCGATGTGCTGAGCAACCTGGCCGAACGCGCGCTGACCCTGGACCTCAACTGCCCACGCTTTGTGGACGAACCGCGCATGCGCATCGAACAAGGCCGTCACCCAGTGGTTGAGCAAGTGCTGACCACACCGTTCGTGGCCAACGACCTGAGCCTGGATGACAGTACGCGCATGCTGGTAATCACCGGCCCAAACATGGGCGGTAAATCGACCTATATGCGGCAAACGGCGTTGATCGTGCTACTCGCGCACATCGGCAGCTTCGTCCCGGCGAAACACTGTGAGTTGTCGCTGGTTGACCGCATCTTCACCCGAATTGGTTCGAGCGATGACCTCGCGGGTGGACGCTCGACCTTTATGGTGGAAATGAGCGAAACCGCCAACATTCTGCACAACGCCAGCGACCGCAGCCTGGTGCTGATGGACGAAGTCGGCCGCGGCACCAGCACCTTTGACGGCCTTTCGCTGGCCTGGGCAGCAGCTGAGCAACTGGCGAACCTGCGCGCCTACACGTTGTTCGCCACGCACTACTTCGAGTTGACCGTGCTGCCTGACAACGAGCCCACGGTAGCCAACGTGCACCTCAATGCCACCGAACACAACGAGCGCATCGTGTTCCTGCACCACGTATTGCCCGGCCCTGCCAGCCAGAGTTACGGCCTGGCCGTAGCCCAACTGGCGGGCGTGCCCAACCCCGTCATCCTGCGCGCGCGCGAGCACCTGGCCCGCCTGGAAACCACCAGCCTGCCCCATGAAGTGCCACGCAAAGGTACAAGCAAACAGCAGGCGCCCCAACAGAGCGATCTGTTTGCGACCCTGCCGCACCCGGTGCTGGAAGAATTGACGACCATCAATCCCGATGATCTGACACCCCGAAAAGCGCTGGAGCTGTTATACAGCTGGAAGGCACGGGTCTAACGCCCGTGAACACAAGCTGTTAGAATCGCGCGCGCTTTGGGAGGTAGCGGCCTATTAGCCTGGGACCGCCGCCACTATCCCGAGCCGAGGAGCCTCTCATGAAGAGTGGCTCCCCTGCCGCAGCCTGAGGAGAAAACTAGAATGACCTTCGTCGTCACCGACAACTGCATCAAGTGCAAGTACACCGACTGCGTGGAAGTCTGTCCGGTGGACTGCTTCTACGAAGGCCCGAACTTCCTGGTGATCCATCCGGACGAGTGCATCGACTGCGCCCTGTGCGAACCGGAGTGCCCGGCCCAGGCGATCTTCTCAGAAGACGAGGTGCCGGAAGATCAGCAGGAATTCATCGAGCTCAACGCTGATCTGGCTGAAGTCTGGCCGAACATCACCGAGAAGAAAGACGCGCTGCCTGACGCTGAAGAGTGGGATGGCGTGAAGGACAAGTTGCCGCACCTGGAGCGCTAAGCTTCGCTGTGGCCCAAAGACCCGCCTTGCGCGGGTCTTTTTTTGCCTACGAACCGAGACGACGAGGAGCGTCGTAATCGACTGCGCTGACCATCACTGCTGTGAGTCGCCGCACCTTTCGCCAGGCAAAAAAAGGGGCGGTTTGACCCGCCCACTCTTTTGTCCCTATTCCCTTTATTTCCTATTCATCATCCTGATGAGACCACAGCCTGTGGTTGTCCTGACTGCCATCCTGACAATCTGCGTCGTCCCTCGACACAGTTCCTATGATAGTGATCTGGCGTGTGTGCACAACGCCACCTAAACCCGAAAATCCGACATCGCCCGGCCAGAATAAATTAATTAATTTATATAAATCATATGGTTACAAATATCTCTAAGAGAAAAATAGCTAATTCTCGGCCTATTTCCTCCAGAAACACTTACAGCACATGTAAGCAATCACTTACACAGCAGGCATAAAAAACCCGGCCGGAGCCGGGTTTTTAGAGGGGCCTCAGTGCTTATTGGAACAGGGAATCACTGCCTGAATTCATAGAATAAGTGCAACGTTTGAAACGATAGTCAGAGAGTCAGCCACCGGTAGAATCCAGGCTCTCACACCGAAGGATTCAAG
>LNFM01001071.1_pt1 | contig 63887 bp, 47 predicted proteins | sample 596031 | NCBI WGS metagenome assembly LNFM01 (sample SAMN04254537, study PRJNA301005) | activated carbon metagenome | isolation source: dual media filters at the Ann Arbor, Michigan drinking water treatment plant | place: USA: Ann Arbor
TCCGAGTGATCCATGTCGAACACGACGGCGCTCCCCGACTGGCGTTCGGTGTAGCGCAGCGTTTCGCGCATCGCACGGCGCAGATCCGGCACGAGGGCGGCTTCGGAGGAAGCCTTGGGGAGCCACAGCGGCGGCACCATGTCCGCGCCGGTGGCGATGACGACTGCATCGGGGGAGCACGCCATGATGTCGTCGACGCCGGCTTCGACGCCGAGGCGAAAGTGCACACCGGCGCGCAGCGCCGCCGCGTGCTGGTAGTCGTAGACGCTGCTGAGCGCTTCACCTCCCGGGAGCCGCGTGCGCACGCGCAGCTTTCCGCCGACTTCCCGATCGCGTCCGAACACGGTGACGGCGTGACCGCGCTGCGCGGCGACCCACGCGGCTTCAAGGCCGGCCGGACCCGCGCCCACCACCGCGATCCGCTTGCGGACAAGTGCCGGTGCGGGACGAAAGTCGACTTCGTCATGGCGTCCGACCCGAGGGTTGTTGTCGCAAGCCAGCGGCAGACGCGCGAGCGAGATCCGCTCCCAGCAGGTGTTGCATGACACGCAATAGCGGATGTCGTGCGCACGGCCTGCGGCGGCCTTGTTGAACCACGAGGCATCGGCGATCAAGGCTCGGCCGAGCGCAACGAGATCGGCCGTTCCTTCGGCGATCATCGTGTCGGCCTCGGCCGGGTCGGTGATCCGACCCAGGCCCACCACGGGCACCTCGGGGATCGCGGCGCGCAACTGTCGAATGAGCGCACGGTAGGGAACTCGCGCGCTGTGCCCGTCGGGCACATGACGCTCGAGTGAACGCGAGTGGCTGCCCCATGCGAAGCAGACGTAGTCGACCTCGCGGCTGGCGGTCAGTCGCGCAGCGACGGCCGCAGCGTAGTCGGGCTCGATGCTGCCGGGTATCCAATCGTTGCCGGGCAGCTTCAGTCCGATGATGAAGTCATGGCCGCAGGCTGATCGCAGCGCGCTGACGAGTTCGCGCAGCAGGCGCGTTCTGCCTTCCAGATCGACGCCGTACTCGTCGTCGCGGACGTTGGATCGCGGCGAGAGCATCTGATGAAAGAAGTGGCCATGCCCGGCCGAGATCTCCAGGCCGCTGAAGCCGCAGCGCGCCAATCGTACGGCGGACTGCACGTATTCGACGATCAAGGCACGGATCTCGCCGGTCGTGATCACGCGCGGCATCGACCAGCTCAGATCGTCCGGAAGCGCCGAGGCACCGATGCCGTCGTAGCTGCGGCCGGGCTGGTTGCGCGCGCGGCCTCGTTCCAGCAACTGTCCGAGGATCCGGCAGTCTTGCTCCTCGACCGCGGCGGCCAGGCGCTTGAGTCCCTCGAGATCGGTGTCGTTCCAGGCGTCGACCCGGTTCGCCAGATGATGATGGCGCGCCATGCTCAGGGGCTCGGTCACGAGCATGGCCGCTCCGCCACGTGCACGGTTCGCGAAATACTGCAACATCGGTGCGCTGACTCGCGCGTGCTCCGCCATCAGCGTGGTCATCGAGGGATGCACGAGCCGATTGCGCAGCCGCCTGCGGGCCAGTTCGAACGGCGCCATCAGTGCGGGGTAGGGTAGGGAGCTCATGCGCAGCATCGTCGAAGGTCGGGGATGCGTGGTTATACCTCGGTGGCCCGTGGCCGAAACGTCCGATCGCTAGAGCTTGCGGCGACTGGGCCGCGTAAGCCATGTTCCAGACATGGCAGGATACCCCAGACCGTGCCTTCGCACGGCCTAGGGTGGCCTGGCGAGCGCTACGCCAGATCGTAGCGGTCGGCGTTCATGACCTTCGTCCATGCGGCGACGAAGTCCTGCACGAATTTCTCCCGGCTGTCGTCTTGCGCGTACACCTCGGCGTAGGCGCGCAGGATCGAATTCGACCCGAAGACGAGATCCACCCGAGTCGCGGTCCATTTGACCGCGCCGGTCTTGCGATCGCGCATTTCATACAGGTTGCTGCCGGCGGGTTTCCACGTGTAGGCCATGTCTGTCAGATTGACGAAGAAGTCGTTGGTCAGCGCGCCGACGCGCTCGGTCAGTACGCCGTGCTTGGTGCCTGCGTGGTTGGTGCCCAACACACGCATGCCGCCGATCAAAGCGGTCATCTCGTGGGCCGTCAGACCCATGAGCTGTGTACGATCGAGCAGCAATTCCTCGGCGGTGACGACGTAGTCGCTTTTCAGCCAGTTGCGGTAGCCGTCGGCCAGGGGTTCGAGCACTTCGAAGGAGTCGGCGTCCGTCATCGCTTGAGTGGCATCGCCTCGACCCGGCGCGAAGGGAACGGTCACAGTGAAGCCGGCCGCCTTGGCCGCCTGCTCGACACCGACGTTGCCCGCCAGCACGATCACATCGGCCACGCTCGCACCGGTCTTATCCGCGATGCGCTCCACCACAGCCAGTACCTTGTTCAAGCGGGCCGGTTCGTTGCCTGCCCAATCTTTCTGGGGGGCAAGGCGGATACGCGCGCCATTGGCGCCGCCGCGTTTGTCCGAACCCCGGAAGGTGCGGGCGCTGTCCCAAGCGGTGGCTACCATCTCGCCGATGGTCAATCCGCTGGCTGCGATCTGCGCCTTGACCGCTGCGATGTCGTAGTCTTTGCGGCCTGCGGGCACCGGATCCTGCCAGATCAGATCTTCCTGGGGGACGTCGGGCCCGATGTAACGGGATTTCGGCCCCATGTCGCGGTGAGTCAGCTTGAACCAGGCGCGCGCAAACACTTCGGAGAAGTAGGCCTGATCCTTGTGGAAGCGCTCCGCGATCTTGCGGTACGCGGGATCCATCTTCATCGCCATGTCGGCGTCGGTCATCACCGGATTGTGGCGGATCGAGGGATCCTCGACGTCGACGGGCTTGTCTTCGTCTTTGATGTTCACGGGCTCCCACTGCCAGGCGCCGGCCGGGCTTTTCTTCAATGCCCATTCATGGTTGAGCAGCATGTCGAAGTAGCCGCCATCCCACCGGGTGGGATGAGTGGTCCAGGCGCCTTCGATGCCGCTGGTCATGGTGTCGCGGCCGATGCCGCGCGTGGTGTTGTTCATCCAACCGAGGCCTTGCTCCTGCAGATCCGCGCCCTCCGGGGATTCTCCCAGCAGCTTTGCATCGCCATTGCCGTGGCATTTTCCGACCGTGTGGCCGCCGGCTGTCAGGGCGACTGTTTCTTCATCGTTCATGGCCATGCGCGCAAAGGTTATGCGCACGTCGTGAGCGGTCTTGAGCGGGTCGGGCTTGCCGTCGACGCCTTCCGGATTGACGTAGATCAGCCCCATCATCACGGCGGCGAGCGGGTTTGCGAGGTCGCGTTCGCCGGAGTAGCGGCTGTCGGGGCCGCCGCTGGGGGCGAGCCATTCCTTTTCAGCGCCCCAGTAGATGTCCTTCTCGGGATGCCAGATGTCTTCGCGGCCGAAGGCGAAGCCGAAGGTCTTCAAGCCCATGGACTCGTAGGCAATGGTGCCCGCGAGAATGATGAGGTCGGCCCAGCTGAGCTTGTTGCCGTATTTCTTCTTGATCGGCCACAGCAGACGTCGCGCCTTGTCCAGGTTGGCGTTATCGGGCCAGGAGCTTATGGGAGAGAAGCGCTGATTGCCCTTGCCGCCGCCGCCGCGCCCATCGGCGATACGGTAGGTGCCGGCAGAGTGCCATGCCATGCGGATCATAAGGCCGCCGTAATGGCCCCAGTCTGCCGGCCACCAATCCTGGCTCTCGGTCATCAGCGCGTGGAGATCCTTCTTCAGGGCCGCGACATCCAGCTTCTTGACCTCCTTGCGATAGTCGAAGCTCGACCCCAAGGGGTTGGTCTTGGTATCGTGCTGATGCAGGATGTCCAGGTTCAGCGCCTTCGGCCACCATGCCATGTTCGACATGGAAGTCGCGGTGGCGCCGCCGTGCATGACGGGGCATTTGCCGGGTGTGTTCGTGCTTTTCGTTTCCATATTCGTCTCCGTTGTGGCTGCTGGACTGGCGTGGGTTCATGCGGCGACGAGACTGAACAGACCTGTCGTATGTCGCCGCGCTGAGCTCGGATATCGGCGATCAGTCGTTCGCCCTGAAAACCAGTATACATACCGAGCGGATTCGCGGTTGTCATTTATCCTTATCGTTATCATTGTCTCTCCTTATCGCAGTCGCAATCGAACGACGCAACCGATGCAGCGAGCTGCGCGCGCCATGGCGCCGACGATGCCAAGACGCCGTTGAAGAACGGCGCACGTGCTGGGTGCAGAGAACGTTCGATAAGCGGGCACGGCCGTACCCGCCGCCCGAATCGAGCCGGGTGTTCGGTGAAATGACGGGATGCAGTCGAGTCCGGGACGGTGCGAAACGCCCGTGCCGCGAGAGCGGCACCGAGGGCAGGCCGATCGGCTTTGGGCTTGCGCGCTAAAGCCGAGGGTGGCGACTATGCCACGGCGTGGCCTGTTCGTACGCATGGGCCACGCGATACAACAGCCCTTCTTGCAGCGGGCGTCCGTGCAGCATCAGGCCGATCGGGAAGGTATCCGCGAGACCGAATCCGCAGGGCACCGAGAGTTCCGGGTGTCCCGTGAGAGAGGCGATGGCGTTCCGATACACGGCGCGCGATCGCGCTTGCGCCTGGCGGCCGCGAATGACGACCGTTTCGGCATCCCAACTGTCGCCGAACGTGCTGCCTGCGGGCATGGCGATGACGTCAACATGGCGCAGCACTTCGGTCACTTCCTGGCAGATGCGCGCGCGTTCATGTTGCGCGTGCAGGTAATCGGCAAAGGACTGCGATCTTCCTTGCTCGAACCTCGGGTGCCACTCGGGCCAGGCAGCGATCTGCTCTGGGGTATAGTTGTCTTCGAGATAGACTTGGGCCTCGGAGGCCGTCAGCGTGTGCAGTATGGCGCGTCCATGGGCGGACCGCGGCAGATGGATCTCCGTTACCGTGGCGCCCAGTGCTTTCAGCACCTCGATGGCTTGTCGCACCACCGTTTCCTCTTCTTCGCTCAGCCATTCCTTCCAGATCCAGTCGTCGATCGGCACGCCTACGCGGATGCCGCGGATTCCGATCCGCAGGCTCTCCCGGTATGCTTCGGGAGGCACGTTCAGACTCACGGGATCCCGAGGATCGTAGGCGCCGAGGATTCCGAGCATGATCGCATTGTCCTCTACGGTCCGGGTCAGCGGGCCTGCCTGGTCGGAGGTCCAGGACGACGCCCATACGCCGAAGCGGCTGATTCTGCCGAAGCTCGCCTTCATCCCCACCAAGCTGCTGTTGCTGGCCGGATGGCGGACCGAGCCTCCTGTGTCCGTACCTATCGATGCGAATCCGAGCGATGCGGCAACCGCGGATGCGGAGCCGCTGCTCGACGTGCCGGGGCTGCAGCGGGTGTCCCAGGCGTTGCGGCATCCCACCGGTCCCGTGCCGCTCCTGCCGATCTCCGAGACCACCTTGCCGAGCAGAATCCCCCCGGCGTCTTCGAGCAGGGTGTGCAGTGTCGCGCTCTCTTGCGGTCGATAGTCGATACCCTTGGGGTCTCCGAAGGTGGTTCGTATCCCTTGAGTGGCCACGACATCCTTGAGCGTGTAGGGGATGCCGTGCAGCGGGCCGCGATACCTTCCGTTCGTGATCTCGCGCTCGGCCTCCCGGGCGCGCTGCAATGCGTACTCGGGCGTGATCGTGGTGAAGCACTGCAAGCGCGGCTGAAGCGCCTCGATACGCGCCAGAGTGGCTGTCGTCAGTTCGACGGGCGAGACTTTCCGTTCGCGGATGAGTTCGCTCATTCCGGCGATCGTGGCTGACACGATGTCCAATGCATTGGCGCTCATGGTGTGCTCCTGCGGCTTGCGATTCGAGTATCGGGTTGCTTCGGCATTCGAGCCGAACCTAAGGGGCCGACGCCGTGCGATCGGGAGGGAATGCGCTTCGTCCTCTCCGAGCGCTCGTTCCTTCGATGTCGGTCCAGTGAACGAGTCGGTCCTTCGGTCAGCGCTCGACCTTGATTTTCGCCGTCTTGATGATTTCCGCAAACCGGGCGGCGTCCTGTCGGATCAGTGCAGAAAACTGATCAGGGGTGGAGACGAAGGGCTCCATGCCGAAGCTCGCGAGCTTGTCCCGAAAGTCGGCCAGGGCCAGTATTCGGGTGATCTCGGTCGACAACGTGCCGACGACCGGCTTCTCGGTGCCCGCTGGCGCGACCATGCCGAACCATGAATTCGACAAGAATCCCGGCATGCCGGATTCGTTGAACGTAGGTACGTTGGGCAGGGCGGCGAAGCGCGTGTCGCCGGTGATGGCGAGGGCCTTCAGTCTGCCCCGATTGACGTACGGGAGGGCTGAGACGATGGGTTGCAGGGATATCTCCACATGCCCGCCGATCAGATCGGTGAACGCCGGTCCGCCGCCCTTGTAGTTGACGATCTGCATGTCGATCCCGCCCATGCTCTTGAGCAGTTCCCCGCCCAGATGCAGCGCAGATCCGAAGTTCGTCGCGAAATTGAGTTGTCCCGGCCTGGCCTTCGCCAGGGCGATCAACTCTCGCAGGTTCTTGGCCGGAATCGACGGATGCACGAGCAGGAGCCACTCCGAGCGAGCGATGGTCCCGATCGGGGTGAAGTCCTTGTGGATGTCGTAGGGGGCGGGGAACAGCAGAGACGAGATGACGAAGGTGCGGCTCATCACCATCACGGTGTAGCCATCGGGCTTGGATTTCGCCAACGCATCGGTTCCGATGATGGTATTGCCGCCGGCACGGTTGTCGACGATGAATCGCTGGGTCATCCGCTCGCTCAGCTTCTCGGCCGTAAGGCGAGCTAACGGATCGACGCTGCCGCCGGGGGGGAACGGGACGATCATCCGGATCGGCCGATTCGGATAGGCCTGCTGGGCCGCCGCGGGGAGTGCGGTTAGAACCGCCAGCATCGATACCAATAGCATGTGTGCCGCAGGGGGGGCGAGGCGCCTCATGGTGTCTCCTTTCCGGTGTGTGCCAGCAACTCAGTACCCGCCCATCGCTGCGTGCAATGTCTTGATGGCGACGTCGTTAGTGTCTGGCTCCGGCTAGCAGGATGAATGCCAGCTCTTCGGGCCGATCATCGCACAGACATGATTGTCATTGTCTTTCATGCTGTTGATTCTTGCCAGCGTTGCAAAGAGCGGATGCCTTGGATCCTGCGCGCGCACCGCGCCGATGCGGCGCGCAACGCGATGCACCCGGATCGTTCGTCCACTGGCCATGAAGCGAGGGCGCACCCTGCATGGGCATTCCTTCGTGCCGATTCGGACAGCGCCGGCGTCTTGGCGGGGCATCTTTTCGACTCGCGGAAACAAAAAGAACGGCGTCCCTTGCCGCTGGCAGACTTACGGGGCAATATCGACCATCACTTCCAGACAATCCGAACCGAGAGAGCATTGATATGTCCCGAACCGAACCGGGGTTTGCCGAGCGCCTGCAGACAGCGACCAAGGCCAAGCAAGCCAAACTCGAGAAATTGCGCGCGGCGGCACTGAGCAGCGCACCACAGACGACCGAGCGGCAGGCGGCGCGCATGGAGGCGGAAAAGGCGCGTGCAATTCGCACGGCCGAGCGCAAACAGGCGAACCAGGCTGCCGCCAGACAAAGAGCGGCGGAGCGCGCGGCGGAGCAAGCCAAGAAGGTGCAAGCGATCGCAGATGAAAAGGCACGCAAGGAGGCCGAGCGTCTTGCCCAACTGGAGATGGATGCGGCCCGCAAGCTGGAGCAGAAGGCCGCGCGGGACGCCAAGTACGCCGCCCGCAAGGCGCGCCAGCGATAAAGCGTCCGGCATCAGGATTCGAGCAGGTTCGTGCCGCCCTCGGGAGCCCGTGACTCCCGGGCCTGGCGCTTGATTTCCTCGGCTTCGCTCGTCAGCGCGCCTTCAGTGGAACTGGCTGCGCTTCCGCTTTCGAAGGCGTTTGGAGGCGGATGCGGGGAAGTGCGTGCTGCTTCGGACGGACCGGGCGGGATGGTATGTATCGGGACTCCTTGGGGGAAGATCACCTCCCGCGCCTCGTCGGGCATGGAGATTCCGGCGGCAGCGAAGGCGCGCTTGGTCAGTCGAATGAGTGCGGAGCGCACCTTGAGATGGCTGTACAGGCGGGTGTCCAGCCAGAAGTAGATGCGCAGGTTTACCGTGGCTGCGGCAAGTGCTTCCACCAGGACGAGCGGTTCCGGGTCGGGCAGGACAGCCGGATGCCCGCGCAGCACGCGCATGGCCTCGGATTGCGCGTTGGCGATCGGATCATCGTACCCGATGCCGACCGCGAAATCGTAGCGGGATACGGGGTTGGCCGTGAAGTTCTGGATCGTGGCCTTGTAGACGGTTGCGTTCGGAATCTGCACGTGATTGCCTGCCTCCGTCATCAACAGTGTCGATCGCGGATTGACGCTTTGCACGAATCCGCGATGGCCTGCCACCTCGATCAAGTCGTTGGGCGCGAACGGGCGCTGCATGCTGATCAGAAAGCTGGCCAGGAAGTTCTCCGCGATGTCGCGAAACGCGAACCCGATCACCAAGCCGGCGAGGCCGGTGCCGCCGACGACCGTGACGGCGAGCCCGGTCAGGCCGGAGACTGTCAGCACGACGTACAAGCCGAGCATGAATACCGGCACTGCGACAACCCGCGCCGCCACATCGCGCAAGAGCCGGTTGTCCAAGGCACGCCCCAGAACAGACGCTGCCACGCGGACGGACCACTTGGCGATGTACCAGGTGGCAATCAGCAGCACGATGGCGATCAGGATGACGGGCCCGCGACGGATCATGCCCTGGCTCATTTCGCGCAGCTTCTCGGTCGCCGGCGAGAAATTCCAGACTCCGGCCTCGGTGATCTCGATCTGATTGACGACTGCGACGACGTCCCGAGTGTTACGGGCCAACTGCTCTGCCCATGCGCCGTGTGCCTCGTCGCCTGCACGGCCGCCGAGAAAAACCACGCCTTGGTTGACGCGTACGTCGATACCCTCGAACCAGCCGGTCGCATCGAGAATTCGGGCCAGGCGCGCGGCGATCTGCGAGTCATCGGCGAGCGGAATCACTTCGATGCGCTGAGGTGAGTCCGCAGTCGGTGCCGGCATGCCGTCGCTCCTTGGAGCCGTCTGGGCGCAGGCCGCCGAAGCGGTCAGCAGCGCGGCGGTCAGGGTCACTGCAGCGGCCCAGCGAAGCGCTGTTCCAGGGCGGACCGGGGTCCGCGTCATGCATGAGCCCCGCGCGGCCGGCTCGTGACGCGCAGGGGCATCCGTCCGTGGCTGCTCTCGTCCGGGATGATTGCGCATTTTCGATCCTGAATAGCTCATGCGCGTTCCCGTTGTGTGGCCGAAGCGACCGGCAGCACTTTTCGTGCCCCAGTCCGGAATGTGCTCGCGCGCAGTGGCGTTCCCTTCGCCCGGATGGATGCCGAAGGGGCTCCGGTGAGGCGCCTGAACCGACCAGCGTTATGCCGAACGCAAGGGAGAGGGCGACGCGAACCGCAAGACTGCGCGGCAAGGTGATCGCATGGTGTACCGGCGGCGAAACCCGCTCGACTCGGTCTCGTTCTGCGTAGAATCGGCCTGTCGGCGGTTGCCTGTGTCGTCGAGCAGGCGTCGCGACACAGGAGGAGGAAGCACATGCCCTCCCGTAGGTGGGTCGAGCATGGGCTTGCGGCCGTTTCGAACGAGATTCGGTCGACGCGCTCGCTGGTGGGTGTGCGCTCAAAGCAGGGTCGAACCCTCTGGCAGCGGATAGGGGCCTGGTTGGAGACGACGGAGATGACGCCTATGTCAAAGAGACAGCCTTGGGGATCCCGCGAAACACTGGCCGGTGAAGACGATTCGGATTTGCACGAGCTGGTATTGGGCCTGCACTGGGATCCCCCTTGCGAGGACTGGGCCGGGCAGATCGCAGACCTCGATGCGGTATGCGCGGTGGTCGATCTGGAGGGAAAGATCGTGGAGGTGGTGCATCCGGGGCACCCGCGCAACGCCGACGGCAGCATCGTCCACACGGGGGATGCGCGCACGGGTGCGAGCGAGTGGGATGACGAGCGGATATTCATTTTCCTGGATGCGCTGCCCGAAGCAGCCTCCAGGCTCCTTTTCGTCGTCTCGAGTGCGAACGGCGTGCCTTTCGACTCGATACCCGGCGCGCAGTGTCATGTCAGCGATCGGCTCAGCGAGACGCCGCGAGTCCGTGTCGATCTGACGGCGTTCGCGGGGCTGACGCTGCACGTCGCGGCGATCGTCAGCCGCGGCGTCGACCGCTGGCGCGTGGATGCCGGCGCTTGCATCGGTGAACCTGCGATGCTCGCTGAACTGCGAGGGCTGTTGCGCCGAACCAAGTAGCGCGCGAGAGGGCTCACACTCGCGGCCAGGGGGCGCTCCCTGGCGATCGGAGAGTCGCCAACTTCGCCGTTGATTTATCGCAAACGGCGTCAGGCAAGTTCGCGCTAAGCTGCTTCTTCGGTTTTCGCGGTGAGGCGTGGGACGTGATGCTCGGTCGATTGCACCTGCCCGTTCGACGGGGCTAGACCGATGCCTCGCCAGATGCGGCTTGGTGCGATTCTTTCGGCGCGAGGTCATCCGACTGCATGCGCTACGCCAGGGATTCGCGCCTCGTGCTTCGCGCCACCGGCCGGGTGATCGTGATCGGTAGGCATGGGGAAATCACAGGGCACGACCGGTCATCGTGGACGCAAAGCTCATGGGACGAAAGCAGGACGCATCAGCGGTCATCCTTCCTGCCGCGCGGCTGGACGAACTGTTTGTGGCGCTGCGCTCGCGCGGTTACGCTTGCGTCGGACCCACGGTGCGTGACGCAGCGATCGTGTACGGGGAGATCGAGAAAAGCGCCGACTTGCCGCAAGGCTGGACGGACGACCACGCGCCGGGCTGCTACCGCCTCGAGCGGCGCGGCGACGACGCCTACTTCGGCTACGTCGTCGGCCCGCACTCCTGGAAGAAGTACCTGTTCACGCCCGAGCGCCTTCTTTGGCGACTGAAACGAGGGGGTACGAGGTTCGAGCGCACCGATCCGCCGGTCGAGGTCCCGAAGTATGCGTTCATCGGCGTGCGCGCCTGCGAGATCGCTGCGTTGCAGATCCAGGATCGCATCTTCACCGGCGGGCAGTTCGTGGAGCCGAACTATGCGGCTGCGCGTCGAGCGGCTTTCGTCGTGGCGGTGAATTGCACGCAGGCGGCCTCCACGTGCTTTTGCGTTTCGATGGCGACCGGGCCGGAGGTCGGAAGCGGGAGCGACCTCACCATGACGGAGATCCTGCAGCCCGAGCACTGTTTCGTCGTGCGGGCAGACAGCGAGCGCGGCGAGGAAGTATTGGCGTCGCTCGATCTGCGCTGCGCCCGATCGGAGCACGCCCGTGCAGCGGCTGCGGGCGTCGATCACGCCAGACGCCAGTCGCGGACGCTCGAAACAGCGGGCTTGAAAGACCTGCTCCGCAGCAACGCCGAGAGTCCGCAGTGGCAGGACATCGCCAGGCGCTGCCTGTCTTGCGCCAACTGCACCATGGCGTGCCCCACCTGCTTCTGCAGCAGCGTCGAGGACGCGAGCGACCTGTCCGGCGAGCATGCCGAACGCTGGCAGCGCTGGGACTCGTGCTTCAACGCCGATTTCAGCTACATGCACGGCGGCGAAGTCCGCAAGACCACGGCCTCGCGCTATCGCCAGTGGATGACGCACAAGCTGAGCACTTGGTTCGATCAATTCGGCAGCTCGGGTTGCGTGGGGTGCGGCCGTTGCATCTCGTGGTGTCCCGTCGGCATCGACATTACCGAGGAGGTGCGCAAGATGCGTGCAGCCGAAGGCGTGCAGCCATGAAGCAGCTTGCGGCGCTCGTCGCCGAGCACCCGTTCTTCGAGAATCTCGCCCACGAGCATCTTGCGCTGGTCGCCGGCTGCGCTCAGCTGGCCGTCTACGAGAAGAACGCTTACCTGTTCAAGTACGGCGACGATGCCGCGTATTTTTTTCTGATCCGATACGGGCGCGTCGCGCTCGAGTTGACAGGCCCCGGCGCGGACTCGTTCCGGTTCCAGACCGCGGGTGCGGGCGAAGTATTGGGATGGTCATGGCTGTTTCCGCCTCATCAGTCGCAGTTCGACGCGCGTGTGATCGAGGACGCCCGCGTGATCCGGTTCGACGGCAAGTGCTTGCGCGCCAAATGCGACAGCGATCCTGCGTTCGGCTACGATCTGATGAAGCGGTTTGCTCAGGTGTTGGTGCGACGCTTCGCGGATACACGCTTGCAGCTGATCGACGTGTATGGCAAGCAAGGCCGCTGACGTGAGCGGAACGCAGCCGCTGCTGCCGCAGCCTTGGGTCGTGAGCGGGGCCACGCGTGAGACCGGCGATGTCGTGACGCTGACGATCCAACCCGGCGAGGGCGTCGGCCCCATGGCGTTCAAGCCCGGCCAGTTCAACATGCTCTACGCGTTCGGCACGGGTGAGGCGCCGATCTCGATCAGCGGCGATCCCAGACAGGACGCGCAGCTGGTCCATACCCTGCGCGCAGTCGGCTTCGTCACTCGCGCCTTGTGCGCGCTCCAGCCTGGGGACGTGATCGGTGTGCGAGGCCCCTACGGCAGCCATTGGCCCATCGAGCAGCATACCGGCCGCGACATCGTCCTGGTGGCGGGCGGCATCGGGTTGGCTCCCTTGCGCCCGACGATTTATCACATCCTCAGCCACCGCGATCGGTACGGCGAAGTCGTCCTGCTGTACGGCGCGCGTAAACCCGACGAGTTGCTGTTCTCGGATGAGTTCGACGCGTGGCGCAAGGCGGGCGTTCAGGTCGAGATCACGGTCGATAACGCGGATGCTTGCTGGGAGGGCCGGGTGGGGGTGGTGACGACGCTGATTCGCCACGCCCGGTTCGAGCAGGCCAAGGCCAGCGCGTTCATCTGCGGGCCGGAAGTCATGATGCGCTTCACCGCGCAGGAACTCGAGAACAAGGGCGTGGCGCCCGACAAGGTCTACATCTCCATGGAACGCAACATGAAGTGCGCGATCGGCTGGTGCGGGCATTGTCAGCTGGGGCCGGAATTCATCTGCACGGATGGTGCCGTGTTCGCGCTGCCGCGCATGAAGCGCTTGATGACCATCCGGGAGCTATGATGCGCAAGCCGAGGTTGGCGGTCTGGAAGTTCGCCTCCTGCGACGGTTGTCAGCTCAGCTTGCTCGATTGCGAGGACGAGCTGCTGGCCGTTGCGGGGGCGGTCGATATCGCCTGTTTTCCGGAGGCCAGCAGCGACATGCAGCCCGGCCCCTACGATGTCTCCCTGGTCGAAGGCAGCATCACGACGGCGCATGATGCCGAGCGCATCCGGGAAATTCGGCGTCAGAGCGGCGCGGTCATCACCATCGGCGCCTGTGCTACGGCCGGTGGCATCCAGGCGTTGCGCAACTTCACTGACGTCGAGGCGTTCACGCGTGCCGTGTACGCGACACCCGCGTTCATCAGCACCCTCGACACGTCGACGCCGATCGCCGATCACATCCGCGTGGACTTCGAGCTGCGCGGTTGCCCGATCAACAAGCATCAGCTGCTCGAGACCATCAATGCCTTCCTCAACCGGCGCAGGCCGAATATCCCGGCCCATAGCGTCTGCGTCGAATGCAAGCGGCGGGGGACCGTCTGCGTGACGGTCGCGCGCGGCGCGGCCTGTCTCGGGCCCGTGACCCACGCAGGCTGCGGCGCCCTGTGTCCCAGCTACGACCGCGGCTGCTTCGGATGTTACGGCCCCAAGGCGCTGGCGAACACCGAATCCCTGGCCGCCTGGGCGCGTGACAGGCTGGGGGTCGCTGACAAAGACATCAAACGGCTCTACCACAACTTCAATGCCTGGAGTGAACCGTTCCGCAGCGAAGGCGATCGCCATGGCTGAGCGCCGCACCATCAAGGTCGACTACATGGCTCGCGTCGAAGGCGAGAGCGCACTCGACATCGTGATCGAAGGCGGCGCGGTCAAGGATGTGAAGCTCAAGATCTTCGAGCCGCCTCGGTTCTTCGAGGCCTTGCTGCGCGGCCGAAGCTTTTTGGAAGCGCCGGATATCACGGCGCGCATCTGCGGCATCTGTCCCGTGGCCTACCAGATGAGCGCCGTTCACGCGATGGAGGATGCTTGCGGCGTGAAGGTGACCGCTCCCTTGCGCGCCTTGCGCCGACTGCTGTACTGCGGCGAATGGATCGAGAGTCACGTCCTGCACATCTACATGCTGCACGCGCCGGATTTTCTGGGCAAGCACAGCGTCGTCGAACTGGCGGCCGAGCATCCCGAGATCATCCGGCGCGGCTTGCGGCTCAAGAAGGCGGGCAACGAGATCGTCGGCCTGCTGGGAGGGCGCGAGATCCATCCGATCAACGTGCGCGTCGGGGGCTTCTACAAGATTCCGTCGAAGTCAGACTTCGCGGCATTGGCCGAGAAACTCAAGCTTGCCCGCGACGACGCGCTGGCCACGGTGTCCTGGGTCAGTGGCTTCCACTTTCCCGACTTCGAGCAAGACTACGAGTTCGTCTGTCTCAGTCATCCCGACGAGTACCCTTGCAACGAAGGCCGCATCGTCAGTAGCCGGGGGCTCGATATCCCCGTGCAGGCGTTCCACGAGCATTTCGTCGAGGATCACGTGGCGCATTCGACGGCGCTGCATTGCAGACTCAAGGCGGGCGGCCATTACAAGGTCGGCCCGCTTGCGCGCTTCGGTCTGAACTACGAGAAGCTCTCGCCGCTGGCGAAACAGGCGGCGGTGGAGGCCGGGCTCGGACGCACATGCAACAACCCATTCAAGAGCATACTCGTCAGGGCGGTCGAAGTCGTGTACGCGGTCGACGAGGCGCTGCGCATTCTCGATACTCTGGAGCGCCCGGACCCGCCTTGCGTCGAAGTGCTTCCGCGCGCCGGCAGCGGCTTCGCGGCCACGGAAGCGCCGCGCGGGATGCTGCACCATACGTATCGGATCGATGCCGAGGGAAACATAGCGTTCGCGCAGATCATCCCGCCCACATCGCAGAATCAGGCGACCATCGAAGACGATCTGCGACATTTCATCGCGCCCCGCCTGAGCCTGCCCGATGAGCAGCTGCAATGGCAGTGTGAGCAGGCCGTGCGCAACTACGATCCGTGCATCTCGTGCAGCACACATTTTCTGAAGCTGACGGTGGAGCGCCGGTGAGCACGGTGATCATCGGCATCGGCAACCGTGAGCGCGCGGACGATGCGCTGGGACTCATCGCCATCGATCGTCTGCAGAGCGAACATCCCGCGGGGGTCGAGTTCGCAACCGCCCGGGGGGACGTGCTGAAGGTGCTGGATCTGTTCGAGGGCGCGCACAAGGTGATCGTGATCGACGCCATGCGATCCGGCAGTCCGCCCGGTCAGGTCGTGCGCCTCGATGTCTCGGACGCGGCGGTGAAGGTCGATCTGGAGAACTTTGCCTCGAGCCACACGGTGAACCTGACGGAGGCCATCGAGCTGGCCCGCACCTTGGGCAAGCTGCCGCCGCGTCTGATCGTCTATGGCGTCGAGGCGCAGGATTTCACCCTGGGCAATGGACTCAGTCCCGCCGTGGCGGCGGCGCTCGAAGGTCTGTTGACTCGGGTCAGAAAGGAGTGGGCATGCACGAAGCATGGTTGATGCGCGACCTCATGCGCAAGATTCTGGAGGTCGCGGCGCAGCAGGGCGCCTCGCGCGTCGTGTCGGTGACCGTGCGCCTGGGTGCGTTGTCGCACCTGGATGCCGCGCATTTCAAGGAACACTTCGATCAGGCGGCCGCAGGGACGGTCGCTGACGGCGCGTTCGTCCACGCGAACGTCGAGACGGATATCCAGTCGCCCATGGCGAACGGCGTGCTGCTGCAGAGCGTCGAGGTGGCATGACGTCTGCGCGCATTCGATTCGTCGTTCGCGGCGCAGTCCAGGGGGTTGGATTTCGTCCGTTCGTTTGGCGGCTCGCACACGAGCTCGGACTGGACGGTCATGTACGCAACGAGGGCGGGTGCGTCGTCATCGAAGCCGAGGGCGAGCGCATCGATGAGTTTCGATCGCGGCTGCGCCGAGAGCCGCCGTCCGCGGCGCGTGTCGAGGGCATAGTCTGGGAAACCATTCCGGCGCGCGGGGCGCCGGGCTTTGTCATCGAAGACAGTCGGGCCGGGTCGACGCCTGCTGTCGTGCCCGACATGGCGACCTGTGCCGATTGTCTGCGCGAGGTGCTCGATCCGACGAGCCGCTTCCACCGTTACGCCTTCACCAACTGTACACGGTGCGGTCCCCGGTACAGCATCGTCGAGCGCACGCCGTACGACCGCGTCCGGACCACCATGGCAGCCTTCGAAATGTGTGCCGCTTGCAGGGCCGAGTACGAGAATCCCGCAGACCGCCGTTTTCACGCTCAGCCGACGGCCTGCCCGGCTTGCGGTCCGCGTCTGAGTCTTTGCGACGCAACGGGTGAGGCGATCGACGCCGACGACGTGATCGATCGCGCTGCAGCGGCACTCGTCGACGGGCGGATCGTGGCGCTCAAAGGCCTGGGCGGCTTCCAACTGCTGGCGGATGCAACGAACGAGCGCGCCGTCACGCGTCTGCGCGAGCGCAAGCACCGGCCGCACAAGCCACTGGCCGTGATGATGCCGGACGTCGAGGCTGCACGCCGATGGGCGAACGTCGACGACCGCGAGGCCGCGCTGCTGCAATCGCCGGCGGCAACCATCGTGCTGCTGACATCGCGATCGGGCACCTTGCCCGCCGTGATCGCGCCGGGTTTGGGCGACGTCGGATTGATGCTGCCCACCACCGCGTTGCACCACTTGCTGTTGCGCTCTGCGGGGTGTCCCGTCGTCTGCACGAGCGGTAATCTGAGCGGCGAACCTATCTGTACCGACAACGAGGAGGCGCTCGCGCGCCTTGCCCGCATTGCGGACGTGTTCCTGATGCACGATCGTCCGATCCGCCGCGCCGTCGACGATTCCGTTGCGCGGGTGATCGACGACGCGCCGCAGGTGCTGCGTCTTGCCCGCGGCTACGCGCCGTTGACCTTGCCGATGCTCGGGTTCCCGGCGATGGCCACGGGCGCGCACTTGAAGAACTCGCTGGCAGTGCGCGCGGATGGGCGGGCAGTCTTGAGCCAGCACATCGGCGACCTCGAATGCACGCTGTCCATCGACGCGATGCGAAGCACGGCCCGCGATCTGCAGGCTTTCTTCGGCGTCGAGCCCGTCCGGGTGGCATGCGACCTGCATCCGGACTATGCCTCGACGCACTTCGCGCATACCCTCGGCGCGCCGGTTGCGCCGGTACAGCACCACGTCGCTCACGCCCTCGCATGCATGGCCGAACACGGGCAGTCGCGGCTGCTGGCCGTCGTGTGGGACGGCATCGGGCTGGGGCCCGACGGAACCCTTTGGGGCGGCGAGTTCCTGCTCATGCACGGGTCGCGTTGGCGACGCGCGGCGCATCTGCGTCCTTTTCGGCTGCCCGGCGGGGATGGGGCCGCGCGGGACGCCCGACGAGCGCTGGCCGGGCTCAGAGGCGAAAGCGGGCCCATGGCGCCTGTCTGTACGAGCGCCGGTCGGCTGTTCGACGGCTTCGCGGCGATGTTGGGTCTGTGCGGCGCGCAGACCTACGAGGGCCAGGCCGCCATGCAGCTCGAAGCCGCGACGGCGCCGGGTGTCGACGCGGCTTACGACCTGCCGTTGGTCGATGGCGAGTTGGACTGGCGGCCGATGCTCGAGGCCGCCAGCAACGAGCAAGTGGCCGGCGTGGCGGCTGCGAAGTTTCAGAACGCGTTGGCGGAGGGCATCCTTGCCGTCGTGCGCGAAGTGGGGGAAGCCGTGGTGGCGCTGACGGGAGGATGCTTTCAGAATCGCTATCTGACCGAGCGCGTCATGCGCCGATTGCGCGAAGAAGGCTTCACGCCCGTGATACCACGCCAGGTGCCGCCGAACGACGGCGGCATCGCGCTCGGCCAGCTTGCAGCAGTCACAGGAGGGGGCGATGTGCCTCGCAGTGCCGGGCCGGATTGAATCCATCGACGATGCCACCCCGGAGACCCGCGCGGGTCGGGTGAACTTCGGCGGGATCGTCAAGGTGATCAACCTTGCGTTCGTGCCGGAGGCCGTCATCGGCGATTACGTGCTGACGCACGTCGGCTTTGCGATCTCGCGCATCGATGAGGCGCAAGCCCGCCGCACGCTCGCGCTCCTGGAAGGCCGGTCATGAAGCATGTGGACGAGTTTCGCGATCCGGCGGAGGTCCTGGAATGCGCCCGCGAAATCGGTGCGACCGTGACGCGTCCGTGGACCCTCATGGAAGTGTGCGGCGGTCAGACGCACGCGATCGTCAAGCATGGGTTGGACGAGTTGCTGCCTGCGCAAGTCACGCTGATTCACGGACCCGGCTGCCCCGTCTGTGTCACCGACGTGGCGATCCTCGACCAAGCCCATGCGATCGCGGCAAGGCCCGAGGTCGTCTTCTGTACCTTCGGCGACATGCTGCGCGTGCCCGGCACGAGCACCGACCTGTACCAGGTCAAGGCGGGCGGGGGTGATGTGCGTGTCGTCTATTCGCCGATGGATGCCCTCGACATCGCGGCGGCCGAGCCCGCGCGCGAGATCGTCTTCTTCGCCATCGGGTTCGAGACCACGGCGCCCGCCAACGCCATGAGCGTCTACCTGGCCCGTCGGCGCGGATTGAGGAATTTCTCGATGCTCGTTTCCCAGGTGCTGGTGCCGCCCGCCATCGAGGCGATCATGGCGTCGCCGCGAAGCCGGGTGCAGGGGTTTCTGGCCGCGGGGCACGTATGCGCGATCATGGGCACGCGAGAGTACGAGCCCATCGCCGCGAAGCACCGCGTGCCCATCGTGGCCACGGGTTTCGAGCCCCTCGACATCATGCAAGGGGTGTTGATGTGCGTCCGGCAACTCGAAGCCGGCAGCCACCGTGTCGAGAACCAGTACGCCCGCGCCGTGCGCGAAGAGGGCAATGCCGGCGCGCAGGCGCTGATGCGGCAGGTGTTCGCGGTTCGCGATGCGACCTGGCGCGGCATCGGCATCATCGAAGCCAGCGGCTTGGGACTGAGCGCCGAGTACCGGTGCTTCGATGCGCTCGAGCGCTTCGGCGCGGCACTGGCATCGCGCCGGGACGACGGCGTGTGCATCAGCGGACTGATCATGCAGGGGCTGGAGAAGCCCGCAGCGTGTCCGGCATTCGGCAAGGGCTGCACACCCGAGATGCCGCTGGGGGCCACCATGGTGAGCAGCGAGGGCGCTTGCGCCGCATACTACAGGTATCGGACATGAGCGAGCCGCGCGAGTTTCAACCGGTCTGCCCGGTACCGGCTCAAGCGCAGCGCGTGAGCATGGCGCATGGCGGCGGCGGCCGGCTCATGCACGATCTGGTCAGGGACGTCTTTGCGGCCGCATTCGCCTGCAGCGCCGATCACGACGCGGCTGTCGTCGAAATTCCCGCGGGACGCATCGCGACGACGATCGACGGCTACGTCGTGCGTCCGATGTTCTTCCCGGGCGGCGACATCGGTTCGCTGGCGGTACACGGCACGTTGAACGACTTGGCCATGTGCGGCGCTCGTCCCGTCAGTCTTGCAGCCGCGTTCATCATCGAAGAAGGCACGTCGATCGACGTGCTTCATCGTATCGCGCGATCAATGGCGATGGCGGCGCAGAGGGCCGGTGCGGTCATCAGCACCGGCGACACCAAGGTGGTCGAGCGCGGCCATGGCGACGGCGTCTACATCACGACCAGCGGCGTCGGCCGGTGCGAGCACGATCGCGATATTCATCCGCGCAGCATCCGCGAGGGCGACGTGCTGGTCGTGAGCGGCGACGTCGGTCGCCACGGCATCGCCGTGATGTCCGCGCGTGAGAACCTGAGCTTCGAGAGCGCTGTCGTGAGCGACAGCCAATGCCTGTGGCCGGCCGTGAGCGCGCTGCTCGAGGCAGGGGTCGACGTCCACTGCTTGCGGGATCTCACGCGCGGCGGCTTGGCGACGGCACTGGTGGAATGGGCGCAGGCAACGGGGCTCGAAATCGAGCTGGACGAAGCGGCTGTGGGCGTCGACCCGGCCGTGCAGGGCGCTTGTGAACTGTTGGGCCTGGATCCCTTCTATGTGGCCAACGAGGGGCGTATGGTGGTTGCGGTTCCGGCCGAGGCAGCCCATGCCGCTTTGGCGGCTTTGCGGCGGACCCCGGAGGCGGCCGGCAGCGTCGTTGCCGGTCGCGTGTTGGCAGGCAGGCCGGGGCAAGTAAGCCTGCGGACCCGCATCGGCACACTGCGCAACCTGCCGATGCTGAGCGGCGCTCAGCTGCCCCGCATCTGCTAGGAGAAGGCGCTGCGCCCGCGTCCGTTGCGCCGTTCGACGTCGTGATCGCGGCGCCCCTCGCTCGTGCGCCACTGTCCGGCGATGAACTCGTTCGAAGAGCGCTTGCTCAGGTGGCCGCGGTGGACGAGTCTACGCCGGGAGCCTCGGTTTCGCGGACGTCGTCGAAGGACGCATAGTTCATCGCGTGCAGCCGGTGATAGAGTCCGCGCTGCTCGAGCAGTTGGCCATGCGTGCCGGTTTCGACGATGCGACCGTCCTGCAGCACGATGATGCGGTCGGCGTTGCGTACCGTCGCCAGCCGATGGGCGATGATCACGGCCGTGCGCCCGGCGAGCAGTCGCCGCATCGCGACCTGTATGGCCTGCTCGGTATAGCTGTCGATGCTGGCGGTGGCTTCGTCCAGGATGAGGATGCCCGTATCGGCGAGCAGCGCACGCGCGAAGCTCACGAGCTGTCGCTGGCCCAGTGACAGATTGGCGCCGCGTTGTTCGAGCGGCGTGTCGTATCCCAGCGGCAGCTGCATGATGAAGTCGTGCGCCCCGACCGCCTTGGCGGCATCGATCACCTGATCTTGCGTTGCGGCTCGGCTGCCGTAGCGGATGTTCTCGCCGATGGTGTCCGTGAACAGGAACGGCTCCTGCAGCACCATGCCGACTTGGCGTCCGAGCGAGTGTTGGGTGACTTCGCGCACGTCGTGACCGCCGATCAGGACCTGCCCGCTCCAGACATCGTAGAAGCGATGGATGAGGGCGGCGGTGCTGGTCTTCCCCGATCCGGTCGGGCCCACCAGTGCGATGACTTCGCCCGGTGCGGCCTTGAAGCTGACGTCGTGCAGCACCGGGCGCCCGGGAACGTAGCCGAAGCTCACGTGGCGGAACTCGATCGAGGGCTCGATCTCGCGCAAGTCGATCGCGCCGCTTTTGTCGACCACGTCCGCCGGCACGTCCAGCACCTCGAAGATCCGCTGCCCGGAGGCCATGGCCCGTTGCATCACGCTGTACTGCGCGGTGAGGGAGCGGATCGGATCGAAGAATCGCTGCACGTAGAACACGAACGCGACCATCACGCCGAGCTCCAGGGTGCCGGCGAGTACGCGAGTGCCGCCGGCGAAAATGACGATCGCCAAGGCGGTGCCGGTCAGCGTATCGACGATCGGAATCATGATTTGCGAGAACTTCGCCGCGCGCAGGGTGGCCTGCAGATAATCACGAGCCTTGTGCTCGAAGCGCGAGAAGTTGATCGCTTCGCGGGTCATCTCCTGCACGGTGCGCACGCCGTTGATGTTCTCGGCGAGCGCGCCGTTGACGATCGAACTGGCCTGACGCGCGCGGACGAACGCGCGTCGCGCGGGCGGGAGCCAGACGATGCGAACGATCAGCAGCACCCCGACGACGGACAGCGTCAGGCCGGCCAGCTGCACGTCGAGGTACAGCAACACCGCGACGATTCCGATCAGCAGCAGTATGTCGCCGATCGAAGTCACCAGCGTATCGAGGAACTCTTGCAAGGCGCCGACGTCGCCTTGCAACCGCGACATGAGCCGACCGACCTCGGTCTTGTCCATGAAGGACATGGACAGTCGCTGCAGATGCGCGAACATGGCGCGGCGCAGATCGAACAGGACGCGCTCGCCGATCTTGCCCACGATGACGTCTTGCCCGAGGTTGGCAGCGGCGTTGACGGCGATGACGCCGGCGAAGGCGATGGCCGTCATCAGCAGCAGTCGGCTGTCCATGGCATCGGTCGCCAGCGCGCGGTCGATCGCGAGGCCGATCACCAGCGGGATGGCCAGTTGGCTTGCGGTGAACAGCACCACGCATCCGATCGCCAGCCAAAGGCGCCGGCGATACGGGGCCACATAACCGAGAAAGCGACGCATGATCCCGCGGTCGAAGACTTTGCCGAAGATCTGCTCGTCTGCATCTTCGATCGGCGAGCGCGCTGGCCCGGGCGTGGCGGCAGCCGGGTCGACGACATTTTGACCTCGCTGGCTCATGGCGCGGCAAGACCTTCGGCAGGCGATGCGCCGGGCGGGCTCGGATCGGCACCGCGAACCTGCAGGTCGTACAGCCCACGGTAGCGCCCCCCGAGTGCGAGCAGCTCGGCATGGGTGCCGCGCTCGACGATCCGGCCGCCGTCGAGGAACACGATTTCGTCGGCGTGCATCAGCGAACCGAGCCGGTGCGAGATGATGAGGGTGGTGCGTTCCTTGCCCAGTTCGCGCAGCGCTGCGCGAATCTGGCGCTCTGTCCCCGCATCGACCGATGCGGTCGAATCGTCGAACACGATCACTTTCGGCCCCGGCAGCAAGCTGCGTGCGATCGACAGGCGCTGCCGCTGACCGCCGGAGAGCGTCAGCCCGCGCTCGCCCACGAGCGTTTCGTAGCGTGCGGGCAAGCGTTCGACGAAGCGATGGAGTTGGGCCGATTCGGCCGCCTCGGCGATGCGTTCTTCCGCGACCTCGGGATCGCCATAGGCGATGTTGCTCTGGATCGAGGCCGAAAACAGAAACGTATCCTGCTGCATGACGCCCACGCACGCGCGCAGGGAGTCCAGCGTCACGTGTCGGATGTCCTGACCGTCGATGGTGATGCGACCGGCCCGCACGTCGTAGAACCGCGCGACCAGATGCGCGAGCGTGGACTTGCCGCTGCCGGGCGGGCCGACGATGCCGAGCGTCCTGCCGGGCCCGACCTCGAAAGTGACGTCGCGCAATACGAGCGGCACACCGTCTGAGCGATAGCTGAAATCGACGTGTTCGAAGCGCAGCACGCCCTGGGTGATCGCCAGGGCTTGGGCGCCGGGCCGGTCGCGGATGGCCGGTTCCAGATCGAGCACTTCGAACACGCGCGCGCCAGAGATCGAGCCGCGCGCAGCGGAATTGACGATCATGCCGATCTGGCGCACGGGCTGCTGCAGGATCGCCATGAAGGTGAGGAACTCGGCCAGGGTGCCGACCGACAGGGCGCCCTCGATGACCTTCGATCCGCCCACCCACAGCACCAGGCCCATGGCCGTGTAGTAGGCGAGGCTCATCGCGGCGCCGTTGCGGTAGCGCAGGTCGATGCGCCGCAGCGACATCGCGAGCGCAGCGGAGGAAGCGCGGTCGAACTTGGCGAGTTCGAAAGCCTGCGCGACGAAGGCTCGCACGACCTTGATGCCGCCGAGGTTCTCTTCCATGATGCGAGTGAGTTCCGACAAGCGTTCCTGCAGCGTGCGCCAGGTGCGGCGCAGCCAGAGCCGGGATACGGCGGCTCTCCAGGCGACGAACGGCACGAAGCTCAATGCGAGCGTGCCGAGCACCGGATCGATGCTCACCACGTGATAGCCGCCGTATCCGACCAGCACCGCCAGCGTGATGGTGCGAAAGACGGCGTTCTCGAGGAAGCGGCGCACGCCTTCGACATCGAGCATGCCGCGCGTGATGAGATCTCCCGAGTGCACGCGGTCGTGGTAGCCGAAGCTCAGCCGCTGCAGCTTGTCGAAGTACGCCAGCCGCAACTCGTAGCCGATCCGGTGGCCGAGCGATTCGCCCAAGTAGTTCTGGAGCATCGTGAACACGCCGCGCATCACGCCGGCGCCGAGCACCAGGAGCGCGGTCGTCCAGAGCGCCGCCTCGTCCACGTCGCGGCCGGTCGCGGTGCGCTCGAGCAGCCCTTGCGCGTGATCCACCGCATCGCCCAGATATCGAGGGATGAGCAATTGAAAATTGGCGGCGACGACGGCGCACAGGATGCCGAGGGCCATGCCGACGCGGTGCCTGGCCGCCATGCGCAGGATGCGCAGGATCACGTTGGCCGAGACCACGGGGGGCGACGCCGCAGTCTTGCCAGTTGCCTCCTCGCTGCCCGCGGCAGGTTCCACGACCGGAAGGTTCATGCGTGCATCGTTTGCGATTCCGGGCCCTGCAGTTTGGACACCGCGTGATTCTCCATGGCTATGGCGCTCGCGTCTCCTTGCGGCTCGGCGAAGTGGCTCCGAGCACCAGGCTGCAGTAAACGCTCTCGACCACGGCTGCGTCAAGCAAGGGCCTCACCCGTTCAGAGGGGTGAAGGCGGAGCGGGGCGCGCCTGAAAGCCGTCGCCAAAAGCGCTGCCATGGCTGCACATCGTCGAACGAGCCGCGCGGGCGATCGAGTCTCGGGCAGCGCACGAACTCACAGCCGCCGGACCTTGACCGCTCGCCCCTTGACCTTGCCCTGGGTGAGTCCGTGCAGCGCTCGATCGGCGACGCTGCGCTGGACGGCGACGTAGGTCGAAAAGTCGTTCACGTCGATCTTGCCTATGCGCTCCGCCTCCAGCCCGATGTCCTTCGTCAGCGCGCCGAGGACGTCGCCGGGACGAATCTTGTCCTTGCGTCCGCCCAGGATCTGCAGTGTGACCATCGGCGGGCGCAAAGGCTCGCGGTGCGGACTGGCCTGTAGGGCTGCTTCGAGTTCCGCCAAGGAATGCCATGCGATTTCGTCGCCGTTGTGTTCGTGCAGGCGACGCACGCGGTTCATTTCCTTGGGGCCCACCAGGCTGAATACGAGACCGGATTCGCCGGCGCGGCCGGTGCGGCCGACGCGATGCGTGTGCACCTCCATCTGGTGCGGGATGTCGACGTTGATCACAGCCTCCAGCCGCGCGATGTCGAGGCCGCGCGCGGCGACATCGGTGGCCACCAGCACGCTGCAGCTGCGGTTGGCGAACTGCACCAACACCTGGTCGCGATCGCGCTGGTCGAGATCGCCGTGAAGTTCGAGCGTCATGAATCCCTGGGCTTGCAGCAGGCTCGCGAGGTCGCGGCACTGCTGCTTGGTATTGCAGAAGGCCAGGGTGCTTTCCGGACGAAAGTGCTCGAGCAGCAGACCGACTGCTTGTAGTCGTTCGTTCTGCGCCACTTCGTAGCAGCGTTCCCGGATGTGGGTGGAGGCGTGCCGCTGCGTGAGCTTCACCTCGACGGGACTGCGCAGATAACTGCCCGCGAGCTCGGCGACGTCGTCCGGATAGGTCGCGGAAAACAGCAGGGTTTGGCGTCGCGAGCGTGGCGAACAGCGCTGCACGATGGCGGCGATGTCCGGGGCGAAGCCCATGTCCAGCATGCGGTCGGCTTCGTCGAGCACCAGGGTGTCGATGGCGTCCAGCGCCAGTGACTCGCGCTGCAAGTGATCGAGAATGCGGCCGGGCGTGCCGACCACCACATGCGCGCCGTGCGACAGGCTGGACAGTTGCGGGCGCACGGTGGCGCCCCCGCAGAGCGTGAGCACCTTGATGTTGTCCTCGGCGCGGGCGAGGCGTCTGACCTCCTGCGAGACCTGCTCCGCGAGCTCACGCGTGGGACAGAGCACGAGCGCCTGCACGGCGAAGCGGCGCGGATTCAGTTTCGCCAGGAGGGGCAGGGCGAACGCGATCGTTTTGCCGCTTCCGGTCTTGGCCTGCGCGATCAGATCCTTGCCGGCGAGCGTCAAAGGCAGACTCGCGGCCTGGATCGGCGTCATGTGCTCGTAGCCCAGCTGCTGCAGGTTCGCGAGCATGGCGCCGGCAATCGGGAGCGTGGCAAAGGCGGGGCCCGGCAGAGCCGCGCCGATGTCCGAGACGTTCGCGGGAGGATGGTCCTCGATCGGCCCGGCCTGCGGGGTCTCGGGCCCGGGCGCAGCGTCGGTGCGCTGCTTAAAACTCTCGTTCGTCTGTTCGGCGTTCAATGTGCTCGTCCCCGTCTGCGTCGCATGTGCGAGGGGTCATCGTGACGGCCTCGCCGGCCTGCATCTTACGGGAGCCAACGCCATCGAAGGTGAATTCGCCTTGCCGGCGGCGCATTCGGGATCGACGGATCCCGCCTGCTTGCGCGTCTTGCATGCAGCGTGAGGACGCTGCGCCGAGCTGGGGCCGGATCCTGAGGCCTCGATTCGTCCCGCACACGCGACCTCGCATCCGCCGTTCCTGTGCTATATGTCGTCCATCCTCGAACGGAGACGATCATGAGTGCTGCGCCCCCCATGCCGCTGTTCCATCTTGCCTTTCCAGTGCGCGACCTTGCCGAGGCGCGAGCGTTCTACGGTCATCTGATCGGTTGCACCGAAGGGCGATCTGCCGACGACTGGTGCGATTTCAATTTCTACGGGCATCAGATCGTGGCCTATCAGGCGCCGCATCTGTGTGCGGTCAGCGACACATCGCCGGTCGACGGCGACGATGTGCCGATTCGCCATTTCGGCGCAATCCTCGCGCTGCCGGACTGGGAAGCATTGCGCGACCGGCTGCGTGCGGCGGGTGTGAAGTTCATCATCGAACCCCAGGTGCGATTCGTCGGCGAGATCGGCGAGCAGCACTCGATGTTTTTTCTCGACCCATCGGGCAACGCCCTGGAGTTCAAGGCGTTCAACGACATCGGCTACCTGTTTCGCAAGTAGCGGCTGGGGGGCGGGGACGTTTCATCCGGCAAGCGTGCTCGCTCGCCGGATGGCCTGGTGCGAGGGCGCGACCGCGTTGCGCCTACTCGAACTTCGCCCCCGATGCCTTCGCGGCTTTGGCCCACACGGCCACTTCGTTGCGCACGAAGGCCGTCGTCTGCTCAGGCGAGGTGCCCAGAGGTTCGGCGCCTAGCTTGACCAAGCTTTCGGCCAATTCGGGCGACTTGACCGCCTTGACCACGATGGCGTTCAGGCGGTTCACGACTTCTTTCGCGGTGCCCGCAGGGGCGAGGATGGCGTACCAACTGGTCACGTTGTAGCCAGCCAACCCGGATTCACTGACGGTGGGAACTGCGGGGAGCAAGGGTGAACGCCGATCGGCCGTCACCGCGAGTGCGCGCATCTTGCCGGCCTTGATGTGGGGCAGCAGGCCAGGCAAGGCGCCGATGTAGTAGTGCACTTCCCCGGTGAGCAGGGCAGTGACGGCCGGCGTGCCGCCTTTGTAGGGGACTTGCACGGTCTTGACGCCTGCCATGCTGCTGATCATCTCGGTCATCAGATGCGAGGTGCTGCCCACGCCGACGGAGGCGTAGTTGAGCTTGCCCGGATGCCTGCGGGCCAGATCGAGCAGCTCCTTCAATGTTCTCGCCGGCATGCTCGGATGCACACCGAGCACGTTCTGGACCGATGCGATGACGCTCACATGCACGAAGTCGTTGATCGCATCGTAGCCGAGCTTCGGGTAGATCGCCGGGGCGATCCCATGGGTCGAGAGCCCGCCGATCAAAAGCGTGTGGCCGTCCGGTGCGGACTTGGCGACGAGTTCAGCGCCGATCGTCCCGCCCGCGCCGCCGCGATTGTCGACGACGACCGGCTGACCCAACGCGTCCTCCAGTGCGCGGGCGATCGGCCGTCCGACCATGTCGGTGGGGCCGCCCGGCGGCCACGGGATGACCATGCGCAGGGGCTTGGTGGGATAGGCCGGTGTCGCCTGCGCGAGCACGCCGGTGGCGAGGCTGCTCAAGGCGCCCAGGACGAACGTACGCGTGATGCCCTTCATGTCCTCATCTCCTTTGAATGCGTCGCCGGATGGCGTGAGCGCGGCGCTCGCGGTGCGAAGCCCAGGGCCGATGCGCGAGCACGGGCGATCGGGGGCGAGTGTCCTGGGTCAGGGATTCGTTGACGGATGGCCGAACGGCATCGACGCTGCAGGCGGGACCCGAGGGTCGAAATCGGCGTCAGGCGCGAAGCAAATCGCAGCCAGGCGGGATACCGGGCGATGATTTCCGCCCAGGTACGGCGTCGGTTTTCGGCGCTCGTGTTCAGCGAACTTCCGACTCGGGACACTTGGGTTCATCGCGTTCCTCCTGGGAGACGCCGGCAGTTCGTGCCGGGTCGTTCCCCGCTGATGCCGTTGTTGTGCGAGCGGCAAGATGGCCGATGGTAAACTAATCGAATTCCGCGGCACAACGTGAATCCCGTGCGCACCGCGGACATCATCCGAGCGGAGCAGGACAATGGATCTTGGCATCAAGGGACGCACCGCACTGGTCTGCGCGGCAAGCAAAGGCCTGGGGCGTGCATGCGCCATGTCGCTCGCGCGCGAAGGCGTCGACGTGACGATCGTTGCGCGGGGACGCGAGGCGTTGGAGAAAACGGCGGACGAGATTCGCAGTCTCCGTGGGGGAAAGGTGCTGGCGATCTCGGCCGACATCACCACGGCCGAGGGGCGCTCCGCCGCGCTTGCGGCTTGCCCGCAGCCCGACATCCTCGTCAACAATGCCGGCGGCCCGCCGCCTGGCGATTTTCGCGATTGGACGCGCGACGACTGGATCAAGGCGGTCGATGCCAACATGCTGACGCCGATCGAACTGATCAAGGCCACGATCGACGGCATGATGGCGCGCAAATTCGGTCGCGTCGTCAACATCACGTCCAATTCCGTGAAGGCGCCGATCGAAGAGTTGGGGCTCTCGAACGCGGCGCGTTCCGGACTCACAGGCTTCGTCGCCGGGCTCGCGCGCAAGACCGTGAAGCACAACGTCACCATCAACAACCTTCTTCCCGGCCAGTTCATGACCGATCGGCTGAAGAGTCGCTCGGTCTTGAATGCCGAGGCCGCCGGTGTGACGCTCGAGCAATACCTCGATACGCGCAGCAAGGTCATTCCCGCCGGCCGCTTCGGCGATCCTTACGAGTTCGGAGAGTTCTGCGCCTACGTGTGCAGCGCGCAGGCAGCGTTCATCACCGGACAGAATTTTCTGATCGACGGCGGCACCTACCCGGGCACGTATTGACGGGGCGGGGGAGTAGCCGGTTCGCATATTCAACGGGGTCTCTGGACGAGAGTCCAGCTGGCCGGCACGGACATGCAGTGCAGCGTTACGAGAGGCAGTCGACACATGGATGACATCACCCGCGTGCTCGCACGCATGATCGTCGCGACACGGCCGGACGACATTCCGGCAACGGCATTGCATGCCGCGCGGCGCTCGATCGTGAACTGGTTCGGCTGCGTGCTGGGCGGCTGTCGCGATGCCTCGGCGCAGGCTTTGTTGGCGGCGCTGGGTCCGTTCAGCGGTCCGGCCCAGGCAAGCGTTCTGGGAACGGGCCAGCGCGTCGATCCCATGCTTGCTGCGCTGGCGAACGCGCTGAGCGGCAACATCCTGGATTTCGACGACACGCACGCAGACATGGTGCTCCACCCGGCCGGGCCGGTTGCGGCAGCCCTGGTGGCTATCGCGGAGTCGCGCAAACTGCACGGCCGGGATCTGCTGCACGCGTTCGTGCTCGGTGTCGAGGTCGAAGCGCGCATTCTGGATCCAAGGGTCGCGGACTACAAATTCGCCTGGTCGCCCACGACGACGGTGGGGGCCTTCGGCGCCGCGGCCGCGGTAGGCACTGTGTTGGGGCTTAACGAGGCGCAGATGAGTTGGGCGCTGGGCATCGCGGCCTCGCAAGCTTGTGGCTTGCGCGAGACGGGCGGTTCGATGGCGAAGGCCTACAACGCCGGTCACGCCTCTCGCTGCGGCCTGGTGGCGGCGATGTTGGCGGCGCATGAATTCACCGGTCCCGAGCGCGCGCTCGAAGGGCCGAACGGCTTTCTTGCGGCTTTCGGCTCGCCGCTGGATCCCGGCATGATCGTGCACGACTGGTCGCGCGACTGGCATGTCACCCGCAACACCTTCAAGGCTTTCCCCTGCGGCATCGTGACGCACCCGGCGGTCGACGCTGCGCTGCAACTCAAGCGCACGCATCGCTTCGATGCGGAGGCTATCGACTCGGTGGGGTTGAAGGTCCACCCGGTTGCGCTGCGACTCACGGGGCGTCGGTCGCCGAGTTCACCGCTGGAAGCGAAACTCAGCGTGTTCCATTGCGTGGCGGCGGCCCTGGTGTACGGCCGGCTCGGTGTTCCTGAGTTTGCGCTGGCCTGCATCCAGGATCCTCGCGTGCTCTCTTTGCGCGACAGCATGCGCGGTGAACCGGTCGACACCATGCCGATCGATGCGGCGTGCGTCGAGGTCCGTCTGCGGGACGGGACAGCGTTGCGACTGGATCTGGATCATGCCATCGGGAGTGCCTCCCGGCCCATGAGCGACGCGGACCTCAGCGAGAAGGTATGCAGCCTCGCGCAAGGGGTGTTGACTCGGCAGCGTTGCGAGGCCCTGCTCGAACGCTTGTGGGCGATGGAGACTCTGGAAGACTCGGGCGACTTGGCGAGGCGGGCGATTCCCTGATCTTTGCGGGTGTCACCCAGCGCTGGCGCGCTAGTTCGGCTTGATGCGGGCGTCCTGCACGATTCGACGATGACGTTCGATATCGTCGCGAATCACGGCGGCGAATGCCTCGGGGGTGCCGCCCACGGGTTCGCTGCCGTCGGCAAGCAGGCGAGTACGCACCTCCTTGACTTCGACGGCACGGCGGATTTCGGCGGCGAGACGTTCCCTGACGGCATCGGGCGTCGCGCCCGGCGCCAGTACGCCGTACCAAGCGGTGAAAGCGTAGCCGGGCAAGCCGGATTCCGCGACGGTCGGTAGTTCAGGCGCAGCCGGCGAGCGGGTCGCGCCGGTGACTGCCAATGCTCGCAACTTGCCAGCGCGTGCTTGAGGAAGCGAGGCCGGCATGCTGCCCAGATACATCATCACATGGCCGCCGATGAGGTCGGTCAATGCAGGCGCGCTGCCCTTGTAGGGCACATGGATCATCGATACTCGGGCCATGGAGGTGAACATCTCGGTGGCAAGATGCGTTGAACTGCCATTGCCCACCGAGGCATAAGACACTTGTCCCGGTTTCACGCGTGCCAAGGCGATGAGTTCCTTGACGCTGCGGATCGGCAGGGACGGGTGCACGACCAGCACGTAAGGCGTCGATGCGACCTGGCTGACGGGCGCCAGGTCTCGCAGGGTGTCGTAGGGCAGGCTGGCGTGCAGGCTCGGGTTGATGGTCAAGGTCGAGGTGACAAGCAGCAGCGTGTGCCCGTCGGGAGCGGCTTTCGCCACCCACTCGGTGCCGATGATCGTGCTGGCGCCGGGACGATTGTCGATGATCACCGGCTGGCCCAATCGCTCGGCAAGCAGCGGGCTGATGGTTCGAGCCGTGATGTCGGCGCCGCCGCCAGGAGCGAAGGGGATGACGATCCGGACGGCGCGATTCGGGTAGGCAGGCTTGCCGGATTGGGCAACGGCGTTGAGCGGCAGCAGGCAGATCAGCCCGAGTGATGCGGCGAGTGCTGGGTGCATGACGTAGGAATCCAGTGAGTTGTTGCGCAGGACGCCATCGCAGGCCTTGGCGGCGTACACGGATGGCGAGAAGCGATAACGGCCTCGGCCATCATCGCGCAGCCCATGCCGCCACGCAAGCGCAGCGGAGGCCACTTGCGGTTTGGTCGCATCGGGGCACTCGTGTTGTAATCCGCATTTATCTTTCCGCCATGCCATCACTGCACCTGCCCGACTGCGAACTGTTTTATCGAGTCGATGATTTCACCGACCCGTGGACCGCTCCCGACACCGTGCTGATGCTTCACGGCAATGCCGAGAGCAGCCTGGCGTGGTACGCCTGGGTGCCGGTGCTGGCTCGCCTCTTCCGGGTGGTGCGTCCCGACATGCGAGGCTATGGGCAATCGACGGCCATGCCTCGCGACTATGCGTGGACTTTCGACAAGCTTGCCGATGATTTTTGTCGGCTGATGGATCACCTCGGGGTGGAGAAATGTCATCTCGTCGCGGCCAAGATCGGTGGGACGGTCGCGCGCGCGTTCGCGGCACGCCGACCGGAGCGCATCCTCTCGCTGACGCTCGTCGGCACGCCGCAGGCCCTGCGGCCGGGCGCGGAGCACATTCCGGCACTGATCGAGGAGTTCGAGACCAAGGGCGCGGAACACTGGGCGCGGCGCACGATGGACGGTCGGCTCGGCGAGCACTTCCCCGACGCGGGGGTCGCCTGGTGGACGCGCTTCATGGGGCGTGCGCCGGTCTCGTCGCTGGTCGGATTCAACCGGGATGTCAATTACGCGGATATCCGCGCAGACCTGCCCAAGATCGCCTGTCCGACGCTGGTCATCACGACCGAAGAAAGCGGTCTGGGCACGGTCGAGCGCACGTGCGAGTGGCAACAAGCGATTCCCGACTCCCGACTGTTGGTCTTGCCCGGCAAGTCGTATCACGTGGCGGCAAGCGATGCCGAAGCTTGCGCACGCGAAACCCTGAGCTTCATTCTGCAGACCGAGCAAAAAGGCAATGCGGGCTGAGAAAAGGGCCGGTACACCGCGCGTGAAGCGCAAGGCCGCGCGGGATCTTCGCGGCACGATGAGGTTGGACGCAGCGGGTGTTCGGCTGGGCGCGTAGCATCTGGAGTGGATGATTCGAGATCGTGGCGCCTAGGCACGCCGCATCCGACAAACCGGGGAGGAGCCCTGACGTGAAAAATGCACTGACGACCCATCGATGTCTAGCGCTGCTTGCGGCGATGCTGGCGATTTCCGCCGCAAGCGCCAACGCACAGAGCTATCCGAACAAGACGATCCGGATGGTCGTGCCCATCGGTGCAGGGGGCGGCACCGACACCATGGCGCGCCTGATCGCGCAGCGTCTGAGCGAGCAGATGAGTGTCGCGATCATCGTCGACAACAAGCCCGGGGCTGGCACGGTGATCGGCACCGAGTATGTTTCGAAAGCGCCCGCGGACGGCTATACCCTGATGACGGTGGCGCCCGAGTTCTCGATCCAGCCCAATCTGCGCAAAGTGCCGTACCATCCGATCAAGGACTTCAGCTTCATCACCCAGTTGACCTCGGGCCAGTACTTCCTGACCACGCATCCGACGGTGCCCGTGAAGACGCCCCAGCAGTTTCTCGCGTTGGCCAAGGCGCGGCCTGGGCAGATCACCTTCGGTTCGTCGGGGCCTGGCAGCGCGAACCATCTCGCCGGCGTGCTGTTCCAGCACATGACCGGAACCAAGATGCTTCACGTGCCCTACAAGAGCGCGGGTGCGGCGGGCACTGCGTTGATGGGGGGTGAAATCGATTTCATGTTCAGCAATGTCGCTTCTGCCATCAGCCACGTCCGGTCCGGCCGCCTGCGGGCAATCGCCACCACGGGCGAGAAGCGTTCCCCGGCCGCGCCGGAAGTGCCGACCATCACCGAGACTGCCGTGAAGGGCTTCGTGGTCACGGGCTTCTACATCATGATGGCGCCCGCCGGCACACCGCGCGACATCGTCAGCAAGCTCAGCACGGAATCGGTCAAGGCGTTGCAGTCGCAGCAGTTGAAGGAGCGCCTCGCCGCGTTGGGGTTGGAGCCGGTCGGCAGTTCGCCCGAGGCGGCGACTGCCTTCATCCAGGCCGAGATCGCCAAGTGGGCGCCAGTCGTCAAGGCGGCGGGCGCCACCTCGGATCGATGAAGCGCATGAACGCCCCTGATGCCGTCACGCTGCGCTTGGCGCGATTCGTCTCGGACTTGCACGCGGCGTCGATTTCGGCTGCCGCGCTGCATCAAGGCAAGCGCTGCATCATCAACATGCTGGCGGTGGCACTGCATGCGACGCAGGATCCGGCATCGAGGATGGTTCTGAACGTTTTCAAGGAGGAGGGCGCAGCGAAGAGGGCGACCGTCATCGGCACCACCGTGCGGACGAGTATGCAGAATGCGGCATTCGCGAACGGGTTGCTGGCGCATCTGGACGATTACGACGACACGTTCTTTCCGACGGTATTGCATCCCTCCGCGCCGACGATCCCGGTGGCGCTGGCGTTGGCTGAGCAAGGTCATCGCAGCGGACGGGATTTCCTCGTCGCCAGCATGGTGGGTATCGAGGCGGCATGCCGGGTGGCGCTCTCGATCCAGAACATGCGTCATGGCGCCGTTTGGCACATGACCGGGACCGCGGGCGTCTTCGGCGCTGCGGCGGCGGCTGGGCGTCTGCTGGGCATGGATGCCGACCGGATGGCGTGCACTTTCGGGCTTGCAGGCACGCAAGCCTCGGGTCTGCGCGAAACGTTCGGCACCATGACGAAGGCTTTTCATCCGGCGCGTGCCGCGCAATCAGGGCTGCTCGCCGCCTTGTTGGTGCAGGAAGGTTTCACCAGCGCGAGTACGATTCTGGAGGGCCGCCACGGCTTCGCGGCGGCGTTTGCTCCCAACGATACGGATTTTTCAGCGATCACCGAGGGTCTGGGGGAGTGCTGGCAACTCATGGACAATGCACCCAAGCCCTACGCATCGGCCATACTCAGTCATCCGCTGATCGACGCGATGCTCGCCTTGCGTCGAGAGCCCGGCGTGGCCCCCGATCGAATCGTCGCGATACGCGCGCGCGTCAATCCGCTCACCATCAAGCTCGAGAGCCGGCCAGCGCCTGCGACCGGCCTGGAGGCGCGCCTTTCGTTTCAGCACGCGATGACCGTAGCGCTGATCGACGGCGCCTGTCTTCCCGTCCAGTTCACCGATGAGCGTGTGCACGATCCGATCGTCCGTGGCCTAAGGGACAAGATCGACGCCCAGGGCGATGCCGCCATCGCTCAGGATCAGTGCGAAGTCGCGCTGACCTTGGACGACGGCAGCACCTACACGCAGTTCATCGAGCACGCCACCGGCAGTCCCGCTCGGCCCGTCACGGATGCTCAGTTGGAGACGAAGTTCTTGGCCCTCGCGGGCAGTGTCTTGCCGCAGAGCAGGTCGCAGCGGCTGCTCGACGCGCTCTGGGCGCTCGAACAGGCGGAGGATGTCGCCGCGGTGATCGCCTTGTGCCGCCCTGTCGGTCGCCGCGGCGCATGATTGCCAGCCTGTAGGGCAGGGGGCGAGTCGGGCTCTGCGCCTAAGCCATCGCGCGGCTAATCGCCCGCGAGCTTGCGCATGATGGGGGCGATGTCGGTGAGCGACTCGAAGTCGTCGAGTGCATGGAACAGTTCCTGGGCGTACGCCCGCGAGAACACCTGCTCGGCGCAGTCGATGAACTTGGGCGCGAGATAGCGCACGAACTCGTCCGAACTGCGTCCCTCGGCGTCCTCCCGCGTCACGCAATGGCGATCGCCGTTCTTGAGCTCGACGGTCAACTGGCATTGCTGTGACAGGGACTCCAAGTCGGGAATGCCGACCGCATGCGTGCACGCAACCAACCGTTGAAGCTCCGGGCGGCCCACGTTTTCGTCATTGAAGTGGCGCAGGCTGATCGTGCCGTCGGCGAGCGCCGCCGCCAGCGTGTACTGAATGCTGAACTTGCCTTCCAGACCGTTCGTGACGTGGGGGCGATTCACGTGCGTGATGCGCCGCTGGTTCAGTGCGATTGTGATCGATTCGATCTGCTCCACCCGCAAAGGGTGTTGGCGGATCAGATCCAGGGCCGCGTCGATGGGCGCGTGGGTCGATCCGCAAGAGGGATACTTCTTGAATTTCAGGCCCGAGCGCATGATCTCGAACTCTTCGCCGAACGCGGACGCGGCTTCTGCGCGATAGTGGCCGGGGCCGTTGTAGACGTCGAAGAAGCCTTGCTTGCCTTCCAGGGCCGCGGGGTTGGCGGTGAGTCCTGCAGCGGCGAACTGCGCGCAAAGCACGCCCTTCTGACTCGCTTGCCCGACTTGCAGGGGCTTGGCCATCGAGCCGAAATTGGCCTTGATGCCCGAGGCCATGGAGGCCGCGAGCGCCAGCGCATGAAGGGCCTGGTCGCCGTCGAAGCGCATCAGGCGCGCCACGGCGGCCGCGGCGCCGAACACGCCCAAGGTCGCGGTCGGGTGCCAGCCCTTCTCGTAATGCTCGAAGTGGACCGCGTGTGCGAGCCGCGTGGCGATCTCGAAGCCCACCACGTAGGCTTCCAGAATCTCGCGGCCCGTGCTGGCTCGCTCCTCGGCGACGGCGAGCAGGGCAGGGACGAGCACGACACTGGGGTGCCCGCCAAGAACGAAGTTCGAGTCGTCGAAGTCGAGCGCGTGGCCCGAGGTGGCGTTCGCCAGTGCCGCGTCGGCGGCGCTGACGCGTGTGTTGCCGGTGAGGACCGTCGACTTGCCGCGTGAAGCGGCCGCTACCTGCCGGGAGACGATCTTCGCAACGGGCTCGACGCTGCCTGCGATGGTTACACCCAGCACATCGATCAGCGCGTGTCTGGCCCGCGTGAGCGCGGCCGATGGAATGCGGTCGGCGGGAGTTTGAGCGATGAACTGCGCGAGGGTGGCCAGATGGGTCATGGGAGGGGCTCCTGATGACGGAACTCGGCGCCTTGCCGGCACCGGGACGGGCGGGCGAGGGTTGGGTTCTCGGACTTCGAGCATGAAGAGTCGTTGCTCGAAAGTCAATTGCCAGGCAGCGGCGTTTCGAGTCGTTGTCGCACGGGCAGTAGCGCATGCCATTGAATTGCTGCTCGGTGCATCGCGTTGCGTGGGCCTGGCCCTGCGGACCAGGTCGATGCTCGGCGCTCACGGCAAGGTACAAGGTCAGGACGCTCGTCGCAAACGGGACGATTCAACGCGCCGCACGCGCTTCGGCACCCTCGCTCGGGTTCGGAAAGGCTCGCGAATCTCGCCTAACGGAGAAAAGAGCACTAGGAAGGTGCCAAGCGTGGTCGTACTGCACCGGTGCCGTGCCCGTGAAGCCTCGCACGATCCACAAGGAAGCACGAATGCAACGCGACGGGTGCTATCCCATGGATGGCACGCCTTCTGCTTGAGGGTAGCTCGGACCAAGGAAGGCACATGGCCCATCGCGCCTCATGTGTTCGGTGCGGACGCAAGACGACGAACGAGGTCATGTTGTGGAAGCCTGTTCAGGGTATTCATTCGATATGCGCCCGACTGCGCGGAGGCAGCGTCCGTGCAGTCCCGCATCGTGGTCGATAGGGAGTTGACGTGAAAAGAAAAGCCGTTACCGGCGAGTTGATACTGGCACAGGCGAGACAACTGCATGGCATGCCGCTCTCGATGAAGCGCGCCAACGAACTTGCGTCCGAGGTCCAGAAACTCAACGACGCTGTCAAGAACGCGGAGCATCTGCTCGATTTCAATGACGACCCGGCGCGATTCGCCGCGACACTCGTCCGTCTCAAGGGCAAGACGCGATGAAGGGCGAACTCGTCGACTTGAGCCTGACCGCGGTGGCGGAGGCTATCCGCAAGCGCAAGGTCTCCTCGGTGGAAGTGGCTCGTGCCTGCCTCGATCGGATCGAGCGGATACAGCCGAGCGTGAACTGCTATATCGGCGTCGAGCGTGCCGGCGTGCTGCGCGCCGCACGCAAGGCCGATGAAGCGATTGCGAAGCGTCGAGCGCTAGGACCTCTGCATGGCGTGCCGCTTGCACACAAGGACATGTACTACCGCGCTGGCAAGGTCAGTACCGGAGGCGCGCACATCCTGCGCGACTACAAGCCGCGCATCGACTCGACAGCGGGTGCAAGGCTCGATGCCGCGGGTGCGCTGTGGCTAGGCACGCTCAACATGGCCGAGTTCGCGGCCAATCCGACGGGGCACAATGTGCATTTCGGCCACTGCCGCAATCCCTGGAACACCGAGCACATCACCGGTGGATCATCGAGTGGTTCGGGGGCCGCCGTGGCTGCCCGCACCTGCTTCGGCTCGCTCGGGTCGGATACCGGAGGCTCCGTACGTCTGCCTGCATGCGCCAACGGCGTCGTCGGCCTGAAGCCGACTTACGGGCTGATCAGCCGCTACGGTATCGTTCCGCGCTCGTGGTCACACGACACCGTCGGGCCGCTTACGCGCACGGTGCGGGATTGTGCGCGCATGACGCGAGTCGTGGCAGGCAACGATGCGAACGATCCTACATCGACGAGCGAGCCCATTCCCGACTACGAAGCAGGCATCGACGCCGGCATCAAGGGTCTGCGCATCGGCGTGCCCCGGCGGCACTATTACGATGACATCACGGACGACGTCCGCCGCGCCATGGACGCGAGCCTCGCCGCGTTGCGCTCTCTGGGCGCCCGGATCGTGCCTGTGGACGTGCCGGATCCGAAGCGCCTGTTCTTGGTTTCCAATCTGATCACCAAGTGCGAGGCGGCCGCGATCCACGCCCGCTGGATGCGCGAGCGTCCCGACGACTACTCCATGGTGGTACGCGCTCGTGTCGAGGACGGCTTTCATGTCCCGGCCGTGGCCTATATCGAGGCGCTCAATCTGCGCCCGCACTTTCTCGAGGAATTCGTAAGCACCGTGTTTTCGAAGTGCGACGTGCTGCATTGCCCGGTCATGACGCTGCCCGTCCCCACGATCGCCGAGACCGACCCTGCGGCACCGGGCGATGTGCCGCGGATCATCGAGCGGTTGACGCGCAACACCCGGCCGTTCAATCACCTGGGGACGCCGGCGCTGTCCGTGCCGGCGGGCTTCTCCGACAACGGGCTTCCGGTGGCGTTCCAACTCGTCGGGCGCCCTTACTCCGAGGCTTTGCTGTTTCGCGCCGGACACGCCTATCAGTCGGTGACCGATTGGCACGAGCAGGCCCCGACGCTCTGAACGCCATCATGTCGCAAGCATCCTCAGCACCGCTGGTCGAGGTCGACGATCTGTGTGTTCGCTTCGTCGGCCCCGACGCCACCGTGAGCGCCGTGAACGGGGTGAGCTTCGCGCTCGCGCCGGGGGAGGTCCTCGGCATCCTGGGCGAATCCGGCAGCGGCAAAAGCGTGACGCTGCGGGCCTTGATGCGGCTGCTGCCTCAGCGCAAGACACGCATGGACGGGCGGATCACCATCGCGGGCCACGATATTCTGCGGCTCAATGCACAGGCGTTGGCTCGGGTGCGCGGTCCGGTCGTCGCCATGGTGTTTCAAGAGCCCATGACCGCGCTCGATCCGGTGTTCACGATCGGCCAGCAGATCGCCGAGGCCATTCGTACCCACGAGTCGATCGACGGCGGCGCTGCGCGGAGGCGCGCTCTGGAACTGCTCGAGCTGGTGCAGATTCCATCGGCTGCACGCCGGCTGGATGCTTACCCGCATCAGCTGTCGGGCGGGCTGCGTCAGCGCGCGATGATCGCGATCGCGCTTGCGTGCCGTCCGTCGGTCCTGCTCGCCGACGAGCCGACCACGGCGCTCGATGCCACCGTGCAGATCCAGATCCTGCTTCTGTTGCGCACCTTGCAGCGGGAACTCGGCATGGCGATGATTTTCGTCACCCATGACCTCGGCGTTGCGGCGGAAGTGTCGCACCGCGTCGCAGTGATGTACGCCGGTCGCTTCGTGGAGACCGGACACGTCAACGACGTCGTCAAGCGGCCCAGCCATCCCTATACCCAAGGCCTGCTCGGTTCCACGGTTCACGGGGTCGCCAAGGGAACCCGGTTGTCCACCATACCCGGGGCGCCCCCCAATCTTGCGCGCCTGCCCGAAGGCTGCAGTTTCGCACCGCGATGCGGCTATGCGCAGCAGGCGTGCCGAGGGGCGGTTCCGGCGCAAGTCGAGGAGGCCGGGACATCCGGGGTTTCGCATATGACGCGTTGCGTGCGTGTGCAGGCGAGTGCGCCAGCCCGCGGTACCACCGCGCCGACGACCGCATGACGGGCGATCAAGCCATGCTTGCCGACGCGGGCGAGACGAAGATCGCGGCCGGGCAGAGGGTGGATGCATGGCCTGCGACACCTTGACGGCGCGAGTCCGACCCAGAACGAAGCACGACGTCCCACAAACGAGTTGACCCACAGGAGACACGTATATGGTTTCGCATCGCTGGAAGCACCCGCTGGTTCTCGCGCTATGCATGGCGCTGGCGGCGCCGGGCGCCGCACTCGCCCAATCGAAGCCGCTGCGCATCGGCATGACGCTCAGCGACATTCCGACGACGAGCGGCCAGCCCAACGGCGGCTTCGAGGGTTATCGCATGACGGGCTATACCCTTTACGACGCGTTGATCAACTGGAAGCTCGACGACGCCAAGGTGTCACCGACCCTCATGCCGGGACTGGCCACCGAGTGGAAGGTCGACGAGAAGGACCAGACCAAGTGGGTGTTCAAGTTGCGCAAGGGCGTGAAGTTCCACGACGGTTCGGAGTTCAACGCCGACGCCGTCGTTTGGAACTTCGACAAGCTCTTCACCAAAGAGGCCCCGCAGTTCGATGCCAGCCAGCGCGCGCAGGTCGCGGGCCGGATTCTTTCCATCAAGGGCTGGCGCAAGGTCGACGACTACACGGTCGAGCTCACGACGAAGACGCCGGATTCCACCTTCCCCTACCAGGTGAGCTACGTGCTCTATTCGAGCCCGGCGCAATGGGAGAAGCTCGGTCGCGACTGGAAGAAGTTCTCGGCCCAGCCATCGGGTACGGGCCCGTTCAAGCTCGAGAAGCTCGTCCCTCGGGAGCGGGCTGAACTGGTTCGCAACCCGGCCTATTGGGACCCCAAACGCATGGCCAAGTCCGAGCGGCTGGTGCTGCTGCCGATTCCCGAAGCCACGACGCGCGCCTCGGCGTTGCTCTCCGGCCAGGTCGACTTCATCGAAGCACCGCCGCCGGACTTCGTGCCGCGGCTGAAGAGTTCGAAGATGCAGATCACCGCCAATGTCTATCCGCACTTCTGGCCCTACTTCATGAGCTTCCGCGAAGGGTCTCCCTGGCGCGATATCCGTGTTCGCAAAGCGGTGAACCTCGCCATCGATCGGGCCGGCGTCATCAAGATCATCGGCGGATACGCTGAGCCTGCGAAGGGTATCGTCGACCCCGGGCATGTCTGGTTCGGCAAGCCCAGTTTCGACATCAAATACGACCCGAACGCGGCGAGGAAACTGCTCGCCGAAGCCGGCTACGGACCGGGCAAGCCGCTCGCACTCAAGGTCATGGTCGCTCCCTCGGGGTCGGGCCAGATGCTGCCCAAGCCGATGAACGAGTTCATCCAGCAAAACCTGAAGGCGGTCGGCATCAATCTGGAACTGATCACGGTCGACTGGGAGACGGTGCGCAACTGCCGCCGGGCAGGGGCTGGGGCTCCGGTGTGCCAGGGCGCTCATGGCATCAACAACTCCTCGGGAACGGTGGATCCGTTCAGTGCCTTCCATCGCGTCTACCACACGGGCAGCATTCCCCCGAACGGCTTCAACTTCATGCACTACAGCGATCCCAAGGCCGACGAGTTGATGGACCGCGCCGGGCGCATGTTCGATGACGCGAAGCGCGATGCGCTGCTCGCCGAGCTGCACGCCTACCTGGTGGATCAGGCAGTCGACGTGTGGGTCGTTCACGACGTCGGGCCCCGCGCGATGTCGTCGAAAGTCAAAGGCTTCGTGCAGGTGAAGCACTGGTTCCAGGATCTTGCCCCGGTCTACGTAGAGAACTGATCGTCCTCGGAGCGGGGCGGGCAATGCCGGCCCCGCGATCAGGCTTCCGATTGTCGTCATTGGACTTCAGGCCACTGCCAGCGTGTTTCAATATATCTTGAGCAGACTGCTCTACACGTTCCCGATCGCGATCGGCGTCTCGCTGATCGTCTTCTCCCTGGTGCATCTCGCGCCCGGTGATCCGCTGTCGGCGGTGATGGGGGAAGTCGATCAGACGATGATCGCGGAGATGCGTGCGTCGTTCGGCTATGACAAACCGCTGCCTCTGCAGTACATGACCTGGTTGGGCAGCGTGAGCAGCGGAGAACTCGGGTACTCGCTGCGCTCCGGGCAGGCCGTGCTCGAGATTCTGTTGTCCGCCGCTGCCAACACGATAGCGTTGGGCGTGCTCGCTTCGCTGCTCGGCTTCTCCGTCGGCATCGCGGCGGGCATGTTCGCCGGTTACCGCAACGGCACTTGGCTGGACAAGGTCGTGTCGGCCTCGGCGATCGCCGGGGTGTCGATGCCGCATTACTGGCTCGCCATCGTGCTGGTCATCGTCTTCTCGGTCGAGTGGGGTCTGCTGCCGGCGGTCGGTGCCGGCTCGGCTTCTTCCATGTTCAGTTGGGAGTCCTTTCGGCACATGATTCTGCCGACCATCGCGCTTTCCGCCATTCCCTGCGCGATCGTGGCGCGGACGACGAGAGCCTGTGTCATGGAGATTCTCAGCATGGAATTCGTCGAGGCGCTGCGTGCGCGGGGGCTGTCCGAGCCGCGCATTACCTTGCATGTGACCCGTAACGCGCTGCCGACCGTGCTGGCCGTGATGGGACTGCAGTTCGCCAACTTGCTCGGGGGTTCGATCCTCGTCGAGACGGTGTTCGCGTGGCCGGGTACCGGCTCGGTACTCAATCAAGCCATCTTCGATCGTGACATCCCCGTGCTGCAGGGAACGATCCTGCTGCTCGCGATGTTTTTCGTCGTGACCAACCTGGTGATCGACATTCTCCAGACCTGGGCCGATCCCAGGGTCAGCCGTCATTGAGCACCCGAATGAGCAACTCCGACAAGGCCACAGTGCGCGTCAGTCTCGATACACCCGGAGCGGTCGGTTCCGCGCCGGGCATGGATGTACCGGTCGGCCACGCGCACGCGCGTTCCTACTGGCGGGGTGTGTTTCAGCGGGTATTGCACGACCGAGTCACCATCGGGTGCTCCCTGGTGCTCGGTCTGCTCGTGTTCCTGGCGATCGCGGCGCCCGTGTTGCCGCTCATCGATCCGGATGTCGCGAACTCGGGCGACCGGTTGCTACCCATCGGTTCGCCGGGCCACCTGCTCGGCACCGATGAGTTGGGCCGCGACATGCTGTCCCGACTGATACACGGCGCGCGTCTCTCCCTGCTGATGGGCGTCGGTCCGGTGGCGGTCGCACTGCTCGTGGGTGGCGTCCTCGGCCTGACGGCCGGTTATCTCGGCGGGCGCACCAACATGATCATCATGCGGATCACGGATGTGTTCTACGCGTTTCCGTCGATCCTTCTTGCCGTGGCCATTGCCGGAGCGCTGGGGGCCGGCATCACCAATGCGCTGGTGGCGATCACGATCGTCTTCATTCCGCCCATCACACGGGTCGTCGAAAGTGTGACCACACAGCTGCGGTCGATGGATTTCATCGACGCGGCGCGGGCCAGTGGCGCCAGCACGTTCTCCATCATACGCACCCATATCCTGGGCAACGTGCTCGGTCCGGTGTTGGTCTATGCCACAGTACTGGTTAGCGTGGCGATCGTCATCGCAGCGGGTCTTTCCTTCATCGGGCTGGGGGCGAGTCCGCCTGAAGCCGAGTGGGGATTGATGCTGAACACGCTGCGCCAGTCGATCTTCCTCGCGCCCTGGATCTCCTTGTTGCCTGGACTGATGATCTTCATCACCTCCATGTGCTTCAATCTGATCAGCGACGGGCTGCGGTCGGCCATGGACGTGAGGTACTGAGATGACCGGCGCTGCTCCCCATATTCTTTCGGTCCACAGGCTGCAGAAGTACTTTCCGGTGCGCTCGGGCCTGCTCGGTCGCGCCAGCGCCTGGGTGCAGGCCGTGGACGACGTGAGCTTCGACATCGCCGCTGGTGAGACGCTCGGCGTGGTCGGCGAATCGGGCTGCGGGAAGTCGACCACCGGACGCCTGCTGATGCGCTTGATCGAGCCCGATGCCGGACAGATCCGGTTCCAAGGCAAGCTCGTCGGGCGCGATCTCAAGGTGAGCGAACTGCGTCGTTCCATGCAGATGGTGTTCCAGGACTCCTACGCTTCGCTCAACCCGCGCCTGGCCGTGGCGGACTCGATCGCGTTCGGACCCCAGACGCACGGCATGCCGCGGGAACGGGCGATCGGTCGGGCGCGCGAACTGCTCGGCATGGTGGGGCTCGAACCGAGCCAGTTCGAGCGTCGCTATCCGCACGAGCTTTCGGGAGGGCAGCGTCAACGCGTCAACTTCGCACGCGCGCTCGCGCTCGATCCGAAACTGATCATTCTCGACGAAGCGGTCTCTGCGCTCGACAAGTCGGTCGAAGCCCAGGTGCTCAATCTGCTCGTCGAACTCAAACAGAATCTCGGGCTGACCTACCTGTTCATATCGCACGACCTGAACGTGGTTCAGTACGTCTCCGACCGCGTGCTGGTCATGTACCTGGGCAAAGTGGCCGAAGTCGGCCCGGTGGATGCGATATACGGCGCGCCACAGCATCCGTATACACGCGCGCTGCTCGATTCGCGTCCGTCGATGGATCCGGAGATCCGCGTCGAGCATCCTCCGTTGACGGGCGATCCACCGAACCCGATCAATCCTCCCTCCGGCTGTCGCTTCCGCACGCGCTGCCCGCATGCCGAGGCCGTCTGCCAGGCCGAGGAGCCCGATCTGCGTCCGGCGCACGGAGCGCCCGGCCATCTCGTTGCGTGCCACATGCGGCGCGCGGGCAGTGGTCACAGCCAAGCGGCACCGTTGGTTCGCTTCGGCGACAGAGCGCCGGCCCAGTAGGGAAGGGGCGTCGGCTCGGGACAAGCAATCGAGCAGGCAAAGAGAACTATAATGGGGCCACGTTCCCTATGAGGTGTCGATAGTGTCAACGTCCCTGCGTACGCCGCCGCCCTATCTCGTGACCCTCAGTCGTTTCCTGTGCCGGACCACCCTGGCCGACGTTTCGCCGCAGGCGAAGGAGCGCGCACGCTGGATCATCGCCGATTGTATTCCGGTCATTGCCGCCGGCATGCAGCAGACGCAGATGAAGGCGTACGTGGCGCGTCACCTGTCGGGTGCGGGCCCAGGCAATGCCTGGGTCATCGGTACCGGCCGCCGTGCGAGCCCGCTCGATGCCGCGCTCCTCAATGGCACGGCCGGCACGTGGCTCGAACTCGACGAAGGCAATCTTTTCGCCAAGGGTCACCCGGGGATACAGGTCGTGCCTGCAGCGCTTGCGCTGGCGCAGGCGCGCCGGGCATCGGGCGCGGATCTGCTGCTCGCCGTGACACTGGGCTACGAGGCGTCGGCTCGCATCAGTCGCGCATCACAGGTGCGCCTGAGCATTCATCCGCACGGCACTTACGGCGTGATCGGTGCGGCCATCGCCGCAGCACGCCTCATCGGCTTCGATGAGGCGCAGATGCTCGAGCTCTTGAACGTCGCCGCCACCATGGGCATGGCGACGAGCCGGCAGACATTGCTCGATGGCGCGACGGTGCGCAACATCTTCACCGGGCACTCGGGCTTCATGGGTCTCACCGCCACGCGTCTGGTGGAGTGCGGGTTTACCGGCGAGATCGACGGCGTGGGCAACGTTTACGGCCGCGTCCTTTCTGATACGTTCGATCGGGAGCGTGTGGTCGCAGGGCTGGGGTCGGAGTGGCTGATCGCGCAGAACTACTTCAAGCTGCATCCGACCGGCCGCTACGTGCATTCTGCGATCGACGCCCTCGATGATCTGCTCAGCCGCGTGCCTGGCGGGCGGCTCGACATCGGTCGCATCAAGTCGATCAAGGTGCGTGCCTACATGCTTGCGGCGATGCTCGCCGAGCGGCACGTGGTCTCCAGCTTCGGTGCGCGCTTCTCGGTGCCCTTCGCGCTGGCGAGCATTCTCTATCATGGTCGTTCCGGGCTGACGAGTTTCGACGACCAGGCAGTGGCCAATCCGAAGATCCAGGCACTCGCTGCGATCGTCGAGTTGACCGAGGACGAGCAGCATACCGCGCGCTTTCCGAGCGAGCAGCCCTGCGATCTGGCGATCACGCTCGATGACGGCACCCTTCTGGAAGGCCACTGCATCGTGACTAAGGGCGAGCCCGCCAATCCGCACCGGCCCGAAGAACTGGAAGGAAAGTTCTTCGATCTGGGCATCCCGGTATGGGGCCGGGAGACGGCGCAGGCGATTTTCGACGGCTTGTCGAAGCTGGAGCAGATTCCGGACTTCGCCGCATTCACCGACCGATTTTCAATTTAGAGATTGCGAACACGACCATGCTCAAGAGCCACGGCCGCTACGACTATTCGCCGATCGTCAGTCGGCCCGATTACAGCTGGCCCGAGGGCAAGCGCCTCGCCGTGCATTTTTCGCTCAACGTGGAGCATTTCGAGTTCGGGCAAGGCGTAGGCAACGACTATGGCGTGCCGCAGGCCCAGCCGAACACGCGCAGTTATGCCTGGCGCGACTTCGGCAACCGCGTGGGTGCCTGGCGGCTGATCGAGTTGGCCGATCGATACGACATTCCGTATGCGGTGCTGACCAATACCGAGCTCTACGACTATTGCCCCGAACTGATGGCGGCATTCCGCAAACGGGGCGACGAGATCGTCGGCCATGGTCGGACGAACTCGGAGCGCCAGATCGACATGAGCGTCGATCAAGAGCGCGCATGCATTCTCGAAGCGACATCGACGATCGAGCGGCACGAGGGGCGCAAGCCTGCGGGATGGCTCGCCCCCTATATCTGCCAGACGCACGATTCGCCCGACCTGCTCAAGGAAGCGGGCTATCGATACATGATGGATTGGCCGCTCGACGACCAGCCCGTGTGGTTCAGGACCAAGCACGGTCCGATCCTGTCCATTCCCTACGCTCACGATCTCAACGATTCGCTGGAGTGCGTCACCCGCCGCACGCCGCCGCAGTCCTATTGCGAGAGCCTGATCGATCAGTTCGACGCTTTGCTCGAAGAGTCCGAGCGGCGTCCGCTGGTGATGCCGATCGTCTTGCACAGCTTCGTCCTGGGTCAGGCCTACCGTGCCCGGCAGTTCAGTCGCGTCGTCGAACACATCCTGCGCCATCGTGACCGGATCTGGATCACGCGGCCCGGCGCGATCTGCTCCCATATCGAATCGCTGCCGAAAGGGATCGTGCCCGGCAGTTGAAGCAGCTTGGCCGGTCCCCACACCACGAGAAACGAGATGCTCATGATTCCCCGTCGTTCGATTCGTTCCGATTCGCGCGCATCGAGCGCATTCAGCCGTCTTCGCTTCGCGACAGGGATCGCTTTGTCGGTTGCGGCCGGCTCTGCCCTGGCCGCCGATGCGTATCCTTCGAAGCCGATCCGCGTCATCGTCGGCTTCGCACCCGGCGGTTCGGCCGACTTCACCGCCAGAACGGTCGGGCAGTCGCTGACCGAGATGTTCGGTCAGCAGGTCGTGGTGGATAACCGCGCCGGAGCCTCCGGCATGATCGGTTTGAATCTTGCAGCGAACGCGGCTCCCGATGGGTACACCCTGGCCGAGGCGACGATGACGACGCACGGCATCGGGCCCAACCTGTACAGGAAAATGCCCTACGATCCGGTGAAGAGCTTCGAGCCGATCGCGTTGATGGTGCGTGTGCCTCTCGTGATGTTTGCGCACGCCTCGGTGGGAGGAACGACGCTCAAGGACGTCGTCGCCTTGATCAAGGCCAACCCGCAAAAGTATCGTTACGCGAGCGCGGGCAATGGCAGTCCGCCGCATCTGGTCGCGGAACTCTTCAAGTTGAAGGCGGGTGTGGATTTGCTGCACGTGCCCTACAAAGGCACCGGCGCAGCCGTCCCCGACGTGGTATCCGGGCAAATCAACTTCATGATCGATGGTCCGCCGCCATTCCTGGGGCATGTGAAGGCAGGCCGGTTGCGAGCGCTGGCGACGGCGAACGCGAAGCGCCTGGATTCACTGCCGGAGGTACCTACCTTTGCCGAGCAAGGCTACAGCGGCATGGAGGCGGGGTTGTGGTACGGCATGCTCGCGCCCAAGGGGACGCCGCGCGCTGTCGTCGAGCGGCTCAACGGCGCCATCAATCAGGCGCTCAAGCAGCCGGACGTGCGCCAGCGCTTCACGGCAGCCTCGATCGAAGTCATCGGGGGATCGCCGCAGGAATTCGCCGACTACATCCAGGCCGAACTCAAGCGCTGGGGCGAGGTCGCGCGCACGGCCAACATCCGCAGCGAGTGAGGCCACGTCAAGCGCCCCCCGCACGACGTGAAGCCGCGCGGGGGGCGGGTGGTCTCGGCAAGTGTCTTGAATCAGGATACTCGTTGGGCGAGCGGGTGCATGCCTCGCTCTATTCCGGCTGGATCTTTGCCGCAGCCGCGACCTGTGCCCACTTCGCTTTCTCGGCCAGGACGAACTTCTTGAATTGTTCCGGGGGTTCGCCTCCGGCAGTACCGCCCAAGTCGGCGAATCGCGACTTGATTTCCGGGGTCGACAGGATTTTGCTCGCCGCGCGATAGAGGCGGTCGATGACGGCCGGCGGAGTCTTCGCCGCTGCGAACAGGCCGAACCAGCCGGTCACTTCGAAATCGGGATAGCCCGATTCACGCATCGTCGGCACGTTGGGCAATTCGGCGGCTCGCTGCCTGCTGGTCACTGCGAGCGCGCGCATCCTGCCGTCGCGAATGAATCCCATCGTGCTGGGCAGACTGCTGAAGATCATGTTGACTTGCCCGCCGAGCACGTCGCGCAGCGCCGGTCCCGTGCCCTTGTACGGAACATGCACGAGATCGAGATTGGCCTTGAGCTTGAACAATTCCCCTGACATGTGTACCGACTGGCCGTGTCCCGAGGACGCGAACGATACCTTGCCTGGGTTGGCTTTGGCGTGTGCGACCAACTCGGCGACGTTCTTCGCGGGCACGTTCGGGTGGACCACCAGCACGTTGGGATTCGAGATCACCGACGTGATGGGGATCATGTCCTCGGGCTTGTAGCCGGGGTTCTTGTAGAGGGCGTAGTTGATCGCGTTGGGGCCGATGTTGCCCATCATGATCGTGTAGCCGTCGGCATTGGAGGACAGCAAGGTTCTCACGCCGATGATGCCGGCGCCGCCTGCGCGGTTGTCGACGACGATGGGCTGGCCCAGTTCGATGGCCATCTTCTCGCTCAGGGCGCGCGCGGCGATGTCGGTGGTGCCTCCCGGCGCGGCGGGCACGATGATGCGGACAGGCTTGGAAGGAAAGGCTTCCGCTGCGTGCGCGTGCATCGCATTGGCTGCGACGACGGCAACGAAGAGCGGGGCAATGGCAAAACGTGGTTCCATCATGATCTCCTCCTGTTCGGGTGTTCGGGCTTGCTGGATGGCCGTGGCGCGACGCGCTGGGCAGGCCGCGCACGGGTTATGCGCTGGCCATCACCGATAGGCGACCGTTCGACCGCCGTGTGGAGCGGTCCATCGCGGGTGTGATCGCGTCGTGGCGCAGCGCGCGGGTCAGCAGGGTTTGGTTCCGGCGACGGTGACTCGGTGCCCGTAGCGCTTCTGCGGATAGTAATCCCACATGGCCAGATGCATCGTGCAGCGATTGTCCCAGAAGGCGATCGAGTGGGGCTGCCACTTGAATCTGCACTTGAACTCGTCCTGCTCCGAGTGTCGGTAGAGCATGTCGAGCAGCGCGTCGCTCTCCAGGCGCGACATGCCCGCGATGTGGGAGGTGAAGTTGCGGTTGACGAAGAGCGCCTTGCGTCCAGTCACCGGATGGGTGCGCACCACAGGGTGCTCAGCGCGGGGCGCGGGGGTCGTCAACGTCTTGCCCTGACGGATACGGTAGACCTGGTCGCCGTCGTGCACGGCGGTGAGTCCGTCGACGAGGCGGCGCACCGGATCGGACAGCGATTCGTAGGCACGGTACATGTTGATGAACAGGGTATCGCCGCCGCCGTTATCCGGGATCTTGTGCAAATAGAGAATGGAGCCCATGGGTGGGACGGGATTGCAGGTGACGTCGGAGTGCCAGACTTCGCCTGCGACGTACTTCGAGTTTTCGTCCGCCTTGATCTCGATGATCTCCGGATGCCCGGCCATCTGCGTGGTGGGGTGGATGTCCAGTTCGCCGAAGCGGCGGCCGAAAGCCTTGTGCTGCTCGATCGTCAGGTTCTGGTCGCGGAAGAAAATCACCAGATGACGCATGAGCGCTGCGTGGATCTCGTCGAACTGCTGCCCGGTGAGCGGTTGTCCGAGATCGACGCCGAAGATCTCGGCGCCTATCGTCGGGGTGAGGGGCTTGACCTCGATCGTTCGGCATTCCATGCGGTCGTCCGGCATTGCCTACGTCTCCTCGATCTGCGGGCCTCGACATTCGCGCCATCCGATGACGATGCGAAGCTGCACTGGGTTGTGTGGCCGGCCCCGGGCCGGCGACCGCATGATTGTAGCCAGAAACGAGGCGGGCAAGCTCCACGTGCTCGGCCAGGTTCGCTGTTTGTCGGCTGCTCGACCTCCCGCCGATGGGGCCGCAGTTCGGCGCTGAATCAAACGGCGCAACAGCGACCGCCATGCCTGAAGGCCTATAGTAGAATCGGCGGCGGTGTCGACGCGGGTCCCAGGTCGAAGCAGCGGAACAGCTCTCGCGTTGTCGACTCAGGTGCACCGAGCCATCCTACAGAGTGTCCTCCATCATGGGTATGACCGCAGTCGAGAAAGTCCTCGCGCGCGCCTCGGGGCGTGCTTCAGTGCGCCCGGGCGAGGTCGTTCATCCTGTGCCCGATTTCATCATGATTCACGACGGTCTCGTGCGCGCCGCGAAGCGCGAGCTCGATGCGCTCGGCATCGATCGACTGGCTTCGCCCGAGAAGGTGGTCATGGTGACTGACCACGAAGTGCTCTACGGCAGCGCGCGAGCCGCCGAGTTCGGCGCCATCAACCGCAACGCCGCGAAATCCTGGGGCGTCGGTCGCTTTTTCGACGTGGGTCGCGGCGGTCACGGCCATCTGTTCCCGATGGAGTCGGGGATGCTGCTGCCCGGCATGTTTTATTTCGACAACGATCGGCACTCGACCAATGCCGGGGCGATCGGCGCGTTCGGTTTTCGCATGGGTGCGGAAATCAGCCGCGTGCTCGCGACCGGGACCAACTGGGTGAGCGTGCCCAAGAGCGTTCGGATCAGCCTGCGCGGCAAGCTCAAGCCGCACGTCTATGCGCGCGATATCGGGTTCTATCTTGCCCGTCTCATCAAGGCGGGTGACCTCGACCTCGACCTCGATTATCGGGTGGTCGAATTCGCGGGGGATATCGATCAGTTCGGCCTGAGCGAGCGCACGGCGCTGTGCAATTCTCCGACCGAACTCGGGGCTTACGGGGTGTTCTTTCCGCCATCGCAGGCGTTGCTCGCCTTCGCCGCAGAGCGCGCCCAGCAACCGTTCACGCCGGTCTATGCCGATCCGGACGCGCAATACGAGCGAGAGGTCGCCGTGGACATCGGGGACCTCGAACCGCAAGTCGTCCTGCCGGGCGGAATCCAGACTTCGGTCGACGTGAGCGCGGCCGTGGGGCCGCAAATCGGGCACGCATTCCTGGGTGCCTGCGGCTCGGGCATGTACGAAGATTTCGTGACCGCGGCCGCCTTTCTCAAGGGACGGCGCGTGCCGGATCACGTTCGTCTCTTCATCGCGCCAGGTACCGAGGCGAGCACGCGGCGCATGTCCGCCGAAGGATTGCTCGATGTCTTCATGCAGGCGGGGGCGATCCTGCTTCCTGCCGGATGTGGCCCTTGCAACGACGCCGTGGTCGGTCCGTTGCACGACGGTGAAGTTTCGATTTCGACCGCGTCGAACTCCAACGCCGGCCGTTTCGGATCCAAGAAGGCGCAGCTCTATCTCGGCAGTCCGGCCACGGTCGCCGCATCCGCAGTGGCGGGCGCAATCGTCGATCCACGCACGGTCTCCCGGGGGAGCGCATGACTCTTTTCGCTATCGAACGGGGCTGCGCCGGCGGTTCCTGCTTCCGACCGGGCAGCGCATGTCATGGGTGATTTTTCCTGGATTCTGCAAGGCCGCTGCTACCGTCTCGGCCACAATGTGCCGCACGCCGGCGGGGTGATTCCCGACAGTCTCATCACCAGCCGCGAGATCGATCCGCAAAAGCTCGTACCTCGGCTGTTCGAGGAAACCGATCCCGGCTTTCACGAGCGCGCCCGACCCGGCGACATCATCGTCGCGGGGCGCAAGTTCGGGATGGGGCCGAAGATGAACGGCTATATCGCGATGCAGGCGCTCGGGCTCGGGCTTGTGTGCGAGTCGATGCCCTATCTCGCCTATCGCGCGGCCATCGGGTGCGGATTGCGGGTGCTGACCGACTGTGAGGGCGTGACGGAGGCTTGCGAAACGGGCGACCTGCTCGAAGTCGACTTCGCCAGCGGGCGCTTCGTCAATCGCACTCGCGGCACCGAACTGCGCTTCCCGCTGCTGCCGCCCGCTCTGCAGGAGATCGTCGCGGTGGGCGGCAATGTCGGTTGGCTCGAAACTTGGTGGCGAGCCCGGAGTGGTGCTCAGCGCTAACGAACCCCGGGTGTCTGGCTGCGCTCGCACTACTCTGGGCGTATTCGCGCGGCCTGAACGAGTTTTCCCCATTTGCCCGCTTCGGTCGCAAGGTAGCGGGCAAACTCCGCGGGGCTGTCCCCGATCGGTTCAAGCCCAGCGGCGTTCATGCGCTCGGCGATCGCACTTTCCTTCAGCACCGCGGCCACTTCGCGCTGCAAGCGCTCGATGACCGCGCGCGACGTGCGAGCGGGGACGACGATGCCATTCCAGTTGGTGGCTTCATATCCCGGGACGCCCGATTCGGCGATCGTCGGCAACTCGGGAAACAGCGGCGAGCGTTGGCCCGTGCCGACCGCGAGGCCGCGCAGGCGACCTGCGCGAACGTGCGGTTGCGCGGTCGTCAGATTGGCCATCATGAACGAAAGGCGTCCAGTCACGAGGTCGGCCACCGCAGGCGCGCCGCCCTTGTAGGGCACGTGCGTGGCCTCGACGCCGGCCATGTGGGTGAACAGTGCCGCGGCGAGGTGCGTGGCCCCACCCACGCCACTGGAGCCGTAAGTCAGTTTGCCGGGTTGGGCTTTCAGTAACGCGATCAATTCCTTCGTCGAAGTCGCCGCGACCGTGGGGTGCGCTGCGAGCATGTTGCTCGAGCGCGCGACGTTGGTCACCGCCGCGAAGTCCCGCTGCAGAGCGTAGGGCACCTTTGCGTGCAGCGATGGGTTCACCACCAAGGGCGGCGTGGCCATCAGCAGCGTATGGCCGTCGGCACTCGCGCGTGCTGCAATCTCGGTGCCGATGATCGTGCCGGCGCCGGTGCGATTGTCCACCACGAACTGCTGGCCGAGACGCTCGCTCAGTCGGGCGCCTAGCAGTCGGGCGACCAGATCCGTGGAGCCGCCGGCGGAGTAGGGCACGATGAGGCGGACAGGCCGCTCGGGCCAGTCGGCGGCCGCGGGAGATACGTTCAGCAGGGCGAGTGGAAGTGCGACGACGAGTTTGATCATGGGGCCGCCAGGTAGGAGTGAGTCGTTCGGTAGCGCTGTCGGTGAGCAAGATGCACGCCATGCCTCCATCACGCGATGCCATCCTGTGCGGGTGTGCCGGCTCATAGATGCGCACCGCGTGCCCGGTGTTTGGCAAGGGCACTGATTGCATTTCGCTCGCAGAGCGAATTTTCGAGCCTGAACGCCGAGCACGGCGACGCTGAGCTCAGGCGCGAGCGCGTGCTGATATCCTTGCTTGCCATCAGTTCGCCCCTTTTTTCGGAGGCCGCTGGCCTCGCAGATCCACCGCAGGCACTTCATCGCAGGCGGGTTGAGCAGCCTGCCGCGCAGGAACGAGACATGAACGCTGCCAACAGCGCGACCCTGAAGCCGTACAGCGATGCGGCGGCTGCAGAAGAGATTCTTGCCCAAGTGCGCAGCTGGTTGGAGCGTGCCGTCATCGGGCTCAACCTGTGCCCGTTCGCCAAGGCGGTCTACAGCAAGAAGCAGATACGTTATGCGCTCACCGCGGCTCGGACTGCGGATGAACTGTTGGCGGAACTGGCGCAGGCGTTGACGCTGCTGGACGCTAGCGATCCGGACGAGGTCGATACCGTGCTGCTCATTCATCCGCAGGTGCTGAACGAGTTCCTCGACTATCACTTCTTCCTCGGCGAGGCCAACGCCGCCTTGCGTAACCTCGGTTTCACAGGGGTCTTCCAGATCGCGAGCTTTCATCCCGATTACGAGTTCGCCGGCAGCAGCCCTGACGACATCGAAAACTATACCAACCGTTCTCCCTACCCGATGTTGCATCTGCTGCGAGAGGCGAGCATCGACCGGGCGACAGCCGCTTATCCGGACCCTGCTGCCATATTCGAGCGGAACATCGAGACTTTGCGCCGCCTCGGACATGCGGGCTGGCAGCGGCTGTGGACCGAAGGGCCTGTCGAGGAGTAGGGCAGCCGGTCTTTCAGGTTCAGGGATTGTCGGATGAACGCGAGGCCGTCCGACCGGACATTCCGCCAAGGGGAAGCGGCATCGAAGGGGCGGCGTCTTGCAGGCTCGTCGATGGCAGCACTCGCGGTAGCGCGTAAGCCCAGGCAAGAGTGCCAAGGGGCTTGGCCGCGGATGCGTTCGGTTGCCGAGTCAGGTCTGATATCTTGTCGTGGTCAGGCGAGGGCGCCGGCCGTCGCATAATGATGCTCGTGTCCAAGCTTTACCGTTTCGGGGCATCCGGCAAACTCGGCGCGAACACGCACTCAGGAGGCGTTCACGATGCATTCATTGTTGCCATCGGTACCTGTCGAGCCGACTGCCGAGAAACTCGCTCTGCAGCCCGTGTACACGGAGCAGGCGTGGCACGGGCCAGCGCTGGCGCAACGCCCTGAAGTCTGGACTCACGTGCTGTCCCACGCCGAGGCCGCGGAACTGACGGACGCCATCGCCGGCGTGGAAAGCAGAGGGCTCGATGTGGTCTCTATCCGCGCCGAAGATTTTCGCTTGCCTCGTCTGGGGGGGGTGCTGCAGGCGATGCGCAAGGATCTGCTGCAGGGGCGCGGTTTCAGCTTGCTGCGCGGATTCCCCCTGGAGGGCTTGACCGCATTGCAGCGCGCGATCGGCTTCTTCGGCATCGGTGCCCATCTGGGCAAGGCCGTGTCGCAGAATGCCAAGGGCCATGCGCTGGGCCACGTCGCCGATCTCGGCTTCGATTACAGCCAGCCCACTTCCCGGGGCTATCAGACCAACGTCCGGTTGCCGTATCACACCGATGCCGCCGACGTCGTTGGGCTGTTGTGCGTGCGCACCGCGAAATCCGGCGGCACGAGCAGCCTGGTCAGTTCGGTCACGCTCTACAACGAGATGCTCGAGCGGCGTCCGGATCTGGTGCGGGTGTTGATGGGGCCGACTTACCGCGATCGCAGAGGAGAAGTTCCGCCCGGCAAGGGGCCCTGGTACGTGCTGCCGATCTTCAACCCCCATCAGGGCCTGATGATCACCTCCTACGTGCGCAGCGCTATTCGCAAGGCGCAGCGGTTCGCGGAAGTGCCGCGGATATCGGCGGCGCTGAACGAGGCGATGGACTTGCTGGACGCGCTGGCGGAGAGCCCGGACCTCCACCTGGACATGAGTCTGGAGCCGGGCGACCTCCAGTTCGCCAGCAACCATTTCATTCTGCATTCCCGTACGACCTACGAAGATCATCCGGAACCCGAGCGCCGTCGCCATCTGTTGCGCTTGTGGCTATCCTGCGATGGCGGGCCTGCGCTACCGCGGGTATTCGACAACTATACGGGGCTCGCCGGGAACGGGCGTCCGATGGGGTTGCTGCTCGAAGGCGTGCGTCTCAATGCGCCGCTCGAGTTGGAAGACGGGGGGCCGGGCGCCTCGGATTTGCGGGTGGCCGCCCCGGCGAGCCCCGCGCACGCGCCTTCCTGAACGGTATCCCGCGGGTTCGCTACGGAACTCGCGCGCCTGCGTTGCGTGCAGGGCGTTCGGTAGTTGCCCCGGAGCGGGCGCGGCAGCGTGTCTGCGTCTTCCCGGCAAAGGCGTCGCTGCCTTCGTCCGAGGCAGTGACTGGATGGCCCACGCTATTCGGTCTTGATGCCGGCCGTTTCGACCACCCGCTTCCAGCGTTCCACTTCGGTCGCGATCATCTTGCGGAACTGCGCCGGGGTGTTGGGGGCGGGTTCGAGGCCGGCTCCGATCAACCGCTCGCGCATGTCGGGCGAGGCGATGGCCCGATGCAGTTCCTTGTGCAGCCGCTGGAGCACGGGCTCCGGGGTTCCCCCAGTGCTGACTACGCTGTACCAGTTGGTGACGACGACGTCCGCGATGCCGATCTCGGTGAACGTCGGAGTGTCCGGCAGCAGCGAAACGCGTTTCGCACCTGCGGAACCCAGCACCTTGAGCCGTCCAGCATTCACGAGCGGCAGGGCAGGCGCGAGCGATGTCATCGTTGCCTGGATCTGACCGGAAGCAACGTCGGCGATCGCAGGGCCGACACTCTTGTAGGGCACGTGCACCATGTTGATGCCTGCACGCAAGCGAAAGAGTTCGCCCGACAGATGGGTGCCGCTTCCGGTTCCTGCGGAGCCCATGCTGAGTTTGCCCGGCTGAGCTTTGGCCGCGGCGATGAATTCCTTCAGGCCGGTCGCGTAGGGGAGGCTGGGATTGACCACGAGCAGATAGGGTGTTTCCGCGACGACCGAGATCGGATCGAAGTCCTTCAGCGGGTCGTACTTTGCCTTCTTGTAGACCGCTGGATTGATCGTGAAGCCCGAGTCTGCGAGCAGCAGCGTGTAACCGTCACGCGCGGCACGGGCTGCGATTTCCGTCCCCACGAGCGAGGCTGCCCCGGCCCGATTGTCGACGACGACCGTCTGGCCCATCTGCTCCGTGAGCTTGTGTCCGACGAGCCGGCCGACGAAGTCGGAGCCACCGCCCGCGCCGAACGGCACGATGAGGCGGATCGGGCGTGTCGGATAGGATTGTGCGCTGGCCGAACCGGCGATCAACAAGCAGGCCGCCGAGGCGGCGGTGAAGATTCGCAATGCCGCGGTGTGGCCGCTCTTTAGGTTTTTCATGGGTTCTCCCTGATGAACGCAGTGGATCCACCTGCGTGCGACGCAGGATTGCTGCGTTGCGGTGCAAGAAACGGGCCATTGAGGCCAGCTGGATGATTTTGCGAGCGTGGGCGTTCCGAAGGAAGCGACACGGCTACTGCCGTTCAGCGTTCATTCCGGGGCGACCGAAATCGGATCGGTGGTGGTCACAGTCCCCTGACGCGGGGAAAGCGGCGCCCGAGGTGATCAGCCGACCGGCCTCTCAGGCTTCGAGGTCGATGAGCATGAGTCCGGATGCAGGGTCGTATTTCTTTCGCAAATCGCGCGGCGCTTCTTCGAGCGCTTCCTCCAGCGTCGTACGCACCGGCCGCCGTCGAAACGCCACCGAGCGCAGTGCCATTGCGCATGCCGAGGACGACATGAGCGTGGACTTTGGGCTGCGATCCCTCCATCGCGATATCGCCTACGAGCGCGCTGTTCTTGCACCTCGATCGGCACGTGAGCCGTCGCCTCCCAGTCGAACGAGGCGAACGTCGCCGCGCTGAAAGCATCGATGGCAGTGAAGCGCGATGCCGTCAAAGCCTCGTCTTGGGCGAATCGTGTCGGAAGACGGACGGGGTCGTCCTCGCTCTCGAAGATCAGCACACACGTTCGTTCGGTGGATGCAGTCAATGGATCGGCGCGCCCAGCGTAGCCTCCTTCGGCTGACAAAAAGTGCTCAAGCGCATCGTGAGGGAACGATCGTGCGCCGCGTACGGCGGCCCCAAGGCAGGGTGGCTTGGTCACGGGGTCAGGCCAGGTACGTCGTGTTCCATGGCCAGGGGCATCGGCCGAAAAAGCCGATCCGAAGAGGGCGACGGAGCCGAGCGATTCGATGAGTAAGGAGGCAGCCGAGGGAGGCGATTCGTTGCCTGACGGGGCTCGGTCCGGCGTTCGTCAGGGCGTGCGGATTGGTGGTTCAGGCACCGTGCGAGTCAGCCTTTGATCGCCTCGGGACGCATGACCGATCAGCCGCGAAAGATGAGAATCGCTCATCGATCGGTGGCGGCAGCCATGGGCGAGCCGCGGGCATGGGTTGCATATCCCATGCCCGTGAAATACCCTTCCGAACTCATCGGAAAGATGTGCGCGGCTTTGCTGCGTGCTCAATTCACGGGGTTGTTTTCACCGCCCTGCGTCACGGCGTTCCTGCACAGCATTGGCTCAGGCGACTCCTTCGTCGCGTGCCGATGCAGGTGTGTCCGCTGGCGCCGCAGGGCATGAAAGAGCCTCCTGGGATCGAGAAGACAAACGATCGTGCTTCGCTGGCTACTTAAACATGTGCGCACGCAGCCGCCCGACAGGCCGGCGAGCGGAGCCGTGCATGGTGGCCGCCGAGAGCCCGAGGCACCGGATTTCAAGCTCGAGCAGCTCGAGCCTCGCGTGCTTTTGTCCGCCGACAACCCTCTCCTTGCAGAGCTGTCCCGTCTGGCTGTCGATGCGGATACCGCAGATGCCAGGCAGTACGCAGAAGCCCACATACAGCAGTTGGATGTTGCCGCCGGCGCAGAGTTGGACCATGCAGTCCAGCCCGGTCGCGGCAGTGCAGCATCCGATCCGATCAGTGTTTCCTGGGGCGATGGGTGGCGCACCGGCGAGTCGCATGCCGCGGTCGATACTGCGTCTGCCGTCGTCGACGACGAACCTTCGGTCGCGCTCGCGCCGGAGGCTGGCCAGTACACGGAAGGGCTGGGCGCTTCAGCAACGATGGCGGCATCGGTGACCCGTTTCGAGTCGTCTCTCGATGAACCGAAGACCGATCCGGCTCTGCTTGCGTCCACCGAGTCAGTAATTCCTGCCAGTGCCATTTCCGCCTTCGAACTGCCGCGCGGCCCTCCGGCGGATGACGCGGCGCGGACCACGAACGAAACGGTCGACTTACAATATTTCAATGGTTTAGCTCATCACGATTCGCCCCAGGGAGACGAAGGGGGGCGGCTTCGTCTTTTGTATCGGCCGGATGCGAACCTCCTTGAGGCCGATCGCTCTCGCGCAAGCGAATATTCTTCCGACGATGCGCTGGATACCCGTGCCGTCGAAGCCATCCTCGGCGAAGCCGTCGCACTTTGGCGCAGTGCCGGTGTCGACGAGGCGTTGACGGCCCGGCTCGCAAACCTCTCGTTCGATGTTGCCGAACTGCCCGGAGGCCAACTCGCGTATGTCGAGGGTGAGCGCATCACTCTGGACGTCAATGCAGCGGGGCGCGGCTGGTTCATCGACCCTACACCGGCAGACCATGGCGAGTTCGCACTCGTGCGCGATCAATGGCGCCTTGCAGCAGGACTCGGATCTCCGGCCCAGCCCCACGTAGACTTGCTGACGGTGCTGGTCCACGAGGTGGGTCACGTTCTCGGCTTCGAGCATGATTCCGGCATCGCGGTCATGGATGCGCTGCTCTCTCGTGGCGAGCGGATATTGCCCGGAGGCATAGCTCCGGGGCTCCTCGATCCGGCTCGGCCGAGCGTCTCTGGGGCGGCGACGATACCTCCCGTGCTGGACCTTTCCGATGCGTTGAACGATGCGGCGACCATCGTCATCAGGGTGAATGCAAACGGGACACTCGACATCTCGGGTACGCAGTCGAACGACGACGGCAGCGGTCTCGGCGGGATCACCCAGATCGTCGGGAACCCGCTGGCCAGTATCGAACTGGTGGGGCCCAACCTTGCTGCGAATTGGACGTTGAGCGGTGCGACCGGCGGGACGCTGACAGCCACCGGGCTCGGCAGCATCGCATTCACCTTCGTTGACACCTTCACGGGCGGCGCGCTTTCGGATGAGTTTTACTTAACGAGCGCCTATGCCCTCGGTGCCACCATTCGGGGTAGTGGTGGCGACGATCGCCTCACAGTTTCCGAGGGCGGGATCGCAACGGTGAGTTTCGACGGTGGTCCCGGCAACGCCGATACGCTCGTGAATCGGAACGGCACATCTGGGTCGGTAACGACCACGGCGGTCGAGACCTTCATCGATCGGCCGCTGCTGTTCATTCCTGGCTTCGCCGGCACGACCTTCAATAGTGTCCACCCGACCGATCCCGGGATCGGCGGGGATTCGGCGTTGGAGGAGTGGCTGCTGAACCGGGGCGTCCACCCCGATCGTCTGGTGCTCGAAGCGCTTGCCGAGGCGTACTCCGACATCGTGGAGACCTTCGACAATATCGGCTATGTCGATGTTCGTGACGGCGGTCTGGGAACGCTGTTTCCCGTATTGTGGGATTGGCGTGTGCCCGTCGCCCAAACGGACGGGGTCGACGACGCTCTGTTGACTACCGTGGATGCGGCATCGTTGCTGGACGCCACCTTCGACACGAGCCTGGATTATCTGGCCTACTGGATGGATCGCGCGGTTACCGATTGGGTGGCGCTCACCGGGACAACTCCGGACTCTGTCGACGTGGTGACCCACAGCACGGGCGGCTTGGTGGCACGCAGCTATATACAGAGTGCGGCTTATACCGAAAGCGATGTGGACAGGCTGCTGCCGGTAAACATGCTGATCCAGACCGGCGTGCCCAATCAGGGCACTGGATCGCCGTTCGTGATGCTGAACAACGATTTCAGCGTCAAGTCGTCGACGAGGGGCTTGGGAATGGTCCTGGGCGACGCCTGGGCGCTGATGCAGGCGGGAGAGACGATTCGCAATCCCGACGGTACGCCTCTGGTCGCGGCGACCGAAGCCGAGTTCGTGCAAAAGTACGTACGGGCATTCAGTGATCTGCTGGCGACCTATCCTTTGCTGGACGATCTCGACGATGGTGTCTTCGAGTTGCGCCCGCTACTGCCGTCGGATGTCGTCTACAACCATCTGCTCGCCGATTTGAATGCCCATGCGCTCGATGCCTTCGTGGCGCGAGGCGTCCTGGAGGTCGTGGCAGACAACTTGCCTGCCGCTCTGGTCGCTGCCGATCTCGATTCGAATGGGGTCGTCGAGTTCAGCGAGTTGCTGACGCGCTATGAGCAAGGCACCCCCGATGGTCGGCTAAGAGTCGTGGCCGATTTGCTTCCGAATGCGCTCGCCGTCGCAGATGTCGGTGACGACCTTGGCGGTTCCGCCGACGGGATCGTGAGCTATGCGGAACTGCTCCGCTACTACGACCGCCAGACCTACATCGTCTATAGCAGTAGCGTCGATACCCCGGATCTGCTCACCCGGCAAATGGGCCTGGAGCTTTCGGCAGGGCTGCAGAACGAGATCCTGAATCTCCGCGAGACCCTGCTGGGCCATTTCCCGAGCGGGGGCGAGGTCTGGTACGAACTCACCGATCACCCGAGTGGCGGGGATGGCACCGTTGCCACGATTTCAGCGCGCGACGGTTTCAGTGCCGGACGCCTCGTCGACGTGGATGCGCTCGTCGTCGGCGAGGTCGATCACAGCGACATCGTCTACAACGAGACGTCTCAGCGCAAGATCGTGGAATTGCTCGGAGTGACGAACGCGGCAGTGGCGCAGATCTCGACCGGGCTGCTGCTGAACAAGGCACAAACCGCGAAGCGCCTGATCGATCTCGGCCTGCTCGACCCGGTCGAATTGGCGCGGGACGCCTACGATGGTGCAATGCACAAGATTGCCGGGTTGAAGTCCCTTATCGACACCGACAGCACGCTGAACACGCGCATTCCGATCGTCGACAAGAGTGTTGCTCAGCTCATGAACGAGGCTGCGACGGGCATCGGCCTCGATACCTTCTTCGCCAAGTTCCCCGCATCGGTGGGTGCGGGTGTTTCGGCAATCGACTTCGCCGCTTTGGAGGCGGCGATCGAGGGCGCTTTGGGCCTGTCTGCGGCCGAGTTCTCGATCGTCGATGAACTCAATGCGAACGGGAAGCTGACGCTGGTCTTCGATCTCACACGCTCCAGTACGTATGCCCGCAATGTGAGCTTTGGCGAAGCCGGCAGCCCGCTAGACGGCTCGGTCGATCTGAGCGTGTCGCTGAACATGGCGCTCGATTTCAGCATCGTGCTGGATCTTGGGACTGCACTCACACCGAGCGGGGAAGGGGATGGCACGGCTGGCCTGGAACTGATTCTAAGAGCCTTCGATTTCGGCGCGACCTTGAGCTCGCCCGATATCGATATCGCGCTGGGGTACGCGGGCCTGGGCGGCGTCACAGTCCAGAATGGCACGGCAAACATCGGCGCCAACGTCCGGGTGGCGTTCCAGGATGTCGACGGGACGCCGGAGTCGCTGCGACTGGTGCAGATGTTCGTGCCCTCCACCTACCGCAGTCTGGTCGATTTCGACATCTCCGCTTCCGCGCTGGATTTCAACCTCCCGGTGACCGCCGCGATCAACACCAGTGCTCTGCAGATGAGTGGCTCTGGAACATTGTCCATCGACGCTGCCAGCGTTTTCGCGGCTCAGGCGCCCACGGTGCTGTTCCACCTCAACGGTGCGACGCTCGCTATCGCGGATTTCGTCGATCTGAGCGGCAATCTGGAGATCACGACAGACGCCGGCGGTCGGCTGCTGATCGCAGGGTCGGTCACCAACGGATCGAGCGGCACTCTCGTCCGCGCGGGTCCGGTCACCATCAGCGGCTCCGGCGAGTTCGCGCTCAGCCGTCAGACCGTCGATGTCGATACCGATGGGAACGGTGTCGCGGATCTGCTCGGAGCAACGCTCGATACGGTGGCCTTGTCGCTTACCGGAGGCACCGTGGCGGTGGATCAGGTTGCAAGCCTGTCGGTTTCGGGCCAGCTGGCGCTGGTCAGGGTCACGCCTGCCGGGCAGACAACAGCCCGTTACACCGCCCTCAAGATGGGTAACGTCACCGTTACCGCATCGACAGCCGACGCCGCCGATTTCGGATTGTCCGGTACCCTCGATCTCACGAGTCTCGACTACAACGCGGCTGCTCTCGGGCATGAGCGCATCGATTGGACCACCGCCTTCAATCTCGATGCAGATCCCGCGCCCGAGGTACTCGATCCCGGCGCCGATCTGCCCACCCCGGTAGTCCTTGCGATCGATCTGCCGGCTACGCTCCAGCACAGAGTGGCGGGTAGCGCCAGTGGCGACATCAACAACGGCAACCGGCTTTTGACCGCTGGCCCCGTGAGCCTCAGCGGTACGGCCGATTTCGCGTCGAGTCGTCACACGGTAGACGTCGATACCGACGGTGACGGAGCACCGGATCTCATCGGCGCCACCCTGGAAATGTTCGGCCTCTCGATGACGAATGCGAACGTCGTGGTCGATCAGCTTGCGACCTTGACGCTGGCGGGGCAGCTGGGGTTGGTGCGGGTAATGGCGTCTGGCCAGACCAGCAGTCGCTACAGCGCGCTTCGGATGGGTAACGTGACGGTCAGTGCATCGACAGCGGACGCAGGCGACTTCGGCTTGTCCGGTACCGTCGGCGTTTCCCGCCTCGACTACAACAGCGCTGCTGTCGGATTCGAGCGGTTGGACTGGGCAACGGCTTTCAACCTGGATGCCGATCCTGCACCCGAGTTGCTCGATGCGGGGGCCGGCCTGCCGACGCCCGTCGACCTGAGCGTCGGTTTCGAATCTGGTTTGCTTTTCCGGGTGAGTGGTTCGGTGACGGGTGACGCGGGCAACAACGACATCCTGCTGACAGCGGGACCGATCACGGTGGCGGGCACGGCGGGGTTCGCCTTGAGCCGGCAGACGGTGGACGTGGACACCGACGGCAACGGGGCAGTCGATCTGCCGGGCGCGCGGCTGGACACCATCGCGCTGAAGATTCCTGGCGGGCCGCCGGTCGAGGTCGTGGTCGCCGGTGTCGCGGACCTGACGGTGTCGGGCGAACTCGGCCTTGCCCGAGTGATGGCTGCGGGCGAGACGACCGCTCGTTACACGGCGCTGACGATGGGCAACGTCAGTGTGACGACCAATGCGGTGACGGGCGACTTCGGCCTGACGGGTACGGTGACGATCGCGACCCTGGACTACAACAGTGCCGCACCGACCTTCGCCCGCCTGGACTGGACGACGGCCTTCGATCTCGACGCCGACGGCACGCCGGATGTCCTCGATCCGGGCGCGGCCTTGCCGACGCCTGCGAACCTGAGCATCGACTTCACCGACGGCCTGGAATTCCGCCTGAGCGGCTCGGTGACGGGGGATGCGGGCAACAACGACATCCTGCTGACAGCGGGAC